>Ga0209382_10001727_pt1 | contig 33726 bp, 21 predicted proteins | sample SoiMetdeltSBSDD5_FD_187599 | JGI IMG/M metagenome (GOLD analysis project Ga0209382, IMG submission 187599) | Bulk soil microbial communities from a Populus tree surrounding site in Tennessee, USA - Soil MetaG P. deltoides SBSDD5 (SPAdes) (version 2) | ecosystem: Environmental > Terrestrial >... | reverse complement strand
ATTGTCAAGGAGCAAGGTGCCGACAGCTTGACGTCCGCCGTCAATAGATGAGATTGCACCGGATTCGCTGTGGATGAAGGCGACCGTCACGACGTCGCGTCAGATTCAAGTGGCCGCCAAGCTCACATTCCAGGAGTCCAGGGTTCATCGAACGAGGAGCACTCCTTTCAGACGGCGAGGTTTCGTGGTAAAACGCGACAGTCTCGTTGAGAGGGCACGATGCGAACGCGGCTCTTGCTGATGGGCGTCGCAGCGGCGTGGCTGCTGGCTGATCGATGGGAGCCGCCAATCACGGCGGATTCACTTCCCTTGGCGCTCGTCGGCTCGCGTGAGCCGACGATCTGCCTCATGCCCAATCGCAATGAGTACGCTCAGGTGCGAGGCGGTGGCGCCGGCCATGACATCGGCGGCGAGCCTCGTACGACAGGTGAATGGGCGCCCGCCGACGTACACGGCGGGGACGTCATGCCCGCGCGCACGGTCTTCGATCCCTACCCCACGTTCGACGGCGTGGCCGTCGATTCAGAAGCTGGACGGACGTTCTTCACCGACTCCAGCCTGTCCAGTGTTCTGTCGTACCCGGCGACGGCTGGTGCGAACTCACGAGAAACAACGGAGCACGAGACGCGCGTGATGGGGCCCGACACTGGAATAGGTTTCGTCGCGGGCATGGATGTCGACCCTCAACGTAGAGAAGTCTATGCCGTCAACAACGACGGAGGTGGCGTCGTCGTCTTCGGATACGACCAGACCGGCCCCGTTCGACCGGTGCGGCAACTCGAGACGCCTCATCAGTCGTGGGACGTGTCGATCAGTGCGCGTCGAAACGAGGTGGCGATCTCCGTCCAGCAGTTGAGCGGGATCGTGATCTATCGACGCGGCGCGTCGGACATGCAGCCGCCATTGCGCAGCATCCGGGGCTACTCAACGGGACTCGCCGACCCTCACGGGCTCGACTTCGATGACAGCCGGAACGAGCTCGTCGTCGCCAACCACGGAAACTGGACCGAGCTGCGGCCGTACAGTCCGTACGATCGGCTGTCGCATGAGCCTCAGTCGTACCAGCCCGGCCGGTTCGAGCCGCCGTCGATCAAGGTGTTCGACGCTTCGGCCGGCGGCGACGTCAGGCCGCTGCGCAGCATTGCCGGCGCGCGCACGGGCCTGAACTGGCCGATGGGTGTGGAGGTCGACGCCTCGCGCGACGAAATCATCGTCGCCAACTACGGCGACAGCTCGGTGCGAGTCTTCAGACGTTCGGCGAGCGGCGACGTCGAGCCGGTGCGGATGATCAAGGGTGACCGCACTCAGATCGTTGGTCCGGTCGACGTCACGGTCGACCCGACGCGCGATGAGCTCTGGGTGGCGAATTACGCCGACCATTCGGCGGTCGTCTTCGATCGCGATGCGAGCGGCAATGCCACGCCGAAACGGATCGTCCGCAACGCGCCCGAAGGAACCCCGGCGCTCGCGTTCACCAACGCGTCCGCGGCGGCCTACGACTCCAAGCGTGATGCCCTCATCGTCCCGAATTGAGTGAGCGTGCCGAGAGTCTCGGTGTTTGCCAGGTTGGCAAACGGACACATGAAACCGGAGCGAGTGATCGAGGGGCAGGGCACGTATCTGAGCCGGACGATGCACGGGATTGCGCACGACGAGGTGAACGACGAGATCTCGATTCCAGTGGCGCTCAGCGGCGCCATTCTCGTGTTCAGAGGCGGCGCGTCGGGAGAGGAACCGCCGATCCGCGTCATCCAGGGATCCAGAACCCGGCTGATCCGCCCGCAGACGATTGCCGTCGATCCGGTCCACGATGAAATCCTCGTCGGTGACACGACGGCGCGCGCCATCTTCGTGTTCGATCGAATGGCGAACGGCGACGTGGCGCCGAAACGGGCCTTGTTCGGGGAGAAGACGAGGCTCCTCGACGTCGTCGGCGTCGCGGTCGATCCCGTGCGAAACATGATCGTGGCCGCCAGCCGGTCGGCCGCGACGATTGGTCTCCTGACATTCAACCGGACCGATAGCGGCGACGTCGCACCACGTACGGTGATTGCTGGCCCGAAGACGGGCCTGGCTCACTTCCGTCAGGTCGCGGTCGATCCCGGCACCGGCCGGATCTTCCTCGCGCAGCAAAGCATGCGCGAGAAGCTGCTCGAACCGTATCGTCTCGACCGGCCGCGAACACCCGCGGAATTCGAGGAAGCGAGAGAAGCGTCAACAGGACGTACCGGGCCCGGGTTCATCGGCGTGTGGAACATCGACGACAACGGCGATGTGCCGCCTCGCGCGCTCATTCAGGGACCGGCCAGTCGCCTGATCGCACCTGGGGGCGTGGCACTCAATCCGAAACGCGGCGAGGTCTACGCCGTCGACGGTGGGAGCAGCGCGTATTACACGTATCTTGTCCCGCAGTTCTTCAATCCGCAGTGGCTCGGGTCGCGATGATCCCTACTTGTGCGATTTCCTAGAACAAGAATCGGACCGCGATCTGCATCTCGCGAGCGTCGGTGGACGTCGCGAAGATTTTGCCCGCGGTTGGCAACCGCACTCCGGTTTCATCGAAGAGCGCCTGGCCATCCGGATCGTTGAACGGGATATCGAAGTTCGCGCGGTTCAGCAGATTGAACACTTCGAAGCGGAGCTGCAGGCTCGTCCGGCCGGCCAGCCGCTGCGTCTTCACGAGCGAAAAATCGACGACTGCCAGACCGGGACCTTCGAGGATGTTCCGCCCGGCGTTGCCTCGGAATCCCGTTCCTGGAAACGTAAAGGCGGCCGGATCGTACCAGTGCTCCGAAGTGCGCCCGCCGTTCGGTTCGGTCGACACGCCCGGAACCACGTCCGGTCGGTTCACGTTGTCGGTGCTTCCGTCGCGGTCTGAATCCCCAGGAATAATCGGCGAGAATGGCACGCCGCTCGCGAAGGTGGCCACCGCGCTGATCTGCCAGCCCTCGGCCAGGCGTGATCCGCTGAACGGCAGGACGTACGACGCGTTCAAGACGGCCGTGTGCCTCACGTCGAAGTCCGACCGGCCCCAATCGAGATCGATGTTGTACGGATCGAACGTGCGTGCCTGCCCGTTCCTGAATTCCTGACGGCCGCCGGAGCCGGATCGGTTGTCCATCGAGTGCCCGAACGTATAGGAGGCCTGGAACTGCAGCCCACGACTTTCCCGCTTCAGCCAACCGACACTGACGCCGTTGTACTCGGAGCGGAATCCCTGCAGGTTCATGCGGATGGTTCCGAAAGCCGGGTTACGTCGCGTCGAGCCCGCAGGAAAGAACTGCCTGCCGTCGACGATTTGCGGAACGGCGATGTTGACGTCGCCCGATCCCAACAGATTGGTACCGTGCGACCCGATGTAGGCAACCGTCACCGCGCTGTCCCAGTTCAGCTCCTGCTGCAGGTTGACGTTGTATTGAGTCATGAAGACCGGATCCAGGTCGTACTCAAAGGCTTCGTTTTCCGGCACGCCGCCGGCGCCAACCGCCGCCAGGTTGATCGGGAGCGTTGGGCGCGTGATCACCGCTCGGTCGACGAACGGAAGCGCACGGAAGATTGGTGAGCGGAACTGATAGAAGAGCGGCTCCTCATAGAAGATGCCGTAGCCGGCGCGAATCGCCGTCGTCCCACGGCCGCCGACGTTCCAGGCAAATCCGAGTCTCGGCGCAAACTGTGTTTTTGTCGGGTTGAGGAACAGCGGATCTCCGACGGTTACCGTCGTGTCCGTCAGATTGCGGAGGTTTGAAACCTTGCCGTCACGCTCCTTCGGCGTCGTGACGAACTCGTACCGGACACCCGCGTTGACCGTCAAGTCGCTCGAGACCTTGATGTCATCCTGGAGCCACATCCCGATCAGATGCTGGCGGTAGTGCCGCTCGAAATCCGAGCCCGGTTTGGCGATCTCGAACTGCTGCGTCACGCCGGTCAGAAAATCCGACACGTTGCGGAACCTGAGACGGCCGCGCGTCCGGCTCTCCGAGTTGCCGTCGTAACGGAAGTGCTGCCAGTCGATCCCGGTCTTCATCGCATGACGGCCGCGGACGAGGAGCAGCTGGTCTGTGAGCTGATACATATCCTGCGCGAACCTCTTCGGGTTCGTCCGGTCGGTGCCGATCTCAGTCAACCCGGTAACGGCCAGCTCGCCGAACATCTGGCCCGGCACGAACGCGAGGTCGGTGCGCGGGTTCAGAGGTACGACGTCCTCGCGTGGGCTCGAACGATTGAACCCGCCGCGCACCTCATTGACCACGTTCGCCGAGAGAATCTGGCGCTGCTCGACGGTGATCAAGTGCTTGGTATTCGAGGTCTGGTTCGGCCACTCCGCATAGTTGACCGGCTCGTCGCGAACGGAATCGTCATAGAGATAGCGCCCGAACACGGAGCTGTTCCCCGAGAACGTGTGGTCGAGACGAACCATCCCGAAATCCTGGTTCGACTGGCGGTTCAGCACGCTCCGGTATTCGGCCAGCCCGGTCGGGTTGCCGGCGGCATCGCGAATCAACGATCCGTTGGCCACCGGATAGAGCGAACTGTACGGCTGTATGGTGTCGGGGATTGCGATCGGCGCACGGCCCGGCAGGATTCCTCGACGGGCGTTGTCGTCGAGAACGGTTGCGACCTGGGTGATGCCTTTGTGTTCGCGAAGACCTTCGTAGCTCGAGAAGAAAAACGTCCGATTCCTGACCAGCGGACCGCCAAACGAGCCGCCGACCTGATTGCGGCGGAAGTCGGGCTTCTCGTCGTCGAAGAAGTTCTTGGCGTCGAGCGCGTCATCTCTGAAGAACTCGAAGGCGGACCCGACGAACTGATTCGTCCCCGACTTGGTGACGACGTTGAACACGCCGCCGCCCGCGCGGCCGTACTCGGCGCTCATCGCGTTGGTGACGACGCGGAATTCCTTGATGGTCTCGACGCCCGTCATGACGCCGTTGGCGCTGGCAGGTGTGTTGTTGAGCGCGTCGTTATACGCCGTTCCGTCGAGTGTGAACAAATTCTGACTGGGACGCGACCCCGCCACGGAGATCTTGATGCCCTGGCCGACGTTCGAGCCTTCCACGCTGCTTCGGCTCAGAACCACGCCCGGCTGCAGCAGAACGAGCTGCGAGAAATCGCGGCCGTTCAAGGGCAGCGCGCCAAGCTGCTGTTCGTTGACGACGTGGGACAGCGTGCTCGTGGTGGTCTCGACGAGAGGTGCGGCGCCTTCCACCGTGACCGATTCGGTGAGGTTGCCGATCGGCATCTGCAGGTTGACGAGTGCTTCCTGACCGACCGTGACGGTGATGCCGGATCGCCGCACGGTCTGGAAGCCGGAGAGCTGCGCCGTCATTTCATAGCGGCCCGGCGGCAGCAGCGGCACACGGTACCGGCCGCCCTCGTCGGACGTCATCGTCCGCGTCTGAGATGTGTCCACGTGCGTGATCGTGATGCTGACGCCGGGGAGGACGCCGCCGGAGGAATCGGTGACGATGCCAAGAATCGTGGCTGTGGTGTCTTGCGACCAGGCAACCCCGACGGAGAGAAGGAAGCACGCGAGCGCGACCCAAAGGACGGACTTGAGCGTCATTGGCCACCTCTCGACCGGCGCTTGTACACCCGCGAAGTTGCGTTGTCAATCGGATGAAGCGGTCATCGGGTGAAGTGATCAGAATCGTCCACGGCTCTTGCGTCGACGTGGGCGGAAGCGCATGATCGCCTGCACCGAGGGAGGTGAAACGTGGTTCGGACGCGTGCCTTCGTCGTTGCCGTTGGACTGGTGGTCGCCGCGTTCGTTTCGGCTGTCTTCACCCTGACGGCCCAGTCGGCTTCCGCCGCCGTGACCGGAGTCGTGAGCTCACCCGATGAAGCCGCAATGAGTGGCGTGCTCGTCAGCGCAAAGCGCGCTGGTTCCACGATCACGATCACCGTGGTGAGCGACGCCGACGGGCGCTACAGCTTCCCCAGGAACCGGTTGGAGCCCGGCGAGTACTCGCTTCGCATTCGAGCGATTGGGTATGAGCTGGACGGCGCAGCAACAGTCGACGTCACATCTCGGCAGACCGCTCGACTCGATCTGAAATTGCGCAAGACGCTGGACCTCGCCGGACAACTCTCAAACGGGGAATGGTTCATGAGCTGGCCGCAGAATGACGAGGTGAAGAACGGCCTCTTGAACTGCACGCAGTGCCACGGCCTGGAGCCCGTTGCGCGTTCCCGTTACACCGCCGGCGAGTGGGTGAAAGTTCTCGAGCGCATGGGGCGCTACGCGCAGGGCAGCACCAGGACGCGTCCGCAGCTGAGACCCAACGAACACGGAGGCGGGTTCTCGAATCCGATCCTGGCTCAGAGCATGGGCGGGCGTGAGGGCGATCGTCCCGTGCCGCAGAATCGCGTGGCGAGGGCAGCCGAATACCTGGCGACGATCAACCAGAGCCCATCTCACACACCATATCCGCTGAAGACGCTCCCTCGCCCTACGGGCAAAGCCGCGCGCGTTGTCATCACTGAATACGATCTGCCGCGCCCTGAGACGCTGCCGCACGACGCGGCCGCTGATTCCGACGGCATGATCTGGTACGCCGACTTCGGATCGCACGTGCTGGGCATGCTCGATCCGAAAACCGGCAAGGTCGTCGAATACGCACTGCCCATCACCAAGCCTGGAGCGCCGGTCGGCTCGCTCGATCTGGTATTCGACCACGAGGGCAACATCTGGATGGGCACGATGTATCAAGGCAGCCTCGCCAAGTTCGATCGCAAGACGAAGACATTCCAGACGTGGGGCTCTCCAACGTTTCGTGACAGAGACGAGGCACGCATCGCAATGGTCATGCCTGTGAACCACCACGTCGATCGCCAGGTGTGGATCGGCGGTGATAACGAGTATCAGGTCGACGTGAAGACCGGAGTCTGGCGCACCATCGACTACTCCGTCGGCCTGCCGAAGGACTCGAAGCTTGCTTCCGAGCTGAGCTCATACGGGGTCGCGTCGGACTCGAAGAACAACTTCTACGGGATGAATCTCAACGGCACCTACATCATCAAGGTCGACGCCAAGACAAAGCACGTCACGCCCTATCCAACGCCGACGCCGAACGCGGGTCCCCGCCGAGGGCACATGGACGCACAGGATCGGCTGTGGTTCGCGGAATTCCGCGCCAACACGATCGCGATGTTCGACACGAGGACGGACACATTCCGCGAATGGGCCGTGCCGACGCCGTGGACCAACGTCTACGATGCGATTCTCGACAAGGCCGGATTCGCCTGGGCTGGCGGCATGAACAACGATCACGTCGTGCGCGTGAACACCAGGACCGGCGAGACGGTCGAATACCTCCTGCCGCAAGCGACCAACATCCGTCGAGTGAACGTCGACAACTCGACCGACCCGCCGACGTTCTGGGTCGGCAACAATCTCGGAGCGTCGATTATCAAGGTGGAGCCGCTGGATTAAAGGGGTTTGGAGTCCCGACCCTATTCAGTGCGGAGCCCGATTCACTGCGCCGTCGCAAGACTCGTCACAATGTCCCAGGTGAAGCGCACGAATCGATGCAGCTCACTTTCGAGGAGGCGCTCCTGGTCGCTGTGCGCCCCAAAGCCTTTCGGGCCGTCCTCCATGTCCGTGGCCGGCCCGATCCCGAAGCACTGAAGGCCCTTGGCGCGTAGATAGGCCATATCCGTCGCGCCCGTGCCCATCATGGGCAGCGTGACAGTGTTGTAGACCCGACGAATCGCGGCTTCGATCAACTTGAACGCTTCGGACTCGAGCCTGATCTCTGTTGCCGGAGGCCTGCCGAACGGGGCGGGGAAGCGCACGTCCACCGCCGGATCGTTGACGACCGTTCTCACCTGTTCGAGGAACTTCTCAGGGTCTTCGTCCGGCAGCATTCGAACGTCGAGTGTCGCCTTGGCTTCCGATGGAATCACGTTGGAGCGATAGCCGCCCGTGAAGATGTTGGGCGAGACCGACGTCCGCAGCATCGACGAATGTCGGGGTTCGTTTTCGAACAGCCAATCGTCGGCAGCCGCGCGGACTTTCGGATCAGTCGACAGGACGTCGGTGTAGTGCTTCGAGACCTCCTGCGGCGAGAGCTCGGCAAGCTTCGCGAAGTACCTGCGTGTCGTCTCGTTGAGCCGGGCCTCGGGGCGCCACTCGCCGATTCTCGCGACGGCGCCGGCCAGGTGCACAATCGCGTTCGACTTCAGCGGGACTGAACCGTGGCCGGAGATGCCGCGTGCGACGAGCTCGATGCCGCGGCTTCGCTTTTCGAGCGTCTGGACCGTGGCGTACGCGACTTCGCCGTTGATCCGCGTGACGCCTCCGCCTTCGGCGAGGCAATACTCGGCGTCAAGGTCGGCGAAATGCTCATTCACCATGAACTGAATGCCGACGCTCGTGGTCCCTTCCTCTCCGGCCTCAGCCAGGAAGATGACGTCGCGATCGAGCGGCACGTTGAGCCGCTTGAGCAGCAGCATCGTCATCAGGGCGGCGGTGAGATTGTCCTTGTCATCCACCGTGCCGCGGCCGTACACATAGCCACCTTCGCGTGTTGCGCTGAACGGCGGATGAATCCACTTCGCGGCATCGACGGTGACCACGTCGGTGTGACCCATGATGAGCAGCGGCCGCCTCCGGCCATTGCCTTTCAACCGGGCGACGACATTCGATCGATCTGGATCGAGCGCGAGAACCTGGGACGGGATCCCCTCGCTATCGAACACCTGCTTCAGGTATTCAGCCACCCGCCGTTCGTTGCCGGGCGGGTTGCTCGTGTCGAGCCGCAGTACCGCCTGGTAATGCCGCATGGTCTCGTCCTGAAGCCGGCTCCAGTTTGGCTGCGCCGGTGACTGAGCCAGGGCTACCGTCCACATCAACGGCACAAGGGCGACCGTCGACCATGCGGCGGCACGTTTGATCGAGCAGCTGTTACGAGTCATCGTGTGAGCCCGCCTTCTGTGAACCACATGAACCGATCACCGGCGAACCAAGACGTGCGGCTGCACGCCCGGCCTCGCGATTGAGTCTCCTCTCGCGCGGCGATCACGGTCGCTCTGAGTCGACAACAATCTCGGGGCGTCGATTATCAAGGTCGAGCCGCTGCGTTGAAAACAGCGGGCACGTGATACGTGAGGACGGCATTCAGCTGCTTGTCAGAGACGAGCACAGCCTGATTCTTCACGTCGAGGACCACGCCACGCGGATCGAATAGTGTTCCGTTCGGCCCGCCGATCACGTGGCGCGGCGGTACGTTCCCGGAGTCCGCGACGCTCCAGACGCCGACGTAGCCAGTGTTCTCGCCAAGCTGCACCACGAAGATCAATCCGCGCTCGGGTTCAACCGTCACGTTCTGCGATGCGTTGAGCCCCGTAATAACGCGTAGCGGCTTCGCGTCGCCGCTCGCCTTCCGATCGAATATCAGAATCTCTGTGTCGTTCCGGCGTCCGCTCGCGACGACGATCAGCAGGTTGCGTTTCGTGTCCACGGCGATGGCTCGCGAGGCGACGAAACCAGTGTTGGGGCCGCTCAAAATCCGCGACGGCGCGACATTCCCATCAGCCTCTCGCCGGAAGACGAGCACCTCCTCGCCCTCAGGAACGTAGTACTCACCGTTGACATCGTCCACGGCCACGCGATCGGGCGCGATGAGTCTCGTCTTCGGACCGCGAATCACGCGGACTGGCGGTTCCTCACCGTTGGCCGTCGCGCGAAACACCAGGATGCCTTGTCCGAACTGGTGCGGGACGACGATTTCGTCGCGCACCGCGTCGTAGCCCATGCCGTGCATGGTTCGTCCGAGGAGCGTCTTCTGTCCTTCAATCGCTGCGAGCCGCTTCGCCTGTCCGTTCGCCAACCTGGCGAACACCGCAATTTGCGGGTGCGCCACTCAATTCGGAACGAGGATTCGCTCGCGTGTGGTGTCGTAGCCGAGCGTCCCGGGGTTGCCGATCATCAGCGATGGCGTGCCTTCCGGCGCGTTGCGGATGATTCGTTTTGGTGCAACGTCCCCCGACGCGGCGAGATCGTAGACGGTCGCGGAATGACCACCGAAGTTGGTGATCCACAGCTCGCGGTTCTTGACGTCGGCGAAAATTCCCGTGGGGTTTGCGAGCGTCGTCTTCGGTCCCTTGATGACGCGCTTCGGCACCACATCCCCGCTCGCCGCTGCATCGAACACCAGGACGGAATTCGCGGCATCGTTGGCCACGAACAACTCGCGGGCCTGCGGGTCGAACGAGAGGCCGGTCGGCCAATTCAGCTGCGTCTTCGGTCCCTTGATCACTCGCAGCGGCGGCACATTGCCCGACGCCGAACGCCGATGGACGATGATCGACGGTTCGTTGATCGTGCCCGAGCCGGGGATGGCGAACTCGCGGCCGAGCGGCCAGTTGGTCTTGCCTTCTTTGTTGTCCGCCGAGCCGACGCCCTGCCGCGGCTTGATCGAACCGCTCACATCATGGGTCGAACCAAAGTTCGCGATGAAAACGACATCGTCTCGTGGATCGAGGGCGATGCCGTGGGGATCCTGCAGGCCAGTACGGTCGCCCTGCGCCATTCGAATCGGCGACTCCTCGCCGTTCGCGTTTCGCCGATAGGTCACAAGGGCACTGTCGTGTTGAACGGTGAACAACGCTTCGCCGTGTGCCTCGTCCACGACGATGCCGAACGTGCCGTGCGGCGTTTCTGTTGTCCGGATCGGCGCCACGTTGCCGTCGGCGCCCGCTCCAAACACGACGTAGCGGTCGCGCGTGTCGTTGTTGGCGGCCCAGATCTCGCCGGTCTTCGGATCGACGTAGACGCCGGATTGGAATTCGATGTCGGTCTTGTCGCCTGTAATCGTACGCTTCGGCTTGCTGGCCTCGACTCCGGCGGGCGTATTCTCCATTCGACTGTAGACGAGAATCTTGAACGTGCTCTCGTCGGTCAGGACCGCCTCATCGCGCACGGTGTCGACGGAAACGGAAGCGAAGGTCGGATACTCGTCGCGGATGCGCCGCAGGTACTCCCTGAAACCCGACGCGGGCAGATTCGCTGGCAAAGCCCGCCTGGACCCGGCAGTGCTTTCCTGGTACGCCGCGCGTACCGCTTCGCGCTGCCACGCCGCCGGCATGACGCACATGTCGCCTGTTTGTTCGTACTGGTCGTACGCGATGAGACGCCCGAACCGCAACCCGTTGCCATCGCCCATGCACACGGCCACGGTGATGAATGCCACGGCCGCGATCGATAGTCGCGCTCTCGGACTCATTCGGTCCCTTTCTGCACGTCCGTGATGTCCAGGCGCAGGGGCGGTGCACGATCATCGAGACGCCCTGAGACGCAGAGCCGTTGATCAGGTCGAAGTGTGCCGCTCGCGGTTAGGAGAAATCGGTTCCTGTCGGTGACGAGCCAGCGCTGCTCCTGCTCCTGCTCGATCGATCCGCAGGCGTCAATCTGGAAACTGAGAACGACGACACCGGCTTCTGCGACCGCCTTTCGAAAAGCCGCTGGTGAGAACGTGTAGTCGCCCTCGGCAAATCGCACTTCGGCGGTCTGTTCGCGCTGGCTGATCGAGACTTCGGCGACGCCTTCCAGGCGCCGGCGCAGCGCAACCTCCATGGTTGCGGCGCATCGCGGTCAAGTCACGCCGCGAACGTGCGCGAAGACTCGTGCGACGCGTGGCGTAGTCGTTGATGACCCGGGCCGGGAACAGCCGGCTGCCAGCGCCAGCGCGATCGCGAACAGTCCGGTCAGCGATATCGCACCCACAGCGCTCCCCCATACCGCGAACACGAGCACGTTGAGAACAACGCCACTCATCAACTGGGAACCAGGAGCCCCGCGATGATCGCGGCGACTCCCGGTTTCCGAGGCTCGTGGTTCACGGGCGCGACTCAGTATACGCCCGCGCTCGCGCTACCGCCGCGCGTAGACCACGAACCACTTGTCCTTGAATAGATTGAATTCTTCGACCGGCTTGAATCCGGCGTTTGCCATCCATATGGCAACTTGTTCCTTCGAAAGCTGCAGCTTCGGATCGTCGCGATGCCCGCCGGTCAACGGATCGAGCTCGACGACGGCGATGCGGCCGGACGGCTTCACGTAGGTGGCGACGCTCTTCAGATACCCCGCGCGGTCTTCGATGTGGTGGAGCACGTCGTGAAAGAGCGCGACGTCAACGTCCTTTGCCGGCAAGCCGGGATCCGAGTACTTGCCGAGCACGGTCACCGCGTTCGTGACCTTCTGTTCACGAGCCTTGCCGCGGATGTGATCGAGGAACTGCTGATCGATCTCGACCGCATAGACCTTCCCGCCGGGCGACACCGCCTTGGCGAGCGGTAAGGTCAGGACTCCGGCCCCGGCACCCAGGTCTGCGACGACGGTGCCGGGACCCAGCCGCAGCTTCGTCAGGATCTCGTCGATCTTCAGCTCGGCGATCCGGTCGGGCCGCTCGAGCCGTTCGATCCACTCCGGCGTCGGACGCGAGGCGAGTTGCCCGGCGGCGACGACCGACGACAGGCCAGTGGCGATGGCGAGCGCCGCCAGACACGCCTTGCTGAATCCGTTGGGATGCACGCGTCTACCTCCTTGCGAGAAGGACGCTCCGGAGCGGGCTACCGTGCCACTTCTGCTCCGGTGTGTCAAGCTGTGGCTCGCCTGGCCGTGCTGAAACTGAAGGCCGTGACTCGCACCCAAGGGGCGAATAGTGCCCTCAAGGATGGCCGAGTCACGCCGCGAACCTTTGAGTTCGACTTCACGGAAGTCTCTCCGCTCATCGACGCTTTCCGTCGCATGGTGCGCGGGCTCGAGTTCGATGTCTGCGAGATGGCCATCACCACGTACATCTGCGCGCGCAGCTACGGAAAGGCGTTTACCGCCCTGCCGATCTTTCTCGTGCGCGCCTTTCACCACGGCGCGATCGTGTGCAACACGAAGGCCGGCATCGCGAGCCCGAAGGATTTGGAAGGCAGGAAGGTGGGTGTCAACCGCGGTTACACGGTGACCACGGGGCTCTGGGCCCGCAGCATCCTCCAGCACCAATACGGCGTCGACCTGAACACGATCACCTGGGTGCTCTCCGGCGACGAGCACGTGGTCGAGTACCGGCCTCCGGCCAATGTGATGTCAATCGAAAAGGGAAAGCAGATGGCCGACATGCTGGCGTCGGGCGAGCTCGTCGCGGCCGTCGGCGTCGACGTGGATCACCCCGACGTGCAGCCCCTCATTCCCAACGCGCGTGAGGTCGCCCTCGAGTCGCTGCGTACGCGCGGCCATTACCCGATCAATCACACGCTGGTCGTCAGGGACGAGCTCCTTCATACTCATCCCAGCCTCGCTCGTGAGATCTTCGGCGCCTTCGCCGAAGCCAAGCGCCGCTACCTCGAACAGGGCCCGATCGAAGAGATCCATCGACAGGTGATGGAGATCACAGGCCGCGACCCGTTGCCCTACGGCATCGCGCCGAACCGGCAGACGCTCGAAGAGATCATCCAGTTCGCCCGGGAGCAGAAGATCATCGCCCGGCCCGTCACGGTGGAGGAGTTGTTCGCCGCGAGTACTCACGACCTCGCGGGATGAAGCTACCGCACGAACGTGACTTCAGCATTAGAACGTGTACCTGAACCCCAATTGAGCCTGTCGCGGGAACCCGCTCCCGCCAGCAAGGTTCGTCAACACGAGGAAAGTGGCGGGCGTCCGGCGATCTGAATTGGCCGTCGTTGGATTGTCGAAGTTCACATGGTTCGTGATGTTGAAAATGTCGAGGAAGAGCTCGAGTGTCTGGCCGCCTCTCACTCGACCGCGCCAGCCAGCGCGGACATCCAACTGGAACGAATCGGGTCCGACGGCGCCGTTGCGCCCGCCTTTGTACTTCACGTTCTGCATCGCGTTCAGCGCAGTGCCGCTGTAAACGCCTGGCGCCAGCGGATCGGTGAGCTCACCGTTTTGGTTGGCGTCGATGTTGCTGTCGTACAGCGTGAAGGGCGCGCCGCTCAGGTAACCCAAGCCGGCGGACACCGTGACTCCACGGGTTTTCGGAATCTCAGTGCGGCCGCTGATCTTCAGGTTGTGCCGGCGATCGACGCTGGACGGCCCCCGCCACTCGTCCAGGTTGAGATCGTCCAGGAATTGGTAGGTGTTTCGATCGGCTTGATTCTCCGCGATGCCCCGTGATTTCGAGAGCGAATACGAGACGCGGGCGGACCAGTTGTCCGAGTAGCGCTTTTCGAGCGAGAGGTTCAACGCGTCGTACTTTGACTCGCCGGTATTCTCCATGACCCAGACCTGTTGAGAATAGGGCTCGCCCAGCACACCGAATGCGTCCACTCGCGTAATCGGCCCCGTACGGCTCGTGTTCGCCCGCACCATCGGATTGAGGTTCCGCGACAGGAACATGTCCTTGTTCTGCGCATGAATGTAGTCAGCCTGGATCGCCATCGCGGCGCTCAGTTCGCGCGCGTAGCCGACGGTGACCTGATGCGCAAACGGCTGCTGACGATTGGGAGAGTCGTAGATGACGACACCCCGGCTGCGCAGCCGCGTGCCAGGCGGGTAAAGGCTGTCGAGCAGCGCGCGGTTGAGGAAGGGTCCATTGACCAGAAATGGATCGGTCGGGAGCCGACCAGCGGTCGGACCTGGATCGGCGGTGTCATTGGGGAAATTGACGACGGCTGACGAGGTGTACTTCGGGAATTCGATCGTGTCGTCGATGGCTCCCAAGATCGTTCTGTTGTAGAAGATTCCGTATCCGCCACGCACGACGGACTTGCCCTCCTCGTCGAGCGCGTGCGTGAACCCGATGCGCGGAGCGAGATTGTTTCGGTCGATCGGATACGTCTTGTTGCCTGCTGGGAACAGCGGATTGTCGGTCTCGTCGAGCGGAATGATCTCGAGGTCGTACCGAAGCCCGATGTTGAGCGACGTGCGGCGGCCCATCTTCCACTTGTCCTGCGCGTACGCTTCGATGGTGTGGTTATTGATGAACTCCCTGAAGGCTCCCAACCGGATGATCAAACGTTCCGGGTACGTGCTGCCGTTGGCGGGATCGAACGGAAGGTCCGTATTGAATCGGAACCTGCCGTTCTGTTCGATCTGAGAGACACGAATGAGCTCGGTGTAGTTGTAACGTGCACCGAACTTCAGCTCGTGGTCGCCTCTCTTGCCAGGGAGGAACCAGGAGTAATCGTCCTCAATCTGATAATTGGAATCCCATGGACCCTGGGCTTCGGTGCTGGCTTGAGCAAGGAAGCTCAGGTAGTCGAGCTGTGGTGGACAGAGCGCCTGGTTACCCGAGGCCTCATCCCCGAATGTGAAACCCTCCCAACCTCCACGAGAGCCTTGCGCGCGGAAGCAATTGTTGCCGTGCCACCAGTGTTCCCACGTCCGGGCCACGCGGACCGTATTGACGCGCGCGTTGCCCAGCACGCTCGTCAATGTGCTGACGGCCGTCTGATCGAGGTCGGTCTCGTCCTGCGTTGATTCCTCCGTCTGCCGGTTGCCGAAGATGGGGTACTGCGGCGCCCACTCGCGCAGCCAGCGGACCGCCCATGTATGCGAGGCATTGATCTGGTGATCGACGCGGATGAGCGTGTTCCAGTCCGATCGTTCTTCGGCTCTCGCAAAGTTGTACGCGGGCCGCGTGGGAAAAACTTTCGTCCGATTCGGGTTATCGATCTGTCGCTCGAGGCTGAAGAAGAAGTGAGCCTTGTTTCGGACGATAGGGCCGCCGATGACGCCGCCCCAATCGCGTTGCGTGGTTGTCGGCTTTGACAGATCGTTTTGCTTGACAAGAAAGTCCTTCGCCGTCAGCCGGTTGCTCACGAACGATCCGAAGAGCACGCCTTTGAACTGGTTGGTCCCTGCTTTCGTGACGGCGTTGACGATCGCACCGCTCGCCCGGCCGAACTCAGCGTCGTACATGCTGGTCATGACTTGGAATTCCTGAATCGCCTCGAGCGGCGTACGTACCTGCGCTCCGGCGCTCGTGCCGAGCGCATCGTCGGCGTTGTAGCCGCCGTCGACCGAGACGTTGTTGTTCTGGCTGGTCTGGCCGACGGCAACAATCGTGTCGTTGCCCATCTGAATCGACGGCGTGAACACGACCCCGGGCAGCAAGGACACAATCGCAAAGTAGTTGCGGTGCGTTGCCGGAGTCTCAGCGAGCTCTTCGGCCCCGATGTTGCCACCTACTCTGGCGCTGGTCGTATCAATCAGTGGCGACTGTCCCGCGACGGTCACGGTCTCCTCGAGCCCTCCGACCGCGAGCGTCAGATTGATTGTCATGTTGGTGCCGACTTGTAGCAGCAGGCCACTCCGCTCGGTCGTCCGAAAGCCCTTCAGCTTCGCGACAATCCGGTAGCGTCCCGGTACGAGCTGCGCCGCGAGGTACGTCCCCTCATCACTCGTGATGACCTCGCGAAACACGCCTGTGGCTTCGTTGGTGACGACGATGGAGACGCCTGGAAGGATGGCGCCCTGTTCGTCGGTCGCCCTCCCGCTGATTTCCGAGGTGCCTTGCTGTGCAGAAAGCGGCTGTGCCACCGCGAGGAAAAACGAAAGGGCGAGAATCGGACCGACAAGGATTCTGCGCATCTGTTGCCTCCCTACGAAAAGTCCCGTCGGGATAACAAAAAAAGAATGCGCGTCGGCGTATGACGGCGGATTACACTACCCGACTCCCGTTCGGTCAATCGGGTTTTTCAGCCTTGTTTACCGATCTGCCAAATCAACCCAGCTCAGCATTCGGAGCGGCAGAAGCCATCAGAACGAAGCGATCAGCGCCAGCTGGATCTGACGTCCCGGCGTCTGCGTGCGCGTAATCATCCCGGCCGTCGGGTTCCGTTCCGTCGGACTCGTGAACACCGTCAGGTTCCCCACCGTTGGGATCGCGAAGTTGGTGCGATTGAAGACGTTGAACGCCTCGATGCGAAACTGCGCCGTCTTGCGGCGGCTCCCGTCCAGATAGAACTGTTTGGTGATGGCGGGATCGAACGTGACCAGTCCGGGCCCCCAGATCTGATTGCGTCCGAACGTCCCGCGTGTGCCGGGATCGGGCAGCACGAAATCGTCCGCGGAAAAGAGCTGCGTACGGCTCACGCGGCGCGGCTCGGTCAGGCCAGGCCCGAGATTCGGCCACTGCTCGTTGTCGGTCGTCGCGTCGCGATCCTGATCGAAGGTGAAGAACGGTGTCATGGGTACGCCCGACAGCGCCGTGAAGATGCCGTTCAACTGCCACCCCTCGACGAGCGCACGTCGGATCCCGGTGGCGCTCTCGAACGGAAGTGCCCAGGTGAAGTTGATCGAGACGCTGTGGCGGACATCGAAATCCGACGGCCCACGATTCAGTTTTACGTTGTACGGATCGACCGTGCGTGCCTGCCCATTCGAGAACTCCAGCCGGCCGAGCGCCGCCGACCCGTCGTCGATCGACTTGCTCAGCGTGTAGGACAGCTGCGCCTGCGCGCCCGACGTCGGCCGCGCGATGACGCCAAACTGAAACGAGTTGTAAGACGATTCCGCATCGGCCACCTTGTAGCGGATGTTGGCGAAGTTTGGATTGCGGCGCTGCGGCGTGCCGGTGGTCGCGAAGGAGCTGCCTCCTGGCTCGAGTGGGTAGGCGGTGTTGAAGTCGGCCTCGCGCCACAGATTGGAGCCGCGGGATCCGACATAACCGGCGGTGATGACAATCGCTGACCGCAACTCGCGCTGCAGGTTGACGTTGAAGTGCAGGACCTTGGACGCGTCCGGGTCGAACTGCATCGCCGTCGTGTCGACGAACCCTTGACCCGCGGCGAGCAGTGGATAGACATTCGGGAACGGCGCGTTCGCGACGCGGATCTGCTTGAAATAGGGCTCTTGCCGCGCCGTGTTGTTCCCCCAGGTGGAGAACAGCGGCGGATCGTAGTAGAGGCCGGCCCCTCCGCGGATGGACGTTTGCCCTTCCGAGCCAAACAGCGTCGCGAGGAATCCGCCGGTTGAGGGCGGTACGTAGACGATGCCGAGGCGCGGCGACACGTTGCCGAGCGTGGAGTTCTCGAAGAGCGGCGGGCCGATGCTGACGGCTGGATCGGTCGGGAATCGCACGTTCGTGATCTTTCCGTCCACTTCGTCGGGGACGGTGACGAACTCGTAGCGGACGCCAAGGTTCAGCGTCAGGTTCGACCGCACTTTCCAGTCGTCCTGCAGATACGTCCCGATGAGCCACTGGAGGTGATGCCGTGCGGTGTCGTCCTGCCCTGGCGCGAGACCGACAAAATCGCGCGAACGTCCCAGGAGGAAATCGGAGAACGTGTTGACCGTGAACTCACCGCGGCTCCGCGAGGCTGACTCGCTGCGAATGTCGAAGCGCTCGACGTTGACGCCGGTCTTCAGCGAATGGGCGCCTGTGACGACCGACAGGTCGTTGGCCACCTGCTGCAGGTCCTGACGGAAGGAACGGGGGGTGCTGCGATCGCTGCCGAACCGCCGATACCCCGTGATGAAGATGTCGCCGACGACCTGGCCCGGAATGAAGGCGAGGTCGTTGAACGCCCCGGTTGGCTCCGGATATTCGCGCGGGCTCGTCCGGTTGAACGCGTACCGGAAGCTGTTGACCACGTGGCCGGAGAAGATGCGTTGATGGCTGAGCGTCAGGAACTTCTGGTTGTTCTCGCCCTTGTTCGGGAAGTCGGGAAAGAGCTCCGCGGTCAGAAACAGGATATTGGAATCGTTCTGGGTGTAGCGCACGAACAGCGAATCGTTCCGAGACAACAGGTAGTCGAGGCGCACGTTGTAGGTGTCGAGCTCTGACGGCTGCGTGAAGCGTCCCTGGTAGAGCGCGCGCTCGCCGCTCGGATTGTCGACGGTCGGTTCAGGAATGATCGCGAGATAGGGGATGACGGCCGGATTGATCGTCGTGCCCGCCGGCAGGAACGCGCCGCGGCGGGCAGCCATGCTCGGCACCGGCTCGACGATCGTCTGGCCGAGTCGCTCGCGCAGTCCCTCGTAGGCGCCGAAGAAGAACAGGCGGTCGCTGAAGATCGGGCCGCCCAGCGAGCCGCCGTACTGGTTGCGCCTGAACGGCGGTTTCTCGGCGTCGAAGAAGTTGCGTGTGTCGAGCGCGGCGTTCCGGTGGTACGCGAACAGCGATCCGTGCAGCTGGTTGGTGCCCGACCGCGTGGCGATGTTGAAGACGCCACCCGAGGCGCGCCCGTGCTCGGCGCTGTAGGTGTTCGTGAGTACCGTGAATTCCTGCACCGACTCAATACCGCTGACGATTCCCTGCGCGCTGCCGGCGGAGCGGCCGAGCGCGTCGAGGATGTCGGTGCCGTCGAGCAAGTACGCGTTCTGCGTCGTGCGCGCGCCGTGGACTGAGATCTTCATGCCCTTGCCGGTGAGGATGTCGGCGTTGTCGCTGCGCGCTTGCACCGCACCTGGCTGCAGCAGGATCAGCTGCGAGAAGTCGCGGCCGTTGAGCGGCTGGTTTTCGATCTGCTCGCGCGTCACGAGCGTCCCGAACGTCGAGCTGCGCGTCTCTACGCTGAGTGCGGTGGCCCGTACTTCGATCGTCTCCGACACGGCACCAATCGCAAGCGTGATGTCCACGCCCGCGTTCTGACCGACCGAGAGCTGGATGGAACGGCGAGCTGCTTGGAACCCTTGCAGCATTGCCGTGACTTCTTGCGCGCCGATCGCGAGGTCTGGAAACGCATAGCGTCCCTGACCGTCGGTCACTGTTTCGCGCGTTTGATTGGTGCCAACGTTCCGGACGGTCACGGCCACGCCGGGGAGCACACCGCCGGAGCTGTCGCGGACGATGCCGGCCAGCGTGGCGTTGAGGGTTTGCGCGGCCACGACGGCAGCGGCCGCAAGGAAGAAACAGGCGAGCGCGAACAGGCGAACCCGACGAGGCATCGGATGCATGGCGCCTCCAGGTTTGAAGCCGGCAATAGCCTAGGAGTGAAAGCGCCAGAGATCAAGTGCACGCCGCGTCCGAAGAGAAGACGCGGCCTAGCAGGCGGTATCCAGGAAATGCATCATCCGTGGCGGTGCCGTCTGCGCTGTCTGTCCCTCGACGGCAACGTCCCAGTACTGTGCGCGCGGCAGGTACTCGTTCAGATACCGGGCGGCTGAAGTGGCGTGCGATTCGTCGTTACCGGGAACGATCAAAGCCGGGATGTCCACCCGAGATAGCTCTTCGGGCTCAGCGCCGGGAGCGGTGTCCCGATCGAACAGGCCGCGGACCATCTCGTTCACGAGGTGCGTATACCGATGCACATCCTGGTTCACATAAGAGTCGGCAAACGAAGGATCACGCCCGACCACCGTCGCCCACGGGCCACCTCGCGCATCCTGGCCGAAGGACTTACCCTCCTTCTTTACCAACCCGACAACACCCTCGAGGTCGTGCTGCTTGACGTAGGCCAGATGTTCCGCAAATCGCGCGTGACATCTGATTCGATACTTCGCGCCGCCAACCGGCCAGTAGAGGAGCAAGCTGACGGTCGCCTCGGGATGCGCCACGCCAAACGCCACCGCGGGACAGACCCCCATGCACGCACCCATGATGTGCGCCCGCTCGATCTGCAAATACTCGAGCAGCCCCTTCCCCTGCTTCACGTAGTGAGCCCACGAGATGCACTCGACCCGGCCGCCCGACTGACCAGCCTCGCGGCGATCGAAGATGATGCAGCGGTACTTCCTTGACAGGTGATCGACCGGCCTGATGCGGCTATAGATACTCTGCGTCGTCCACTTGTCGAGCGTGGCATCGAATCCCCCAGGCGAGAACATCAGCACGGCGGGGCCCGACCCTATCACCTCGTACCGAGTCGTGATGCCGTCGATGACCGCTGTCGCCATCAGGCAGGAGCCCCGCCCCGGATCTGGCGACCGGCGCGGACGTCCTCAATCAAGGCACGGATGGCGTTCAACGCAAGGTCCGCAACGTTCGCGTACCGATCGGCCTTGTCATCGACGGCTGTCGCGGAGTAGCCGATCGCCGCAAAGAGCGACCTTACGCGCCCGTCCAGCCATGGTCCGCCGCCAAGCCCGCCAATCACTGGAATAGAAATCGTGCGGGCCACCTCGGCTCCAGCGACAGGTCCTGAGTTGGTGAAGTCGAGCATGGAGGCTCCACACCGCTCTAGAAGCCTCGCGTCCTCGAGGAGGTGATCTTTCATTTGCGTTGCCAGGTCTGGACCAGTATTGACGATTCCACCGTAACGGTGCGCGGTGTGTGGGGTAATGCCGAATTGACCCCACACGGGAATCCCGCTGTGCACGATCGCTCGAATTGCGTCGGGGTATTCGGGCCCGCCGTCGACCTTGACCATGTCGGCCCCACCCTCTGTGGTCAGACGGGACGCCGCGCTCAATGCGGCCTCAGTACCTTGTTGAAGCGGACCGAAGGGAAGGTCGCAACTGACCAACGCGCGGCTGACACCTCGTCGAACGGCCTGGCAGGTCAGAATCATCTGGTCCAGCGTCACCTCGAGCTGAGTGCGCTGGCCCCAGAGGTTCATGCCGACCGAGTCCCCCACAGAAACGATGTCGACCCCGGCGCGATCGACGATCTGCGCCATCTGAAAATCGTAGACAACCACGCCAACGATCTTCCGTCCCTGGCGCTTCATCTCCTGCAGCGCCGGGATCGTGACCTTTATCTCCACAGTCCTTCCTTCTATTTCCAGAGCTCAGTTGGGTTCAATCTCCGTCGTTCAACTGCTCACTTCCACGGCATCACCGACACGTGAATGGCGCCGGGCGCGCCCTCGCCGCCAACCGATTTGATTGCATAGTCCACCTCCGCCAGGCCGAAGCTGTGCGTCGTCATCATCTCGATTGGGAAGCGGCGTGACGCGAGCGCATGCAACGCCTGTTCGACCGCTTGATAAGAATGACCTCGAGCGCTCTTCAGCGTCATGCCTTTTCTGGTGAGACGACCGATCGGAAACGACGGGAATTCCTGATTGCCCTCACCTTGAACGACCATCGTTCCGCCGCGACGCTTTGTCGCCTCTATGCCAAGCAGCGTCGGCGCAGTCCCCGCGCCTACAGTGCAGTCGATCACGATGTCGACACCGCGTCCGCGCGTGAGCTGGTGAACGATCGCCAGCGCATCCTCGGTCTGGACGTCGACCACAGCGTCGGCTCCGAAGGCCTTTGCCACTTCTAGCCGCCTGGTGTCTGTGGACGTGCCCGTGACGATGACGAGCGAGGCGCCTGCCTGCCTGGACGCCATCAGGCAGCAGAGTCCCTGCTGACCTGGACCTTGAATGAGCACTGTGGAGGCGTAGCCAACGCCGCCATCGATCAGCGCCCATTGAATGCCGTTTGACATCGGCGTCGCCACGCCGGCCTCTTCGGGCGATAGTCCGTCGGGTACCTTGTGCAGCACGGCATTGATCGGGAGGTACACGTAGTGAGAAAAGCCGCCCCACAAACCCGGGGGCGTATCCATCGATGTATAGCCGTAGCGTATGGCTGTCGGATCGTAAAACCACTCGGTCGCGGCGCAGTGACGGTACTCCCCCATGTGGCACCACTCGCAACTGCCGCACGGAAGATAGTGCTCGAGGAATACGAGATCTCCTTCCTTGAATCCTTTCCGCGCTGCAAACTCGCGACCGACGCGATCCAGGTAGCCGACATTCTCGTGGCCCATGATGAGCGGGCCGCCTCGAAGCGGTAAGCGATATTGGGTGACGTCGGTTCCGCAAACGCCGGCGACTTCCATCTTCATCAACGCGGCGTCCGCAGGAACGTCGGGAAGGTGCACCTCGCGCAGTTCCGTTTGCGATGCCCCGACTTTTACTGCTGCTAACGCTTTTCCCGACACCGAGCTCACCTCCAGGCAGAAGTCGTACGTCGTGTCCGCCTTCAGGCGGACCGTGCCAGTCAGAAATCGTACGTGGCGTCCGCCTTCAGGCGGACACTACTCGCCGCGCCGCGGAAGGTCAATTCGTCCGTCCATGCATTGCTGGTAGACTCACGCTCGGGCAGGGCGATGCGCCGAGGTCCGTGACATGTTGAAGAAAGAACAGAACGACCTGCTGACACAGACCGGCCCGGGTACCCCGATGGGACAGCTGTTCCGCAGCTACTGGCTTCCGGCGCTGCTGACCGAGGAGCTGCCCGAGAATGATTGCCCGCCCGTCCGAGTGAAGCTCCTGTCGGAGCGCCTGATCGCCTTCCGCGACACCGGCGGACGCTACGGCCTGATCGATGAGTTCTGCGCGCATCGCGGCGTGTCGCTCTGGTTCGGCCGCAACGAGGAATGCGGGCTTCGCTGCGCGTATCACGGCTGGAAATATGACGTCACGGGACAGTGCATCGACATGCCGGCCGAGCCCGAGACGTCACGCTTCCCCGACAAGATCACGCTGAAATCGTATCCGCTGATCGAACGCGGGGGCATTCTGTGGACGTACATGGGGCCCGAGGAGAAACAGCCGCCGGCGCCGGAGTGGGAATTCGCAAGGGTGCCGCCACCTCAGACGATGACGACCAAGCGTCTGCAGGAGTCGAACTGGCTGCAGGCGATGGAGGGCGGAATCGATTCGAGCCACGTACCATTCCTGCATCGCAGCGACCTCAACACCGATCCCCTTTTCAGAGGTGCCAAAGGCAATACCTACACGCTCACCGACACGCGCCCGGTCTTCGAGGTCGTGGAAAGTGCGGGCGGTCTGTACATCGGCGCGCGTCGAAACGCTGACGATGGCAACTACTACTGGCGCATCACGCAGTGGGTCGTGCCCTCGTTCACGATGATTCCGCCCCGCGGCGACCACGCCGTGCACGGCCACCTCTGGATCCCGATCGACGATGAGAACTGCTGGACGTGGAGCTACGACTATCACCCGACTCGTTCGTTGACCGGCGGGGAAGTGGCGGCGATACGAGCGGGAAAAGGGATTCACGTGAAATACGTGCCCGGCACTTACCGTCCCTTCGCGAACAAGGACAACGATTACCTCATCGACCGCGCGGCGCAGAAGGCGGGCAGGACGTTCAGCGGCGTCGAAGGCTTCGCGATGCAGGACGCCTCGCTCCAGGAAAGCATGGGCCCGATCGTCGATCGGACCAAGGAGAATCTCGGCTCGACCGACAGCGGCATCATCATGGCGCGTCAGCGCCTGCTGCGGGCCGTGAAGGCGCTTGCCGAACACGGTGTCACACCGCCTGGCGTCGATATCGCCCATCAACGCGTGCGCTCCGCCTCGATCATCCTGCCGCCGGATCAGCCGTTCAACGAAGCTGCGCGCGACGCGTTGATCGTCCGCCCCTCGGTTGCGCCGGTATCGGTCTGACGAGACCTCCGATGGTGAGCGAATCCGCTCGCATGAGCTCGGCCGCGGAAGCACGCTTCCGAGTTCAGGCGGCGAATTCGAAGCCGCGCGCGATCACGGTCGTCGCGCTCGATGGACCGAGCGAGAGCGTGGTCAGACGATTGGCCGGAGCCTCATGGAGTCGAGCGGCGTTCTTTACCGCTTCGACTGGAAAGCCGGTCGACAGAGGTCTGACCGATCTCGCCGGCCGCACGACCGACGTGATGACCGAGGTCGAGGCCGCCGACCTCGTCGTCATGATCGCTGCGCCGAGCGGTCCGGTGCCGGGGGCCTCGGTCATCGGCCAAGCCTGCAACGTCAAGCGCGTCATGACTACGGGGCTGATCATCGGTGCGGCCTCGGCATCGGACGAAGCGTTGTCGAACACGCTGGTCCAGCTGCGCCCATGGTCGCAGATGCTCGTGATCGCACACGCCGACGACTACGTCGACGACCTTCTCACCGCACTGCGGGCATGATCGGACGTGAGGCATTGCCCGATACGCACGTCGCGGTGACCGAGGCGCCCCGCCGGCACGAGGCGAAGCTCGTGCCGCTCGTGGTCGCCGTGCTCGCCGGGGCAGCGGTCTGGTGGCTGCCTCTGGGCCTGGCTCCCCCGATCCAGCACGCATTGGCGATCTGCGCGTTCATGGTGCTGGCGTGGATCACGCATGCGCTCGAGCATGCGGTGGCCGGCTTCATCGGGTGCTATTTGTTCTGGGCGCTGGGCGTGGCGCCGTTCGACGTGGCCTTCAGCGGTTTCGCCGACACCACGCCCTGGTTTCTCTTCGGCGCGATGCTGTTCGGATCGATGGCCACGAAGTCCGGCCTCGCACGGCGGCTGGCCTACATCGTCATGCGTGCCGTTGGCCACAGCTACTCGCGGCTCTTGCTGGGCCTCATCCTCTCCGACTTCCTCCTCACATTCATCGTCCCGTCGGGGATTGCGCGCGTCGTCATAATGGCCTCCGTTGCGCTGGGGCTCTGCCAGGCATTCGGCGCCGGTCCCACCAGCAACCTGGCGCGCGGCATGTTTATCATCCTGACTTACACCGCGACGATCTTCGACAAGATGATCATCGCCGGCGCCGCCTCGATCACCGCGCGCGGGTTGATCGAAAAAGCGGGGCAGGTGGAAGTGTTGTGGAGCCGCTGGATGCTCGCCTACCTGCCGTGCGATCTCATCACGATTCTCGTCGCGTGGCGGCTCACCTTATATCTGTACCCGCCGGAGCGAGCGGCGTTGCCGGACGGCGAGCGTTTCGTCGAAAGCGAGCTGCAGCGCATGGGACCGTGGACGGCGCTCGAGAAGCGATGCACCGCGCTGATGGCGATCGCGATCGGTCTCTGGACGACCGACTTCGTGCATCACGTCCCGCCGCCGATGATTGGCCTTGGCATCGGGCTCGCCGCGATGCTTCCGGTGATCGGGGTGCTCGACACCGAGGACCTACGCCGGGTCAACTACCTCCCGATATTCTTCGTCGCGGCGGCCGTCAGCATGGGTCGCGTGCTGATTGCCACCAATGCGCTCGACCTGATGACCGACGACGTACTCGGATGGATGCGGCCGTTCGTCACGAATGCGTGGAGCTCCACACTCGCGCTCTACTGGTCGGCGTTCGTGCTGCACATCCCGCTCGGGGACGAGGTGTCGCTGCTAGCAACCTCGATACCCGTGCTCATGAACTTCGCCCGAACGGAAGGGCACGATCCGCTGGCGCTCGGGATGATCTGGACGTTCGGCGCCGGCGGCAAACTGTTCGTGTACCAGTCGGCGGTTCTCGTGGTGGGCTATTCGTACGGATACTTCACTGCACGCGACATGCTGAAGATCGGCGGAGTGCTCACGGTGGTCGAATCGCTGATCCTGCTGTTCCTCGTGCCGCTGTACTGGCCGTTGCTCGGGATCTGACCTATCTGACCTTCACGTATGTTCGCAAGTTGTGTGCGGCGACATCGGCTGCAGTAGATGTTGCCCGCCTCGTCGGCAGCGAATCCCGACGCCGAAGAGCCTCGTTCCAATCTATCGAGATCATCATCGCGAAGTTGGAGAAGAACCCGCCGAAGAAGCTGGTGCGCCCCGCGTACCCGAGATACCAGACGCTCAGGTGAGCGTCGACCGGGAGACTACCAGGGGCACGAAAGGGGCCAGTTTTCAATCGATTGAAGATCGAACATCGAAGGTTGAAGATGTCAGAAGCCGTACCTCAGATTTATTTGCGCCGTACGTGTTGGACTCTCGTTGAGCGTCGAGGTCAGCCGCAGGAACGTCGCTGGGACTCGACGATCGCTCCGATTGTTTGCGGCGATCGGGTTCGCAAAGTTCGGCTCGTTGGTTGTATTGAATACATCCAAAAATGCGTCGAGCGTTCGGCCTCCCGCGAGCCGGAAGCGATAGCCGGCGCGTAGGTCGACGCGCTGATAATTGGGGCCGCGTGTACCGTTGCGGCCGCCCTTGTAGTCGACTGTAAACGCGCCGTCCCCCGTCCCGCTGTACACACCCGCCGGCAGATATTCGTTCGTCGTGAGGCCGTTGCGATCGGCGTCCAGTGTCGTGTCGACCAACGAGAACGGCGTTCCGCTCCGCGCGCTGTAAACGACGCTCAATTTCAGCCCGCCCGTGCGCGGGAAGTCGTACGAAGCGGAAGCAGTCAAAATGTGTGGACGGTCCACGTCGGTGGGTCCGACTTCGTTGTCCAGCCGCAGCTCATCGAGGAACTGAGACGGCGCCTGCAGCACGGCTTGGCCGTCCGGCGTGTTGCCGCGGCTTCGTGACCACGCATACGAGAGGCGCGCCTGCCAGCTGTCGCTGACACGCTTGGTGCCGGATACCTGAATCGAGTCGTAGTTGATCCACCCTTCGTTCACGAGCGTGACCACGCTCGCAGCCCACTCGCCCACAGTGCCGACGAGCGGGTTCGTGCGGGTCACCAGGCCGGTCGCCAGTGTCGAGTCGCGAACGCCTGGATTCAGCTCGTTCAAAATGTACTGATTCCGCTGCTCGGAGCGAATGTAGTCCACGCTCACTCCAACTGTGGATCCAATCTGCCGCTCGTATCCGATGCTGTACTGGCGAGAATACGCCAGCTCGCGGTCAGGATTGTCGAATCGGACCGTGCCGCCATTACGGACGCGCGTGCCGGGCGGAAACCGGGCATCGATCGCCGCGTGATTGACCGTTGGCCCATTGACAAGCTGCGGGTCGGTGGGGAAATTCCCCTGCCTTGGTCCAGGGTCGATGTTGTTGGTCGGGAACAAGACCGTGAACGAACTGGAATTCCGGCCGTCCGAGAACATGTTCGTCAGGAACGTGTACGACGTCCGCTGGTAGAAGACGCCGAAGCCACCGCGAATCGCCGAGCGGCCGCGATCGTCGAGTGCCCATGAGAAGCCAACACGGGGCGCGACGTTGTTCAGGTCCTTCGGGTAATCGTCTGGGTGACTCGCAAACAGCGGATTCTCCTGGTTCGGCGTCGGCAGGATCTCGAAATCGTATCGCGTGCCGAGGCTGAGTGTCAGGTTGTCTCGCACCTTCCATTTGTCCTGGACGAACATCCCAACGAAGTGTCCCTTCATCAGGAAATCGACGGGCCCAGGCACACGGATCGAGAGCCGCTCTGGATAGGTTCGCGGATTGTTCCTGTCGAACGGCAGGTCGGTGTTGAGCGTAAACGTGCCGTTTTCGTTGCCGTAATTCTCGACTCGCAGCGTGGAATACAGATAGTTGATCCCCAGCTTCAGGTCGTGGTCGCCACCCTTGCCCGTCACGAACCAGGCAAACACGTCGTCGGCACCGTATGCGACGTCGAGCCGTCGGTTCGCGCGGGCACTTTGCTGGTCCTGAAAGCTCAAATAATTCAACTGCGGCAGCAGGATCTTCTGGTCATGGCCGTTGGAGTTGAAGTTCGGATTGCCAAAGAAGACGTCTTCGGTCACGGCCGAGACGCGGAAGGTGTTCAACCGTGTCGCACCGATGACCGAGCTGAGATTGCCAACGAACGTCCAATCGATGTCGGTCTCCGCCTCGTGCCGCGACGGCGTGTTGTTTTCCGCCTGAATCTGCAGCGGCTGCGGCGACGTCTCGCGCAGCCAGCGGAGACCCCAGGTGTTATTGGCATTGAGCTGATGATCGCCGCGGACGAATGTGTTCCACACGCGCGTCGTCTCGAAGTCGGTCCGGTTCAGGTCCGGTCGCGTCGGGATGTTCGTTGTCACACCGCTGTCCAGCAACACGCGCTCGACGCTGACGAAATAGTGCGCCTTGTCTCTGATGATCGGTCCGCCCAGCGTGCCGCCGAACTGCTGTTGCTTTGACTCGGCCTCTTCAAGTCCGTCCCTGCGAGCAAAATACTCGTTCGCAGCCAGCGTTTGATCCTGGAAGAATGCGAAGGCGCTGCCGTGGTACTGGTTGGCGCCTTGCTTCGAGACGGCGTTCACGATCCCACCGGATGCGAGACCATACTCGGCGTCGAATTGGCTCGTCAGCAGCTGGAATTCCTGCACAGCCTCCACTGGCACGCGCGCTTGCGCGCCGCCGTTGCCGCCGTTGAACGTATCGTTGTTGTTCGACCCGTCCATCGTGTAGTTGACGTTACGGATGTTCTGCCCCGCGACGCTGATCGAATCGGCACCGAAGGTCGTGGCAGAGATCGTGGCTACCACGCCGGGCAGCATGCCGAGGTAGCCGGCGAAGTTTCGGTTGAACGACGGTGTGTCGATGAACTCCTGAGCGCTGATGTGACCGCCGATCTGCTTCGACGTGGTATCGACCAGCGGGGTCTCACCCGTCACAGTCACGGTTTCCTCGACACCGCCGACATCGAGCGAGACGTCGATCTGGGTCGTCTTCCCGACGTCTAACCTCACGTCACGCAGTTCCTTCCGCTTGAACCCTTGAAGGGAGGCTTCGAGCTGGTACAGCCCTGGCGTCATGGCGCTCAGAAAGAACGACCCGTCGACGCCGCTCGTCGTCTCGCGGAACCGTCCACTCTCCTGATGCCGGACGACAATCGTCACGCCGGCCAACACTGCCTGCTGCTGATCGAGCACACGACCGCGGAAATCTGCGGTGCCTTGCTGAGCCTCAGCAAAGGTGACGACACCGAGCGTGAAGGTTGCGACAGCAACGAGACGCCTCATGGTGACCCTCTCGATCGAATAACGAAACGATAAGTGCCGGAGTCAGAGGCGTTTGTGTCGCGGCCAGACTTTGCTCCCGCAGGCCACAGGAAGTCAAGCCACCCGACGTCGACGTGTCTGCTGTGCCAAAAGGGAGAGGAGGCGAGCGTCCGCGACGCGCAAGCCTGGTGTCAGCGACATGCTCCGTGGACACTAGTACGCAATCGCGTAGCAGTCGCGTCGCGGATCGGCGCCCGCGAAGCGATTGCCGGTGGCCGGATCGATCATTACCGCCGTCGCGCATCCCGACATGCCGAACACCGGCAGCCGGCTCACGTCGTGGCCCCGCGTCTTGAGTTCGTCGTAGACGGCCGCCGGCACGTCGCTTTCGACGGCGAGCTTGTTGAACCCGGGCTTATGCGGCCAGAACGAGCCGTAGAAGTGCGACGTCTGCACCCGCGGGCGCTCGAGCGCCTTGTGCAGGTTGGGATACCAGTCGTCCCAGAACTCGACGATGCTGAGGAAGGCTTGCAGAATCGTCTGATCCTGGTTGTCGCCGCCCGGCGTGCCGAGCGCCATCATCGGCGTGTCGCCCATGAACACCAGGCTCGGCGTCAGCGTGTAGCGCGGGCGCGCGCGCGGGCGAATCTGGTTGGCGCGCGTCTTATCGAGCCAGAACTGCTCGCCGCGGACGCTCATGCCGATGCCCGTGTCGCCGAGAATGACGGCGCCGGTAATCCAGCCGCCGCTCGGCGTCACGTCGAAGATGTTGCCGTCCTTGTCGACGATCGCCATGTGCGTCGTGTCCTTCGACACGCCGGCCGAGTCGCGTCCGAACGAGGCGAAGAGATCGACGTCGGTCGACGCGGCGGCCGCCTGATCGCGCACGTCGGCCTTCCAGTACGGCCACTGCGTGACCTTCGAGTCGTACTTGAGGGGATCGCCGGCGATGAACGATCGCGAGGCGCGCCGCGGATCGATCAGCGCCGCGCGTTCCTTCGCGTACGCCTTCGACAGCAGGCCTTCGGCCGGCGTCGTCACGAACGTTTGATCCGCATAGTAGGTGTCGCGATCCGCGTAGGCGAGCTTCATCGCCTCGGTCACGGTGTGCAGGTAATCGGCGCTGCCGTAGCCCATCGCGTGGAGATCGAACGTCTCCAGCATATTGAGCGCCTGCAGCAGCGTCGGCCCCTGGCTGCCGAACCCGTGTTTGTAGATCGTGTAGCCGCGGTACGTAGTCTTCGCGGGCTCCTCGATGCGCGCGAAGTACTCCGCGAAGTCGCTGGCGTCGAACGGTGCGCCGTGGCCGCGCAGGAAGGCAACCATCTCCTGCGCAATGTCACCGCGGTAGAAGCGATCGCGGGCCGCGGCCATGCCTGCGACTCGGCCGCGCGACTTGGCCGCGCGCTCCGCCTCCACCATGCGGCGCAGCGTTCGAGCGAGCGTCGGGAGCTTGATCGTCTCGCCCGGCCGATACTGTGCGCCGTTCGGCTTTAGCCAGTACGCCTTGTTGGTCGGCCACTTCTCGATGAACGTCATCTGCTCGCGAATCGCCCGCGCAGTGAGCGGCCGCATCGGGAATCCACCCTCCGCATAGTCGATCGCCGAGCGCGCGACTTCCTCGAAACTCATCGTGCCCCAGCGTTCGAGCACTGTGAGCGCGGCGTGAATGGCTCCGGGGACCACGGCCGGGTCGAGCCCGGCGCCGTCGAGCGTCTTCCGGCGCGAGAGGTACCAATCGACGTCGACCGCCTTCGGCGCCCAGCCCTGCCCCACGATCGAGGTGACCGTGCGTTCGCTTTTCGGATAGACGAGAACGAGCGCCTCGCCGCCGAGGCTATACAGATCCTGTTCGAGGACACCGCCGGCCAGCAGTGCCGCGACCCCGGCGTCGAACGCGTTGCCACCCTTCAACAGAATCGAGAGCGCGGCGGCGGTCGTGAGCGGGTGACCGGTCGACACGCCGCCCGACGGCCCCATGAGGGGAGGGCGCAGCGCCGCATCGCTGGCGCGGCGATCCTGGGCGGGGACCTGCGCCCCGATTCGAGCCGCGAGCGCGCAGAGGACGATGACCAGTGGTATGTACCAGCGATTTCTAGAGCGGGCCGCCCGTTGGCTCCACCCCAGCGCGCAACAAACGCGCGCCGGGGACCCCGGGTTGGCCCGCGTATTCGCGGTCGCGACAACGGAGCGACCGGTCCAGAAGTGACCCTTACGGTCCACTAGTGCGACTCGTGCCGCCGGTCGTCGCATCCCGTGCCCTCCTTGTTGCGGGCAGTGTAGCGCACCGAGCGCAGAGATTCTTCGGCCCTAATCGTTCCTATCGTTTGCCGCCGGAGCCGATGGCCCCAACGATCTCGCACACGCCCATGCGCCAGGGGAAAGTAGCATGACTCGCCGCGAGTATGGAGTGTAGACTCGCGTCGGAGGATCTATGACGCGCCGGACTCTGACCGTGATCGTTGTCGGCATGCTATTGGCGGGTGCCGCAGCACTCTCGATGCGCTCGGCATTCGCGCAGAGTGCCATCACTGCGGATCTGATCCTCTCCAACGGGAAGATCGTCACCGTCGACGACCGCTTCACGATCGCTCAGGCCGTAGCCATCAAGGGCAATCGCATCGTGGCGGTCGGCGCCAATCAGGAGATGGACCGGCTGGCGGCGCCGAAGGCGAGGCGCGTCAACCTGCGGGGAAGGACGGTCATCCCCGGTCTGATCGACAACCATAATCACTTGCTGCGCGCCGGGAACACCTGGCAGCTGGAGCTCCGATGGGACGGCGTCTACTCGCGAAAGAAAGCCATCGAGATGCTGCGCGCACGCGCGAAGCAGGTCGGCGCCGGACAGTGGGTGTTCAACATTGGCGGCTGGGCAACGGCGCAATTCGCCGACGATCCGAAGCCGTTCACGCGCGAGGAGCTGGATCAAATCGCTCCCGATAACCCGGTCGCGCTGCAGGAATCCTACTACCAGGTGTTCCTGAACAGCCGCGGTCTGAAAGCGTTCGGGATCGAGCCGAATGCGCCGGACCCTGCCGACTTCGTCAAAGGCTCGATCATTCGCGACGCGTCGGGAAAGCCGACCGGTGTGATTCGAGGAGACATCGCGGCCACGCGACCGGTTGCCGCACGACTCCCGAAGATCCCTCCCGATCGTCTCGAGGCCAGCAGTCTGGCGCTGGTGCGGGACATGAGTCGCGCCGGGCTCACGACCTTCGGCGTCGCCGGCTGCGATGCCGCCGTACTCGACATCTTGAAGAAATGGAAGGCGCAGGGTCATCTCGATGTCCGCACGTTCTGCATCGGCGGCGCCGCTGCGGGCAGCCCCGAGCAGGTGGACAAGTCGCTTCAGCAGATCGCCCAGATGAAGCTGTATCAGGGCGACGAGTTCATCGACGACGTCGTGTTCGGGGAGAGCGTGTACACGCCGCTGCACGACCGGATGTTCGCGACGAAGTCGGATCCGCCGGCCGATCAGCTCGCGCAGTGGCGGCGAATGGCCATGGGCATCGCTCAGGCTGGTCTGCCGCTTCACGTGCACGCCGAGCTGAAAGACACGATCGACGCCTTCCTGGATCAGATCGAGGCGGTGAATACGCAGTACCCCGTCAGGAATCTTCGATGGGCTCTGGCCCACGTGAATCAGATCAACGCTTCACAACTCGAGCGCATGCGGAAGCTGGGCATGTACGCCGCGGTGCATCCATGGGCCGTGATCAACGGCGGCATCATGCACGACTCGTTCGGCGACGGCGCGTACAACATGCCGCCGCTGACGACGATTCAGAACAGCGGCGTCACGTGGGGGCTCGGCACCGATGCCACGGCGGCGAATCAATACCTCCCGTTCACGACGCTGGCCTTTGCTGTGACAGGCAAGATGGCCGGAGGCGCCAGGACCGTCATTCACCAGACGGTCAGCCGTGAAGACGCCCTGATCGCGCACACGCGCAAGAACGCGTACTTCGTCTTCCAGGAGAACACGCTCGGTTCGATCCAGCCTGGCAAGCTGGCCGACCTGGTCGTCCTCGATCGCGATTACCTCACCATTCCCGCGGACCAGATCAAGGACATCTCGCCAACGATGACGATGGTGGACGGGCGGGTGGTGTTCGACGCTGATGCGGGGCCGTCGACTCGGTAGCCGACGGCCCGCGCAGTCACTTCTTGATGGCGGGCTTCGCGAGATTGTCGAAGAAGCGCTGGTTCTCCTTTACCGAGCAAATCTGCTGGTAGCGCAAGAACCCGGTCGTCGACAAGATGAAGTTGCGGCGTGCGTTCCAGGGCTTCGTGTAAGCACCCGGATCGTCGATCGTCATGTCGAGCTCCATCGTGTTCTTG
>Ga0209382_10001725_pt1 | contig 33734 bp, 36 predicted proteins | sample SoiMetdeltSBSDD5_FD_187599 | JGI IMG/M metagenome (GOLD analysis project Ga0209382, IMG submission 187599) | Bulk soil microbial communities from a Populus tree surrounding site in Tennessee, USA - Soil MetaG P. deltoides SBSDD5 (SPAdes) (version 2) | ecosystem: Environmental > Terrestrial >... | reverse complement strand
CCCCGCAAGCGATCCACCATCAACATCGGCATAATCCGAAGTTCGGCATAATGGATGATGCAGGTCTGCACGATGGTTCGCGGCCATACGTTCGACACCACCTCGGGTAGACCCTTGAGCCCGTCGCAGACGACGAAGAACACATCACGCACGCCGCGGTTACGCAAGTCGGTAAGCACGCTCATCTCTACGGAGAGTGATGATGCGGCGGCCACGCCCGGGACGTCCGTGCCTATCCGTAATCGACAAGGAGCGCCAGCCAGTGCGCGTCGCCGCGATGCCGCGACTGCGGTGGACCGCTCGTTCGACGCTGTGGCGGGCGCCGAGGGACTTGATCGCGCGCGACCTATTGCGACTTCTCGTTGCGGTACGCGCCACCCGCAAAGTCACGCCGACTACTCCCTGCCGGAGCACCTACCCCAATGACAACGCCACCTGATCACAACCTCGCCGTCGTCGGCGAGGCCACCTCGTCGCCGACGAACTTCGTGTTGTACGGACGGGTGTCGACCGAGGACAACGAAAGCGGACTCGGCCATCGCCTCACGAGCTCCCCGGCCGCGGCGAGGTAGGCCAGCCGGGCTCGGGTCGCTTCCCGGTCCGCACTTGCCCACCCAAGCCTGAATCGTACGCCAGTACGAAGGCTGAGCCGAGGGGTCCCTGCTCTCCCGCGTGGCAGTGCGGGCCGGTGTCGATGTGCGAGTTGTGGGGCGGCACCGCCGCGCGGGCGCACCGGTACGCTTCCGAAGAACTCAGTCGCTGGTGGACCGAGCATCCCGCAAGACCTTCACCCAACCGAGCAATAGGGAACGGCTGCGGGCGATGCGCATCGCGCGGTGCGCCGCTGACCATGAGCCACCGGCCACCATGTGCCCGTCGCCCCGTATAGGCCTGAACCGGCCGCTCGGGTGCTGGCACTGGTGTGGGTCCGAGAGTACCTGCGCCGGCGCCCTGCGAAGCCCCAGCGACTGAACCTGGAGAGCTAAGCTGACTGCCGTGAGCGCAGAACAGCCCGGTCGACAGCGAATCCGCTGGTGGCTGGTCATTGCCTGCACCTTGGCTGGCTACGTCGCTATTCGTTACACGCTGCGCCTCGCCGGTCCTACCGAGACGCGGGATGTGTGGGTCGCGCTCTGGGTGGAGGGCTCGGCGGCCCTATTCCTGCTTGCCGCCCTTTTCCTGCTGGAGCGAGGCTTCACGACACGAGTGACCGCCACGGTCGTGCGTGAGGTGCGCGAACAGGTTGTGGCGCCGCTTGAAGCACGCGTGGACGCCATCGCCACGGACATTGCGAGTCTCCAGAACGAGGTAGACGCCCGAGCGCGCGAGCAGACCGCACGGCACCATCGACTTGTGGCCGCTCTCGACCGGCCTACTTTCGCCTCGGTCACGGCCGCTCTGACCGAGGCGGCCAGGCTGAACGCCATCGCGGACGGCGATGTAACGGTGCAGGCCAATGCCGACCCCTCCGGCATTTGGCTGGACTTCACGTACGGCGCCTACTTCCGTGGTCCCAATCGAACCGAGGCTGATCGCCTAAAGATTCGCGTCAATTTTGCGTCGGCGCAGGATCGGATCCGGGAGATTCTTGAGATCGACTGGGGCGATGATGAATCCATCGTGCAGGTGGCTGAACGTATAGGTGACCTCCTCCGGCAGAAGGGGACTCGCAGTCCTCGCAACGTGCCGGACTGGACGGTTACTATGCGGAACTTCCAGCGCAGTCTCGACGTCGCATTGCCAGCCGACAGCCGGACGTGGCATGTTGACGGCGCACTTTACAAGCTGATCGGCGAGGACTGGGCTATCACGACTGCCGGCCTTGAACATAGAAAGCTTGGGCTTGTGCTTGAGACCGACGGATTCCCACGAATCCGGTTCCCGATCTCACGCCGTGATAATGAGGCGCCGGAATCTGAACCTTGGAGGCCCGAGGAGCCGCCCGGAATCGATCCAGTCGAGTGGGACCTCGTGCTCGAACACGGCAAGGCATTGCTTTCACGACCTGGGTACGCGCTCGAACGCGGCTTCGACGTCGGTTGGTCAAGTGAGAGCGTGACCACCTGGGTTCCTCGCGGAGTGCTGCCTAATCAATAGCGCTCCGTGAAGCCATCGAGCCCCGATCCCTTGGATCGGGCTCTTTACGTCGCCCCGTCGCCACCCAGAGGGAGGCGCATTGACCATGCCCGCGACCGGCCAGACGCCTGCCAACCCACCTACCGATCCGGCCGGCGAGGCACCGACCATCTCGCCATCACCCCGTCGACGACCCTGCGGATCCACCGTGTGAGCTCACCGGGAAATCGCGCTGACCGACAACCTCCGCAGGGTCGCCGACGCGCGATACCGTGCGGCGCTCGCTGCCCACGACGTGACCGGTGAGATCGCGCGACTTCGCCAAACGATCGCCGACGCCGATGACAAGATCAACCGCTACCGGGCGGCCCTCGACGCCGGAGGCGACCCGGCGCTGATCGCCGGATGGATCAGCGAGACCACCGCGATCAGGAAGACCGCACAGGGCCGGCTCGGCCTCACCGAAGCCCCACCACATCGCATGACCGACGACCAGATCAGCGCCATCGCCGACGCGTTCGCCAGCCTGCTTGACCTACTCCGCGACGCCGACCCACGCGACAAGGCCGAACTGTACGCCCGCATCGGACTACAGATGACCTACCGGCCCGGCCCAGAAACAGTGATCGCCGAGGTAGCCACCCCGGCGATCAACGGTGTCTTTGATGGGTGTCCGAGGATCGACTTGAACCCTACGCACACATAGCGATGTCCACAGCCTGGACGACATGGATCGACGTGGCACGGGACCGACAATGATTCATGGCGTTGTTGCTGGCCAGTGGTCCGTTGGCGTTCTCGGCGAGGAGGCGTTGCGTACCAGGTGGCGGCCGAGGTCAGTGAGGATCGACGGCGGAGCTGCCTGTCCCCCGAACCGTGCGGGCTGTCGACGGCACGTCCGCGGTCGTCGCCCAGAGCGACTTCGACCTGTACTGGCAGTTCTACCTCGACCGGGAGCAGGAGCGTACCCACACCAGCCGCTACAACCACCAACACGCCCTCGCCGCGGATTCGCGGAGGCGATCAGGCCGTGCAGTTGGTTGAGCGCGGCGGTATGGGCCCTGATCGGACCCCGGCGGCCCACCCGAAGCGCCCCGGATCGCCTCCACCGGCCCGGTGCGGGTCTTCGGTGCCCCGCACGCCTGTCCGGACAGGGCGGCTCGTGCGGCGGCGAGGCCATCGATCGGGTCCGACTGGCCCTCAACCAGTTCGATGCCCTCGCCGGCCAGATAGCGGGCCAGCCCGGCGCCATAGGTACCGCTACGCAACACCGCCTCACCGCCCCTGCACCGCCTTCCTACGCCGCGCCGCCACCGCCTTCGCCGCACTGGGCGTTCCCGACATCGAACGGATCATGAGCGACAACGTCCTGGTCTACCGGCGCAGCCAAGTCAGTGGAGCGCAGAACGACAACGTCGGTCCCGCGCTTCATGGCGGTAGCAGCGAGGCCATGTAGGACCGTCGTCTTGCCTGTTCCGGCAGCACTGGTAACTGCAATGTTGCCGTTGGACGATGCAAGAACCGGGGAGGTGTTGCCGTCTAACTTGATTGGACCTTCCGGAGCGGAGATCGTAAGGCTGCTGGCGCGCATCGCGACGTTCGCATCGGTGACCCGGCGGAGCCGAGCAATGTCAGAATGGGAGCGGGCAACAGGCAAGAGGCGAGTCAACAGTGCGTACAGGACCTCGGCAGATGCCATTGCGGCGAATGTCTTGTACCGGTCGTCCTTCGACGGGTCGGCGTGATCCATGACGCCCTTGGCGACGAGCCAATGCGGAATCTGCAGATGAAGCGCGACCGTTGCGACGGTCGCTGCCTCCATCTCCAATGCGGCGACTGTCCGGACGCCCATCTGGGCGAGTAGCTCCCAGGTCAGGCCGTCCTCGAATACTGCGGTGCCGCTGGCCATAGGTGCCACCGTCACAGCGAAGGGAAGCCGGTCGGGTCCGTCGACATCGTCGTAGAGCTTCCGCTCGATGAATGCCTTGCCCTCGGCGGTGAGCTCCCAGCCCTGATCACTCCGGACGATAAGCCCGTCCGTCTGCATCTCAGCTGTCCACATCCGCCACGTTTGGGGTGGGAAGTAGCGGGGCCGTGCCGGATGCGCCCGCGGTTCATCGCCGGCCCTTAGCCGCTCCAAGAACCACAACTTGGCTTCCTCGCGGGTCGCCTGACCAAAGCTTCCCAGCTCAATCGGCGAGAAGTCTTGGGCTACCCGCACCCAACGGTCGTCCAGCGCAACCTGTCGATGATCGCCTAGGAACTCGGTTTTGGTCCGCTTTCCTTCGTCGTACTCGTAGGCCAACTCTGCTACGACAACGTCACCCAGTCCGACGAGATCCGGGTTGCCTGCGCAGACGCCACACATCGCCAGACACTGCGGGTTCAGACGCGCCGCCAAGGCCGTGACGGTTGCGGCTGTTGACCGGCCGCCCATCCGGGTCGGTCGGGCCAGCGCTACCGACAGCGCGACGCCAGCTGAGTTCTTGATCTCGATCGCTTCGTATGGATCAGGGCCGTCTCCGTCGTGTTCTCGCCATAGGGCGTTGTCAGCAGCGGCCAAGGCCGAACCGACGGCGCGCGCCGCAGCGTACTCCACGGGCAGGGCCGCAACGATTAGCACGTCTACGCCGGTCATAGCACTCCTTGACGACCATTCTGCAGCGGTCGGGACACATGGACCGAGGAACGCCCATCCGCTCATGGCCTCTTCTGTTGATGACTCTGCTATGGACTTCATCACCAGCAGCTTCTCGGTGACGTTCTGTGGTTCAGTCCCGCGGTGGGGGTGGCGGCGGGGGCAGTGCCCAGATCTGCATGGCACGGTCAGACGTCGCGCAGGCCAGGAAGTTCATGGTCGCGGCGCATATCGACGGGTTCACCGGCAGAGTGTCCAGCGGGCGGACGCGCCCGTCGCGCAGGTGGATCGAGCTGATCCCGGTCCGCTGGTTCTCCGGCGGTAGCACGAGCAGGTGCCGTTCGTCCTGCAGCAACGGCCGGCCCTGGCCGTGGTAGAGCATCGCGCCGGTTCCGCCGTCAAGGACCGCCGCCATGTCGGATCGGACCAGCACCACGCGCTCCGGGTCGATCGGCGGGCCGTCGATGCCGGTCGCGTCCAGCCCGGTGTAGCCGCCAACCCGGAACGCCGGGTTCGTAACCGTCCACAGTAGAGCACCGCTCTTCGGATCCACGGCGGTGAGCCGCCCCGCGCCAGGGTCGTGCACGCACGCCATCCGGAGCGCGCACCGGACCAGCGTGCCCGGGCCGTGCCCGCCAGCGACGCGCCACTTCTCGGTCCGGGTCAACGGGTCCACGCCGATCAGATCGGCACCGTCCCGGTCGACGAAGACGCCAGCCAGCACGAGGTCCTCGTCCAGCCCGACCAGCCGGTCCGCAGCTCCGGAGCTGACCACCTCACCGGTGGCCGCCCGGTGTACTCGCGCCTGCCCTGGGGCGGTCCACTCGAGGACGTAGTCCTCACCGGTCGCGCCCCGGAACACGGAGCCGGCGCCGGAAGAGGTCACCTGCCACAGCTCACCGCCGTTGGACCCGATCACGCTGTGCCGGCGGCCGTCCGGCCGGGCGGTCTGGACGTAGAGCAGGCCACCGGGCAGCAGGTCCAAGCCGACCACACCGCCGTCCTGCCGCCAGAGAGCCTTACCGTCGGCGGCCCGGAACAGGGCACCGGCCCGCGAGGCGGCATGCACCGCGACCACGTCCCGGGACACGGTCAGCGTGGCGGGCGACGTGCCGCCGGGACGGTCGACCGACCACCGTTGCCCACCCGTACCGAGGTTGTACGCGAGGAGCCGTGGCCCGTCGAGGACGTAGAGCGAGTCACCGCGCGCGGTGGCGAGGGATCCGTCGGAGAGCGGGAACGGCAACGTGACGGTCGCGACCGACATCAGGCGCGGCGGCGCCCCCCGCGGCCCACCAGCCGGGCCGGGTGTTCCCGGTAGACCGTCCGGACCAACACTCGTCCCCGGACCAGCGGTGGCCCTAGGGGTCTGCTGGCTCGGCGCCGGCCCACTGTGGAAGGACACGGCCGCGACGCCAAAGGCGAGTACCGCCGAGATCGCGACGGTGAGGGTGTGGTGCCTTGCGAGTTCGTTCAGCCGGCGTTTTGCCGGCCGGCGCCGGATCGGAACCGGCGTCGGCCAGCCGGCCAGCCGGTGCCGCGGCGACAGTGCGCTTTGCAGGGCAGCGCGCGCCTCCGCGATCGTCGCTCGCGTCGTGGGATCCTTTTCCACCATGGCGTTGAGCGCGCGGCCGAGACCCTCCGCGCGTACCGGTGGCCGCGGCGGCGAGAAGACGACCGCGTCCAGCGCGGCGACCGCCGTCTCGGCCTCGAACGGCCCGACCCCCTCGACCGCGAAGTAGAGCGTCGCGGCGAGCCCGAAGATGTCCGCCTCGGGCCCGGCCCGGACGCCCCGCGCCTGCTCGGGCGCGAGGTAGCCGGGCGTACCGAGGGCTATCCCGTCCTCCGTCACCGTGGCGTCGCCGAACACGTGCGCGATGCCGAAGTCGGTGAGCCAGACCCGGCCGTCCTCGCCGAGCAGGACGTTGGCCGGCTTGACGTCCCGGTGCACGATCCCTGCCGCGTGCGCCGCCTCCAACGCGTCCAGCAGGTCCAGCCCGATCCGCATCACCCGGCGCGTTTCCAGTGGTCCCCACGTTTCAACCTGGTGCCGCAGCGAGACGCCGTCGATGAGCTGCATGACGATCCACGGAAACTCGTCGCCCTCGACGACGTCGTAGATCGGGACGATATGGGGATGCCGCAGGGCCGCCGTCGCCCGGGCCTCCCGAATCGTGCGCTCCCGCGCCACGTCGCCGATCTCGTCCGGCCCGCCCAGGGACGGGTGGATCTCCTTGATCGCGACGGCCCGGCCCAGGACGAGGTCGATGCCCCGCCAAGTTGTGCCTACGGCATCGCCACCAAGCCTCTTCTCCAGCACGTAGCGAGAGCCGATTAAGCGTTGCGTTCCTACCAGTGAGGTCTTTGAGCGCCACATTGTGTTGGCAGCTTGATGGGCGACGCTTTCGTATGTGTTTGAATTGGAGCCCGGCCCAGGATCAAAAGCCTGTGTTGGCAGGTGTGCCGCGGTCGCGTCCGTCTGAACGAATTCTTCATCGGACTCGGTGAGACTCTTCGACTCTGCTGCTATCCCCGCCGTCCGATCCAGATGCGCGAGCCCGGCAGGCGTGCCGAACGCCGCGCGAGCCTTTAACTCGCGGAGCCGCTGCTCAACATCATCCGGCCCGACAAACTTGACGGTTTGCTCGGCAAGATCGAGGACCTCTGCCAAAAGGCGATGAATGTCAAGCTCTTCCCGGGCATCCCGGCCTCGGTCGCTTCCGGTCATTTGTCCTCCCCCGTCGCCTCATCGGCGTAGTTGGCGGCCAAATGACGCTCCTGCTCGTGTCGACGCGCTAACTCGGCTTTGAGTCGGCGGCGAGCAAGCTGCAGATTCTTACGAATCGCCACAGGCGTCTTTCCTAGGAGGTAGGCAACCTCGGCGGGCCGCCAGCCATCAATGATATAAGCCATGATCACACGTTGTGCGGGCGGAAGCTGGTCGAGCAGTTGGCTGACCCATTGTGTATCTTCCCACACGGTTAGGCTAGCCCGGTCGTCGATTTCAGATGTAAGATGCCCGCCCGCTAACGTCCGAGCAAGACGTTCTGCGTTTCGTCGCTTGACCTTGATAAAGTTGTTTACGACCGCCTTGCACGTCCAGGCGCGCGGATTTTCTATCGTTGCCCACTTTCGGTAGGCTTCGAGCATAGACTCCTGAACGGTCTCGTGTGCCTCGTCCTCCGAAGCGCCGGCGTAGATGGCCACCCTTAAAAGCGACGTATATTCGGATCGAAAGAAGGCTTCGAATGCCTTGCTTGCAGACTTCTCTAAGGCGGTTCCCATGAGCAAGGCGCCGGTATGCGCGAGCGATGTAGGCTCCGAGCCGGATGCTGCTTCGGTGGTCTGGTCAAACGGCCGTCCAGGATTCTGAGTACCATCGGCCACCTGGCGACCGTCACCCGAGGGCGGCATAAGCCGAAGCCTTCGTCTACCGCAGGCGGGTGAGGCCAAATGCCAATAACAAAACCGCCGCACCAGCGGCGACTAGTACCACTGCCATCGAGCTTGTAGCATATAGACACCACCAATTCCTGCGATCATGCCGTTTGTCAAAGTCAACAGGCCGGGGCCGTCGAGTGGTCTTGCTGACAGTCTGTGACGATCCGCCCGGTTGATGTCGCCATTCACAGTGCGTTCCGCCTCTCGGTGGCCGCTCGTTGGCAACTTGCCTACCTTAAGGGTCTGCGGGACGCCGGGAATGTGAACTGACCACAGGTCACGTGGTAGGCGCGGTCGTTAGCCTCGATCTGCGGCTGCCCACCCGGGAACAGCTGTCCGCCAGCGTGCCCGGTGTGGTCGCCACGATGCGCCGCTATCTTGACCAGCTGGCCAGCATCCTGCGACCGGGCAGCGTGGGCGGTGCGGATCTGGCCCTGCGGTCGCTGGCCGCATTCCTCGTCGAGAACGCACCCGACGTGACCGGGTCGGACAGAGCAACCGCCGGCATCTGGAGGACTTCCGGGGCTGGCTAGCCGCCCGACCCGGCCGGGCGCTGTTGCAGTAATGGAACGCACGTTCGGTAGGCCGGAGGATTTCCGTCAGCGGTACGGCTCGGGCGTCAGCCCCGCCGCTCTCCAGGTTTGCATGTCCGAGAAATAGCGATTTGTCGGGGCAGCTCTTGCGTAGTGCCGCCGGGTCGACCTCGGCACCGGCGAGGAAGGTGAGCACGACCGAGCCGAACCCAGCCAGGAACACCAGCCAGTCCGGGCTGGCCAGGTGCAGCGTGTTACCGACCACTATCCCGGCGAGGATCTCGATAATCGCCACCGACAGGCCCAGCTCCACCGAGAACATCGTGGCGACCAGGGCGGTGATGGCCAGCACCGCGGCAACGGTCAGCGTGGAACCCACAAACGCCTCCTTCGAACGGGCGTACCTGGCAGGCCAGGAGCCATCAGCCCGTCCGGGGCACTCACTCACCCGGCGCCCGCGCGGCGCTGACCGCCGCACTGCGGCTGGCCGCCGAGTCCGGCGCGGCGCTCACTTCGCTGACCGTGCAGCACCACCTGCCGCGCTACGGCGCCACCATCGGTGAGGTCGACGAGAACGCGAGGTCGAGGCCGCCGACGCCCGTCGGCTGGCCAACGAGATCCAAGCCCAGGCCGGCGAACATGGTCTCACCCTGACCACCACCGTGGCCACCGGCCACCCGGCCCAGGAGCTGGTCCGAGCGGCCGAGGAACTCGGGGCCGACCTGATCGTGCTCGGGCACAGCGGCCACTCGGCCATCTGGGGCACGTTCCTGGGCACCGTCACCGAGAAGGTCAGCCGCCACGCAACCTGCTCCGTCCTCATCGTGCGCCAGCCACGTGCACGCGGGCGCCTGTGCATGAGGCTGTCCTGATTGAGCCGGAGGGGTGCGCAGAATTGGCTACGCACACCTCTCTCCCCCGCCGAGACCCGCGGCGAAGCCCAGACCATTCGACGGACGCTTCGCTCGGTACGGTCGGGTCGCCGGCGTTGGCACGGTCAACCTGCCGCAGCCGAGTCGCGGAGATACCAAGCAGGCGAGCAAGTTCGGCCTGACTGATCTCCGGGTGCTGCGCCCGCAACGTCGCGGCCAACTCGCGGGCCTACCCGATCGGTCGGCGGCATTGCCCGCGGACCCTTTCGGCACCAGTGGGCGGCCCACTGGACCGGCGGGTACGGCTCGACCGTGGCGGGTCGCCCACCGCCGATGATGTCGGCTATATAGCAGCTCTGCGTCCATCGGGGGCCGCAGATCATCGTCGGATGCTCGCGGGCGGGCTATTCGCCCACGTCGTGCGTTCAGTTCGACTGCGTTGTGGACGACCGCTTGCTGGCTGGATATCCTATGTGGACTCTGGTAGCTGAATCCGGTGCCGCCTCGATCTTCTCCTTCCGCACCTTGAACGTTGCCCTTAGCAAGTAGGACGGAGCCGGGCCGGATCGTAGTTGTGGCCCCTGCGGGTGCCGAATATCAGCGTCATCACGCTGAGCTGCTGGAGTCCCGACGGGCACCTCAGCCGTTGAGCGAGCGCCCGGCTGGCTGCGGAGCGAGGATGAAGCGGCCCTCTCGGATCGTACGATCAACATCGATCATCAGGTACTCGGGCGGGGCGTACCAGTTGGCCGGCTCGTTAAACGACGATTCCAAGCTCGCCCGGTCGATCCCCCGCGCCGGCACACCGTACCTACGGATGGCGTCGAAGGCTGGGTTCTCGCGCGGTGGCACGTCCCGGTAGAAGGTGCCGAGCCCGGCCTGGCGGGCCAGCTTGACCAGGTTGGGTCTGTCCACGGGAAGGCCGCCGGTCTCGACCGGGGTCGTGTACGTCGCGACCTTGACGGTTGCCTGGCCGGACCGCCGGGCCACGATGACCGTGTTGCAGGCGGCTAGGGCCGGACAGACACAGAAGTCGCCGTTTCGTCCGCGGAACGGGATCGGGCAGCGGTCCGGGTAGAACGAGCACACCCCCTGGTCGAGATCTACCTGAGCGGGCCGCCCGGCCCTGGCCTGTACGCAGAACGGGTGTACCACCGCTTGCCAGAGCTGGCTCACGCGGAACTTGTCGCCTTGTTTGATCGGCGTCGCGCAGATGACGCACGGTGGCCGGCCCATCTCCTGCCAGGCCAACACGATCGCCCGCCGGGCTTGCCGCTCGCCGGCCGTCTGCCCCATCGGTCACCTCTAGTCGGCGTGGATCGCCTTCTGCCTCCTGCGGCTACCGTAGCCGACGTCCAGCGTGCCGACATGGCCTCCTGAGTCGATCCCCGTCACGGCGGCAACGTCGGCGATCAGGTAGCGCGCCAACCGAGCCGGTCATGGAACTCCCCACTCGGCGATCACGCAACGCCTGCAGGAAACACGCGCGTGTCACGGTCACCAAACCGCGCTCATCGCGGATGGGCGGACGTGCCGACACGCAGCTCGGCATCCGCGAACGCAGCTTCGACCACGGCAGCCCGTAACTCGCGAGCGTCTCGTTACCGGCGTGTGCGAGGAACGTGCGCGTTGTCGTTGTCGCGTCCGCGGGTGGTTCTGTCGTGCTGGTAGGGGATGATGGCTCCGGCACGGCGTATCGGAGCGTGCGGGACGGAGGGAGTGACTGCGGCGGGTGGAGTCGACGGAGCGTGGGGCCGCCAGCCCTTATGCGACCGGTGGGGGCGGTACGGTGCTGGAGCATGCCTACGGCGCGGTGCTGCTCGCTGCCTTGCTCCAACGTCGTCCGGTTCTCGGCCTCGGCGACGAGTTCACGCCTTGCGAGGTCCGTTTCCAGCAGGCCGCCACGTGCCCGGTCGACGACCTCGTCGTGATCGGCGACTGCCCGACCGGGACCCGTGCCATCTATATTGGCGTACGCCGAGCACCGACGATCGCGGCAAGCGACCCCGCGTTCGTCAAGCTCCTGATCGACTACCTGTGCATGGTCCTCGACCGACAGGCCGAGCTGGCCAGCGATCGGGCACGGCTCGGCCTCGCCATCGCGGCGCCCCACACGGGCGCGAACGAGGTCGCCCAGCTCGCTTTCTGGGCACGGCGCCAGCCCGACAACGCCGCGTTCCGCGCCGTTGTTGATGTACCGAAGCAAGCCAGGAGTGCGGTCCGCAGGCGGCTGGGTTATCTCGACGACGCCGTCGAGGCTGCCGCCGCACGAGGCGCGATCCCGGCGACGGGCCGGTCGAGTTGAATGCGTTGACGTGGCGGCTGCTGCGGTGCTTGCGCATCATCGAGCTGCGGCTGGAAGGCGACGACCCGCCGGACGCGACCAGCACGGTCGCTACTTGACTCCGCTGGCCGGCGATGCGGCGCGCGCCGTGGCGTTGTGGCGGCGGCTGTTGGAGTTGTCCGCCCGTTACGCCCAAGCCGCTGCGGTCGTCACCTTCGACATGCTCGCCCGCGACGTGTCAACGCTGGTGCACGTGGCCGCTCCGGCGTTGATGCCGACACCCGGTGACATTCGCGATGAGCAGGTTCACGACCGGCTGCGGCAGCTTCCAGCCGCGTGCGGCCCGCGGTTGCTCGCGGCGTGGCGTGACAGCCGGGAGCTGGCATGGCGGCTGATCAGCTCGGTGACCTCAGTCGAGGACCGTCCTGCCTCGGTGCTGCGGCAATGGCAGACCACCCAGCCAACATGGCTGGACAGCGCACCTTGGCAGATCCAGCTCGCGGCGGGCGAGCTTGCATCCGCCTATGGTGCGGGCGCGCTGGCGGCAGACCTGTACAGGCCGCAGCGGCGCAGGGTGCGCCGCGTCGTAGCGTCTGGCAGGCACATCGGGTACATCGCGGGGCGGTCGGGGAGTTGGAAGTGGCCGCGGCCGTGCGGGTGGGTAGCCGTGCCGGGCGTAGAGTGCGCGGCTGCGTGGGCAGGCGGCCTCGAGGTAAGCGGGGATGCAATCGCTATGGAGCCGGTTGTGCCGGTGTTCGAGCAGTTCCGAGCCGATCCCGGCTCCCTGTAGGTCGGGTGCACGGCCAACAGGATGCAGTGGTGATGCGGGCCGGCCCCGTGGTGGATGTCGAACAGCTCGTCGAGGATGCGGGACCGATCGGCGTGCGGGCCGCAGGTGCGGGCCAGCCGCCGGTCGTAGTCGACCGGCCGGGTACCGGACGAAATCTACGTACGCCGCTCCACCGACGGTGAGCACCAGCCGTTCTCCATCGAAGCGCAGGACAGCCGGCTCCGCGCGTACGTGAAGTCCCAGCCCGACTGGAGCCTGGTCGCCCGCTTCGAGGACGACGCCTCTGGAGCCAAACTCGACCGCCCAGGCTTGGGGAAAGCCCTCGCCGCCGCCCGCGCGGGCCGCTTCGACGTCCTGCTGGTCTACCGCGTCGACCGGTTCACCCCGACGCATCCGCGACCTCGTCACGCTGCTCGACGACCTCGACACCGCAGGGGTCGTCTTCCGCTCCGCGACCGAGCCGTTCGACACCTCCACCCCGGCCGGGCGGATGCTGGTGCAGATGCTCAGCGTGTTCGCCGAGTTCGAACGCGAGATGATCATCGATCGGGTGATCAACGGGATGGAACGCAAGGCGTCCAAGGGCAAATGGACCCTCGGGTCGGTGCCGTACGGCTACGCCCTTGAGGCGACCGAGCACACGCTGGTACCTATCGAGGAAGAGACCCTAATCGTGAAGGGACATCTTCCAGCTCTACATCCGCCGGCGGCTCGGCACCCGGGCCATCGCCGCCCGCCTCAACGAACGCGGACTCCACCGGCGGGCCGGGCGACCGTCGAGCCACAAGACCATCGCCGACGTCATCGTGAACCGCGTTTACCTCGGCGAGATCCACTTCCGGGAGATCGTCGCCGAGGACGCCCACGAGGCGGTGATCGACCCGGTCACGTTCGAGCTGGCGCAGCACATCCTCGCCCAGCGGGGCGAGAGCCCGTCTAAGAAGGCTGCGGGCGCCTCCGGCTACCATCTCACCGGCAAGATCACGTGCCCGACGTGCGGATGCCGTTATCTGGGCACCAACGCCGTCGGTCGCAGTCGTACCTTCCGTTATTACACCTGCTTCACCCGCAGCCGTTATGGGGTTCACCATTGCGCGGCGCCCCGCCTCGACGCAGACCTCCTCGACGCCAAGGTGCTTGACTCGCTCGTCGACTTCTATACCAACCGGCTCGACGAAGCCCGTGACGCCATCGCCGCAGCGCGCGCTGTGCATCGTCAGGCCCGAGCTGGCCACGAGCGCGAACTGACCGTGCTCAACGATCAACTCGCTGCGAAGGAAGCCGCGGTCGACAAGTACCTCACCGACTACGAGGACAGCAAGATCGACCGTGACACCGTCGCTCGCCGCGTCGAGAAGATCTCGGAGCAGGTCCGACAGCTACGGCATCGACGCCACGAGCTGATCTTCTTGCTCGACGCTGATGCGGAGGAGCCCGACGGTACTCATCTGACACAGATTCGGGACCGCATCACCGAGATCATCAACATAGGCACCGTGCACGAGCGCAAAGCCATGTGCGAAGCCCTGATCGCCGAGCTACGGATCGACCGAGCTGCCGCCGCCACGCCCGTCATCCGCGTCCCGCTCACCAACGATGATGTTCCGGCGATCCTCAGAACAGAGGCGCGGATCGCCGAACGGAAGGCGGTTCGCGCATGTCCACCATCGGTTTGGTGCCACCTGGTCCCTCCATCGCGGTCGTTGGTGTCGGTCGGAGGCCGGCGCGCCGGCTAGGGTTGTTGCACGTTCGGGTCGTCGCCTGGTGGTGTTCGATGGTGCAGGTCGCGTTGCAGCTGGGCCGCCAGGGCGATGGTTTCGGCGGAGGGTTCTTCGTCGATCTCGTCCAGGGCGACGCGTAGCTGGTGGAGCTGGACCCGGATGCCGTCGGCGTCGCCGATGCGGGCAAGGGCTGTCATGGCCTTGCGGGCCAGGTCTTCGTTGTAGGGGTCGAGTGCGGCGGCGGCGCGGGTGAGGTCGGCGGCGGCGTGGGCGTCGCGGCTGGCGAGGAGTTCGGCCAGGTGCAGCCGGGCGGTGATGGCGTGTCGGCGCATCTGTTCGCGGGGTGGTTCGATCCAGTCGTAGTCGTAGCCGTCGGCGAGGGTGCCGGTGTGGGCGTCGATGGCCTCGCAGAGCGCTTGGGTTTTGGCGGCGGGTTCGGTGCTGGCGGCGGCGCGGCGCAGCGCGTCGGCGAACCGCCACACGTCGATGTCGAGCAGGTCTGGGTTGAGGTGGTACCGCCCGCCGGTGTTGATCACCGCTTGGGCTTTGGGGTCGGCGGTGGCTTGGCGTACACGTCCGCGCAGGTCGCTGACCTCGGTGGAGAGTCGTTCGCTGGCGCGGCGCATGGTGGCGGTGGGCCAGAACGCTTCCATGATGTCGGGCAGGTCTGCGCCGGCGCGGTGCAGGATGAGGTAGACCAGCAGTTGCCGGGCGTGGTGGCGCAGTCCGGGTACGGGGGCACCGTCGCGGTCGTGGATGGTCGGTGGTCCGAGCAGGCGGATGCGGACGGGCTGTGGCTTGGGGCGGGGCCTGGTCCCTGATGCCGGGTGCTGCGGCGCCGCGGGGGTGGACGCGGCCGAGGCGTCGCTGACGGCCGCCGGGTCGGGTGGCTGGTCGGTCACCTCGCCGGTGTCCGGCGGGGCCGGGTGGTGGGCGGCGGCGGCCCGTGCGGCCTGCGCGTGGGGTGTCGCGCCGGATGCGGCGCGGGTGTCGCCGGTGGTCTCCACGGGGGCGGTGGGCGCGGGTTCGCCGGTGTGCGCCTCGCGGAGCACCTGCAGCAGTTGCATGGTGGTGGGGATGTCTAGGACGGCGAGGCGCTGGCCGCGCTGGTCGGTGAGGCCATGCTGGTCGACGGTGAGGGTGTCGCCGCGGGGCCAGTCGCCGAGCAGGACGGCGGTGATCTGCAGGGGTACGCCCAGGTGCAGGGTGGTGGTCAGCCGGGCTCGCTGGTCTGGTGGTGGGACGTCGGCCAGCAGCAGCACCGGCGGGATGGGCGGGTGGTACGGGGTGGCGCGGCGCAGTTCGGGCAGGTCGTTGGTGTCGTGGTCTTGCAGGATTCGGCGGCGTTCGATGAGTAGTTCGTCGAGGTGGGTGAGCGCCTCGGAGAGGTTGGGGGTGACGGTCAGCCGGGGCAGGTGGCCCAGGTGTACGGCGTGGGCGCCGAGCAGGGTGGTCAGGGTGGTGGCGGGGATGACGACGTGTCCGCAGGCGTCGGGGTCGGTGGGGCTGCCGGTGGACAGGGTGGCCACGAGCAGGGCGCGGGCGGCGGGTTCGGCGCCGTCGCCGGCCAGGCCCAGCCCGCCGGTGGGTACCACGCCGGTCAGGCCGGACAGGTCCGGGCCGCTGGGCCCGATCGGCGGCAGATGCATAGTGTCGGCGTGGCCGGTGGCGTAGTCGGTGACGGTGGGCAGGCTGGTTGCCGGCGGGTCGAGCAGCGTGGGGGCATTTTCGCGGACGGCCCGGCGCAGCCGTGTCACCGCTGGGGGAAGTGGCCGCAGGTCGGGCTCGTCGATGTCGAGGGCGATGTGCACGGCGTGGGTGTGGCGGTGTCGGCGGCGTTTCCACACCACTGCGGCGGCGGCCAGGACGGCGGCGGCCAAAGGCAGGCCGATCCACCCGCCGGGCAGCTCGACGCCGGCGCCGGGGCGGGGCTCGTCCTCGGCGGACGGGGCCGGCTGCGTTGGTGCGGCCGACGTGCTCGACCCGGTACTGCCCGTGGCTGTCGGCGACGGGCTGCGGCCGGGGGTGGCCGGCGGGGCGGCCGGTTCGGCGACGACACCGTCGGGGTCGGCCGATGCGCCGGGGGCGGTGGTGGCGCCGGCCGACGGTGGCGTCGTCGGTGAGCCGCCCGGCGGGTACGGGGTGCTGGTGCCGGGTGGTGGCTGGGCCGGCGTCGGTGCCACCACGAGGTGGCCGGTGGCGTGCGGGCGGGGCCCGCGGTCGTGGGCGTCGGCGGGCAGGACCACCTGCCAGGTGGGTTCCCAGTGGTCGGGGAAACGCGGGTCGCGCCGCTCGTAGCCGGGGTTGAGCGCGGCGATGTCGACGTAGCGGTCCTGGTCGCCGAGGAACCGTTCGGCGACCTTGACCATCCAGTCGCCGGCGGCGACCCGGTACACCGGCAGCCGGCCGGCAGCCGGCGCGGTACCGGCCGGCCGCGCCACGGCCGCGGTCGACGGATCGGGTCGCGGGTGCCCGGCGACCACCGCCACCACGCCGGCGTCTACCGCGGAGGCGGGGTGCTGGGCTGCCACGGTGGCCGCTGCCGGGGCCGGTACCGCCGCGGCCGGCACAGGCGGCGCGGTGACGACAACGCCGCCGGTGGCCAGCATGCTGGCGGTCACCCCGGCGACCAGCCAGCCGGCCAGGTCCTGCAACGGGCCGATGCCGGCGATGCGCCGCACCGGGGTGCCCCGGACCGCGGCCCACAGCTCGGCGAGCACGCAGGCTGCGAACGCCAGCCACAGGATCCACAGCGCGGCGGCGAGCAGGTTGACCACCACCGTGTCGCTGACCCCTCCGGTGAGCAAATGCCGCGCCCGCTGCGGAAGGTCGTCGGCCAGACCGGCCGGGTCGGCGGGCCACGGTGGCCCGATCTGGGTGACCAGGCCGGTCGGGACGCCGGCCAGGATCGCCAGCAGCAGGGCCAGTCGGGTCAGCCCGCCCAGCCAACCGGCCACAATGGACACCAGTCGCATACGGTGGCCCTCCTGTTAGGGACCGGTGGCGGGTTGGGCGTGCGCGGTCGCAGTGACGCCGATCGTGTCCACGCCGACAACCGTCAGCAGCAGGGTGGGCTGGCTGAGGTGCACGGTGACCGACACCTGGTCGGCGGTGGCGGCGACGGTACCGGTCGCGCCGGCCGCGGCCAGGAACGCTCGGGCGGCGGTGGCCGCGGCGGCCGGATCAAGGCGCAGCTGGCCGCTGTTGCGCAGCGCGGCCAGGTCGAGCTGGTTGGCCCCGGCCCGGGCGGCCTGCTGCGCGATGTCGAGGGCCTGCACCCGGGCGGCCATGGCGTTGCCACCGTCGAGCACCGCGCCGGCCAGCAGCGCACCCACGAACACGATCATCAGCGCCCAGCCGGTCGCCGATCCCCGGTCCGCACCCGGCCGCCGACCGCGCGTCAGCGGTGGCGAACCGAAGCCCGCCTGTGGCCTCATCACGCACCGCCCATACTTCGGTTCACACCCGCAATGCCTTCGGAATTCGTGAACCCAAGAGAGACGGTGCGCCAGGTGTCGATGACCGCCCGGGCCTGAGCGGTGGCGGTCAGGGTGTCGCGCAGCCCCAGTCCGGTCAGGTGAGCGGTGGACACCGTGCAGGAGATGGTGGCGACCACGTACCCGCCGCGGCGGAACTGGCTGGTGTCCACGTTGACCGCAAGCGGCTGGCAGGTCAGCCGCCGGCCGGCCAGGTTCGTCTCGGCGGCCTGCTGGGCGGCGATGCGGGCCGCCGCCGGGGTCTGCGTGATCGAGGCCGCCCGGGCGGCCGCCGCGGCGGTGGCGCCTAGGTCCAGGCGGGTGGCGGCCAGGCGAAAGCAGAACACCGCGAACAGCGCCATCACCACCGCGATCGGCAGCACCAGCGTGGCCATCTCCACCGACACGCTGCCCACGTCGGCCACCCGGCGACGCCGACGCCGACGTAACGGTCCAGTGTGGACGATCATTGTCTCATCCAATTCTCTCGATGGGCCCGGTGGCGGAGGCGGCCACGGGCAGGGTGACGAACGGGATCACCCGTAGCGCGTTGCCGGACACCGACACGGTGGCGGTGGTGGGGCCGCGGCTGGCGGTGGCCTGCCGGTTGGTGACCATCACGCCGAGCAGGTCCAACACGGCGATGGCGTCGGACTGGCCGGCGGCGGCGCTGCCGCCCTCGATGCGGGTGACCTGCACAGCGTGGTTGGCCGCGTACATGCAGGCCAGCACGGCCAGACCCCACACGGCGGCCTGGACGACGACCAGCCACGCCAGCAGCTTGACCGCCCAGAAGCCGACCATCTCCACCGTGGTCGAGCCGCGGTCATCGCGCAGCCGCTGCCCCAGCCGGAGGATCGTCGCGGTGTTCATGCGGCGGCCTTCGGCGTGGCGGGACGGTGGCCGTTGCGTCGGTCGGCGTCCGAGCCCGTCGCCGGCGCGGGCACCGCTGGCCCGGCGGCGGTCGCCGCTGTCGCGAGGTGGGAGGGCCGGGTGCCGCCGGGCTGGCCGGTGGCGTGGGCCTCGCGATATCGCCGCGCGGCGCGCCGGCCCACACCGCTGTCGTCGTTGGGGCGTCCGGCCGCGCGGGCCAGCTCAGCGCCGGAGGGTTCCGCGCCGGCGGCGACGCCGGCACGCCACATGGCGTACATGATGCGGTCTTCGTCGCTGGTCGGCCGGTAGAGCGCGGCCGCTTCAACCGGATCCGGTCGCCGCGGCGGTAATGTCTCGGCCGGTTCGCTGGGCGCCATTGTCGGCGCCGTGGCCGGCAGGCCAGCAACCGCTACGGCATCGGGCCGCTCCATCATGCCAGCGGTGGCAGCCCCGACGGTACCGGCGTCGACATCGGGCACTAGGGGTGCCGCCGCGACGTCGGTCCGGCCGTCGCCGGGTCCGGCGGTTGTTGTCGGTGGGGCGGTGATGGCCGGTGCCAGCCGGTCGGCCCACGCGTCGTAGTCGACCCGCTCGGCCAGCGCGCCGGCCAACCGGTCCAGATCGAGGGTCTGGACCGCGAGGTCGGCCATGCGTGGATCGCGGTGGTCGGCCCGTACCACCTGTTCGACGGCGCGGGCGATGGCCGGGCGCCGGTGTTCGTCGCGGATCGCCAGCTGCGCGGCGCGCAGCGACTCGTAGAGCCCCAACGGCCGCCACCGGCCGCTGTCCGGGTCGACGCGACCGGCGCGGGCCAGCTCGGCGGCCCGGACGGTCCAGATCGGATGCCGCACCCGTCGCCACAGCCGGTAGTCCGGGGCGGTGTCGGCGAGCTTGCCCGCCGCCCGCAGCGCATCGCGCCGCCGGGCGGCCGAATGCAGCAGCCACAGCAGATACGCCGAGGCGGACAGCACACCGAACCCGCCAGACCAGTACAGGTGCGGCCAATGCCCGGCCACCAGGATCCCCACCGCCACCATGGCCACCATGGCGGAGAAGACGCGGAACCCGTAGGCCCGCTCGCCGATGCGCATCCGCTGGTCGGCCATCGCCGCCAATGCCATCGCCAGCAGCTCCAGGCACAGCGCGAACGGCAGCACCGCCGCCACCCGGGCCGCCGCCGGCACGGTGGCCGGCCACGGCCCGTGCGTGACGGCCACCCAGGTCTGGCCGATCACCGCGCCGGTGGCGGCCACGCCGTAGAACCAGTACGCCAGCCGCGCCGGCGACCAGCCCGGCTGCTCCACCGATCCCGGACGGGGGTCAGCGTCCGGCCCGGCGGCCAGCGTGGCTGCCTGCCAGGTGGATGTGTCGAGCATGGTCCGCGACACGGCGGCTGCTCCTCCCAACGTGATCGAGGTGCCCGAATGCCGGACGCCGGCGGCGGCCGGCGACGAGCAGGCGGTGCATCTTCCGACTGGCGTCATCTGTCCTATGTGGAGCGACGCGCAGACCGGGTGGTGATTCAGAAGCCGAGCGTGACTGTCAGGTTGCGGGCGAAGATTTCCAGCTTGCCCTTGAAGATGAAGCCGACCGAGCCAACGACCAGGGTGATGGCCGCGGCCCACAGGATCTTGTCGGCGGTTTCCATGCCGGCGTCGGGCCGCTCGCGGATGCCGGCCAGCCGGTCGGCGAGGGCGACCTGGGCGCGGACGGCCAGGCCGAGGGTGAGTCGGGTGAACATGACGAATCACGCTCCCTTCGGGATTCACAAAGTGCTGGTGATCGCCACCAGCGGCGGATACAGAAGAAAGATCAAATAGGCGAGGCCGAGGACGAGCAGCGGCAGCACCATTCGGGAGGAGGTCTTCTCGGCCTCGGTTTCCATCTCGGCGGTGGCGGCCTGCCGCATGGCGGTGGCCTTGGCGGCCAGGGAGGCGCGGACCCGGGCGCCTTCGATGCCGGCCAGGGACATCGCGGCGGCGAGGCTGGAAAGTTCGGCCACTCCGGTGTGTTCGCCGAGCTCGCCGAGGGTCTGCCAGGGTGGCTGGCGCAGCATGCGGGCGGTGGTCAGCGCCTGACGAAGCCGGCCGGCGGCCCAGCCGGTGCAGACGGCGGAGGCGTCGTCGAGGGCCTGTTCCAGCCCGGCGCCGCCGGCCAGGCTGATCGACAGCAGATCGAGGAGGGTGGACAGGGTGTGGCGTAGCTGGTCGCGGCGCTTGCGGGCCTGGGCGTGCAGGTTCGCATCCGCCCACCGGAAGCCGAGCGCGGCGCCGAGCAGGGCCAGCCACAGCGGGACCTGTCCGCCGAACCCGATGCCGGTGGCGGCGATCGGCACGATCAGGCCGCCGAACAGCACGGCGATGGCCTGTTCGGCCAGGTGCTGCGCCGGGTCCTTGCCGACCACGGCCAGGTCCTGCCGCACCCTGGTGCGCGGCAGGCCCAGCCGGTACAGCGGCGCCGCGAGGGCGGTGTAGGCGCGGGCGCGTCCGGTGCGCGCCAGCGGGGCCGGTTGGCGCAGGAATTCTAGGAGGTCGGCCATGCCTGGCCGGGGTGGGCGCAGCCCGTAGCCGATCAACGCCAGGCCCAGCCCGGCGAGGGCTCCGGTGAGCAGCGGGCCGGTCATGACGGCACCGCCTGGTCTTCCGGAGCCGTGAGTACCCCTACTGTTCTGAGTTCCCGTCCGGTCGATGAGGGCAGGCGGCGCAACGGCACTGGCCAGGGACGGACCTCTCGTGATCGGATGGAGTCCGACCGTCTGTCGGGAATCCTGACGGACATGCTAGATTGCCGGCGATCTCCTGCAGCCGATGAAATGAGGGCGAGGCCGTGTCGCTCGCTGTGGTGCGTTCGCTGGGCACGGCGCGAAGCCTGCGTTCCCCGGACGATGCCGAGGACTTCGAGCAGGAGCTCATCGACCAGTACGCGCTGGCTGGTGCGGCGGCGGGTACGAGCGATGTGTTCGTGTCGCAGGAGCGGTCCACCTTGTTCGAGTTCATCTGGTTCCTCGGGCGTCCTGTGTGGACGGCCGGACCGGAGGACGCAGATCGATATCTGACGATGCTGCGACGCGACAGGCGTCTGGCGAAGGCGACCCTGCAAGGCCGGGCGGGGATGGTCGCCCGGTTCTTCGACTTCGTCATCAACCGCTATCAGGGCGACATCCACGCCATGTTCGGCTACGTCGTGGCTCAGCCCATCGACGAGTACAACAAGCCGACCAACGTGGCGTACGCCAGCGTTGTTCGCGTGCCGCCCGCCGTCGACGAAGTCCGGCTGCTGTTCGACGAGTGGCGCAGCACTCTGGTCAACGCGCGCAAGTACCTGCCCGCGGCGCGGGACTATCTCGCGGCGTCGCTGTGGCGCCGGGTGGGCCTGCGCATCAACGAGACCGTCATGCTCGACATCGGCGACTGGCGTCCCGGGCTTGGCGATCTGGGCAAGCTGCACGTTCGGTTCGGCAAGGGCAGCCGCGGCCGTGGTCCCAAGACACGGCTGGTGCCCGCGATCAACGATGTCGACGCCCTGATCGAGTGGTGGCTGACCGATGTGCGCCACCAGTTCGGCGACGACTGGGAGGATCCGCACGCGCCGCTGCTGCCCAGCGAACGCCACGATCCGCTGACTGGCTACTGCACCCGCGCCGGCGACGAAGCGCTGCGTTCCGGGCTGGCCAAGGCGGTGGACATCTGGTTGCCGGCGTGGAATGCACGGCTGACCCCACACGGCCTGCGTCACTTCTGCGCCTCCTGGCTGTATGAACGCGGCATGGACCTGAAGGCGCTGCAAGAGCTGCTCGGTCACGAGTGGCTGTCCACCACCACCCGATACATCCACGTCCACGACCGGCACATCGAGCAGTCGTGGGCACAAGCAAACGCCCGCATCGCCGCCCGTTTCGGCGAAGACAAGGGGTGAGGCCATGCAGTGGAAACTGCGTCTGAAGGCGGCCGAGGTCGGGATCTGGAAGTCCACCGAGATGCGCCGACGGCTGGCCGAGGCGGGCCTGGAGATCAGCGCCGGCAAGATGTCCGGCCTGTGGGCCGGCACACCGACCACCATCCGCCTGGACGACCTCGACGTGATCTGCTTCGTGCTGGGCTGCACACCCAGCGATCTGCTCGTCTGCGAGCCGGACGTCGTCGCCGCGAACCGGCCGAAGCAGAAGGCGGTCGCCCAACGGTCGACGAGCCGACCGAAACCGACGCCTGGCCGGCGGCGGACCACGCCGCCGGCATGACCATCCCCCGTTGGTGCGACCGCTGCGGCCGCAAGCCCGAGGCATACAAGCAGCGCCGGTGGTGCTACGACTGCAAGCGTGGGAACAAAGGCTGGCCGCGGCCGTGCCGCCGATGCGGCTCGACCGGCAACTACTGGGCCGGCGGACTGTGCCGCCGCTGCCACCAGTACGCACCCCAACTGCCCGAGTCGTGCCCGGACTGCCTTGCCTGGGGCACCTGGCGCATCGACAAATGGCTGTGCGGATCCTGCACGAGCTGGCGTTTCCGATACCCCGCTCGGCTTACCTGCATCAGCTGTGGCGCGCACCGAAACGTCAATGACCACAAGGCATGCCGGCTGTGCTGGCGGCAAGCCAAGGCGCAGCAACCCCACCTCGGCCGCGGCCTGCGCGGCCCGCTGAACCTCCTCGGCGCGAACCGGTACGGCCAACAACTCGACCTGGCCAACATGGCCTCCCCGAAGAACGGCTACCGGCCACACAAACGCGTACGCCGTCCAGGCCCGCCCGTCGAGGATCAGCGGACCGAACCCGAGCTGCCTGGACAACTCGCGCTGTTCGCTCGGGACCGCATCGCAGAAGCGGCAAGCACGTACGGCGTGCCCGATCCGCCAAACGTCTGGCTGGCCCGCGAACTCGACACCGCCATCCGCGAACACGCACGCCGCTACGGATGGCCAGCCGAGACAATCCGCGTCACCCGCATCGCAATGCGCGTTCTGCTCGGCATCCACGCCATCACCGCAACCCCGATCCAGGCCACCCAAGTCCAGCACCTGGTCGCCTACGGGTTGCGTGTGCGGCCCGTTTTCGCAGTCCTCGACGAACTCGGCGTCCTCGACGACGACCGCACCGCGGCGGTCAACGCGTGGTTCGCCAAGCGCCGCGCGCTGACCTCGCCCCACCCAGCCGGCGCGGCGCTGGCTGCACTCGTCATCTTCCACGGCCTGGCACCCGACGAGCTTCGCGACCTGATGCTGACCGATGTCCGCGACGGACGGCTGCACCTGTCCAACCGGGTCGTGTCGATGGCCGAGATGGTCAAGCAGCGCCTCGCCACCTATCTCACCTACCGGCGCCAGCGTTGGCCCAACACCGTCAACCCGCACTTCTTCATCCACGAGCGCAGCGCCACCGGCACCGAGCCGGTCAAGCACTACTGGGTAAACGGACGGCTCGGCATGCCCGCCCGCGCGCTTCGCCAGCACCGCATCGTCGACGAAGTACAAGCCACCGCTGGCGACCTGCGCCGCATCTGCGACTTCTTCGGCGTCACCATGGCCACGGCCCAGCACTACGCCACAACGCTCAACCATCCCGGACTGATCAACATGCCAGACACAAATGCAGCCGGAAGTTCCGCAACCGAAGGACTCGACTAGGCTCACGACCGACCACCGGACCTTGGGTTCGCGGCGGAAAAGGCGTCGGTAATCGCGAACTCCGGGGAAATGTCGAGTACCCGTGCGGGTTCGGCCTGCTGGGACATGCGGTGCAGCCAGCGGATGCCGATGGCGAACATGGCGCCGACGATGGCCAGCATCACCTGCCCGGCGACGCTGTCGTACGGGGCCAGGAACTCGCGGTTGAACACCACCAGCCCGACGGCCATGACCAGGGTGGTGGCGATCACCAGGCGGGCGTCGGTGGCCGCCCGGGCCCGCGACTTTTCCACCCGGCGGCGGGCGGCCACGTTGTCCCGGGCGGCGGCGGCCAACCCGGCCAGCGCGGCGCCGAGGTTGCCGGCGGCCTGCCGGGAGGCCAGCAGCAATGCGGCGATGACCACGTCGGCGGTCGGGTCGGCCAGCTCGTCGGCGAAGTCCCGCAACGCCCGCGGCAGCGGCGTACCGCCACGCAACGCGTCGGCCAGCGCCAGCACCGGTGCGCGGAACGGCTCCGGGGCGGTCGGTGCGGTGGCCACGATGGCCTGCTCCAGCCCGGCGGCGCCGCGGAGGGTGGCGTGCAGCAGCTCGGTCCAGCCGGCGATGGCCTCCAGCCGGGCGATCTGGGTGGCCCGCTGCTTCTCCCCGGAGAACAGGGCCGGTGCCGCCCACACGGTCAACGCGGCCAGCACCGCGCCGACCGGCCACCTGGTCAGCAGCCCCACCACGGCGGCGGCCGCGAGGGTGGCGGCCAACCGGACCGGGCCGCCGCCGACGGCCGCCCGGACCACCATGGCCGGCAGTGGCGTGGCCGGTGGCCGCGGCATGCGGCGGGCACCAGTGGCCACCAGCCACAGCCCCAGACCGAATGCCGCCCCGATCAACGCCGCCACCATTCCCGTCGCCATGTGCCGTCACCACTTGTCGTGCAGGTCGTCCGGGTCGAACCCGACGGCAACCAGGCGGTCGAGGGTGGCAGAGCGCAGCGGCGCGCCCGGGACTGCCCGGCCGTGCGGGCCGGGCCGGTAGATCTCGTTGGAGACCACCCGGTCGCCGTCGTGGCCGACGATCTCCCGAACGCTGCTGACTACCCGCACCCCGTCGGCGGCGAGGGTCAGGTGGATGACGAAGTGCACCGCGCCGGCGACCAGCGCGACCGCTGCCGGCAGCGGGTACATGGCCGGGGGTTCCATCGCGTAGGCGATCATCCGCAGGGCGGCGCTGGCCGAGTCGGAGCAGTGCACGGTGGTCATCGACCCGTCGATGCCGATCGACATGGCCTTGAGCATCCACACCACCTCGGCGCCGCGGACCTCGCCGACGATGACCCGGTCCGGGCTCATGCGCAGGCAAGAGCGCAGCAGCGCGTTCATGTCGATCCCGCCGACGCCCTCGATGTTGGGCAGCCGGGTCTGCATCGCCACCAGATCCGGATGATCGGCTTTGGACAGGGCCAGCTCGTACGCGTCCTCCACCGTGATGATCCGCTCCCGGCTCGGAATGGCGTCGGTCAGCGCCTTGAGCAGGGTGGTCTTGCCCACGGCCGGGCCGCCGACCACCGCCAGGTTGGCGCGGGCGCGCACCATCGCGGCGAACAGGCGGGCCATGCCCGGCGTCATCTCGCCGCGGGCGACCTGGTCGGCGAGGGTCACCCGGCCGGGTGGGTGCAGCCGGATCGACACGCAGGTGCGGTCGGTCACCGACATCAGCGCGTGCAGCCGGCCACCGCCGGGCAGCTGCATGGACAGCTCCGGGTAGCCCTCGTCGAAGCGCCGCTCGTGCACACCCAGCTGGGCGCCCATCTGACGCAGCTGGGCCTGCAGCTCCGCGTCGGAGCCGGCGATCGGGTCCAGCCGGGCCTTGGTCCCGTCGCGGTACACGGCCCACACGTTGTCGCAGCCGTCGATGTTGATCGTCTCGATGTCCGGGTCGTCCAGCAGCGGCTGCAGCCCACCCAGGCCGACCAGGGCGTGGCGCATCCGCCGGGCCACCCGCGCCTCGGCCTGCGCGGTCAGTGGCGGGTGCCCGTCGCGCAGCTGCTGGCGGGCGTGCCCGTCCAACGCCGCGGTGATCAGCTCGTCGACCAGGGCCGCCCGGGCCGCGCCGCCGGTCGGCCCGGTGGTGGCTGCCTCGGCCAACCCTCGGGCCACCACCCGGCGCAGCACCTCGGCCAGGGCAGCCTCGCTGGCGGCCTCGTCGACGTGGCCGTTCATCCGCGCGGTCGAGGACTCGGTCATGCCGTGCCCACCTTCGCATCGACGCCCAACGCCTTTGCTGGTCCACTGTGGACCGCGAGTGCCGGGCGGGTGTCGCTGTGCAGGGTCAGGGCGAGGCCGCGCAGCGCGCGCGGCAGGTCGAGGCGGGTCCAGGCCCACCCCGGGCGGATCCGGCCGGCCAGCACCGCCTCCCCCCGCCGGTCCGGTGGCAGTACCGCGGCCACCGTCATCCCGGTCGCCGCGGCGGCGTGCGCGGCCGTCTGCGAGCATGGGTGCGGGCCTACCCCGGTGATCACCAGCCGCAGCGGTGCCGGCATCGCCTGGACGGTCAGCAGGCTGTGGCGGCGGGCCGCTACCGCATCCAGCCCGTCGGGCCAGGCCCGGCACACCAGCAGCAGCACATCGGCTGCCGCCGCGATGGGTAGCGCCGGTGAGCGTGAGTCGAGCCGGCCGACGTCGACGGCCAGTAGCCGCCCCGCGGCCAGTTCGCGTAGCCGTGGAAGGCCGTGCTCCGCGAGGAGGGTCACCCCTTCGGCGGCCTCGCCGGCGGCCGGGGCGAACACCACGTCCGCGCCGATGGGCAGCCGCTGCACCAGAGAATCCAGGTCCAGCCGGCCGGGGCGGCGGGCCGCGGCGGCCAGCTCGGTCAGCCCGGGCGCTCGGTGGTGCCCGAACCGTAGGGCCAGGACGCCACCGGCCGGGTCCGCCTCGATGAGCACCGCGGGTTGCGGGCAGCGGGCCACCAGCCCGACGGCGACCGTGGTGGCCCCCGGCGAGTCCTTGATCGAACCAACCGCCACCAGCATCTATCCGTCCCTGCCTTGCAGGATCAGCGCCACTTCACCGGCCGCGGCGACCAGGCGCAGCGCGTCGGCGCGGGTCATCAGCAGCGACACCGCGACCGCGCCGGCGGTCTCCGGCTCGCCGGCGGCGACCACCACCGCCCGGGCCTGCACCACCTGGCCGGTCGGCTGGCCGGTCGTGGACGCCGCCGGCAGCACCATGGCGGTCACGTGTACGCCGGCGGTGATGCCGGCCGGCGCCCGGCCGGCCTTGACCGCCACCCCGATCACCGCCTGGCCGGCCGGCGGCCACCCGGGCGGCCCGAGCGCAGCCGGAGCCAGCAGCGCCCCCCGGGCGAGGGGCAGGGCCGTCGTGCGGCCGAGCACCGATGACCGTTGGTCGGCCGGCGTTACCGGCACCGCCGGGTCCGGCACGATCCGCGCTACCGACAGGTCTGCGGCGGCCAGCACGTGGCCGGCCGGCACCGGGGCGGCCAGCACCAGCACCGGCGTGCGCTCATCCACCCGCACCGAGGTCACATAGAAGGCGAGCGCAGCGGCGATCACCAGGATCGCGCCCCCCAGCACGTGCCGGCCGCTGAACCGGCGGCCCAGCGTCACGGCCGGCCCTCGCGGCTCAGCGTTGTCGGCCCGGGCCTGCCGCGAGCCCCGCGGGGCGTGCGCTGTCGTCGTCATCGCGCCGCCCCCGTCGTGTTGATCCCGCCCGCCCGGACGACGAGCAACGCCGTGGCGGCGGTGGTTTGCATGTCCGGCACGCCACCGGAGGCACCGCCGCCGGCCCACCGCACCTGCCAGCTCACGGTGGCCTGCACGGTGTAGGTGCGGTGCGGCTGCTCGGCGGTCGCCGACGCCACCGTGTAGGTGTGCCCGCACGGCGGCCGGGCGGCCGGGTTCATCCCCTCCCGCCACGGCGTACCCGGACCAGCACAGGTCACCCGGGCGCCGTCGCCGGTCACCCAGTCCACCCGCACCGGGGTGGCCGTCGCGGTCACGCTCAAGCCGGGCACGGCCGCGGTGGCCGAGCGCTGCCCCCAGCCCGCCGCCTCCAGCCACAACCACGTCGGCACCTGCACCACCTGCGGGGTCGGGGGAGCCGGATTGACCCGGATCACCGGCAACGCCAACCGCAGCCGCGACACCGCCAACCGTCCCAACATCGACGGCAACGAGATCCGCGCCTGCACCGACTGCGCCACCCACGCCCACGACGACGGGCCGATCGAACCATCCACCTGAAGGCACGACCGCAGATACCAGGCACCGGCCTCGGTCGTCGGCGGCGGATCGGCCAGATTCCCGCGCAGGTAGTAGCAGTCGTCCGCCCACAACCAGCCGCGACCGTCCACAAAACACGCAACCACCGCGCCGGACGGCCCACGGCACGGCTGCACCCCACCGCCACCACCCGGGCCGCCGGGCGCGCCCGGGGCCGGCGCAAGCACGTCACAGTACGGGTCGTTCGGGGTTCGGTTGCAGTCGATCGGTCCGATCGGGTCGTCAGCCCATCCGGGAGTTCCGACTCCCACCAGGGCGACGGCCAGCAACACAACCAGGGTTCCTCGCCTCAGCATGAGCCCACCCCTGCGATTCCAAAGCCGATGACCTTCCACGTGCCCGCCCGCAGTCGTAGGTCAGCGACAACGTCGCGGCGGCCTCCTGGCTCATCGTTGGCGAGTTCCCCGGATGCCTTGTAGGTCAGCCACTTGGTTGTGTCGATGCAATCTCTGATCCGGACCGCTCTGGGTTTCGCCGGAGGACTCGCGCTGTCGACCCTCGGGTTCAGGACGGGCTCGCCCTTGGACACCAGACCGCGGTCGCGCGCCGTCTGCAAGGCAAGGCGGGCCTTTGTGAGCGCGTCTCCGGAGGCGTAGCGGTTCAGGTCCGGGTGGTTCGGGTCAGAGGTAGCGCCCGCTGCGACCCAAGCGCGCCACATTCCCCGGTACGCTTCCACCGCCGCGGTTTGCGGGTCGGCGGACGCCGCACCCAACGACGGCCGCGGTGGGCCGGCCGTCGCACGGGGCCCGCCTCCACGACGGTCGCAGCCGACAACCACGCCAAGGCCGACGACCACCAAAACCGCGACGGCGCACCGAAGAGCACGCCGGCACCGTAGAGTGGGCCGGCACAGCCAACCACGCAGAGCGATTCCACTAAACACGACGGCCGTCCATGCATTGACCGTCGGGATCGTTCCGTCGCCACAGCCTTCCATACCGCTGCGGCAACCGCTGTCCGATGTGGATAGTGCGCCGTTGCATGCCGATATGCACTCCTACCACCTCATGTCGGACCCGGGATCACGAAGATTGATGATCATCCCGGTGTGGGTGTAGTAGTTCAGTGCGCTGAAGGCCGCGAACGCCGCGCCGGATATGGTCCACGTCCAGTAGAGACCGAGCCACGCGCGGCGGCTTCCGCCGACTGCGGCCGGGGCCAGCAGGCAACCAAGCGCGGACAGTCCATACAGGACCACGAAGAACGTGTTCTCCACGGCCGGATACTCGTGCAACAGCCCGGTGACCGGCTCCGCGGCCGGGGCGGCGCCCACCGCGGTGAACCGCGCGATGGCGGCGGCACAGCACAGCAGCACCACCCCGAGGCCGGCGACGATCCAGCCGGCCGGCGCTAGCGCCGCCCGCACCCCCTCTACGCTGATCTCCTCGACGGTGCTGCGGGCCAGGTACCAGGCGGCGGCCAGCAGCAGCACACCGAGCAGCAGCGACGGCTCACCGAACACCGTGTCGATGTGCTCGGCCGCCGCCGCGAGCGGATGCGTCAGCGTCATGGCCGACCCGAGCCCGGTCAGGACCACACCGAGAACGCCGAACGCCGCGGCCCACCCGGCCGGGGTGAACGGCCGCGACCCGGTCAGTTGCAGCGGCATCCTCACGCCGGACAGGTGGGCGAAGGCGCGGGGTGCCAGCAGCAGCGCCAGCCCGGCGGCCACGCCCATCAGTGTGTTGTACATGACCAGTCTCATGCCGCCCGCCTCCACCCGCCCGGGCTGGCCGGGTTGCTGTACCGGTAGAGGCCGGCGATGGTGTTGCGGCACACCTCGACCAGCGCCGGAATGAGGTGCTGCGGCTCGTTGAGCGCGGTGGTGGGCACGTACCAGACAATCAGGTGCAGGTTCGCGTCCCAGGCCGCCACGTGCGGGCGTCCACCACTGTCGATATAGGAGTACCCGCCCGTGCCCAGCTGCGGGACCGGGCTGAGGTTGTCCTCGCGGTCGCGTTGTTTTTCGTACGTGCCTTGGGCCGGCTGGCCGGTGAAGATTTCGGCGGCGACGATGACCGCGCCGGCATTGCCGTAGCTACCGAGTCTGACCGTGCAGGACAGCACGGTGCTGGTCGGGCTGCGTTTCGTCCAGGCGACCGGCTGTGGCTGCGGCGCGCCCGCCTGCTGACGCAGCGCGGTGGCGTCCGCGACCGTGCACAGGTTGCCCGGCGCCCGGTACACCACCGGGTTGGTCGATGCCGGCGGCGACGCCGACAATGATGTCGACGGTGAGGCGGATGGCGGGGCGGACAGTAGCCCACCTGCGCCACCGACATCGCTGGCCGGGGTGTGGCCGGGAGCCTGAGCGGACCGGCCGCCACACCCGCCCAACCACAGACCGAGGGCGGCGAGGACGGCCACGACGGCAAGTACCCGGGATGCGGAAGTGCCCGACGCGCTCATGCCCGCCTCCCCCGCGTGGGTGGGTTTGTGGGCCACGGCTGGCGGTTGATGAGGGGCAGCCGGCCGGCCCGCTGCAGCACCTGCACGGCCAGGTAGTCGGCGGCCGCCTCGTCCACCGCGTGGGCGGCGTAGGCGGGGCCGAGCAGCGGGCGCATCCGCCGCCAGTCCGACTGCGGTATCCGGCCGGCGAGCACCTGCTCGAGGTCTACCGGCCGGCCAGGATGCCCCAACAGCATGTGGGCCATCGTGTGCAGCGCCAGCAGATCCCGGTGCATGTCGGTGGTGTTCTCCTCGGCCAGCACGTAGTCGGCGTCCTGTCCGACGATCCACGGCTGACAGCCGTCCTTGGGCGCACGTCCGAACACGGGCAGCAGCTCGATCTGCCGCCCCCGCAGCTTGCCCAGACGCCCGCACACTTCGACAAGATCGAAGCGGTTCGCGTCGTCGAGCACTGCGGCAAGCAGTTCGTCGCGTTGCTGTGGTGCCGGCGGGCGCCGGCCAGTCAGATGCATTTCCCATACCCCCATGGCGATGGTTGACGCGATGTCGAGGCGATGCCAGCGGGCGGCGCCAAGCGACGCATCGCGGTGATGTAGACGCTCCGATGTAGACATCCGAATGGGATGAGGTAGGCCGGTGGCGGGCAGCCGGGCGGACGCCCCCGGGGGTCCCGCGTCCCCACACGGTCGGGGGTTTGTCTCTGCTGCGGCCAGTCAGGGAGGTACCGGTTGCGGCGGGGCCTTGTGCCCGCGCGCCGGCCCGGTGCCCGGCCGAGCGCCCGGCTGCCCAGTCCGGCGGTGTCAGGCCACCGTTGAGACCACCGGTGCGGCGATCGTTAGCCGCCACCCGGTGTGGCGTCCCCGGTGGCCATGACCGCGGGCCAGCCAGCCGCCCGGCGAACCCGGCGGCGGTATCCACCGGCCACAATGGACGCCTACACTCATGTGTACCCCTCCTTCCGTTGTCTACCAGCCGATCGCGCCGGTCGGTGCGGCGGTTCCGGTACGCCGGATGCCTGTGCTGTCGCGACCAAGCCTGCAACCTTTATCGCGGCGGGGGAAGAAGCTGCCAGTTTGCAACTGCCAGTTGCGGTGGCCCCGTGCGGTGGCGTGGTTTGCATATGGTGAAATCTCGCCTCCGCGTAGGGGAGAGCCAGCTCACCCACGCTGCGCGTTGTCCCGCAGCGCCACAGAGCTGATAATCCAACGCCAGGAGGCCTGAAGAACGCTCGATACACTGGGGGAACACGCTTATGCGTTCGCCATCAGGCAGCCGACGTATCACCATCTCGCCGGCCGCACCACAACAGGTAACCACGCCAGCACACCGGGTCTACCGCCACCGGGTCTACCCGACTCGGGTGTGCGCACACGGAGCACGGAGAGGCGGGTCCGGAGGACTACCGTGACCGCCCCCGGTGGCGCACCCCGTCGGTGCGGCGCTGCGCCCGTGGAACTGACACCGAGCGCGGAACTGCAGCGGCTCATGCGAGCCTGGCGGGAACGCCTGGAGCTGCGCGGTGCTCCAAGTCCCAACCGCCCGCTGCGGCCCACCCAGGATGACCTGGCCCGCCTGGTCGGGGTCTCGTCCACCTGGTACCGCAGCCTCGAACGTGGCATCCCCGCCAACTACAGCGACGAGTTCCTCGACCGAGTCGCCGACGTACTACAGCTCGACGCCGGCGACCGCCAACTGCTGTACCTGCTGGCCGCAGGACGGCTACCGCCGCCCCTGGCCCGCCCACCCGGCACACCCATCACCGACACCATGGCCAACCTCGTCCACGCCCACCCGTGGCCCTCCTACATCGTGGACACCGCCTGGGACGTCCTCGTCCACAACCAGGCCATGACCCGCTGGTTCCCCAACCTCCCGCAGACCGGCAACATCATGCGACTGGCGTTCTGCGACGGGGAGACCCGGCAGCGACTGGTCGACTTCGACCGCGACTGGCTGCCAGCCCTGCTCGGCCAGATGCGCGCCGCCCTCGCCCGCTGGCCCGCCAACACCCGCCTCACCCAGCTCATCACCGACATCCTCGCCGCCCACCCCCGCGCCCAGCGTCTGTGGCGGCAACCCACCGTATGGCTACACCCCGACGGCGACCGCCGCCGCCTCTGCCTGCCCGATGACCCCCAACCCCGACGGATCGAAATCATGGCTTTCACCCCCATGCGCGCCGACGACCTTCGCATCGTCGTCCTGCAACCCCTCGACGACATGCCGGCCGACTGAACGACCCTCTACAGTGGACATTTGGGTGCACTCGCCGCGGCGAGCCGCCGGCCCTGGTACACGATGCCGTAGCGGGCCTGTGTTTGCAGCGCCAGCCGGGTCTGCAACAGCAGCGGGTCACCGGGCGAACGTGGCAAGCTCGGCCGTCTGCGCGTCCGCGGTGGCGGCCGCCGCGATGTACGCCTCCCGGAACCCGGCGTACGCCGCCAGCACCGAAGCCGTGACATCCGCGTCGGTCGTGGCGCTGCTCGGCGCCGATGCGGCCGCGCTGGTGGCGGAGGGTGCCGGTTCCGCCGGCGCCCGCGGCCCCGTGCGGGACGTGGCGTAGCTGGCCCAATAACGCACGGCTGATCCAACTCGTCACCAACATCCTCGCGACCGACGACCACGCCCGCCGCCTCTGGCACCAACCCGTCGTACGCGTGCACGCCGATGGTGAACGCCGCCACCTGCACCCGGCCCGCAGCACCCACCCA
>Ga0209382_10001724_pt1 | contig 33741 bp, 34 predicted proteins | sample SoiMetdeltSBSDD5_FD_187599 | JGI IMG/M metagenome (GOLD analysis project Ga0209382, IMG submission 187599) | Bulk soil microbial communities from a Populus tree surrounding site in Tennessee, USA - Soil MetaG P. deltoides SBSDD5 (SPAdes) (version 2) | ecosystem: Environmental > Terrestrial >... | reverse complement strand
CCGAGCGGAACTTCCCTGGCATGGGAACCAAGGTTTTGCGCCAGCGCTTGCGCCCCAAGGTTGTTGAACCCCATGCGGTTGACGATCGCCTCCCGCTCCGGCTGCCGGAACAGCCGCGGGCGCTCGTTGCCGGGCTGCGCGTGCCAGGTGACCGTGCCCACCTCGACGAAGCCGAAACCCAGGGCTGGCCAGGCGTTAAGGGCGATGCCGTTCTTGTCCATACCCGCGGCGAGCCCAACCGGGTTGGGGAAGTCCACGCCGAACACCCGTACCGGATTGCTCACCGCGTAACGGCTTTTCAGCGCGGCCCTTCCAAGAGGCGACAGCCTGGCCAGCCGTTGCAACGTCCACTCGTGCGCCTCCTCCGCCTCGCGCCGGAACAGCAGGGGGCGCACCGCTTTCTCGAACAGCATCACGCCGTCTCCCAAGATCGTGCCATTTGCCAGGCTATCGCCCCATGGGCGGCCCTTGGGCCGGGCGAATGCCTGGCAAGTTCCGCGATCACGCCGCCAGCTCGGGGCGCAGGGCGGAGTGCAGCTGCTGCAACGGGCGCACCGTCATGTCGCCACGGATCAGCGCCTCGATCCCCATCACCGCCGCCGCCGCGCCCGGAACCGTGGTGCAGCAAGGGATGTCGGCACCGACCGCCGCGCTGCGGATCTCGTAGCCGTCCGAGCGCGCCGCGGCCCCGGAACCCTGCGGTGTGTTGATCACCATCTGGACGTAGCCGGAGGTGATGAGCGACACCGCGTCGCGCCCGCCCGCGTGGTCCTCGTGATGCTTCGACACGATCTCGCAGGGGATGCCGTGCCGCCTGAGCACCTCACCCGTGCCGGAGGTGGCGACGATGTCGAACCCCAGGTCCGCCAGCCGCTTGATCGGGAAGATCATGCCGCGCTTGTCCCGGTTCGCCACCGACACGAAGATCTTGCCGCTCGTCGGCAGCGAGCCGTAAGCGGCCGACTGCGACTTGGCGAACGAGTACCCGAAGCTGGTGTCGATGCCCATCACCTCGCCGGTGGACTTCATCTCCGGCGACAGCAGCGTGTCCAGCCCGCGTCCTGACGGTGTGCGGAAGCGGCGGAACGGGAGCACTGCCTCCTTCACCGCCACAGGGGCACCCTCGGGCAGCAGCCCGCCGTCCCCGTGCGCCAGCAGCAGACCCTCCTCGCGCAACGAGGAGATCGTTGCACCCATGGCGATCCGGGCCGCCGCCTTCGCCAGCGGCACCGCCGTCGCCTTGGAGACGAAGGGCACCGTGCGCGACGCCCGCGGGTTGGCCTCCAGCACGTAGAGCGCGTCGTCCTTCAGCGCGTACTGCACGTTGAGCAGGCCGCGAACGCCGACCGCGCGAGCGATCGACTCGGTGTACGCGCGCACCGCCGAAAGATGGGTGCTGCCAAGGGTTATCGGCGGCAGCGCGCAGGCCGAGTCTCCACTGTGGATACCCGCCTCCTCGATGTGCTCCATCACCCCGCCGATGTAGACCTCGCCGTCGGCGTCGCACAGCGCGTCAACGTCGATCTCGATCGCGTCGTCGAGGAACCGGTCGACGAGCACCGGGTGCTCCGGGGAGATGTCGGTGGCCCGGCCGATGTAGTCCCGAAGGGTCACGTCGTCGTAGACGATCTCCATGCCGCGGCCGCCGAGCACATAGGACGGGCGGACCAGCACCGGGTAACCGACCTCGTCGGCGATGCGCTTGGCCTCCTCGAACGAGGTGGCGGTGCCGTGGGCGGGCGCGCGCAGGCCGGCCTCTCCCAGCAGGCGCCCGAACGCACCTCGCTCTTCGGCAAGGTGAATCGACTCCGGGCTGGTACCCACAATGGGAACACCGGCGTCCTTGAGGCGCTGAGCCAATCCGAGCGGCGTCTGCCCGCCCAGCTGCACGATGACCCCGACCACGCCGGGGCCGCCGCCGGCTTGCCCGGAGGTGTGCTCGGCGTGGTACACCTCCAGCACGTCCTCGAAGGTCAGCGGCTCGAAGTAGAGGCGATCGGCGGTGTCGTAGTCGGTGGAGACCGTCTCCGGGTTGCAGTTGACCATCACGGTCTCGTAGCCGGCGCCGCGCAACGCCATCACCGCGTGCACGCACGAGTAGTCGAACTCGATGCCCTGCCCGATCCGGTTCGGACCCGACCCCAGGATGATCACCTTCGGCTTGTCGCTGGGCGTCACTTCCGTTTCGAGGTCGTAGGTCGAGTAGTGGTACGGCGTCTGGGCCGCGAACTCGGCGGCGCAGGTGTCGACGGTCTTGTAGACCGGCCGCACCCCGAGCCGGTGCCGCAGCGTGCGCACGCCGTTCTCACCGGCGAACTCCGGCCGCAGCGCCGCGAGCTGCCGGTCGCTGAGCCCGGCCCGCTTCGCCTTGCGCAGCAAGGCTTTGTCGAGCACGGGCGCGTCGATGACCTCGCGGCGCAGCTCCACCAGCCCGGCGATCTGGTCCACGAACCACGGATCGATCCCCGACTCCCGGGAGACCTCCTCGACGCTTCGCCCCATCCGCAAGGCGTTTTCGATGGTGTAGAGCCTGCCATCGTGCGGCACGCCCAGCTCGACTTCGGTGGGGTAGAGACCGGTCCAGAAGCCCGCGAGCTTGGTCTCCATCGAGCGCATCGCCTTGTTCAGCGCCTCCGGGAAGTTGCGGCCCAGGCTCATCGCCTCGCCCACCGACTTCATGGTGGTGGTCAGCTCGGTGTCGGCGCCAGGGAACTTCTCGAACGCGAACCGCGGGATCTTGACCACGACGTAGTCGAGGGCGGGCTCGAAGGCGGCAGGGGTCTTGAGCGTGATGTCGTTGGGAATTTCATCAAGGGTGTACCCGATCGCCAGCTTCGCCGCGATCTTCGCGATGGGGAAACCCGTTGCCTTGCTTGCCAATGCGGACGACCGGGACACCCGCGGGTTCATCTCGATGACCACCAGCCGCCCGTCGGACGGGTGGATGGCGAACTGGATGTTGCAGCCGCCCGTATCCACCCCGACCTCGCGCAGCACGGCGATGCCGAGGTCGCGCATGGCCTGGTACTCGCGGTCGGTCAGGGTCATCGCGGGCGCCACCGTCACCGAGTCGCCGGTGTGCACGCCCATCGGGTCGACGTTCTCGATGGAGCAGATGACGACCACGTTGTCGTGCTTGTCGCGCATCAGCTCCAGCTCGTATTCCTTCCAGCCGAGCACGCTCTCCTCGATGAGCACCTCGTGCACGGGCGAGGCGTTCAGGCCGGCGGTCGCGATCAGCTCCAGCTGGGAGCTGTCGTGCGCTATGCCCGAGCCGAGCCCGCCCATGGTGTAGCTGGGCCGGATCACCACCGGAAGCCCAAGCTCCGCAACGGTTTCCCGGACCTCCTCCATGCTGTGGCACACCCGGCTCCTAGGGGTCAAGCTGTCCGGCACGAACCCCGGATCGGACCCCCCGGCAGAGCCTCTTGAGCCGGCAAGCTTCGCGCCGGCTCTAGCCACGATCTCCTTGAACAGCTGCCGGTCCTCGCCGCGCCGGATGGCGTCGATGTCGGCGCCGATCAGCTCCACGTTGTACTTCTCCAGGACCCCGCTCTCGTAGAGGGCGACGGCGGTGTTGAGCGCGGTCTGGCCGCCCAGCGTCGGCAGCAGGGCGTCGGGGTGCTCCGCGGCGATGACCTTCTCCACGAACTCAGGGGTGATCGGCTCGATATAGGTCGCGTCGGCGAACTCGGGGTCGGTCATGATGGTGGCCGGGTTGCTGTTGACAAGAGAGACCCTTAGACCCTCGTTCTTCAAAACCCTGCATGCCTGGGTACCGGAATAGTCGAACTCGCACGCCTGACCGATGACGATGGGCCCCGAGCCGATGACCAGGACGTGGGAAAGGTCGCTGCGCTTAGGCATTCTCGATCAACTCCGCGAACCGATCGAACAGGTAGTCGGCGTCGTGCGGTCCGGCCGCCGCCTCGGGGTGGTACTGCACCGTGAACGCGGGCACGTCCAGGCACCTGAGCCCCTCGACCACGTTGTCGTTGAGGCAGACGTGGCTCACCTGCACCCGCCCGAACTCCGTGTCGGCGGTCTCGGGGGCATCGACGGCGAAGCCGTGGTTGTGGCTTGTCACCTCGACCTTGCCGGTCACCTTGTCCATCACCGGCTGGTTGATGCCCCGGTGCCCGTAGCCCAGCTTGTAGGTGCCGAAACCCAACGCCCGCCCCAGGATCTGGCTGCCGAAGCAGATCCCGAACAGCGGGATCCTCTTCTTCATGACCTCTTGCGCCAGCACCATCGGGTGGTCGGCGGTCGCCGGATCCCCCGGCCCCGGCGAGAAGAACACCGCGTCGGGCTTGAGACTGAGGATGTCTTCCATCGTCGAACCGGCAGGCATGACGTGGGTCGTGACGCCCCTTCTCGCCAGCCGCCGCGGCACGTTGCGCTTGATGCCGAGGTCCAGCGCCGCCACCGTGAACCTGTGCTCCCCCTCGGCCTGCACCGTGTACGTTTCCCGCGTGGTCACCTCGGCCGACAGGTCGGCGCCGGTCATCTCGGGCTGCTCGGTCACCTTGCGCCGCAAGGCTTCCGGATCGATGTCCACACTGGACACCCCGACCCGCATCGCCCCGCGATCGCGCAGGTGCCGGGTCAGCGCGCGGGTGTCGATGCCCGCGATGCCGACCACGCCCTCGGTCTTGAGGCGCTGCTCGAGATCCCCGGTGGCACGCCAGTTGGACGCCAGGCGCGCCGGATCCCGTACCACATAACCCGCCACCCAGATCCGGGACGATTCGTCGTCCTGGTCGTTGACGCCGGTGTTGCCGATGTGCGGGGCGGTCTGCACCACCACCTGCCGGTGATAGGAGGGGTCGGTCAGGGTTTCCTGATATCCGGTCATGCCGGTGGTGAACACCGCCTCGCCGAAGGTCTCCCCCACCGCGCCGAAGGCCTCGCCATAGAAGGTCCGGCCGTCCTCCAGCACAAGAATCGCGTTCACTTTTCGACCCTCCCATCGCGGACCGTTGGTACGCCCCGCAAATAGGTGTGCACCACCCGGCCCGGCAGCTTCATCCCGGCGTACGGCGTGTTGTGGCTCAGGCTCGCCAGGCCCTGAGGTTCGACCGTCCACCGCGCCGTGGGATCGATGAGCGTGAAGTTCGCCGGCTCGCCCTTTTTCAGCTGGCGGCCGTGCTGCGCCAGCCCGGCGATCTGCGCCGGCCTGACCGACATGCGGTCGGTGATCAGCTCCCAGTCCTCGCCGAAGACGTCGAGCACGATGGACAGCGCCGTCTCCAGACCGAGCATGCCAGGGCGGGCGTATGCCCACTCGCACTCCTTGTCCTCCACGGCGTGCGGGGCATGGTCGGTGGCGACGATGTCGATCGTCCCGTCGCGCAACCCCTCGCGCAGCGCCTCCACGTCGCGGGACGTGCGCAGCGGCGGGTTCACCTTGTACACCGGGTCATAGGAGCTGGCCAGGTCGTGGGTGAGCAGCAGGTGGTGCGGCGTCACCTCGGCGGTGACCCGGATCCCATGCGCCTTCGCCTGACGGATGATCTCCACGCTGCCCTCGGTGGAGACGTGGCAGACGTGCAGGCGCGCGCCCACATGCGCGGCGAGCAGCACATCCCTCGCGATGATCGACTCTTCGGCGACGGCGGGCCAGCCCGTCAGGCCCAGCCGATCGGAGACCTCGCCCTCGTGCATCTGCGCGCCGTCTGTCAGCCGCGGCTCCTCGGCGTGCTGGGCGATCACCCCGTCGAACGCCTTGACGTACTCGAGCGCCCGGCGCATCAGGCGCGGGTCGTGCACGCAGTGCCCGTCATCGGAGAAGATCCGCACCCTGGCCGCCGAGTCGGCCATCGCCCCCAGCTCGGCGAGATGCTCGCCCTTGAGGCCAACCGTCACGGCCCCGATCGGCTGCACGTCGACCAGTCCGGCCTCCTGACCCAGCCGGTACACCTGCTCGACCACGCCCGCGGTGTCCGCCACCGGCGAGGTGTTAGCCATCGCGCACACGGCGGTGTAGCCGCCGAGCGCCGCGGCCCGCGAACCGGTCAGCACGGTCTCGGCGTCCTCGCGCCCCGGCTCGCGCAGGTGGGTGTGCAGATCCACCAGACCGGGCAGGGCGACGAGCCCCTCGGTGTCGATGACCCGGTCCTCCGACCCCTTCGACACGATCACACCGTCGCGAACATAGATCTTCATAACTTCCCCCCAAGCAGCAGGTACAGGCAGGCCATGCGCACGCTGACGCCATTGGTTACCTGCTCAACGATGGTGGAACGCGGCGAGTCCGCCACCTCCGGCGTGATCTCCATGCCCCGGTTCATCGGCCCCGGGTGCATCACGATGGCGTGCTCCGGCATGCGCCTCAGGCGCGCACCGTCCAATCCGTACCGTCGCGAGTACTCGCGGGCGCTGGGAAAGTAGGAGTCGTTCATGCGCTCCCGCTGCACCCGCAGCATCATCACCACGTCCGACTCGGGCAGCACGTCATCGAGGTCATAGTTGGTCTCGCCAAGCGACGGCGGCACCAGGGTCGGCGGCCCGACCAGGGTCACCTTCGCGCCCAGGGTCTGCAGCAGCAGCACGTTCGAACGCGCCACCCGGCTGTGCAGCACGTCGCCCACGATGCTGACCCGCAGGCCGTCGATCTTGCCCATGCGCTGGCGGATCGTGTACGCGTCGAGCAGTGCCTGAGTCGGGTGCTCGTGCGTGCCGTCGCCGGCGTTGAGCACGCTGCCGTCCACCCAGTGGGCCAGCCTGTGCGGGGCGCCGCTGGCCGGATGGCGGATGACGACCGCGTCCGCGCCCATCGCCTGCAATGTCCAGGCCGTGTCCTTGAGGCTCTCGCCTTTGGCCACGCTCGACCCCTTGGCCGAGAAGTTGATCACATCGGCGGACAGGCGCTTCGCCGCCGCCTCGAAGGAGATGCGGGTGCGCGTCGAGTCCTCGTAGAAGAGGTTGACCACGGTGCGGCCGCGCAGCGTCGGCAGCTTCTTGATCTCACGGCCGGAGACCGCCGCCAGGTTGGCCGCGATATCAAGGATCTCCGTCGCCTGCGCCGCGTCCAGATCACCAGCGGAAAGCAGATGCCTCATACCGAACTCTCCAACCTGATCTCGTCCACCCCGTCGATCTCGGCCAGCCGCACCTTGACCTGCTCGGTCAGGGCGGTGGGAATGTTCTTGCCGACGTAGTCGGCGCGGATGGGAAGCTGCCGGTGCCCCCGGTCCACCAGGACGGCGAGCTGCACGGCGGAGGGGCGGCCCAGATCGCTGAGCGCGTCGAGCGCGGCCCGGATCGTGCGCCCGGAGAACAGGACGTCGTCGACCAGAACCACCCGGCGGCTGTCAACCCCACCGGCGGGTTCCTCGGTCCGGCCGATCGCCCTCACGGCTTTCTGCCGCAGGTCGTCGCGGTAAAGGGTGATGTCGAGGGTGCCGACGGGCAGCGCCAGCCCCTCGAAGGCCAGGATCCGTTCGGCCAGGCGCCGCGCGAGCGGCACTCCCCGAGTCGCGATGCCCATCAGGACAACGTCCTGCGCACCCTGCGTCTTCTCGAGGATCTGATGAGCGATTCGGTCGACGATCCGATGGACATCGCTCTCCGACAAAACAATCTGTGCGTACGGCAAAGCAGACTCCTTCTCCGCCTCACGGGACGGCCATTAAAGAAGTTTTCCCGGCACCAAACGTAGCGCCTTTCCGGGCTTGCTGCGCAACGCCCCCGGGCTGCCAGCAGCCCATGAGCACGATAGCACTAAGCCGATCAGCCCATCTTGAACGGGACGATCGGCCCGGTTACCCCTTGACCACACGTAGGTGTCGCCGTTACGGTCGTCACGCTGCGTAGTGATAACAGCCTGCCCCGGGAGTCTGAGAGATGCCATCTGATTACGCCAAGTCGTTGGGCGCCCGACTTCGCTCCATCCGTCAACAGCAGAACCTTTCCCTTCAGGGCGTCGAGGAGAAGTCCAACGGGCGCTGGAAGGCCGTCGTCGTCGGGTCGTACGAGCGCGGCGACCGTGCCGTGACCGTATCCCGCTTGGCTGAGCTGGCCGACTTCTATCGGGTACCCGTGGGCGAGCTCCTGCCCGACGGCCCCGCCCCCCGCCACGAGCCGACCAGCAAGATCGTCCTTGACCTGGAGAAGCTCTACGACGGCGCCGCCGAGGACCTGGCCTCCGTCGCCCGGTTCGCGCGCGCCATCCAGCAACAGCGAGGCGACTACAACGGTCGTGTGCTGTCCATCCGCGCCGTCGACCTGCAGGCTCTCGCGGTGTTCTACGACTGCACCCCCACCGAGCTGATCGAGCGCCTGGCCGACCACAACGTCCTCGTGGCCGACCCCCGCTCCTTCTTCGCCCAGTGACATTGGCAGATCGCCGGCGGTGCCGGCGATCTGCTTTCTGGCGCGGCTTGAGCTGCACGACTCGACGCTCTCCGGCGCGGTCAAGGTCGATCTGAAGTAACCGCCCACCAGCCCAGCGTCAGCACGACGCAGATCTCGGCCGTGGCGAGGGCGCGTTCGACGGCGCCCAGCGGGATCGCCTGCCACCACCGCACGCCCGTAAACGGTTGTAGCGCAACGGCTCCGGCGATGATCCCGAAGAGCAGCAGGGCCAGCACGGCGAAGCCGGCGGTGAAAAACGCCCTGCCCCGCCAGCCGTCGTGGCGGCGCCAGGCCCACGCGATCAGCAGCGCGCCCACCGGCAGGCTGACGAAAGCAATGAGACTCGCCACGCGATGGACGGTCCCGTGCGTGGACGGGCCGACGGCCCAGTTGTGCTTGGGGAAGTAGACGACGGCCAAGAGCCCGACGCTCCACAGCAGCAAACCCAAGCCACCCAACGAGTTCAGCCGCGCGACCCCGGCCCTCGCCAGCGCGAACAGCACGACCAGCGAGCCGATCGCGAGCGCCAGCACGCCCGTGTTGAACACCCAGGCCGTCTCGTGCAGCGCATATTCACTTATCGTGCGGCGCACCGGGTTGATCCGGTCCGTCGGCGGATCACCTGCAGCACCCCGACCGCGACCGGCGCGGCGGCGACCGACGCCAAACCGGCGAGTGCCAGTTGCCGTGCCGATCGCCGGTGGCGTTTGGGGCGCACGATCTTGAAAGCGCACTCTTCGCTTTCAAGATCGGGTGTCACAGGCGCCACTCTCCAGGGGCGAAGGGCCGCGCGTAGCTGTGCACGCGCTCAGTCTCTGGGCGCGTAATCGGCTATGCGGCCGAGCAGGCCGTTGAGGAAGCGCGGGGAGTCGTCGGTGGACAGCTCCTTGGCCAGCTCCACGGCCTCGGTGATGGCGACCGGGTCGTCGATCTCGTCCACGTAGAACAGCTCGTAGACGGCGATGCGGGCCAGGTTGCGGTCGACCACCGGCATGCGGTCCAGCGTCCACCCCTCGGCATAGGTCGAGAGGGTTTCGTCGATGCGGGACAGGTGCTGGTCGACTCCCTGCACGAGCGATATCGCATAGGGCAGGTGCTCGGGGCGGGGTGTCTCCAGGCGCTGGACATAAGCCTCGAGCACCCGCGACACCGGCAGGTCGCGCAGGTCGGCCTCGTAGAGCACGTCCAACGCCCGCTTGCGCGCGCGGCGCCGGGCAGACATGTTGGTCTTGGGTCCCTCGGGCACGTCAGGCCCGGCTAAGGTATCGACCGTCGCGAGTGTCGACCTTGATCTTCTCGCCGGTGGTGATGAACAGCGGGACCTGGACGGTGGCGCCGGTCTCGATGGTGGCCGGCTTGGTGCCGCCGGTGGAGCGATCGCCCTGCAGGCCCGGCTCGGTGTAGGTGACCTCGAACACGAGGCTCGAGGGCAGCTCGACATAGAGCGGCACACCCTCGTGCGTGGCGACGATCACCTCGGTGTTTTCAAGCATGTAGTTGGCGTTGTCGCCGACGACCTCGCCCTGCACGTGGATCTGGTCGTAGGTGTCCAGGTCCATGACGACATAGTCCTGCCCGTCCTTGTATAGGTACTGCATGTTGCGCTTGTCGACCGTGGCGGTGTCGACCTTGGTGCCGGCGTTGAAGGTCCTGTCGACGACCTTGCCCGACAGCACGTGCTTGAGCTTGGTCCGCACGAACGCCGGGCCCTTGCCGGGCTTCACATGCTGGAACTCGACCACCGACCAGAGCTCGTTGTCGAGGTTGAGCACCATGCCATTTTTCAGGTCGTTAGTTGAGGCCACGGCCGAGACTCCATTAACAGGTAAAAGGACAGACAAAATCAGCTTACCAGGCTGGCTATGTACTGCAGCGCCAACCTGTACCCTTCGACTCCCAGCCCGCAGATCACACCGGTGGCTACCGCAGAGATCACCGAGTGGTGCCGGAACTCCTCACGCGCGTGGATGTTGGAAATGTGCACCTCCACCAGTGGCGCCTTGAGCAACGCGCACGCGTCGCGGACCGCATACGAGTAGTGCGACCAGGCGGCCGAGTTGAGCACCACCGGCGCCGCCTCATCGGCGGCCTGGTGCAGCCACGCGACCAGCTCGTGTTCGGCGTCGGTCTGGCGGCACTCCACCTCGAGCCCGAGCGATTCCCCCGCCTTGACGCAGAAGGCGACAAGATCGTCATAGGAGGTTAAACCATAAATATCCGTCTGACGGGTACCCAATCGGCCCAGATTAACGCCGTTCAGCACATAGCTCTTCATAAGCCCTCACCAGCAGGTCCTCATCATCGATCGCCACCGTCACCGGCTTGGCCACCTCGTCGAGGAGCACGAACCGCAGCGACGATCCCCGCGACTTCTTGTCCACCGCCATCGCCGCGCGCAGGCCCTCCCACGGCCCGTCGTAACTCACCGGCAACCCCAGGCCCGTTAGTGCGGAACGGGTTTCGGCCACGACGTCCGCCCGGCCGGTCAGGCGGCCGAGGATCGCGGCGTAGACCAGGCCGACGCTGACCGCGTGCCCGTGGGGCCAGGTGTAGCCCTCGACCTTCTCGATCGCGTGCCCCAGAGTGTGCCCGTAGTTGAGGATCTCGCGAAGCCCCGACTCGCGCGGGTCCTGCGACACGACGTCGGCCTTGACCCGGATCGACCGCTCGATCAGCTCCGGCAGCGCTTCCTCCCGCCCGACCAGCTCCAGGATGACCGGGTCGGCGATGAGGCCGCACTTGACCACCTCGGCCAGGCCGGCGTTGAGATGCGCCGGGGGCAGCGATCGCAGCGCCGACAGCTCGCACAGCACGCCGGCCGGGGGGTGGAAGGCACCCACCAAGTTCTTGCCCGCCGCGATATTGATAGCCGTCTTACCGCCGATCGCGGCGTCCACCATCCCGTTGATGCTCGTCGCGATGGGTACCCACCGGACTCCCCGCAACCAGGTGGCGGCGACGAACCCGGCGAGGTCCGTCAGGGCCCCGCCGCCGACCCCCACGACGGCGTCGGAGCGGGTGAAACCGGCGCCCGCCAAGGCATCCCAGCAACGGGCGGCGACCTCGACGGTCTTGGCGGCCTCGGCGTCGGGCACCTCCAGCGGCATGGCGTCGACACCGGCGTCGATGAGCGCGTGAACGGCGTGGGAGGCGTCATGCGACACGGACCCGGTGAAGATCACGGCGGCCTTGGCCGCTCCTGTGAGCATCGCGGGCAGGTGCGGGGTCACGTGATCACCCATGATCACTTCATAGGGCTGGTCACCGCCGACCGGGATGCGCGTGATCGTCTCCATCAACCAGAACACTATCGTGTCACCTATGGACCTGCTCGACCTGGCCGACTGGCGGGAGAGGGTGGCCCGGCTCCACCTATCCGATCTCGACATTGCGGGGTTCCGGCGCGCACGCGACGAAATGTTCGCCACCCATCCGCAGTCCCCCGTTCGCGACAAGTCCTCGTTCACGGGCTTGCGCTACTTCGACCCCGATCCGGGGTTCGTCGTCGAGGCACCGCTGGCGCCGGCCGATGGCGAGATCCGCATCGACACCGGCGACACCGACGGTGTCGTCACCTATCGCCGGTTGGCCGTGGCGCACACCGCGTTTGGGCCGCTGACGCTGTGGTGGATCGAAGCCTACGGAGGTGGCCTGTTCCTGCCCTTCCGCGACGAGACGCGGGGCACGCACACCTATGGCGGCGGGCGGTACCTCACCGACACCGTCAAGGGGACCTTCGGCCGTGGCGTGACGATCCTGCCCGGCGACCGGATCCGCCTGGACTTCAACTACGCCTACAACCCGTCGTGCGCCTACTCCCCCGAGTGGGTCTGCCCGCTTGCCCCCGAAGAGAATCACCTGCCCGTGGCGATCGAGGCGGGCGAGAAGCAACCGCAGGGCAATCCTGCGCGTCAATAGATCGCATGAGACACCTCGCGCTGCTGTTCGTGCTCGCCCTCAGCGCCTGCGCCCCGCAACCGGTCGACACCGCGATCGGCGAGGGCGCGTCCGGCGGCGGTTAATGGCCGCGCGTCGGCCCGGAGTCGCTGGCCAAATGGGCCTCGTTCCCGGTCGACGCCGACCCCAGACCCATTGTCCTGCTTGGCGAACCGGCCAACGTGGAGAAGGGCTTCGCCGACGGCGGCGGCAAGGCCGCGTTCATGCAGGGCCGTATCGACCCCGACGGCAAGGTGCCGCCCGAGGCCGCCGACACCTTCGCGAAGATCGCCAAGCCCAGCGCGGGCGAGCCGAAGATCAAGGTGATCTCGGCCGAGCTGGGGAAGGCGACCTTTCCGACCGATCGGGGGCCGCGCGAGCTTCCGGCCTGGATCTTCCAGCTCACCGGGGCGCTGGGCCCGGCAACGGTGCTCGCTGTCAAGCCCGACTACCAGCTCGGCTACAGCATGACCGACGCCAAGGTCTCCGGCGACGGCATGACGCTGACGGTCCGCATGGCCAAGGCCGTCGAGCCGTGCCCGGGGGAGCCACGCATCACCTACGAGCCGGAGTTTCTGGAGTCGCCGACCGCCGTCGCCGTGGGGCTCAAACCGGTGACCGGTCCGATGGAGCCGGGGGTGAAGGGCAACTGCGCCCACGACATGATGTACCGCAGTGCCGACTACCCGATCAAGCTGGCCAAGCCGCTGGGCAACCGGGTGCTCGTGGACGCCAACGGCCAACCCATGCCCGCCGTCAGCTCTTGACGAGGCTCACGATCTCGTCGATGACCTCTTCGGGCGTGCGGCCGCTCGTGTCAACGGTGTGCGTGGCCACCTCCTCGTAGAGCGGTTTCCTTTGCTCCATAAGGAACCTGAGCGTCGCGCGCGGGTTGACGGCGAGCAGCGGGCGGCCCTGGTCGAGCCCGACCCGCGCGACCGCGCTGCCCAGGTCCACGGTCAGGTAGACAACCGTGTGCCCTGCCAGGATTTCGCGCGTTGACGCGGCGAGCACGGCACCGCCGCCAAGCGCCAGCACGCCGTCGTGCTCGGACAGGGCGACCGCCACGGCCTCGCGTTCAAGCTCGCGGAAGCGCTCCTCGCCGTCGTCGACGAAGATGTCCGCGATCGGCTTGCCCGCACGCGCCACGATGTCGGTGTCGGTGTCGCGAAAGGACACCCCGAGTGCTTGCGCCAGAAGGGAACCCACCGTCGTCTTGCCCGACCCCGGCGGGCCGACGATCACCGCCACCGGCCTCATTGGATGATCAGACTTTCCCGGTACCCGGCAAAATTTCTTTGAATCTCTGAAACCGAGTCCCCACCGAACTTTTCTGTCGCCGCCTCGCCGAGCACCAAGGCGAGCATGGCCTCGGCGACGACGGCGGCGGCCGGCACGGCGCACACGTCGGAGCGCTGGTTGATCGCGGTGGCGGGCTCGCCGGTGGCGACGTCCACTGTGGACAGTGCGCGGTTCAGCGAGGAGATCGGCTTCATCGCGGCGCGCACGCGCAGCGGCTCGCCGCTGGTGATGCCGCCCTCCAGGCCGCCCGCGCGATCGGTGAGCCGCCGCACGCCGGTCGCGGTCGGCACGATCTCGTCGTGCGCCACCGACCCGCGCGACCGGGCCTGCGTGAACGCATCGCCGATCTCCACTGCCTTGATGGCCTGGATGGACATGAGCGCGGCGGCGATCCGGGCGTCGAGCTTGCGATCCCACTGGGTGTGGCTGCCCAATCCGGGGGGTACCCCGTACGCCAGCACCTCCACGATGCCCCCGAGCGTGTCGGCGTCCTTGCGCGCCGCGTCGACCTCGGCCACCATCCGCTCGCTCGCCTCGGGGTCGAGGCAGCGCAGCGGATCGGCGTCGATGCGCTCGGCGTCGGCCGGGGTCGCCACCAGGCCCGGCTTGACGCTGATCGGGCCAAGCTCGACCACGTGCGAGACGATCTCGACGCCCAGCGCCTGCTTGATCATGGCCTTGGCGACGGTGCCGACCGCGCAGCGGGCCACCGTCTCGCGGGCGCTGGCCCGCTCCAGGATCGGCCGCGCGTCGGTGTGCCCGTACTTCTGCATGCCGGCCAGGTCGGCGTGGCCCGGCCTGGGCCGGGTCAGCGGCGCGTTGCGCGCCTGGCGCTCAAGCACCAACGGGTCCACGGGATCGGCGGCCATCACCGTCTCCCACTTCGCCCACTCCGAGTTGCCGACCTGGATCGCGACCGGGCTGCCCAGGGTGAACCCGTGCCGTACCCCGCCGATGATGGTCACCACGTCCTGCTCAAAGCTCATCCGCGCCCCGCGGCCGTAGCCGAGCCGGCGCCGGGCCAGCTCCCTGCCGATCTCCGCCGAGGTGATCCGGACACCGGCGGGCACGCCGTCGAGGACCGCCACCAGTGCCGGCCCGTGCGACTCACCCGCGGTCAGCCAACGCCACACGCTGATCAGTCTGTCACAGGGGCCTCATCCGGGACTTTCGCCCCTACATCCCGGGGCGATCACCACGCACGATGATCGCATGCTTGCACAATCCAACGGCATGGCCGTCAACAACTTCGCGCCGCTGCGCGACAGCACGCAGTTTGCCGACGATCCCGGCGCGCTGCTGGCACGGCTGCGGGTGGACGGGTATGTGTACCTCCGAGGCGTGCTCGACCGCGAGGACGTGCTGGGCCTGCGCGAAACCTACTTCCGGCAGTTTCCGGCGTCGTACCTCAAGCCCGGCACCACGCCGCGCGACGGTGTGTGGTCCGGGCGGGCACCCGCCAGCCTGCCCCCGCACGGCGCCGCCGGCCACCCGGCCCATGCCCTGGTGCGCTCGCGCGTCTTCGCGCGGTTCGTGGCGAACCCGAGGCTGGAGCGCCTGGCGCAGGTCCTGCTCGACGAGCCGGAGGTGATGCGGCTGCCGCGCCAGATCCTGCGCCACTTCCACTGCGGGCCTCTGTCGTCACGCGCCCACACCGACTACGACTATCTCGACCGCGGCTCCGACCGGTTGATCACCATGTGGCTGCCGGTCGGCGACTGCTCGGTAGTGACGGGCGGGCTGGTCTACCTCGAGAACTCCCACACCGTGGACCGCTGCCGTGTAGCCGCGTTGAAGACCTTGCGCACTGACCGTCCCGGCGACTCGCGCCCGATCAGTCACGACCTCGACTGGACCGCGCGGCAACTGGGCGGGCGCTGGCTGTACGCCGACTACCGGGCCGGTGACGTCGCCATCCACACCCCGCACATCGTGCACGCCTCGCTCGACACCACGACCGACGTCATGCGCATGTCCGCCGACATCCGCTTCGCCCCCATCACCGTCGAGCCCGATCCCCGCTGGCTCAAACCGTGGTCAGGCGACGACGGAAATTAGGGTTCGGCCAGGCACCAGCCCTTCGCGATGAGTGCGTCGCACGCCTCGACCGCGCGGGCGAGGCGCTCCTCGTGCGGGCCGTGCAGCTCGACCGTAGACACGCCGCTTGCGGCCAGCACCTCGCGGAGGCGGCCGGTCATCCAGCCCCGAAGGTGCTCGCCGTCGCGCAGGCCGTCGTCGTGGAAGGGGACGTCCCGGTCGTCGGTGAGCAGGTAGAGGTCGGGTGTGCGGGCCTTTGCCAGCACGGGCGGCGAGGTGCTGCCCAGGTAACGCTCCTCCCACACGGCGGTCGCGCGGGCGTCGGTGTCGCAGAACAGCAGGGGCGAACCGGCTCTGGCGGCGGCGTCCTCGGCCTCGTTCTGCGCGTTGGCGACCTGCACGAAGTCGGCCCGCTCCCACGTCACGTCGAAGATGGTGGCCCCTGGTCCAAGGGCGGCAAGCTTTTGCGCGGTCAGCTCACGGCCGTATTCGGGTACCCACAGCGTCGCCGCCCAGACCCCGCCCAGACCCCGATAGTGGCCGGCGAGGGCGCTCGCCATCGTGGTCGTGCCCGTCGACTCGGCGCCGACGACCACCACCCGCCGCGCGAACCACGCCCGGACCGCGGGAGCGAGAAAGGCCCAGTGCGCCACGGGATCGGCCCGCACCGCCGTGCCCGACACCGGGAAAGCCTTGCGCGCCATGTCCACACCGACATGGGCGGCACCGAAGCGCCGGGCGAGCTCGGGACCGTAATCCTCAGAGGTGAAGACGGCGTCGACCAACCCCGGCCCGACCGCCTCGCGGAACAGGGCGCAGTGCGCGTCCCAGATCCGCGGGTCGCCGTAATCGATCGGGATATCGTCATATCTCCCAACGAAACCGACGTGCTCTACGCCCGCGAACATCTCGCCCAGCCACGCCAGCCGCAGCTCCAGCGGGATCGACTCGCGCGGGTTCGGCGCGACCACGACGGTGACCCGCTCGCACTTGCCTGCCGCGGTTCGGATCAGGTACTCGTGGCCGGTGTGCGGCGGGTAGAACTTGCCGACCACCATCCCGTGCGAATAAAGGCTCATGCCACAGCGAGTGCGGGCCGGCCCGCCAGATCGAGCCGCCACGCCCGCAACCCGGCGACGCAAAGCCCAAGGAACACAACGTAAAGCACGCTTGTGAGCCACAACCCCTTGTACAGGTAGAGCGGGATGTAGATCAGGTCGGCGGTGATCCAGATCCACCAGCTCTCCACCTTCTTGCGGGACTGGCCGTAGGTGGCGACTAGTGACAGCACCGTCGTCAGCGCGTCGGGCAGCGGCACCGTGGAGTCGGTGGCCCGGTCAAGCAGCAGCCACAGCCCCACGGTCGCCACAATCCCAACGACGCCAAGCGCAACCCATTCCGTACCCGTCGTCCGGCTGACCAGCAGCCGCGACCGGTGCTCGCCGCCGAACAGCCACTGCCACCAGCCGTAGAACCCAAGCGCCACATAGACGATCTGCAGCCCGGCATCGGCATACAGGCCCACATGCCAGAAAACGACAAGCAAAAGCAGCACATTGGCTATCCCCACCGGCCAGTTGACCGGATCTTGCCGGACGAGCAGCCAGACGTTGACCACCCCGGTGAGGAAACCCAGCAGCTCGGCGAAGGTCAAAGGGGTACCGGCCAGGGTGAGCGCCGGGCTCAACAACCACTCAAGCATCCCGACACCCTAACGGTTACGGGGCAACGAGAAAGCGATCTCTCTGGGATGATCGCGCGATGCGATCACCAGCGGCCACGGCGATGCTTGCCGCCCTTTTCATGGTGGCCGGGTGTGCGCCGGCCGCCGTCGACCCGTCACCGCCTCCCGAGCCCGGCCTGCATGCGGTGGATCCGGATCCAATTGAATCCGCCTCCGTGCCAACGGTTTTGCCGGGCGAGGTACCCCCAGGAAAGATGCCGGAGGTCATAAACAACGGTCCGCGCACGGGCAGTTCGGTGGCCCTGACGTTCGACGCGGACATGACCGATGCCATGCTCGGCAACCTGGCCTCGGGCAAGGTCGCCTCGTACGCCAACCTCAAGGTGATCGATATCCTGCAGGAGCGGCGCGTGCCCGCCACGTTCTTCCTGACCGGCCTGTGGGCGCTGCGCTATCCGGAAGTGGCGCAGCGCCTCGCCGCAGACCCGGAGTTCGAGCTGGCCAACCACACCTACCGGCACTCCGCCTATGCGCCCCATTGCCACAACCTGCCACAGCTGCCGCGCACCGAGATGACCGGCGACGCGCGGCGCACCTTCGAGGCCATCAAACCGTTGGGCGGCAACCAAACCCACTATTTCCGCTTTCCCGGCCTATGTCACGATAAGGCGGCGTTGACGGCGCTGGCGCCGCTCGGCGTGACGGTGATCGACGGTGACGTGGTCTCGGGCGACCCGTTCGCCACGGCCGCGGCGCCGATCGTCAATGCGGTGCTCAGCAAGGTGAAGCCAGGATCGATCATCATCATGCACATCACCGAGGCGAACGCGGCTTTCACCGACGAGGCGCTCGTCCCGATCCTGGATGGGTTGGCGGCCAGAGGCTTGCAACCGGTGCGCCTGTCCCGGCTGCTGACCTAGCCGCGCCGGGCAGCGGCCGCGAACAGGGCTTCGCGCATGGCGGCGGCCGGCGCGCTCTCGCCCGTGAACATCTCGAACTGGCCCAGCGCCTGATCCAGCAGAAGCTCCAAACCGGACACGATGTGGCAGCCGTTCTCCTGCGCCCGTTGCGCAAACGGCGTCGGCCACGGGTCATAGACGACGTCGAAGACGACCGTCCCGGGGCGCCACTCGGGTTTCAACGAGTCGGCCACACCGCGAGGCACCGTCGAGATCACCACATCGTGCATGGCGCTACGGCCGGCGCCCGAGAAACCCATGTAGGACAGGCTCAGCCGCAGCGCCTCGGCCACCGGCTCCAGCTCCGCCATCACCTCGCGCCGCCGGGCGAACAGCACCACCCGCTTCGTGCCCAGCCGGGCCGCCGCGCCCAGCGCCGCCCGAGCCGTGCCGCCCGCGCCCAGGATCGCCATCGACGCCGGTTTGACCACACCCGCCTCACGCAGAGCCATCACCATGCCCGACACGTCGGTGTTGTCGGCGTGCCAGCCGGTTTCCTTGCGCACCAAGGTGTTGGCGGCGCCGATCGCCGTGGCCACCTCGCTGGCCGAGCCGGCGACCGTAAGCGCGACCTCCTTGAGCGGCATCGTCAGCGACAGCCCGGCCCACTCCTCACCCAGCCCTTCGACCAGACCGGCGAGTTCCGGAGAGTCGCATTCGATCGCGGTGTAAGAGAATTTCAAACCCAGCACTTGGTACCCGGCGTTGTGTATCACCGGCGAGAGGGAATGAGTGATCGGTTTGCCGAGCACTGCCGCCCTGCGGGTCAGCACGCGTTTCCCGTCAGCACGCCGTTCTGGCAGGCCAGGCGGATGTTGGCGAGGTGACCCTCGTAGGAATTGGCGAACGGGGTCGTCCCTAGTTTGTCCACGGTTACCCAGTACAGCCAATCACCCGCCGGTGTGTCCAATGCCGCCGTGAGCGCGTTCTCGAACCGCTTGTTGACCATCATCCCCGCTCTCGATGCGCGTCGAGCCAGCTCTGCAGGATCTCCACGGCCGCCGCCTGATCGATCACCGCCCGCTGGCGCTTGCCACGTACACCCCGGTCGGACAACCTGCGGCTCGCCACCACAGTGGACATCCTCTCGTCGGCCAGCACGACGGGCACCGGAGCGATCACCTCCGCCAACCTCTCGGCATATGCCCGTGCGTGCACTGCTGCGGGCCCCTCCTGCCCGGCGAGGTTCACCGGCAGCCCGAGCACGACCTCCACGCTGCCATGCTCCGCCACCAGGCGGGCGAGCTCGACGATATCGGCCGGGAGATCCTCTTGCTCCCTTAAGTCCCGTCTTATTGTGGTCAATGGGGTCGCGAGGACGCCGTCGGGGTCGCTCTTCGCCACCCCGATCCGGACCTTCCCCACATCGACCCCGAGCCTGACCCCCCTGGCCATCAGCCGGCGAGGGCGCGCTCGATCGCGGCGAGCAGCTTGGGCGCCTCCTCGGCCGGCAGGCCGCCGCCCTGCGCCAGGTCGGCGTTGCCGCCACCCCGGCCGGACAGCGCGCCCTTGACCAGGTCGGCCGCGGACAGGCCCCGGCCTTTGGCCGCCTCGTTGAGCGCGACGATCAGCGACGCCTTGCCGTTGGCTCGCGAAGCCACCGCCACCACGGCAGGGCGATCCGCCGGGATCTTGCCACGGATCTCCTGCGCCAGCGTGCGCACGTCGTTGACGGCCGCACCCTCGGGCGCCTCGGTTGCGACCAGGGCCACGCCACGCACATCCTTGGCCTCGGCCGCGAGGGCCGCGGCCCCACCCAGGACAAGCTGCGCACGCAACTTCTCCAGCTCGCGCTCGGCGTCGCGAAGCTGGGCGACGGTCTGCTCAACCCTTTCCGCGACTTGCTCAGTGGGTACCCGATAAAGCTCCGCCAAACGCGAAACGAGGATGTGCTCCCGGGCGAGATGCCGGAAGGCGTCGATCCCCACCAGCGCTTCCACGCGGCGCACCCCCGACCCGATCGAAGCCTCGGAGAGGATCTTCACGAGCCCCAGATGCCCGGAGCGCGGCGTGTGCGTGCCACCGCACAGCTCGCGGGCGTAGTCGCCGATCTCGACGACGCGCACGCGGTCGCCGTACTTCTCGCCGAACAGCGCCATCGCGCCGATCGCCTTCGCCTCGGCCTGCGAGGTGATGAAGGCCCGCACCTCGAGGTCCCGCATCAGCACCTCGTTGATCTGCTGCTCCACGTCGAGCAGCACGCTCGGCGGCACCGCGCTCGGCGTGTTGAAGTCGAAGCGCAGGCGGCCGGGGGCGTTGAGCGAGCCGGCCTGGGTGGCGGACTCGCCGAGGAAGTTGCGCATGGTCTGGTGCACAAGGTGAGTAGCGGTGTGCGCGCGAGAGATCGCCCGGCGCCGCTCCACATCGATCTGCGCGTGCGCGCTCTCGCCCGTGCGGACCTCACCTTCGACCACCCGGGCCTTGTGCACGATCAAGCCGGGAACGGGCGACTGCACGTCGAGCACCTCGACCTTGCCGCCGCTGACGATGATTAAGCCGGTGTCAGGGAGCTGTCCACCGCCCTCGGCGTAGAACGGCGTGGCGTCAAGGACCAGCTCGATCTGCTCGCCCTCGACCGCGGCCGGCACCGACCCGGTGTTGCCCAGCAGCGAGCGCACGCGGGACTCGCGCGAGGTCTCGATGTAGCCGGTGAACTCCACCGGTCCCCCGTCGTCGAGGGCCGTGCGGTACTCGGAGAGGTCGGCGTGGCCCGACTTGCGGGCGGCGGCATCGGCCTTGGCGCGGAAACGCTGCTCGGTCATGAGCCGCCGGAACCCGTCGGTGTCGACGTCAAGGCCCTGCTCCGCCGCGATTTCCAGGGTCAGGTCGATCGGGAAGCCGTACGTGTCGTGCAGCTGGAAAGCCTTGTCACCGGCGAGGGTCTTCTTGCCCTTGGACTTGGTGTCGGTGATCGCGGTGTCGAGGATCGTCGTGCCGGAGCGCAGCGTCGTCCGGAACGCCTCCTCCTCGGCGTACGCATATTGCGCGATGCGCTCGAAGTCGTCGGCAAGCTCCGGATAGGACGGTGCCATGCAGTCGCGAGCCACCGGCAGCAGCTCGGGCATGGCCCGGTCCTCATAGCCCAGCAGCCGCACGGCGCGGATCGCCCGGCGCATGATGCGGCGCAGGACATAGCCGCGGCCCTCGTTGGAGGGCGTCACCCCGTCGCCGATCAGCATCAGCGAGGTGCGCACGTGGTCGGCGATGACGCGCAGCCGCACATCGTCCGGGTGCGACTCGCTGGCCACTTTGGACACAGCCTGCCCGTAACGCTTGCCGGTCAAGACACACGCCTTGTCGATCAATGGGCGGATCTCGTCGATCTCGTACATGTTATCGACGCCCTGCAGGATCGAGGCCATGCGCTCCAGGCCCATGCCGGTGTCGATGTTCTTCGCCGGCAGCTCGCCCAGGATCGGGTAGTTCTCCTTGTCCGTCCCCGGGCCTCGCTCGTACTGCATGAAGACGTTGTTCCAGAACTCGAGGTAGCGATCCTCGTCGACCTCGGGGCCACCCTCCTTGCCGTACTGCGGACCCCGGTCGTAGTAGATCTCCGAGCACGGTCCGCACGGCCCGGGGATCCCCATCGACCAGTAGTTGTCCGCCTTGCCCCGGCGCACGATGCGGTTGAGCGGCAGGCCCACATCCTTGTGCCAGATGTGGATCGACTCGTCGTCGTCGAGGTAGACCGTTGCCCAGATGCGGTCGGGGTCAAGGCCGAAACCGCCCTCGGCGACCGGCTTGGTCGAAAGCTCCCACGCCAGCGGGATCGCCAGCTCCTTGAAGTAGTCCCCGAAGGAGAAGTTCCCGTTCATCTGGAAGAACGTGCCGTGGCGGCTGGTCTTGCCTACCTCATCGATGTCGGGGGTGCGGATGCACTTCTGCACGCTGGCCGCCCGCTTGTAGGGCGGGGTCTGCTGTCCCAAGAAGAACGGCACGAACTGCACCATGCCGGCGTTGATGAACAGCAGGTTGGGGTCGTCGATGGCCGGCAGCGGGGCGCTGGGCACCACCGTGTGCCCGTTGGCCTCGAAATGCGCCAGGAACCGTCGCTTGACCTCCGCGGTCCTCATCGGTCGTCTTCACCCTCTTCTAGCTGCTGTCTGTATGCGGCAAACCTGTGACCGACCCCCTGGGCCCAGGAAAGGTCGGGCGCATCAAGCGCGACGCCGTCGGCGAACGCCTCGCGGATCTCATCCTCGCGTTCGCTCATGCCGTCGCGTACGTCATCGATAAAGTTACGCACCGAGGCGGCGGCACCGCCAATGGATTCGCTCGCCGCCCCGGCAAGGTTGGAAGGCGCCAGCTTCTTTGTCACGAAGCGGACCACGGCCACCCCGACGCCGATGCCGACACCGAGCCACAGCAATCGACGCAGCATCGGCTCATCCCCTCCGCTCGCGCTTGCGCAGCCTCAGCTCATCGCGGACCGCCTTCTCCTCATCGGCCCGGCGCTTAGCCCCCGTAGCCCGGCGCACGCCGTAACTGAAGGCCGCGGCTTTCACCAGCGGGTTGGCCGCGGCGGCGCTGACCACATTGACGAGATTGGCAACGTTGGCGGTTGCCGACGTCACGTGTTGTGTCATGACGTCGACGCGTGCGAGCTGGACGTTCACACCGTCCAAAGAGGTCTGGAACTGGCCCAGAGCCGTATTGACGTTGTCGACCGTGAGGTTGACGTTGTCAAGCATCGGCCCGGTGCGCTCATTGACTTGGCGCAGCGCCTTTGTCGCCTCGTCGACCGTGTGCCGCAGTTTCAGGATGGGCACGCCGAGGAAGATCACCAGCATCAGGAACGCGCCAGCGAAGATCAAAGCCGCGAGCTCGCCACCGGAAATGGACATGCCAAGACCCTACCGTCTGCCGCCGGTGCACAAACGTCAGCTCCGTCAGCCGCGCGACGGTGTCGGGGTTGGAGCCCCGCTCGGGTTCAGATCTTCGTCGGTTAGGTTGCCCATCTCCGGGTCGGGTGTGGGCTCCGGCGCGTAACGCAGCCGGTCATCGGCGATCGCGTTGCGGACCTTCATCGTCACGGTCGAGCCGGCGCAGACGTCGTTGGGCGCCGGGCCGCCCGGGGCCGGGTTGGTGTTGGGAGCTGCGGAAGCACCCGGGCTCGGCGACTCGGCCGCCGGAGGACCGGTGGGCGCGATGGTGGGCCGCTTGTTCAGCGGATCCTCCGAGCAGGCCGGGGGTTCGCGCACCCACAGCTCGAGGGTGAACTCGTCACGCCGCCAGCAGCTCTCGTGCTCGCCCTTCACCTCCTCGGGCGGGCAACCCTGCACCCCGGTCATCACCGTCCAGCCGGCGGCGCGCAGCGCGTCCTGGTACACCTTGGCCGTCTCGTCCACCGGATGCGACGACTGCAGCGTGCGCTCGCGATAGCGGCAGTCAAGCAGGCACCAGCGGCTGCCGGCAATGTTGTCGTCCTTGGACTCCACCGCCCAGGTCGGCACCGTCAGCGCGTCGAGCGAAGTGAGCACCGGGTCACGGGTCGCCGCCCGCAGCACGAAATAGAACGGCAGCGCGCCGACGATCGCCACGACGACGGTGATCAGCGTCCACATGCGAAGGCGCTGCTGCTCGCGCAGCTGGCGGCGCACCTCCGACCGGGCGCCACGGATCGCCTCGACGCTCGCCGCGAGCCGCACCCGCTGCCTCGGCCCGTCCGGCCCCGGGCCCGCGGGGCGTGTCAAACCGGGACCACCGGGCCCGACCCCGCCGGGTCCCCCCGGGCCCGCGGGGCGTGTCAAACCGGGACCACCGGGCCCGACCCCGCCGGGTCCCCCCGGACCCATCACCCCGGCACCGCCGGGACCGCCAAGACCGCCGGCACCGCCAAGACCGCCGGCACCGCCAAGACCGCCGGGCGTGGGCTTCTCCGGCGCGCGTGCCGGTGACTTCTCCGGGGCACGGGCCGCCATCTCCGGTGCGCGACCCGGGGGCGGCGGCGTGTCGCTCATGCGCCGGTCGGTCGGCATGGGCGAGCGCGGCCGGCCCAGGTCGGTGGGCATCGGCGAGAGCGGCGGGGTGGTGGTGTGGCCGGGCGAGATCGGATGCGACGGCCCCGGCTGGGGCGGAGCCGGTGTGCGGTCGCCGAACAGCCGCCTGCGCCTCGACTCCACGGGCGCGCCGAGCGGCGGCAAGCCGGCTCCGGCCGGTGGTGGCGGTGGTGGCGGCGGTGGTGGTGGTGGTGGTGCCGGCGAGCGGTCGCCGAACAACCGCCTGCGCCTGGACTCCTCGGGGGCGTTCGCGGGCGGCAGCCCGGCCCCGGGCGGTGCTGGCGGCGGTGTCGCGGTCCGGCCGCCGCCGAACAGGCCCCGGCGAGGCTCGACGCCCGGGCTGGGCGGGCCGGCCGGCGGCTGTGTCGCCCCGCGGCCCGGCGCCATCCCGGGCAGCGGCCCCGCCGGCGAGGCTGCCGGCGATGCGGGTGGCGCCTGCCGCCCGGTGCCCGGCGAAGGTGGGGCGGACGGACCCTGGCGGCTGAAGATATCGGTGAGGCGGCGTCGCGGCTGCTCGGATGTGGTGGTGTTGGCGTCCTCCGGGCGGGCCCTTCGGCCGACGACCGGCCGGTCCTGATCACTCGGGGTCGCCCTCCTGCCGGTCGGCGCAGGATCGGTGTCGCCCTGGCGAGCACGCCGGCCGATCAGCGACGACGGATCCGGGTCCTGACGCGCACGGCGCCCAGTCAAAGTACCCGTGTCCGGCTCAGCATCCTGACGCGCCCGGCGCCCAGTCAAAGAACCCGTATCGGGCTCAGCATCCTGACGCGCCCGCCGCCCGATCAGCGAACCCGTGTCCGGCTCGGCATCCTGACGCGCCCGCCGCCCGATCAGCGACGAGGCATTGGGCTCCTCAGCACGTCGGTGCCCACCCGATGAAGGCGCCGGATCGGGCTCATCGGCGCGGCGATGCCCACCCGCGGGCGGGGTCGCCGGTTCGGGGGCGCTGCGCCGCCCGAGCAGCGAACCTGTATCCGGTTCGGACTCATGCCGCGCCCGGCGCCCGGTCCGCCCGGTCAAGGAACCCGTATCCGGCTCAGCATCCTGACGCGCCCGCCGCCCGAGCGACGACGGACCGGGCTCGTCGGCGCGGCGGCGCCCGCCCGTGGAGGGAGGCGTCGTGGGCGGGGGCGCAGGTTCGGGCGCGGCCCGCCGTGTCGGGGGTGGCTCGGGGGCGCTGCGCCGTCCGGCGCGGCCGGATGTCTCGCGGGCGGGCGGCTCCTCTTCGTCGGAGAGCTCGCTCAGCTTGGACCAGCGATCGGTGCCTCCGCCGCCGAAGTCGGACCGGCCGAGGCGGTCCGTCGACTTCTTGGCGTTGCGCAGGTCGTCGAGCCAGCCGGTCTCCTCCTCGCCGACCTCTTCCTGGCCGCGACGGCGGCCGTCGGAGTCACCAGGGGTGCCGCGCCGGCTCATGAAACACCTTCCTCGTCCGTGCCGCGGATCGCCTGCCGCAAGCGTGGCAGGCGGTCGGCGACAAGTCGCTCCGCCCCGTGTCCTGTAGGGCGGTAGTAGTCGACCCCGACCAGTTGGTCCGGTGGGTACTGCTGGGCAACGACGCCTTGAGCGCAGTCGTGGGGGTACCGGTAGCCGGCTCCGTGGCCCAAGCCTTTCGCCCCCTGATAGTGGGAGTCGCGCAGGTGGCCGGGGACCGGGCCGGCCTTGCCCGCCCGCACGTCCTCCAGCGCCGCGGAGATGGCCGCCGTCGCCGAGTTGGACTTGGGCGCGGTGGCCAGGTGGATCACCGCGTGGGCCAGGTTGAGCTGGGCCTCGGGCAGGCCGACGTTCTGCACGGCATAGGCGGCGTTGGTGGCGGTGGTCAGCGCCGTGCTGTCGGCGATGCCGATGTCCTCGCTGGCAAAGATGATCAGCCGTCGCGCGATGAAACGAGGGTCCTCGCCGGCCACCAGCATCCTTGCCAGGTAATGCAGCGCGGCGTCCACATCGGAGCCTCGCATGCTCTTGATGAACGCGCTGATCACGTCGTAGTGCTCGTCGCCCGCCCGGTCGTAGCGCAGCGCCGCCACGTCCACCGCGCGCTCCGCCGTCGCCAAGTCGATCTCGTCGACACCATTGGCCCTGGCCGTCCCGCACGCCGCTTCCAGCGCGGTCAATGCCTTCCGGACGTCGCCACCGGCCAGGCGTACCAAATGATCCTCCGCCGCCTGGGAAAGCTTCACCGCACCGGCCAGCCCCCGCTCGTCGGCGATCGCGCGGTGGACCAGCTCGCGCACGGCCTCGTCACCCAGCGGCTTGAGCGTCAGCAACACGCAGCGCGACAGCAGCGGCGAGATGACCGAGAAGTACGGGTTTTCGGTCGTCGCGGCGAGCAAGGTAATCGTCCCGTCCTCCACCGCCGCCAGCAGCGAGTCCTGCTGTGTCTTGGTGAACCGGTGCACCTCGTCGATGAACAGCACCGTGCGCGCGCCCCCCGCACGCCGGCGCTTGCGCGCCGAGTCGATCACCTCCCGGACGTCCTTGACGCCGGCGTTCAGCGCCGACATGGCGACGAAGTGCCGCTCCTCGGCGGCGGCGACTAGGTGGGCGATGGTGGTCTTGCCGCAACCCGGTGGACCCCAAAGGATCACCGACATGGGTGCGCCGCCGGCGACGACGCGGCGCAGCGGGGCGCCGGGCGCCAGCAGGTGGTCCTGCCCGACCAGCTCGTCTAGGCCGGTGGGGCGCATCCTGACCGCCAGCGGCGAGTCAGGGGATGGCGCAGCGAACCCCTTACCCGCGTCCTTCGCGGGCGTGAGATCGAACAGGCCATCGGGTTGCATCAGAGCGACGATACCCGCCCGAGCGTCCCACGCTAAAAACGCTCATGACCGTTGCCGTGACGCACCTGCTCCCGCAGCGGGGCAAACGCCAGCACCTCGTAGACGATGAGCCCCACCATGATCAGGGCGAGCAGCAGCAGCGCGCCCAGCGAGGGCAGCTTGTCCGCCGCCGGGATCAGCAGCAGCAGCGCGGCCGCGACGATCACGCGCTGGACGTTGACCGCCTTGAGATTGCGCAGCTTGAACGCGACCAGCGCCAGCAGGTACACGCTAGCCCCACCGTAAAGGGCGTACAGGCCAATGCCGTGCAGCGGATCCTGCAGGTGTTCGAAGACTTTCTTCAGGCCGAGGGCAAGCAGGATGATCCCGGCGATCATCGGGTAGTGCAGGAACGTGTAGGCGTCACGGGCCAGCCGCGGGCGCTCCTCACCGGGGAGGCGGTGCAGCGCGTTCTCGCCGGAGATCGCCACCACATCGAAGTACGCCCACCACATCGTAGCGAGGACGGCGATGCCCAGCACTGAGGCGCCGATGACCTCCCACGAGACCGGCAGCGCCGAGACCCCGAGTCCGATGGCCACCACCGATTCGCCCAGGGCAATGATGATCATCAGGCCGTGGCGCTCGGTGAAGTGCGTCGCCGCGCCGATCTGCCAGCCTTCCGGGCGGATGAAGTAGACGCTGACATAGGTGATGACCATCGCCGCCACCCACAGCAGGGTCTGGGTGAGCCCGGTCTGCTTGCCCGCGATTAACAGCAGCGACGTCGTGATGAACGTCGGGATCAGCAGCAGCAACGTGTTTCGCCGGATCCTGGGTAGCTCTCGCGCCGCGTAGAGCATGATCCCGTTGTGGATCAGCATGACGGTCAGGTAGCACGAGGCGAAAACCCAAGGGCCCCAAAGGCCCCCGTAGATGTTTTCAAACGCCTCGGGCACGGTGATGTCGATAACGAACACCACCGCCATCACCGCGAACAGCACGATGCGCACCGGGCCCTCGTCGGCCGCGACGATGTTGCCCAGCCAGGCGAAACCCGTCCACAGCCACCACAGCGTCCACAAGATGGTCAGCCCGCGCACCACGCCGCTCCACGTCAGGTCGTCGGCCATGAACACCGTCACCTGCGTGAAGCCGTAGACGAAGACCAGGTCGAGGAAGAGCTCGACCGGTGTCACCCTCGCGCCCTCGGCGGTCGTCACCACATGCGCGGGCCGGCGAGAAGATCCTTCAGCCACGTTCAGGAGTGTGCCACGGATTGTGCGCCGGAATAGGGACACGCGACAGGCAAGCCGACACCCACGTCGCGTCCGCCCTGAGGGCGCCGCCGCGCATCCCAACTCGATCACGAGCCTCTTACGCCGGGCATGCTCCGCGTAATTGACAGTCCCTCGCCTTTGTCTCGCCACCGCGAGGCCTTTGTCCTTTTTGGAGATTTTCAGGGGGTACCCTTTGAGCGCAAAGAAGGGGCCAGAAGGTGATAGTGCGGTGGAGCGGGCGCGAGGCGCACGCGTTGCGCGAGGCGATGCGCTTGAGCATCGACGACTTCGCCGCGCACGCCAAGGTCTCGCCGCGCAGCGTGGCCCGCTGGGCGCAGCGCGGCATGCACATCCGCCTGCGCTGGGATGTGCAGCGCCTGCTCGACGGCGTGCTCGCCGCGGCGGGCCCGCAGGTGCAGGCCCGCCTCGCCGAACTCCTCACGCCTCCGGCCTCACCCGAGGCGTGGCCGGAGGCACCCACGCCCGCACCCCACCTCCACGCCCTCATCGACACCATGCTCGACCCTCCCCGCCCGGGGCGGGAGAAGCCGCGCTTGATCCACCTCGAGCGGGCGATCGCCCGTACTCATATGGCGATCCAGTCCTGCCGCTATGCCCGCGCCGGTGACGAGCTGCCCGACCTCATGCGGCTGCTTGCCAGCGCTCAGGCTCATCCCGACCCGGCGGTGACCCCGCGGCTGTGCAAGCTCGCCGCCGACACCTACCGGGTCGCCACCGATCTGCTGCTCAAGCTCGACGATGTGCCGATGGCGATGCTCGCCGCCCAGCGCTGCGAGCGCGAGGCGGGCGCCAGCGGCCAGCCCGTGGCGATCGCGGCGGCGGATCGGGCCACCGTTCGAGTGCTCACGCGGTGCGGGCTGCAGCGCCACGCCGCCGGCCTGGCCCGCCGCGCCGCCGACCGCCTCGCCTCAACGACCAATTTGGACGGCCCGCGCCCGCTTTCCGGCTACGGCACGCTCCTGCTGCGGGGCGCCGTCGCGCACGCCGGTGCCGGGGAGCGTTCGGAGGCGATGATGCTGCTGGGTGAGGCCTCCGGCATCGCCGCCCGGCTCGGCGAGGACGCCAACTTCGGCTGGACCGCCTTCGACCCGGCCGACGTCGCCCTGCACCGCATGAGCGCGCTGCTGTCCCTCGGCGACGCGGGCATGGCGCTGCACGTCGCCCGGGAGCTTGACCCGCGGCGGATCAGGCTGCTGGAGCGAAGGGCCGCATGGCATCTGGGCACGGCCCGCGCCTGCCACACGCTCGGCAAGCGGGCCGACGCCCGCATCGCGCTGCGGCACGCCGAGAGCATCGCCCCCGACGAGATCCATCTACGCCCGGCCAACCGGACACTCGCCGAGGAACTGGGGCTCAGGGTTCACGGACGTCGCTCTCCGGACCGAACTTCCCGCTGATTGCCTTGACAGGAGCGGGTTTTTGAGCGTCGACGCCCGCCTCCCGCCGCTGCTGCTCGGTGATCGGCGTCGGCGCACCGGTCAGCGGGTCGTAGCCGCCGCCCGACTTGGGGAAGGCGATGACGTCGCGGATCGTGTCGGCGCCGGCCAGCAGCATGCACACCCTGTCCCAGCCGAACGCGATCCCGCCGTGCGGCGGCGGCCCGTACTGGAACGCCTCCAGCAGGAAGCCGAACTTGTCCGACGCCTCCTCGGTGGTGATGCCCAGCAGCTTGAACACCCTCTGCTGCACATCCGCGCGGTGGATACGGATCGAGCCGCCGCCGATCTCGTTGCCGTTGCACACTATGTCGTACGCATACGCCAGCGCGTGCTCCGAATCCTGCTCGAACGTGTCGATCCACTCGGCGTTGGGCGACGTGAACGGGTGGTGCAGCGACGTCCAGCCGATCTGCCGCCCGACCTCGTCGGTGGCGGGCTCGAACATCGGGGCGTCGACGATCCAGCAGAAAGCCCACGCGCTCTCGTCGATCAGCCCCGACCGCTTGGCGATCTCGATGCGGGCGGCGCCCAGCAGCTCCTGCGATGGCCGCCGCGCCCCGGCCGCGAAGAAGACGGCGTCGCCCGGCTTGGCGCCGACCGCGTCGGCGAGGCCGGCCAGGTGCGCCTCGGACAGGTTCTTGGCCACGGGGCCGCGCGCCTCACCGGACTCGGCGTCGAGCACCACGTAGGCCAGCCCTCTGGCTCCACGCGCCTTCGCCCAGTCCTGCCAGCCGTCAAGCTCCTTGCGGGTCTGGGCCGCTCCCCCGGGCATCACGACGGCGCCCACGTAATCGGCCTGGAAGACGCGGAACTCGGTACCCTCGAAAAATCTTGTAAGCTCCTGAAGCTCGATGCCGTAGCGCAGATCCGGCTTGTCGGAGCCGAACCTGTCCATCGCCTCGGCGTAGCTCAGCCGCCGGATGGGTCCCTCGATGACGTGCCCGGCCAGCTCCCGCCACAGCGCGGCCACGATCGCCTCGCCGAGCTCGATGATGTCGTCCTGCGTGACGAAGGACATCTCGATGTCGAGCTGAGTGAACTCGGGCTGCCGGTCGGCGCGGAAGTCCTCGTCGCGGTAGCAGCGCGCGATCTGGTAATACCGCTCCATGCCCGCGACCATCAGCAGCTGCTTGAACAGCTGGGGCGACTGGGGCAGCGCATACCACATGCCGGGTTGAAGCCGAACGGGCACAAGGAAATCGCGCGCCCCCTCGGGGGTGGAGCGGGTGAGCGTCGGCGTCTCGATCTCCAGGAACTCGCGGGCGCCAAGCACCTCACGGGCGATGGCGTTGGCGCGGGAGCGCAGCCGCATCGCCCTGGCCTGCCGGTCGCGGCGCAGGTCCAGGTAGCGGTAGCGCAGGCGCACCTCCTCGCCCACGCTCACGTGATCGTCGACCGGGAAAGGCAGCGGCGCCGACTCGCTGAGCACCTCCAGCTCGCTGACCGTGACCTCGACGGCGCCCGTCGGCAGCTCCGGATTTTCGTTGCCCTCAGGCCGGGCACCGACCGTGCCGACCACCTTGACGCAGAACTCGTTGCGCAGGTGGTGCGCCTCCTCCTGATCGCGGAAGACGATCTGCACCACACCCGAGCCGTCACGGAGATCGATGAACGTCACACCCCCGTGGTCGCGGCGGCGGGCTACCCAGCCCGTGAGCGTCACGGTGAGCCCGGCGTGGTCGAGGCGCAGACTGCCGGCCTGGTGAGTACGGATCATGCGCTCGATTCTCTCACCCGCATCGCCGCCGCCTGCGTTCGGGATCTCAGGAGACCTGGGTGACTTTGGCATACGGCCGGCTCTCCCACCACATGGTGTCGAGCACGTAGAAGTGCGTGCCGTCGAAGAACTCCAGCACCAGCCGCTCGGGCGAGGGCTGCCGGGGCGTGATCCTGTACCCGTTGCGCGCCTCGCTCGACACCAGCTCCACCCGCCCACCGGTGATCCGCACCGTGGCCTTGCCGGCCTCGAGCGTGAACGTCTGGGTGAACACGCCGTTGACGTACTGCCACCCCTCATACATCGACGGCTTCGGCCTCGGCGAAACGCCCGGCTTCGGAGACGTCGTGGTCGGCGATAACGCGGTGGTAGGTGGAACGTGTGATGGTGAAGGTGATTGCGGCGGAACGGCCTCGCTCTGCATGATCGGTGCCAGCAGCGGACCCAGCCCCCACCACACCGCCACGGCGGCGAGCACCGTCGCCCCCGCCCAGGCGGCCGCGTAACCCAAGGTCCGTCCCATCCGCACATTGAACCTGATCGGTTATGGTCCACACCATGCCCCTCGTACTCATCGTCGAGGATGACTCGATCATCCGGGACGCCTTGAGCGACGCGCTCACGAACGCGGGCCACACCGTGCGTGCCGTCGACAGCGCCCTTGCCGGGCTGCGCGAGCTGCACCAGGAACCGCCGGACCTGGTCATTCTCGACCTGGGGCTGCCCGATCTGGACGGCGCCGACGCCCTGCGGATGCTGCGTGCGGTCAGCGACGTCCCGGTCATCGTCGCCACCGCACGCCGCAGCGAGCTTGACGCGATCCGCCTGCTCAACGCCGGGGCAGACGATTACCTGACCAAACCGTTCTCCGCCGCGCACGTGCTTGCCCGCGTCTCGGCCGTGCTGCGCCGCGCGCGGGGATCGCCGCGCGACGCCATCGTCGAGATCGGACCGCTGCGGCTGGACGAGTCGGCCCGCAGCGCCACTCTCGAGGGCGTTCCGCTCACGTTGACCCGCAAGGAGTATGACGTGCTCGCCTACCTCGCCGCCCGCCCCGGTCGCGTCGTGACACGCAAGGAACTGTTCACCGAAGTGTGGCAGCAGCCCTTCGTGGGCGCCGACCAGACCCTCGACGTGCACCTGTCGTGGCTGCGCCGCAAGCTCGGTGAGTCGGCCGCGCGCCCGCGCCTGCTGCGCACCGTCCGTGGTGTCGGCGTGATGCTGGTGCCGCCATCATGAACGCGACGTCATGAGGGGCACGCTGGTCCGCGGCGCGCTGGCGGTCACCTCGATGATCGCCCTCGCCTTCGGCGTGCCCACAGCCGTTGCGCTGCAACGTATCGCGCATGACCGGGCGGTCCTTGAGGCGCAGGCGTTCGGCCGCGAGGCCGTCACGATCGACCTCACGCGCGCCTGGCTGACCATGGGCGGCATCGCCGTCCTGCTGATCGCGGGCTCGGTCATCGCCGCCGATCGCCTCGGCGTGCGCACCCTGCGCGCCCTCGACGCCGAGCGGGAGGTCGCGGCCGACCTGTCCCACCGGCTGCGCACCCCGCTGACCGCGCTGCGCCTCGACACCGACGCGCTGCCGCCCGGCCCGGTGGCCGACCGCATGCGCCAGGCCGTCGAGGCGCTCGACGCGGAGATCGACGCCATCATCCTGTCCGCCCGCAGCTCCGCGGCGGTACGTGCCACCGAGAAGACCGACCTGGTGGACGTCCTGGCGGACCGGCTGGCGTTCTGGGCGGTGCTGGCCGAAGACCATGGAAGGCATTGGGGGGTACGGGGAGCGGAGCAACCGATCTACCTGAAGGTGCCGCGCGCCGACCTTATCGCCGCAGTGGATGCGTTGCTGGGCAACGTCTTCGAGCACACACCCCAGGGCACGCCCTTCCGCGTCACGCTCTCTCCCGATGCGCTCGTCGTCGAGGACGGCGGGGGCGGGATCGCCGACGCCGACGCGGCCCTGCGCCGCGGCTCCTCCTCGGAGGGCTCCACCGGCCTGGGCCTGGACATCGTGGCCCGGGTCGCACGCAGCACCGGCGGCAAGGTCGTCATCGACCGCAGCGCGCTGGGCGGGGCCAGGATCACCATGACCCTGACCCCGCGCTAGCTCAACCTTGCGGAGGGGTGACGGTCAAGGTCTTGATCTGCACCTCGGTCTTGGGCGTGCCGTCGGTGCTGTCCGCGCCCGTCTCCGGGTCCTTGGCGCCGGCCTTGGCCGCCTCCTGGATCAGCTCCATGCCCTTGGTCACC
>Ga0209382_10001722_pt1 | contig 33752 bp, 25 predicted proteins | sample SoiMetdeltSBSDD5_FD_187599 | JGI IMG/M metagenome (GOLD analysis project Ga0209382, IMG submission 187599) | Bulk soil microbial communities from a Populus tree surrounding site in Tennessee, USA - Soil MetaG P. deltoides SBSDD5 (SPAdes) (version 2) | ecosystem: Environmental > Terrestrial >... | reverse complement strand
GAACGTCGGCGTCTTCATCGCCGCGACCACCACTCGCGGATGCCCATCACGATGAACACGCCCGGGATGAGCAGCAGGGCCAGCACGGCCAGGTTCTGCTGCTGGTTGCGCGTGAGGACGAGGCGCTGGTCGTCCGGCTCCTTGGGCCGGATGGAGATGAGGTCCGCGTCCTGGGCCAGCCAGGCCACGGAATTGAGGAAGAGGTCGCGGTTGCCCTGGAAGCCCAGCAGGGTGTTGGTCGCGAAGTCGCTGTCGCCGAACACGGCCAGGCGGCCTTCCTTCTTGGGGGCCGCCTCGTCCGGAGAAGGTGAAGCGGTCGGCGAAACGGACGGGGACGGAGACGGAGAAGCGGACACGGTTACGGTCGCAACGGCCGCGAGCGTGATCGGGCCCTTCTTGTCCTTGCCCTCGTCGAACTGCACGGGAGCCTTCAGGGCAAGGTCGCTCTCCGCCCAGGAAGCGGGCGAGGTCTTCACGAGGTCCTGCGCGAAGATGCCCTCCATCGTGCCCGTGCTGGCCTGCATGCGGCGGGCCTGATGGAACGCCGTCATCACGCGGAAGCCGCGCGTGATCTCGTGGTACGGGTAGTCGACGGCGATCGGGGTCAGCTCGCCCGTGCCGAAGATCTGGCCGAAGCCGGAGACGTCGACCACGACGTCCATTCCGGGCTCGATGTTGAAGGCCTTGATGAGCGCGTCGAGGTTCGGCGTCTTCACCTTCAGCCCGGGGTCGGCGAGGAGGAGGGCCTTGCCCCCGCCCTTGACCCAGGCCTTGATCAGGTCCGCCGTGGGCGCCAGGAGGTCGCTCTGGGGCCCGGCCACCACGAGCACCGCGCAGTCCGCGGGCATAGCCGTCTCGCGCGCGAGCACGACCTTCTTCGTGTCGTAGAGGTCGCGGCCGAGCGCGGTCTTGATGCCGCTCAGGCCGGTCTCGTCCGCGTCGTCGATGTCCTTCTCCCCCTCGCCCTCCGCGAAGCAGACCGTCTTCTTGCCCTCGCGGGTCACCTTGATGAACGCGTTCGTGAGGTCCTGCTCGGAGTCGTTGTTGACGCGCTCGCGCTTGTCCCCGCGCTGGATGACGATCGACGGCCACGGCCCCTTCACGTCGAGCTCGTTGGCCCGGGCGGGGCGCGCGATGGGATCCACGAACTCCGCCTTCACGTGCGGCGAGAGGGCCTGGTAGTCCTTGATGCGGTCGACGCCCGCGCTCTGCTCCATCTCCGCCGCGCGCTGGAAGTACACGATGCGCACGTCGTCCTTCAGGCCCTGGACGACCTTCTTCGTCTGGTCGGACAGGCTGTAGCGCTGGTTCTTGGTGAGGTCCTTCTTGAGGGGATGGCGCGCGGCCAGGTAGTTCACGCCCACCAGGATGGCGAGCACCACCGCGATGAGCACGGCCGTGTTGCTGCCGTAGCGGAGCTGGCGGCCGCCGATCCCGCGGTAGATGTCCTCCCAGCGCAGGGCCAGGTGGAGGAGGACGAGGGCCAGACCGACGTAGAGGTAGACGTTCAGGTTGGGCTTGAGCGCGTAACCCTGGCGGGCGGCGATGGCGCCTCCGGCCATGACGGCCAGCCCGACGGGAGCGAGGAAGTCGATCAGCTTGCGCATGATCAGGCCCTCCACCGCTGGCTCTCCACCGATTGGTGGGCGAGGAAGAGGCCGAAGGTCACGAAGCTCAGGTAGAACACGACGTCCTTCAGGTCGATCACTCCCTTCATGAGGCTCTCGAGATGGGTGAGCAGGCCGAGCTTGGCCACGGCCGAGGCCACCGGCCCCGCGCTGGGGTCGTCCATCCAGCCCAGGATCCAGAGCCCGAGGAGGAGGCCGAAGGTCAGGGTGCCGGCCACGATCTGGTTGCGGGTGAGCGTGGAGACGAAGAGGCCGACCGCGATGAAACAGGCGCCCACGAGGAGGAGGGCGAGCACGCCCGTGGCCACCGGCTTCCACTCCGGCGGAGTCGTCGCGTAGTGCCACAGGAGCGCGAAGTTGAGGAGGCCGGCGACGATCATGAGCGCGTAGAGGCCGACCGCCCCCAGGAACTTGCCCAGGATGATCTGCATGGAGGTGATGGGCGAGGTCTCGAGCAGCTCGATCGTGCCCTGCCGCTTCTCTTCCGCGAAGAGGCGCATGGTCAGCATGGGGGTGATGAACAGGGCCACCACCGCCATGTTGTGCAGCACCCCGGAGATCACCCAGTCGTTGAGGCTCAGCTTGGGGCCGCCGCCCATCTCCGACTGGCCGGCGCGGAGCGAGACCATCATGAAGCGGTTGATGACCAGGACGTAGAACGCCCCGAAGAGCAGCGTCCACATGCAGACGGCCACGTAGGCGATGGGGCTGCCGAAGTAATGCCGCCACTCCTTCTCGACCAGGGCCCAGACGTTGCGCAGCGCGGTCACGAGCGCACCTCCTCCGCGGGAGCGTCCGCGGGCGGAGCGGCGGTGGGGGCGGCGGCGACGTCGGTGGTGGTGAGGTGCAGGAAGATCTCCTCCAGGCTCATGCCCGATTGCTGGAGGGCGATGAGGTCGAGGCCGCGCCCCACCACGGCGCGGGCGAGCTCGGCGCGCACGTCGCGGCCGGCTTCCGCGTCGACCTCGTAGACCCCCGGCTTGGCCAGGCGCACGGTCTTGACGCCGGGCACCCCGGCCAGGACGGCCTCGAAGTCCGGCGCGTCACCGCGCACCTCCAGGCGCACGGTGGCCGCGCCCTGCAGGCGATGGGTGAGGTTCTCCGGCGTGTCTTCGGCGACCACGCGTCCCTTGTTGATGATGACGACGCGCCCGCAGGTCATCGAGACCTCGGGGAGGATGTGGGTGGAGAGGACGATCGTGTGCTCGCCGCCCAGGCTCTTGATCAGCTCGCGGGTCTCGATGATCTGCTTGGGGTCGAGTCCCGCCGTCGGCTCGTCCAGGATGAGGACGTCGGGGTTGTGCAAGATGGCCTGCGCGAGGCCGACGCGCTGGCGATAGCCCTTGGAGAGGCGGCCGATCAAGGTGGCGCGCACGTCCGCGATGCGCGTCTTCTCCATCACGTCCGCGATCTTGGCCTTGCGGTCCTTGCCCGGAACGCCCTTGATCTTGGCGCAGAAGTCGAGGAACGACCCCACGTCCATGTCCGGATAGAGAGGTGGCGTCTCCGGGGTGTAGCCCACCCGGCGCTTGACCTCCAGCGGCTGCTCGAAGACGTCGAAGCCGGCCACGCGGGCCGTCCCGTCCGTGGGCGGCAGGTAGCAGGTGAGGATGCGCATGGTGGTGGTCTTGCCCGCTCCGTTGGGCCCCAGGAATCCGAGGATCTCGCCCTTGTGCACGCGGAACGAGATCCCGTCCACGGCCGTGTGCCGGCCGTAGCGCTTGGTGAGGTTCTCGACCTCGATCATGAAAGCTCCGTAAGTCCGATAAAGGGCGCAGGGCTACCAGGAGGCGGATCGCCTCCGGGGAGACCGTTGACGCCAAGCGGCCCGTCTGGGCTCAGCGATGCGGTGCGTGCCATCGCTGCGGTCGCAGGGAGTCGTATCATAGCGACTCGGTTTTTCGCGTGTCAACGCGCCCCCGGCCCCTCGAGGGCTCCGCCGCTCGCCGACTCACCTCGCGCGCGCCCGCCCTGCGGCGGCTCGCCGACCAGATGCTCGAGGCGGCCACCCTCGAGGCCCTGGCCCGGCTGCTCACGGCGGCGCTGCCGGAGGCGCTCGGCATCGAGCGGGCCGCCCTGCTGCTGTGGAACCGGAAGCTCGATACCTTCGAAGCGCTCACCCCGGGTGAGACGCACCTGAGCGCCCTGCGGCCGGACTCCCCGGCCCCCATCCCCGAATCGGGCTTCCTGCTCTCGGAAGGGACGCTCCTGCCCACCAAGGGCGGCCGCGACGGAGTGCTCGTCCCGCTCATGGCCCGCAGCGGGGTGGTCGGCATGCTCGTCCTGGGCGCGCGGGCCGGGCGCCGGAAGACGCCGTTCCGGCCCACCGAGGTGCGGCTGCTCTCCGTGCTGGCCAACCGCGCCGCCCTCGCCCTCGAGAACCACCTCTACCAGCGGGAGCTGATCTCGAGCGAGCGCATGGCCGCCCTCGGGGCCATGGCGGGCATGCTGGCCCACGATTTCCGCAACCCCATGACCGTCGTGCGCGGGCACGCGGAGATGCTGCTCCAGGACGGGTTGGCCCTGGAGACGGTGCGGTCGCAGGCGGAGCTGATCGTGCGCATGGTCGACCGCCTCGACCGCATGACGGCCGAGATCCCCGACTTCGCCCGCGCCGGCGGCCGCGTCGTGCGCCGCCGCCTCCCCTTGCGGCGGTTCTTCGGCGATCTGGCGGACGACCTCGAGAAGGAGCTCCCGGGCGTCTCCATCGTCCGCGTGTTCGACCTGTCCGAGGAGTCGGCGGGCGCCCTCGACGAGGACAAGATCCGCCGCGCCATCGGCAACCTCGTCGCCAACGCGCGCGACGTGATGGGGGGACGCGGCGTCGTCCACCTCACGGTGCGCGTGGTCCCCGCCCTCGAGGACGGCGGGCCGGAGCGGCTGCTCATCGAGGTGGCGGACGAAGGCCCCGGCGTGCCCGCGGAGATCCGCGCGACCCTCTTCGAGCCGTTCGTCACCGCGCGCAAGAAGGGCGGGACCGGGCTCGGCCTGGCCGTCGCGCGCCGGTTCGTCGAGGACCACGGGGGCACGATCGAGCTCGTCGCCAACGCGGCGTCCGGCGGCCCCACGGGAGCGCGGTTCCGCCTGCTCCTGCCCCTGGTCGCGGAGTCCCGGCCCGGAGGAGAGGACGGGGCGCGCTAAGATGGACGGGTGACCTTTCGCCTCGGACTCGTGGCCTGTCTCGCCCTGGGCGCGCTCTCCTGCCGGGCGCCCGAACCCAAGGCCCTCCTGGACGTCTCCGAGGTGGACGCGTACTGGGCGATCGAGCCGACCATGGGCGGCGAGCAGTACATCGCGCCCGCGGTCAAGTTCCGCCTGCACAACCGGAGCGACCACCAGCAGCACTCCGTCCAGGCCATGGCCGTCTTCCGGCGGAAGGGCGAGGAGAATCTGACCTGGGGCTCCGCGTTCGAGCAGGTCGTCTCGCGCAAAGCGCCCCTGGAGGCCGGCCAGTCCGTCCTCGTCGCGCTCAAATCGGACGCGCGTTACCACTCCCAGGGACCCGTCGCGGGCATGTTCACCCACCCCCAGTACCGGGACGCCCTGGTGGAATATTTCATCCGCGTCGGCTCCAGCGGGTGGGTGAGCTTCGGCCAGGCTCCGGTCGAGCGGCGGGTCGGGGCGCGTTCGGTGGCGGCGGAATCCGACGTCCTCCCGCCCCCGGCCGGGAGCCCTTCCCCGGCGCCCCCTTCCCCGGCCTCCCCGGCGCCGGCGCGTCACGACTGACGTGGACCGCATCGGCTTCACCCACGTGAGCGGGCCGCGGGCGGGCCAGACGGAGTGGCTGCCCCGGCTTCCCGCGACCATCGGCTCGGATCGGGACGCGGACATCCACGTTCCGGTCACGGCACGGCGCCATGCCGTGGTGTTCGAGCGCGAGGGGACGGTGATCCTGCTCGACAGTGGCTCCGCGCAGGGGACCTTCCTCGCCGGCCAGATGGTCCAGGAGACGATCCTCCGGGCCGGTGACGTCATCGAGCTGGGCCCGAGCGGTCCCCGGCTGCGCTTCGAGCATGAAGGGCAGGCCGCGCTGGCGCGGACGCACCCGACCCTGGTGGCCGTCCCCGTCGCGCCGCCGCTGCCCGCTCCCCCGGCCGTCTCCCAGACCTTGATCCTGCGCACGATGGCCCAGAGCAGCCGGGCCTTCCGGCGGACGGTCGTGGCGGCCGGGATCGTGGCCGCGGGGATCCTGGGCTGGACCTGGCGCGAGAACCGCCGGTTCCAGCAAGAGCTCGTGACCTTGCGGCAGACCATGGGCGAGGTCGATGCGGAGCGGCGCGCGCTCGAGAAGCGGGTGGACGCGGAGCGCCGCCGCACCGACGCCGAGCGCGGCACGCTCGAGCGGCGCATCGAGGACTACCGGTCGCGCGAGGAGGACCTGCGTACGAAGCTGGCGGGCGCCGCCGTGGGCGAGGTGCAGACCCTGCGCGACGAGCTGGGAACGACGCGCCAGCGCATCGCCAGCCTGGAGACGGAGCGCGCGGCGGGCGAGCAGATCATCAAGCAGTACGGGGGCGGGGTGTGCCTCATCCAGGGCGCCTACGCCTTCTACGACGCGAGCGGGCGGCCGCTGCGGTACAAGGAGGGCGCCGACGACCACGCCGCCGACGACCTCACCGCCGTCCTCACCCCGGAGGGCGACGGCGCGATCCACACCATCGAGTACTACGGCACGGGGTTCCTGGTGCAGGCGGGAGGGCTGGTCCTCACGAACCGCCACGTGGCGGAGCCCTGGTGGAACGACGCCACGGCCAACGCCCTCGAGGGACAGGGCTACTCGCCGCGGTTCCTCTACCTGCGCGCGTTCTTCCCGCGCCAGCACGATCCCTACGACCTCAAGCTGTCCCGCAGCTCGTCGAAGTTCGACCTGTCCCTGCTCCAGGCACCGATCCGCGACGGCAGCATCCCCGTGCTTCCTCTGGAGCAGGAATCGAAGCGCACTCTTCCCGGCCAGCCCGTGGTGGTGGTGGGCTACCCGACCGGCCTGGAGGCCATCCTGGCCAAGGCGGAAAGCGGCGTGGTCCGGCGCATCCTCGAGTCGCACGGCACGGACTCGGAGCGCGTCACCCTCGCCCTCAGCCGGCAGGGCCTCATCCGGCCCTCCACGACCCAGGGCCACATCGGCGACATCACCCGGACCGACATCGTGTTCGACGCGCCCAGCGCCCAGGGCGGCAGCGGCGGGCCCGTGTTCAACAAGTTCGGACAGGTGATCGCGGTCGAGTACGCCGTGCTCCAGAAGTTCGGAGGGACCTCCTTCGGGATCCCGATCGCCTACGCGCGCGAGCTCCTGGCCGGCGCGCGGCCGCGCGGCGACGACTAGGCGGCGCCGGCGGGCGCGCCGTGGCCCGCCTTATACTCCTGGCCCGTGACGCTGTTTTCGATTCCCGCCGGCCCGCGCCGCGATCGCGCCCTCGCCCTCGCCTTCCTGCTCGTGGCGGCGCTGTTCCGGCTGCCCCGCCTCGGGTTCCCGCCCCAGGAAGTCTTCGACGAGGTCTACCACGCGAAGACCGCGCTGCAATACCTGCAGGGCGAGAACCCGACGGAATGGGTGCATCCCCCGACGGCGAAGCTGCTCATCGCGATCGGCGTCTGGCTCTTCGGCTACAAGTCATGGGCCTGGCGGCTCCTCCCCGCCCTCGCCGGCATCGCCCTCGCGCCCGTCTTCTACTACTTCGCCCGCCGCGCTTTGGCGAGCGAGCGGGCAGCGATCCTGGCCACGACCTGCCTCCTCTGCGACGGCGTGTACCTCGTGCAGAGCCGGATCGCCATGACGAACATCTTCGCCGTGCTCTTCCAGGTCTCGGCGGCCCTGTTCATCCTGAAGTCGGTCCTGGAGGACCGGCTCCCGGTCAAGGGCATGCTTCTGGCCGGCCTGTCCCTGGGCCTCGCCCTGTCGACGCGCTGGACGAGCCTCTGGGCCTGGGGCTTCCTGGGCCTGCTCCTTCTGGTGGTGCGGCGGCAGCGTGTGTTCCGGCCGCGCGAGCTGGCCCTCACCGCCGTCGCTTTCGGTCTCATCCCCCTCGCCGTCTACGTCCTCAGCTACGTGCCGTGGATGCGGCAGGGACATCCTCTCCACGATCTCTGGCCGCACACGAAGGCGATCTGGAGCTACCACGCGGGATTGCGCGCGACCCACCCGTACTTCAGCAAGTGGTACACCTGGCCCTGGCTGGTGCGGCCGACCTGGTACTACTTCGACCAGAACGCCCAGGAGGCGGTCGTGCGCGGAATCGTCGCCATCGGGAACCCCGCGCTGTGGTGGGTCTCCGTTCCGATCTCCATCTGGGCCGTGTTCACCGGCGCGCGGAGCCGCGACCCGCGGCGCCTGTTCTCCGGGCTCGGATACTTCTTCCTCTACCTGCCCTGGGGCATCTCGCCGCGGACGCTCAACTACAGCCACTACCTCTTCGAGGCGATTCCCTACGCGTGCCTCAGCCTGGGGACGCTGCTCGATCACAACTGGGACGCGTCCGGCCTGCGGTGGGTCCTGGCCCGCTCCTACGTCGCCCTCGTGGTCGTGATGTACTTCTTCTTCCTGCCCTTCCTGCTCGCCTTTCCCGTCCCCACCACCTGGTACTACTTCGAGATCAAGGGCTGGCGGCCCTGGACCTGGTTCCCGACCTGGGTCTAGGAGTCCGTCCGAGGGCTCCTTGCTGACCGCGGCCATCATCTTCACCGCCACCTACGTCGTGGTCGCCGTGGGCCGTGTCCCGGGGCTGCGCCTGGACCGCACGGGCGCGGCCGTGGTCGGGGCCGCCTTCATGATCGCGTTCCACGTGGTTTCGGCGGACGAGGCCTTCCGCATGGTCGACCTCGGCACGCTCGTCCTGCTGTTCGGGATGATGGTGGTGGTCGCGCACCTCAAGCTGGCCGGGTTCTTCCGCTGGGCGGGCGTGGCGGTGGCGCGCCGCGCGCGGTCTCCTCGCCAGCTCCTGGCCGGCCTGGTCGCGGTCTCGGGCCTGCTCTCCGCGCTCTTCGTCAACGACACGGTCTGCCTCGCCTTCACGCCGCTGGTGCTGGAGGTGGCGGCCGTCCTGGGAGTGCGTCCCGTGCCGTACCTGCTCGCGCTCGCCACCGCTTCGAACGTGGGCTCGGTGGCCACCCTGACCGGCAACCCGCAGAACATGCTCGTCGGGGTCGCCTCCGGCATTCCGTACGCGACCTTCTTCCGCGCCCTCGCTCCCGTGGCCGCCGTCTCCCTCCTCCTCGACTTCGCCGTGATCGCGCTCGTCTACCGCGCGGAGATGGCGCGGCCCTTCGCGGCGCCCGCCCACCCGCGGGTGCGCGTCCACCCGTTCCTCCTGGCCAAGGGCCTGGCCGCGGCGGCGGCCATGCTCGTGTTCCTCTTCGCGGGGGCCCAGGTCCCGGTGGTCGCCCTCACCGCGGGCGCGGCGCTCCTCCTCACGCGGCGCGTCAAGCCGGAGAAGGTCTTCGTCGAGATCAACTGGAACCTGCTCACGTTCTTCGCCGGACTGTTCGTGGTGGTGGGGGCGGCGCGGGAAGTGGGGCTGGCCGACCGGCTGTTCTCGGTCCTTCACGCACGCGAGGCGGACTCCGTCGCCTCGTTGTCCCTGGTCAGCGCGATCCTGTCGAACCTGGTGTCGAACGTGCCCGCGGTGATGCTCTTCACGCACGTGATCCCGTCGCTGCCCGACCCGACCCGCGCCTGGCTGGCCCTGGCCATGTCCTCCACCCTGGCCGGCAACCTGACCCTCCTCGGCTCCATCGCCAACCTCATCGTGGCCGAGGGCGCCCGGCGCACGGCGCCCATCTCGTTCGTGGAGTACCTGAAGGTCGGGGTCCCCGTGACCGTGGTGAGCCTCATCGCCGGCATCCTCCTCCTCAGCCCCCGATGATCCGTCCCCACGGATCACTCGCGGGGACCGGTCCACGCGGATCACTCCGCACGGACTGCTATACTCGCTCGAGGGAGCCATGCCGCTCATCACCGAGGAGATCGCCGGGCAGCTCAAGGAAGAATTCGCGCGGCTCGTCCATCCCGTGCGGCTGGCCGTGTTCTCCCAGGCCCTGGCCGATCCGGAGTCGGAGCAGGTCAAGCGGCTGGTCGAGGAGCTGGCCGCCGTCGACTCCCGCCTCAGCGCCGAGAGCTACAACTTCGTGCTCGACAAGGAGAAGGTGGAGCGCCTCGGGATCCGGCGCAGCCCCGCCATCGCGATCATGGGCGCGGAGAAGGACTACGGAATCCGCATGTACGGGCTCCCCTCGGGCTACGAGTTCGGCTCCCTCGTGGAGGCGATCCTGGACGTCTCCAGCGGGGAGAGCGGCCTGAGCGAGCCCACGCGGGCGGCGCTCAAGGAGATCGCGAAGCCCGTCCACGTCCAGGTCTTCTCCACGCCGACCTGACCGTACTGCCCCCGGGCGGTCCGCCTGGCCTTCAAGTTCGCCCTCGAAAGCGACAAGATCACCGCGGATGGGATCGAAGTCACGGGCTATCCGGACATCGCGCAGAAGTACCGCATCTCCTCCGTTCCCAAGACGGTCGTGGGCGAGACCCACGAGTTCGTGGGCGCGGGACCGGAGTCGATGCTGCTCAAGCACGTCCAGGATGCCGCGACCGACGCGGCCGGCCCGACGCCGGCCAGCGGCCTCGTGGTTTGATCGCGCGGCCCTGAGCGGGTCGGCGGAGACTCCGGCCCTGCCAGAGCGGCCTCGATGAGCGCCGCCGCCACCGCGACGGCCACGGCCGCTCCCCCGTTCGTCGAGCGGCGCCGCGCGCCGAGCCGCAATCGCGAGATCTACATCGACGCGTTCCGGGGCCTCATGGCCCTGGTCATGGTGCAGGGGCACGTCTTCGACGACCTCGTGTCCGCCGCCGCCCGCGCCGCCCCCTGGTACCAGTTCCAGGTGATGTTCCACGGCTCCACCGCGCCCGGCTTCCTTTTCGCCTCCGGCTTCGTGGCCGGACTGCCGCGCGCGCCTCTCTCGCTGCGCGCGAGCGTGCGGCGGGCGCGCCGCCTGCTGTTCGTGCTCGGCGTCGGCTATTTCCTCCACCTGCCGTACCTGTCCCTCTGGAAGACCGCGGACGCCACGCCCGCGCAGCAGGCCGAGCTTTTTGCCTGCAATCCGCTCCAGCTGATCGCGGTGAGCCAGCTCGGGCTGCTCGTCCTGCAGTGGATCGCGGGGCGGCGATGGGTCGTGGTGTCGGCGGCCACGGCGGTGGCCATCCTCACCGCCGCCCCCTTCGTCTGGGCGGCCAGGCTCTCCACGCGGGTGCCGCTGTGGCTGGGCGGATACCTGGACCCCGCGGCCGCGCCCTCGCAGTTCCCGATCTTCCCCTACGCCGCCTTCGTGCTCGCGGGGACGGTGGCCGGCGCCTGGCTCGGCCGCACCGACCGCGCCACGCGGCATCGGCGGTCGGTGCGCGCCGCTCTCGCCCTCATCGCCATCGGGGTGCTGCTCACGATCGTCCTGGCCGGGCACGTCGACTTCTGGACGGTCTCTCCGGGCTACGCCCTGCTGCGCATGGGGGGCCTCGTGCTCGTGCTGGCCGCGGTCGAATGGGCGGCCGCGCGGGGCGTGCGCGGCATCCGCGTCCTCGGACTCCTCGGCCATGAGACGCTCGTCGTCTACGTCCTCCACCTCGTCCTCCTGTTCGGCGGGGTACTCGGGCACTCTCCGCTCTCCGACCAGGCGGGACGCCTGGGCTTCGGGGGCGCGCTCGCCGTGCTGGTGGCGATGCTCCCCGTCCTCTACGCCGCGGCCTGGACCTGGCATCAGTTCAAGATGCGCCGGCCGCACGCCGCCCACCTCGTCCTCGCCTTCCTCACCGTGCTCGTCGCGTGGGAGCTGCTCACCCGCCCGTGGTGAGCACGCTCCTCTGGCTCGACGCGCTCACCGCCGCCGATCGCGAGCGGGCGGGAGCCAAGGCCTGGGCCCTCGCGCGGATGCGCGCCGCGGGCCTGCCCGTGCCGGACGGGTTCGTGGTGCCGGCGGACGGGCCGGAGCCCGACGCGGACGCGCTGGAGTCGGGCTGCCGGCAGCTGGGCACGGTGGCCGTGCGCTCGTCCTCCACGGCCGAAGACTCCGGGGAGGCGAGCTTCGCCGGCCAGTTCCGCACGGAGCTCGACCTGCGCGGCGCGGCCGCGGTCGCGGAGGCCATCCGCCGGTGCCGGGCGGCGACGGCCGAGGGCTACGCGGACGCGATGGGCCTCTCGCGGGAGCGGACACTCATCCCCGTCCTCGTCCAGCAGTTCGTGGAGCCGCGCCAGGCCGGAGTCGTCTTCACGCGCGACCCGCGCGATCCGTCCGTGCTGGTCGTGGAGTCGCACGCCGGTCGAGGTGAGGCCCTCGTTTCCGGTCTCGTCCGGCCGCGGCGCGAAGTGCTGGACCGGCAGACGGGGGAGAGGCGATCCGCGACCGGAGGCGACGGCGAGCCACTGGCGGAGAACGAGCTGCGCGCGCTGGTGGATCTGGCCCGCCGGGCGGAGGTCCTCTTCGGCCATCCCCAGGACGTGGAATGGGCGGTCGGCCCCGACGGTCCCGTCCTGCTGCAGTCGCGGCCGATCACCGTCGACAGCGAGACCGGGCTCGACCCGCGGATCGAGCAGCTCACCCGGGCGAACGTCGGCGAGGTGCTGCCCGATCCCGTCACGCCGCTCACCGCGTCCATGCTGGTCGCGGTCCTCGAGTACGGCTTCGAGGAAGTCTTGCGGCTGGCCGGCGTGGGCGAGGCGGGGGCGCCGCCGTTCCTCGTCATCCATCAGGAGCGGCTGTACCTCAACCTGACGCGCAGCCTTGCCGTCGCCGCCCGGCTCCCCGGGGTGAGCGTGGCGGACGCACAACGCCTGGTGCTCGGCGCGGGCACAGGCGCGGGCGCGGCCGCCCCGGCGCCGCGGCTGCGCGCGCGCGAGGTCCCGCGCCTGCTCACGATGCTGCCGCGTCTGGCCGGCCTCGGGGGCCGCATCCCTGGGCGGATCACGCGGGCGGAAGAGGACGTGCGCCTCCTCCGCGCCCGCACGGCCGCGGCCGAGCGCGGCGCGGCCGAGCCCTCCGCCGTGCTGGGCGACTTCCTCACCCTGGGCCGGGAAGTGGCCACGACCCACGTCGCGGTGTCGGGGGCGAGCGCGGTCCGCCTGGGCATCCTGGAGCGGCTCCTCGCCCGCTGGCTGCCCGGCGACGCGCCCGCGCGCGTGAATCGGCTCCTGGCCGGCCTCGACGGCGTCGAGAGTGCCGCACCCGCCCTGGCCCTGGACTCGCTCGCGACGGAGGTGCGGGGCCGAACGGAGTGGCGGGATTTCGTGGCCGCCCCCGACGCGGCCGCCGCGCTGGCCCGAGGCGACGCGCCCGCCGAGCTGGCCGCTCGCATCCGCGCGTTCCTGGACCTGTACGGTCACCGTGCCCTCTCCGAAGGCGAGCTGCGTGCGCGCGCCTGGCGTGAGGATCCCGCGCCCGTCCTGCAGGCCCTGGCCACGCTGGCCGCGGGCACGCGCCCGCCCGGATTCACGCAGGCCGCCGCCGGCGAGCAGCGCCTGGCCGAGGAGCAGGCCGTCCTTTCGAAGCTGGGCCCACTGCGAGGCGCGGTCCTCCGGCGGGCAATCGCCGCGGCCCGGGACGGCGTGCGGGCCCGCGAGCGGACGAAGTCGCTCGCGGTGGCGCTGGTCGACGAGGGTCGCCGCCTGGCCCGCCTGTCCGGCGCGCGTCTGGTGGCGGCCGGACGCCTGCGCGCGGAGGACGACGTCTTCTTCCTCCGCGTCGCCGAGCTGCGCGACGCCCTCGCCGGAGCGTCGCCTTCCCTGGCCCGGCTGCGGCGGCGCCGCCGCCGCTTCGAGGCCGCGGCGCACGTCCCCGCGCCCCGGCTCGTCGATCTGCGCGCGCTCGCCCCCGCGGCGGAGGCCGAGCCGAGCTGGCAGGGGACGGGCGTGAGTCCCGGCATCGGCGTGGGGCGGGCGCGCGTGATCGCGGCCGGCGAGCCCCTCCTTCTCGAGCCGGGCGAGGTGCTGGTGGCGCCCGTGCTCGACGCCGCCCTGGGGCCGTTGCTCGCCTCGGCGGCGGGCGCGGTGGCGGAGATCGGCGGGCTCCTCTCGCACGGGGCCGTGGTCGCCCGCGAGCTCGGAGTTCCCTGCGTGGTCGACATCCACGACGCGACGCGACGGCTGCGCACGGGACAGCGCGTCCTCGTGGACGGCAGCGCGGGCCGGGTGCGCCCGCTCGCGGAGGCGGGCGGCGCCGCTCTCGATCCGGCCGAGATCGAAGCGCTGGCCGCGGCCTCCCCCGCGGACGAAGCGTTCCACGTCCTGGAGGCACACGCGCAGGCGCGCGAGAGCGTGTACGTGAACCTGCAGGATCCGGCGACGGGAATCGTGCTGGTGGCGTCGGTGGGGGCGCGGCCGGGCGGGGAGGGAGAAGCGCTGCTGGCCATCGGCCTTCCCCGGGCGCGCGTCCTTTTCGCGCTCGAGCGCGGGAGGCTCGCGACCGGGCCCACGAGCGTCACCGTGGGCGACTTCGAAGTGGGCTGGAATCCCGTGCGCCTGCGCTTCGACGGACGGCTCTCGTCGCACGAGAGCGCCGGCTTTCCGCCCGGTCCCATCCCCCTGGTCGCCGCCCCCCGGACGGCGGTGGCCCGCTTCGAGATCCAGCTCGCGCCGACCACGCCCGCCGTGGATTTCACGCAGGGCCTCGCGGACTCGGAGCGCGCCCGGCTGAGCCCGGTGGGCTCGCATCACGTCGAGCAGTCCGGGCGCTGGCGCGGCCGTCTCGAGATCGACGACGAGGTCTGGCGCCTCGACGGCACGGGCAGCCGCGATCATTCCTGGGGCCGGCGCGACTGGGACGCGGCCGAATGGTGGCGCCTCTTCACCGCCCGCTTCGGGGACGACCTCGCCGTGCACGCGCTGGCCGTCAGCGTGCACGGCCACGTCGTCGAAGGCGGTTTCGTCTGGCGCGGCGGCCGGGCCGAGCCGGTGCGTCGCGTGGCCTGGACGGCGCGCCGGGCGGGCGGCGCGCTGCGCAGCCTCGACCTCGAGCTCGCCACTCCGAGCGGAGTGGTGCGGATGGCCGGAGAGGTCGAACGCACCGTCACCGTGCCCGTGCAGCTCGCCCGCGGCTTGGGCCGTCATCTCGCCGGGCGCCCCTGGCGGCTGCTGCTGCACGAGAACTTCACGCGCTACAGCTGCGAGGGCCGCACGGGCTACGGCATGGCCGAGCTCACGGAGCGCCCGTGACCGGGCGGTGAGCGGTGACTCCACCCGGAGTGCCCGTCGCCATTCACGAGTTCCTCGTCGCCCCCGCCGCGATCGGGCTGGCCTTCCGGCACGCGCGCGCCGCCCTCGGCACGCGGCGGGCCGCGGGCGAGCTGCTCACCCTGACCGTCTACGGCTTTGCCCTGGAGCGGATCTCCATGAGCGTGTTCGGCTCGCACCACTACGGGCCGGACTGGGTCCTGGCGCCGCTGGGCGTGCCGCTCGCGGTCGCCCTGGTGTGGGCGGCCCTCATCTCGTCCGCCCTCGCCCTGGCCGCGCGCCGCGGGCTGCGGCCGGCCTCCGCGCGGGCGCTCGCCGCCGCCCTCTTCGCCGTGACGCTCGATCTCACCATCGAGCCCGTCGCCGTCCGGCGCGGCCTGTGGGCCTGGACGCCGCCCGGGCCGTGGCTGGACGTGCCGATCGGAAACTTCGTGGGCTGGGTGGTGATCGTCGCGGGTTACGGCGTCGGCGCCGAGCGCTGGGCGGGCGGCGGACGCTTCGCGGTGGAAGCCGTCCGACGGCTGCTGTTGGCCACGGCCGCGCTGGCCGCCCTCATCGCCGTCGGCACCCTCTGGACGCGGCTGGGAATGGAGGCCGCGCTCGGACGAAGGGGCGGCTGGCTGGCCTGGGCCTTCCTGCTCGTCGCAACGGCGGCCCTCGGCCTGCGCCGCGCCCCGCCGTTCGAAGGTGCCACGCTGGCGGGAAGGCTCGGCGCGACCCCGGGCCTCGGGCCCGGTCTCGTGTTCCTGGCCGTGGCCACCGCGTTCGCGGCGGAGGCGGCGCTGCTCGGCGACGCCATGATCGGGCTCGTCGCGCTCGGCACGGCCCTGGCGCTCCTCCCGCTGCTGCGGGCTAGCGGAACAGCTTCTTCAGGCTGAGCACGGTGTCGAAGCCGGGCGCGATCGTCTCCAGCTCGCGGCGCGCCCCCGCGTGCCGGCGGTTGAGACGGAGGGCCGTCTCCAGCTCGGCCTGGGCGCGGGCGCGCTGTCTCATGGCCTTGTAGTACATGCCGAACGTGTAGTGCAGGTCCGCGTTGTCCGGCTCCAGGCGCAGGGCCTCCAGGAAGTCGCGCTCGGCCTGCTTGGCCGTGCGCGGGAAGTTCGCCTTGGCGATGGCGAGCTTCACCCAGTAGGCGGCGACGTTCGGCGCGACCTCCACCAGCTGCATGTAGACCTTGATCGCGTTGGCGTAGTCGGAGACGGTCATCCGGACCTCGCCCTCCATCAGGAGGTGCTCGACCCGCATGGAGCTGAGGCCCCCGGAGGCGGTCGCCCCGTCCACGGCGGCGGGGGCCGCGGCGGCGGCGGAGGTGGCGACGTCGGAAGCGGGCGGCTCCGCCGCGGGCGTCTCCTCGGCGGGGGGCGGCGTGGAGGGCTTCTCCGGCGGCGGCGCCTGGCGAGCCAGTCGCAGCATCGCCGAGGCGCGGCCGAGGATCACTTCGAGATCGTTCTTGAGCTCCGCATCGTGGCCGCCCGCCTCGAGCAGCTCGTGGTAGCGCTCCATCTTCTCCTCGAGCGCCTTCATGAGCTCGTCGCGTGGGGCCTCCCGCGAGACCTTCAGCCAGGCTTCGCGGTCGAGATGCGCGGACCGCTCCAGCTCGTCCGCCACTTCGCGGCGCAGCGCTTGCGCCGCGCTGGGATCGGGCTGGTGCTGCAGGGCGGAGAGCAGGAACGTGCTCGTCTCCATCTGGATGGCCGGCTGCATCCCCGCCTCCGCCTGGTCCGCGTCCACGAGCAGGCCCGAGGCCAGAAGGGCGTAGGCGGCGCGCATGCGCGTGAAGGAGAGGCCGCCGGGGACCCAGGCCAGGCGCCGCAGCGTGACCTTGCGCTGGGCCTGCTCCAGGATCTCGAGCTCGTCCTTCTCGGCATCGTCGGGCTGGAAGGCGAACGGAGCCACGGGCGCGAGCTGCACGCGGCGGTCGAGGTGCCCGAGCCCCGTCTGCACCAGCGCCTCGCTGGTCATGGTCTTGATGCCGTCGTACAGGATGCGGTGCATGGAGAGGCTGACCATGTACTCGAGGGGAATGGCGGAGGTGCGCTCGTCGAACGTGGCCACACCGTCCGTGAACGGGAAGACGGAGAGGATGATGCGGTTCACCTGGCGGGCCACGGAGCGGCCGAGCTCCGTCTTGTCCATGATGCCGGAGTGGATCAGCGCTTCCCCGAACCGCCGCTTGCGCTCGCCTCCCAGCAGCTTCGAGGCCTCGCTGAACTGCTCGTCCGTGATGCGGCCGAGGGCCACCAGCGCCTCGCCCAGGCGGTCCTTCTTGAGGTTGCTGGCCGCGAAGACGATGCGGCCGTGGTCGAAGAAGAGGGTCTTGACCGTCTTGCCGGATTGGACCTGCAGGTCGCCGCTGCTGCGCGAGCCGGCGAGGGCGCGGAGCGTCTCCGCGATGGGGCTGGTGCCGAGGTCGATGAGCATTGCCGCCCCTTGGATACCACAGCCCCAGGCCGGGTGCACCCCGGTGCTCGCGCGTCCTGTGACTCCGGCCACCAGGAATCGGTTCGCAAAACGGACGGGAACGGGAACGGAGACGGAGACGGGACAACCCGACCGCAGAGCAAGGCGGCGCTGCGCAGCAGCGGCGCGTTGCGAGGGGGGTTTCAGGGGGGGTCGCGAACACCCACCTGACCGTGTGTGAGTGCCCCCCCTGACTTAGTACGCCATAGAATGTCCCATCGGGGGTGAGGACTGAACCTATGACGCGCGCCGTGATCGCCGGCAGCGGAAGCGAGATACCGCCCACTCGCGTGACGAACGCGATGCTGGCCCGCATCATGGACACCAGCGACGAGTGGATCCGCGAGCGCAGTGGCGTGGAGGCGCGCCACTACGTCGAGCGCGGAGCGGGGACTTCGGACCTCGGCGTGGCCGCGGCCCGCCGCGCCCTCGACCACGCCGGCCTCACCCCCGCGGACGTCGACCTCGTCATCTTCGCAACCATGACCCCCGACCACTTCTTTCCCGGCTCGGGCGCCCTGCTGCAGGCCAAGCTGGGCCTGCGCGAAGTGCCGTGCTTCGACATCCGCCAGCAGTGCGTCGGCTTCCTCTACGGCCTGCAGCTCGCGGACGCGCAGATCCGCGCCGGTCTCGCCCGGACCGTCCTTCTCGTCGGCGCCGAGATCCATACCGGCTTCATGCCGTGGACGGCCGCGAACTGGGAGTACATGCTCGGGCGTGGGGACGTGCCGCCCACGCCGGAGGAGCTGGCCTGGAACTCGCGCTTCCGCCACCTGACCGTCCTTTTCGGCGACGCGGGGGCGGCGGTGGTGCTGCGCGCCACGGACGAGCCGCGCCGCGGCGTGGTCGATTCGCTCCTGAAGACCAGCGGCGCGGAGTACGACAAGCTCTACGTCCCCGGCACCGGCTTCAAGCAGCGGCCGTACACCGATCCCGAGCAGTTCCGGCGCGGCGACCACATACCGGTCATGGACGGCCGCGCCGTCTTCAAGATGGCGACCACCAACATGATCGCGGCCGCCCAGGAAGTGCTGGCGCGCAACGAGGTCCGCCTCGAGGACGTGTCCCTCGTCCTCATGCACCAGGCCAACAAGCGGATCAACGAGTACTGCCAGAAGGCTCTCGGCATCCCCGATTCGAAGGTCCTGCACAACATCGAGCGCTACGGGAACACCACCGCCGCCACCATCCCCCTCCTCTGGGACGAGGCCGCGCGCGACGGGCGCCTGCATCCCGGCGATCTCGTGCTCCTGGTCGCTTTCGGGGCGGGGATGAACTGGGGCGCCACGCTCGTCCGCGCCTAGGCTAGGGCGCGGCGGGCGGCTGGCAGCGCGGGCACCAGTAGGTCGTTCGGGACGGCGTGCCCTGGCGGGCGACGCGGATGAGGGTCGCGCAGCGGCGACACGGACGTCGCGCGCGCCCGTAGACCCAGTACCCGCTCCGTCCGCCCGCCGTCCCCCGGACCGGTGCCATTACGCTTCGCCGCATCAGCTTGTGCGCGGTCTCTACGACGCGGCGCAGGCGCGCCGCATCGAGCGCGGCCACGGGCGCGAACGGATCCACGCCGCGCAGGAACAGGACCTCGGACTTGTAGATGTTCCCGATGCCGCTGAGCGCGGTCTGGTCGAGGAGGGCGGCGCCGATCGGGGCGGAGCCGCGTGCCTGCAGGCGGGCCACGGCGGCGGCGGCATCGAATCCCTCGGAGACGACGTCGGGGCCGAGCGCGCCCAGGGAGGGATGCGCGACTTCGTCCTTCTCCGCCACCAGCTCGACGACGCGCGGCACGAAGCACACCGCGACCACCCCGTCCGCTTCGAGGACCACGCGCGCCAGGTGGGCGGGTTGCCGCCAGCGCGAGCCCGCGCGGTAGAGATGCCAGGAGCCCGTCATGCCCAGGTGGGTGTGCAGGGCGACACCGGTCGAAAAGCGCACGAGCAGGTGCTTGCCGCGCGCTTCCACCGTGACCACCGTGCTGCCCTCCACGCGATGGCGCCGCGCCGCGGACACGAGCGCCGGGGAGGCCAGCCGCAGCGCGGTCACCCGGCGGCCGGTGAGCACGGGCGCGAGCCGGCCCGCGACGCGCCAGAGCGTGTCGCCTTCGGGCACGTCTCAGTCCCCGGCGGGGTCGTCGGTCCCCCGTAGCTCCGGATCGTCGCCCACCGGTCCCTCCTCGAAGTCGGCGAGGTCGGGGGACGGAATGGACATTCCCGGCGCGGGCGGGGGCGGCGTGCGGGCCAGGCGGAAGCCGGGGCCCCAGGACACGAAGCCGGACGCCTGGAGTGCGGCAGCCAGGGCGGCGTGGTCGGCCGCACTCCCCGCGCTGCCCCAACCCAGCGTCGTGCGGCCGGTGCGCAGTGCCCACCGCGTCAGGCAGGCGCCGAGGGCGCGCGCGGTACGGGTGCGTGCGGGCTCGCCTTCCGGCAGGACGGGCAGGATCTCACCGTCGCCGCGCGCGACGATCGCGGCCAGGACCCCGTCCACGAGCGCGACGTGCATCCCGGCCGCCCGCATCGCGCGGCCGGCGACCGGTTCCGGCCAGGGCAGCGCGGCGCCGTAGGGGTTGGCGGGATCGGTGGCGGCGAGGACGGCCGCGGGCGGCCCCCCCTCGTCGTCCGCCGATCCCTCGCGCACGGCGCGCAGCCGATCGAGCGCGCCCGGCAGCGCGAACTGTGATCCGCCCAGGCCGGCCACGAAGTAGCCCCGCCGGATGCGCCCGGCCTCCTCCAGCGCCTTGAGCACGGGATAGAGCGCGGCGAACCCGCCGGCCACGCCTTCCGCCATCACCGCCGGACGCGTGAGAACGCCGTGCCGGGACAGGAGCTGCTCCGCGATCGCCTTGGCGCGCGCTGTGCCCGCGCCCTTGCCCGCGGCGGGCCGCGGGAGGCGAGACCAGCGGCCGACCGCGCTCGGCGGCGATTGGCGCCGCGAACGGAACAGCGCCCCTCGCGCCCCCCGCCGCGCGGCCGAGGAGGACCGAGGACGCAGATACGCGCGCAGCGCCCCCGGCGTGTCGTTCGTGACTTCGCCCGCCCACACGAGATCCCACAGCGCATCGAGGACGGTGCGCCCGAGAGTGCCGGGGACGGCGGCCGCGAGCTCGGCGAAGAAGCTGGCCCCGTGCTTCGCGAGATGCGCGCGCAGCGCCTCGTGCACCTCCCCCGCGGGCGCGTCCGGCCGCGGCGCATGCAGGAGGGGCAGGGCGTCGGCCAGGAAGAGCGTGATGCGACCGTCTCGCTCGCCGAGCGGCCCCAGGCCCACCCACACCACCTCGCCCGCGGCACAGAGCGCGTCCAGGTCCTCCGCGCGGTATCCCGGGATCCGGGCGGGCAGCACGTCCGTCTCCAGCGCGCTCGCGGGGACGGCCGCGCCCTGGAGCTGCTCGACCACGTCGAGGACCGCATCCGGGCCCCGCCGCATCGAGGGCCGCGGGCCGGTCACGATCCCCTGCCACTGCAGGCCGAGGCGCGCGAGCGCGGCCGGCTCCGCGGGCTCGACCTGGCGGCGCAGGCGTGCGAGAGACTTCCGCCGCAGCGTCGCCAGCACGCCCGCGTCGCACCACTCGCGGCCGCCCCCGCCGGGGCGGAAGGCGCCTTCGACCACGCGGCCGGACTGGACGAGCTCGTCGAGGGCGGCCTCGATCGCGCTTTCGCCAATCGCGAATCGCCGGGCCACTTCTGCCGACGCAAACGGCGCGTGGGTGCGCGCGTAGCGCGACACCACGTCGCGCAGGGCGCGGGGAACGGGCTCGAGGAACGCCTGGGGGAGGCCGGCCGGCGGCGGGATGCCGAAGGCGTCGCGCAGCCGGCCCGCGTCCTCCGCCGCCGCGAAGCGCTCGTCGCCGGCGAGCCGCACCTGGATGATGCGGCGGTCACGCAGGAGCTCGGAGATCCAGGCGTCGGCCTCCACCGCGATGACCCGCGCGCGCAGCTCGTCCGGGGTGAGGTCGCCGATGCGCAGCAGCAATTCGTGCAGGCGGTCCGCGCTCCGGGCCCGATGCGTCTCGTCGAGGGCCTGGAGCGTCCGCTCCAGCTCGTCGATGGCCTCGGGGTCGAGCAGCTCCCGCAGCTCGGCCTGGCCCAGCAGCTCGCGGAGCTGGGCCTGGTCCACGGAGAGGGCCTGGGCCTTGCGCTCGGCCAGCGGCGCGTCGCCGTCGTAGAGGTAGTTCGCGACGTAGCCGAAGAGGAGGGAGGCGGAGAACGGCGACGGCGCCGCCGTGTCCACCGTCATGACCCGGATCTCGCGCCGCCGCAGGCCGGAGGCCAGGGCGACGAGAGCGGGCAGGTCGAAGACGTCCTGCAGGCACTCGCGGTAGGTCTCCAGGATGATGGGAAAGGAGCCGTAGCGCGCGGCCACGGCCAGGAGGTCCGCGGCGCGCTTGCGCTGCATCCACAGGGGCGAGCGCAGGCCGGGCCGCCGGCGCGGGAGGAGGAGGGCCCGGGCCGCGGCCTCGCGGAAATGCGCGGCGAAGAGGGCGCTCCCGCCCAGCTCGCGCACGACAAGGTCCTCGATCTCTTCGGGGTCGGGCACGAGGTCGGCTCCCGTCGGGGGCTGCTCGCGGTCGGGCACGCGCACCACGATCCCGTCGTCGCTCCAGACCGTCTCCACGTCCACGTCGAGCGTGGAGCGCAGGCGCGATTGCAGAGCCAGAGCCCAGGGCGCGTGCACGCGGCCGCCCCAGGGCGACAGGAGGCACAGGCGCCAGTCGCCCATCTCGTCGCGCGTGCGCTCGAGGACCAGGGTGCGGTCGTCGGGCAGCACACCCGTCGCCTCCTTCTGCTCGGCGATGTAGGTGATCAGGTTCTCCGCGGCGCGCGCGTCGAGATCGTGCTCTTCGACCAGCCGTCGAAGGGCCTCCGCGCGCGGAGAAGCGGCCAGCTCGCGCGTCAGGCGGCCGAGGGCGCGCCCCAGCTCCACCGGCCGCGCCGGACGGTCTCCCTTCCAGAAGGGCATCCGTCCCGGCTCGCCGGGGGCGGGGACGACCAGCACCCGGTCGCGCTCGATCTCCACGATGCGCCAGCTCGAGGCCCCGAGGACGAACACCTCGCCCGCTCGGCTCTCGAACACCATCTCCTCGTCCAGCTCGCCGACCCGGCGCCCACCGGGCCGCCGTCCGTCTACCGTGCCCGGAGGACCGCCCGCCTCTCCGTCGGCGAGGAAGACGCCGTACAGGCCGCGGTCCGGGATGGTGCCCGCGTTGGTGACGGCCAGCCGGGCCGCGCCTTCGCGCGCGCGCACCGTGCCGCGCAGCCGGTCCCAGACCAGGCGCGGTCTCAGCTCCGCGAATTCGTCGGAGGGATAGCGGCCGGACAGCATGTCGAGCACGCCCTCGAGCTGGGCGCGCGGGAGCCGGGCGAAGGGCGCGGCGCGGCGCACCAGCGTGAAGAGGCCGTCCACGGTCTGCTCGGCGACCGCGCAGATGGCCACCACCTGCTGCGCGAGCACGTCGAGCGGGTTCATGGGCACCCGCGTCTCCTCGACCTTCCCTTCGTGCATGGCGCGCGTGATGGTGGCCGCGGCCAGGAGGTCCCCGCGGTACTTGGGAAAGATCACGCCGCGCGAGACCGCGCCCGCCTGGTGGCCGCCGCGCCCGATGCGCTGCAGCCCGCTCGCCACCGAAGGCGGGGCCTCGATCTGGATGACGAGATCGATCGCGCCCATGTCGATGCCGAGCTCCAGGGACGAGGTCGCCACCATCGCGGGCAGGCGGCCGGCCTTGAGGTCGTCCTCCACCTGCAGGCGCTGCTCGCGGCTGAGCGAGCCGTGATGGGCGCGCACGAGCTCCTCGCCCGCCAGCTCGTTGAGGGCGGCGGCCATGCGCTCGGCCAGGCGCCGGCTGTTGACGAACACGAGGGTGGAGCGATGGGCGCGGATCAGCTCGAGCAGGCGCGGATGGATGGCGGGCCAGATCGACGGGTGGGGGGCGGCCGCCGCCGCCGGTCCCTCGACGATCCCGTCGTCCTTCGCGGGCCGGCCGGGCCGTGTCATGTCCTCGACCGGCACCTCCACCGTGAGGGCGAGCGCCTTGCGCGATCCCGCGTCGACGATCTCGACCGGACGGGGACGCCAGGCCCGCGCGCCCGGCTCCCCTCCCCCGAGGTACCGCGCGACCTCTTCGAGCGGACGCTGCGTCGCGCTCAGCCCGATGCGCTGGGGAGGGGTGCGCGCGAGCTCCTGGAGGCGCTCGAGCGACAGGGCGAGGTGGGCCCCCCGCTTGCTGCCGACCATGGTGTGGATCTCGTCCACGATCACCGCCTCCACCGCGGTCAGCATCGCGCGGGCCTGCGAGGTGAGGACCAGGAAGAGCGACTCCGGCGTCGTGATCAGGATATCCGGCGGCTGCCGGACCATCCGCGCCCGCTCGTCCGCGGGGGTGTCGCCGGTGCGCAGGCCCACCACGGGCACGTGGATGTCTTCGTGCCGCCGCTCCGCCGCGCGCGCGATGCCGGCGATGGGCGCGCGCAGGTTGCGCTCCACGTCCACGGCCAGGGCACGCAGCGGGGAGACGTAGAGGACGCGACAGCGGTCGCGCTTGTCGGGCACGGGCGCGAACATCAGGCGATCGATGGCGGCCAGGAACGCGGCCAGGGTCTTGCCGGAGCCGGTGGGCGCGAAGACCAGGGTGTGCCGTCCGCTCTGGATCGGCGGCCAGCCCTTCTCCTGGGCCAGCGTGGGCGAGGGGAACGTCGCCGCGAACCACTCCTCGACCGCGGGATGGAAGCGGGCTTTCATCTCAGGGGGGGCACTCGAAGTATCAAGTCAGGGGGGGCACTCACACATCCTCTCGATGGGTGTTCGCACTGCGGCCACCATCGGGCTGCGTGGCTGCGTCCCCCCCTGAAACCCCCCTCGCGCGTCGCCGCTGCTGCGCGGCGCCGCCGCGCTCTGCGGCCGGCTGCCTTCTAGACCGGGGCCACCTCGGAAGTGCAGTGGCGGCATTTCTTGGCCTTCAGCGGGATCAGCGAAAGGCACAGCGGGCACTCCCGCGCGTCCGGAGCCGGCGGGGTGGGCAGGAACCGTCGAACCGAGCGCAGGACGAGGAAGATCGCGAACGCCACGATCAGGAAGTTGACGATCGCGTTGACGAACAGACCATAGCGCAGCACGGCCGCGCCCATGGCCTCGGCCTGGGCGAGGGTGGCCGGATGCTGACCGGAGAGGTCGATGAACTTGTCCCGGAAGTCCACGTTCCCCAGGAGCAGCCCGAGGGGCGGCATGAGGACGTCGTCCACGAAAGACGTCACGATCTTGCCGAACGCTCCGCCGACCACGACGGCCACCGCGAGGTCGAGCACGTTCCCCCGCATGACGAACGCCTTGAAGTCTTTCAGCATGGCTACCTCCGCGGGAGACGAGGCGACGTTAACGATTCTAACGGGTCCGTCTTGCGTCCGGTCGATCAGTCCTGACGAAGCGCGTCGACGGGATCGATGCGCGTGGCGCGCCGTGCGGGCAGCGCGCTCGCACCGATGACGACGGCCACGAGCAAGGTGGCCGTTCCCAGGAGCGTCTTCGGGTCGTGGGGAACGACGCCGTAGAGGATGCGCTGGAGGAGCTGAGCCACCGCGGCCGAGAGCAGCAGGCCCACCCCGGCGCCGATGCCGGCGAGGGCGGCGGCCTGCCCCACCACGAGACGCATGACGTCGATCGGCGCCGCGCCCACCGCGATACGGACACCGATCTCCCGCGTGCGGCGGGAGACCGTGTACGAAAGCACGCCGTAGACGCCGAGGCAGGCGAGCAGCAGGGCCACGAGCGCAAACGCCCCTACGGCCTCTCCGAAGAACCGCTGCTCCCAGGTGGTGAGGTCGCGGCGCTCGCGCATGGTCGACAGCTCGTACACCGCGGCTTGGGCCTCGACCTGGGCCAGGGCGGCCCGAATGGGGCGGAGCAGCGCCGCCGCGGGCGCCGTCCCTCGCACGAGGAAGGCGATGGTCCGCGCCCCCATCCGGCCGTAGGGGACGTAGACCTGGAGCGCGGATTGCGCGGTCTCTTCGCCGAACTCCTCGTACTGCATCTCCGGGGCAATCCCGACGATGGTGAGCCAGGTCGTGGCCTGTCCGTCCACCACGCCGAGACGCCGTCCGAGAGCGCTGCCGTCCGGCCAGAAGTGCCGAGCCAGCCTTCCATTGACGATCGCGACGGGCGCCCCCGCCTGCTCCGTCTCGCCGTCCGTGAAGGGCCGCCCGGCGGCCAGGCGGACCCCCAGCGTGTCGAAGAGGGACGGGACGGTCGCGATCATGATGGCGCCGTCCTCGCGTCCGGCCACGACCGGCCGTCCGTCGGCCACGATGCGGATGGGCAGGCCTCCGTCGTCGGCGGGAATGCTGGTGGTGGCGGCGGCGTCGGCGACGCCGGGAAGGGCGCGCAGCCGATCGACCGCGCGCCGCACGAAGGCGGCCTTGGCCGGCAGCGGATTGTAGGCGTCGCCGGGCAGGTACAGCCGGAGGCTGGCCAGCGGCCTCTCGTCGAAGCCGGGATCCGCGGCCTGCAGCTTCAGGAACGTCCGGATCATCAGGTTCGCACCCACCAGCAGGGCCAGGCAGAGCGCGACCTGCGCGACCACGAGACCGCCCTGCAGTCGACGATCGGCGCGCGAGCCGGCGCTCCGCGCGCCCTCTTTCAGCTGCTCCATGACGTCCGGCCGCGACGCCCGTAGAGCGGGGAGCAGTCCGAACGCGATCGCCGTGATGACGACGATGACGGCGAGGAACCCGACCACACGCGCGTCCACGTCGAAGTGGATCCAATACGGCAGCTCTTCCGGCCAGGCGGCGACCAGCGCATCCAGGCCCAGGCGCCCGAGGGCCGCCCCCAGCAGTCCGCCGGCCGCGGAGAGCACAAGCCCCTCCGCCAGCATCTCGCGCACGATACGCGCCCGGCTCGCCCCGATGGCGGTACGGACGGCGATCTCGCGCTGGCGGGCCACACCCGCGGCCAGGAGGAGGTTCGACAGGTTCGCGCATCCGATGAGCAGCACCAGCGCGACCGCGCCCATGAGCGAGAAGACGGCCACGCGTCCGGCGCGGTCGAAGGCCAGGTCGCGGTACATCAGCGCGCGGAAGCCCCATTCGCGGTTCGTGCTCGGATGGCGCGCGGCCAGGGAGGCGGCGAGGCCGTCGAGCTCGGCCTGGAGCTGGGCCAGCGTGACGCCGGGGCGCAGCACGCCGATTCCGGCCAGCATGCGCTGGTCCCGGGGAGAGCCTGGCAAGGCGGCCAGCGGGAGCCAGAGATCGTCCCGCTCGGGAAAGCGGAAGCCCGCGGGCATCACTCCGACGACGGTGCGCGCACGCTGGTTGACGAGGATCGGCTTGCCCACGATGGCGGGATCGCCGCCGAAGCGGCTCTGCCAAAGGCCGTAGCTCAGGATGACGGTGGGCTCGAGTCCGATCGGTTGCGCTTCCTCAGCCAGGAAGTGGCGTCCCAGCGCGGGCCGCACGCCCAGGAGCGGGAACAGGTTCGGTGTCACTCCGCCGCCGCGCACGCGCTCGGCCAGGCCGGCCGTCTCGGCCACGGTGAAATTGCGCCCGAGGTACCCCGCTACATCCTCCAACAGCCGCGTCGATCGGCGCAGGTCGTCGAGGTCGGGGCCGGACAGCCGTGCGTCGGGCCAATCCTCCGCTTGCGTCGGGTGCGTGGAATGGAGGCTCACGACTCGCGCGCTGCGGTCGCCGAAAGGCAGCGGCCGCAGGAGAAGCGCATCCACGATGGTGAACACCGCGGCATTCGCGCCGATACCGATGGCGAGGGTGAGGAGGGCGGTGAGCGTGAACCCCGGCCGGCGCCAGAGGGCACGCACCGCCTGACGGACGTCCTGGATCAGGCCATCCATGTCCGCCGCTCGTACCAAGGACCGTGCCACCGTGCGGCGCCGGCCATCCTGCGAAGAAGCAACGACGTGAGCACCGGGCTCGGCCGTCGATGCCGTCCGCCCGCGGGACGGCTCGTCCCGCATCCGGACATCGCGGCGATGGTTGTCATCGCGGAAAGGCCATGGTTTGCTTGGGCGCATGCGCCCATCCCTCGCTCGACGCACACTCTTTGCGCTCGCCCTCGCCACGTCGGCGGCGTCCGCCGCACCGGCACCTCCGTCGCCGGAGATGGTACTCGGCTTCCGGCCGGGCGCGGACCGCCAGCTGGCGGACTGGACGCAGATCGTCGACTACTTCCATCGGCTCGACGCGGCGTCCGATCGGGTCAAGGTCGAGGAGGTGGGCCGCACCACGGAGGACCGGCCGTTCCTGGTCGCCGTCATCACGTCGGAGAAGAACATGGCGCGCCTGGAGGAGATCCGGCGCGCGAACCTGCGCCTGGCCGACCCCCGCGGCCTCGGTCCGGAGGAGGCGGAGCGCCTGATCGCGACGGGCAAGGCGATCGTGGGCGTCAACCACGGCATCCACTCCGACGAGGTGGCGGCCACGCAGACCGCGATGGAGACGGCCTACGCGCTGGCCTCCGGCGACTCCGCGGAGATCCGCGAGATCCTCGAGAGCACGGTCGTGGTCATGATCCCGTCCCACAACCCGGACGGGACGCAGCGCGTCACGGAGTGGTACCGCCAGACGCTGGGCAAGCCCTGGGAGGGCCACGCCCCGCCGTTCCTGTACCAGAAGTACACCGGCCACGACAACAACCGCGACTGGTACATGTTCACGCAGCGCGAGAGCCGGCTCACCCTGAAGGGGCTCTACGATCCCTGGCGGCCGCAGATCGTGCACGACCTCCATCAGATGGGCGCGCGTGCCGCTCGCCTGTTCGCGCCGCCCTACGTCGATCCCTGGGAGCCCAACGTGGATTCCGCGCTGATCGCCGCCGTCAACGCCCTGGGCACTCACGTGGCCGCGCGCCTCACCTGGGAAGGGCACAAGGGCGTGGCCGTGGACGCGATCTACGACGCCTGGAGCCCGTCGCGCGCCTATCCCCACACCCACGGCGGCGTCCGCCTGCTGACGGAGAGCGCGTCGGCGCGCATGGCCACGCCCATCGAGGTGCCGTTCGAGAACCTCGAGCCCGGCATCGGTTACGACCCGCGGGTCCGCTCCTGGAACTTCCCGGACCCCTGGCCGGGCGGCGCCTGGAGCCTGCGCGACATCATGGACGACCAGCGCGCGGCCACCCGCGCCATCCTGGGCCACGCGGCCCGCAACCGCGAGTACTGGCTGCGCACGTCCTACGAGGTCAACCGGCGGGCCACGCTTCGCCGCGATCCGTTCGCGTTCGTGGTGCCGGCCGAGCAGAAGGACCCGCTGGCCGCGGCCAAGCTCCTCGAGGTGCTGCGGCTGGGCGGCGTGGAGATCCAGCGCGCGCGGGCTCCCTTCGCGATCGACGGGCGCACGGTCGGCGCCGGCTCCGCGGTGGTGTCGATGGCCCAGCCGTACAGCGCGTTCGCCAAGGCGCTGCTCGAGCGCCAGCACTACCCGGACATCCGGCCCTTCCCGGGCGCGCCCGTCCAGCGTCCCTATGACGTCACCGCGCACACGTTGCCCCTGCTCCTGGGCGTGGACGTGATCGCGGCACCCGCGGCCTTCACCGCCGATCTGGAGCCGCTGGCGGACGTGGCCGTCGTCCCCGGCGCCATCACCGGGCGTGGCGCGTGGCTGGCCCTCGGACATCGCTCCGGCGATCTGATCGCGCTCGGACGCCTTCTCCGCGCGCGCGTGCCCGTGCGCTGGGCGACCGCGGACTTCTCCGACGCCGGACGTCGCTTCCCCGCGGGCACGCTGCTGGTGCCCGCTTCCGCCCGCGCCCGCATCCTGGCCATGACGCGCGAGCTCGGGATCTCGGCCCACGGCGTGGCGGCCGCGCCGGCGGCGGCCCTCGTCCTGCGCGCGCCGCGCGTCGGCGTCTATCAGTCCTGGATGGCGGCCATCGACGAAGGCTGGACCCGCTTCGTGTTCGAGCAGCAGGCGGGCGTCGATTACGAGACGCTGCACGACCGCGACATCCAGGCCGGCTCTCTACGCGCGCGCTTCGACGCCATCGTGCTGCCCTCGCAGTCGCCGGACGCCATGGTGACGGGCCATCCGCAGGGGAGCCTGCCCGACCAGTACACGGGAGGACTCGGCGCCAAGGGCGTGCAGGAGCTGAAGGCGTTCGCGGAGGCCGGGGGGACGCTCATCGCGCTGGACGCCGCGGCGCGCCTGGCCGTGCGTGATTTCGGCCTCGGCGTGCGGGACGCCCTCGCCGTCGAGCGCACGGCGGGTGCGGGAGCGGCCACCGCCGCCGGGCGCCGGGCTTCCAGCGACTTCTACTGCCCGGGGGCGCTGCTCCGCGTCGACACGGTGCCCCATCCCCTGACCGCGGGGCTGGACCCGTCGGCCGCCATCTGGTTCGAGGAGAGCCCCGCTTTCGACGTGGAGAGCGGAACGGTGCTGGCGCGCTACCCGGACGCGAACCCGCTCCTGTCCGGCTGGCTGCTGGGCGAGCGGAAGCTGTTTGGCAGGGCGGCGCTGGTCGAGGTGAAGATGGGGGCCGGCCGGGCAGTTCTGTTTGGCTTCAGGCCCCAGTATCGCGCCCAGAGCTGGAGCACTTATCCGGCGCTGCTGAATGCGATTTACACGTCCGCGATCGTCACGCGCGCGCGATAGCGCGCGCCATGCGGCGTTCGTAGCTCGCAGCCGACCTGGCCCCAACCTCTACTTGCTAATCGTATCGACCGATTTTCCGTTGCTTCCGTTGCTTCCGAGCAACCACAGCGCGTCCAGCCCCCCCGCCAGGCTGACCAGCACGCGCGCGTAGGCGCCTTCGGGCTCGGCGTGGGCGAGGTCCATCGTCTCCAGCAGTCCCTCCGAGAGCGCGGCGGCGTCGACGGCGCGCCGTCCCGCTTGTCCCGCGCGCATGGCGGCGAAGGCGAAAGCGGCGTTGAGAAGCGCGACCGCGATCACCAGCTCGTCGACGACGGGCCGACGCCCCGTGCCCAGGTCCTCGACGGCGGCGCGCAGGTAGTGCCGCACGAGGTCGCGCACCGCCACGTCGTCCAGGCCTCGCGCCACGTGACGTCCCGCGCGCAGGTCGACGTCGCCGACCCCGGGGCCGAGCCCATGCGTGTGGGCCAGGAGGCGCGCGAGCCGCGCCCGGAGGCCGATCCGCATTCCGGACGCGGGCGTCCGGAGCTGCTCGCGCGCGGAGAGCACGGCGAACAGGAATCCGCGCCCGAGCAGGCGGCCCACCCTCGAGGGCCCACGATCGGGCGCGGGTCGGTCGGAGGCGGCGGCGTAGCGTCCGGTCAGCTCGAGGTATTCGGCGAACCGTTCCGGGGCGAGCTTCAGGACGCGATGGCGGGTGATGTCGTCCAGGAAGCCGGCGATCCGGCGCACGTTGGCGCCGATGTCCACCCGGCCCTCATCGGCGTGATCGAGCATCGTGCGCAGGACGTCACGCAGCGTCGCCACCGCGGCTCCGGCGATCGGGCGGCCGGCCACGAGCTCGAAGCTCCGCTTGGGCTCGGGATACGTCCGCGACCACTCGTTGTAGAGCCCGCTCAGCGCGCGCACCTGGGCCGTCACCGGCTCGCCCTCGTTGGCCACCACGGTCGGACAGCAGAAGCTCGCGCTCAGGAGCGCCTTGCCCTCGACGGGATGGAACCGGAAGGGGAAGAGCCGGCAGGTGAGGGGCTTCCGCGCCCCGCCGAGCTGCTCGTGGATGCGGCACCGGTTTTCGGGAGAGAGGAACCCGCAGGCTCCGTCCGCCCGCTTGCGAATCCGGAAGTGCCCCGCGTGCCCGGCGATGGGCTCGAAGGGATCGACGGCGATTACGGTCTCTTCGTTGGTGGTGTACCACTCCGCCGCGCCCGCCCGCCGATACGACTCGACCTCGGCCGCGGTGACAGCGATATCCCAGCCGCGACGACAGCAGCGGCCGCACTGCGCACAGGTGAAGCGCTGCTCGGCGTAGTGGCGGAGGGCAACCATGGATCTTCAGTGTACGCGCCGGGGCGCGGCGTTGAAGGTGCGAGGGCGTTCAGGCTAGACTGGGTGTTCCCCTGCCCTGCTGGGAGGTCGTCCAACGGTAGGACACATGGCTCTGGACCATGGTATCGGGGTTCGAATCCCTGCCTCCCAGCCAACTCCAGCGATTCCGATAGCGATCACGATCCGTTGCCTTGCGATGCCGGCACGGCGTGATGCTAGCATCCCGTCCCTTGACGGACGGGCCACGCCCGGCCGGTGTGACACTCTCCCGAGGAGGTCCTGAATGAGCGTGCGCAAGCCCGGCAAGGCGAAACCGAAGGCCAGGGGCGCTTCGGGCGCGAGCGCGAACCCCGCGTCCCCGCTCATCGACCAGCGGATCCACGAGCTGGGGGGATGGCGGGGAGAGACCCTGGCCCGTATGCGCGCGCTGATCCGGGAAGCGGACCCCGAGATGACCGAGGAATGGAAGTGGGAGAACCCCGTCTGGTCGCACCACGGGATCGTCTGCACCGGGGAGGCCTACAAGAAGGTCGTGAAGCTCACGTTCGCCCGGGGGGCCGGGATCCCGGACCCATCGCGCCTCTTCAACTCCAGCCTGGAAGGGAACACGCGTCGGGCGATCGACATCCACGAGGGGGAGAAGGTCGACGCGAGCGCGTTCAAGGCCCTCGTGAAGGCCGCGGTGGCCCAGAATGGCACGCGGGCGAAGAAGCCGTAGATCCTGAGATGTGAAGCGACCGCGGGCGAGCCTCCTGCGCTTGACAATAAATAAGCATCTGCTTATATATTACGGATGCCGAGCGCGGCCGTGGCTGAAGACCGGATCTTCCAGGCGCTGGCCGACCCGAGCCGCCGGGCGATCTTCGAGTTGCTCACGTGCGGCGAGGCGGCCGTGAAGGACCTCACGGCTCGCTTCGACATCTCGCAGCCCGCCGTCTCGCAGCATCTCGCCACCTTGAAAGACGCCGGCCTCGTGAACGGCCGGCGCGAAGGGCGCTGCGTCTTCTACCGGGTGGAGCCGCGCGGCATGAAGCCGCTCATCGACTGGATCAGGCACTACCGCGCCTTCTGGACGGAGCGCGTGGATCGCCTGGAACGGCTGCTGGAGAAGATGGACGAATGACGCTCACCGACAAGACCGCGCCCGCGCAGACGCAGTCCATTTCGTTCGAACTCGATCTGCCGCATGCGCCGGAGAAGGTGTGGCGCGCGCTCACGGACCCCGCGCTGCTCGCGCAGTGGCTCCTGCCCGTCGTGGATCTGAAGCTGGAGCGGGGGGCCGCGTTCACGCTCAAGACGCAGCCGTATCCGGGCTGGGACGGCACCGTGAACTGCCGGATGGTCGAGATCGAGGCGCTTCGGAAGCTCAGCTACACGTGGAGCGTCCCCTTCCTGGAGACCGTCGTGACGTTCACGCTCACGCCCACGGCGTCGGGCACGCGCTTGTCCCTCCTGCAGGCGGGCTTCAAGGAGGACCAGAAGAGGGAATTCGGCGGCGCGCGCTACGGCTGGACGATGATGGGCGGCCGGCTCATCGACATTCTCGCGAGGATCCCATGAACTGGAACCACTGGATTCGGCAGATCCACCGCTGGCTGTCCATCGTCTTCACGTTGACCGTCATGGCCAACTTCGCGGCCATGACGCAGGGGCCACCGCCGGCCTGGGTGACCTACTCGCCGCTGCCCCCGCTCGCCTTGCTCCTGTTCAGCGGTCTATACCTGTTCGTGCTGCCGTATGCTGCCAAATGGCGCGGCGGACGAGAAACCGGCTGAGCGTGCGGCCGACCGCCCGACGGAAACCCCGCGCCCGCCGGCCCGGCCAGGCGAGGCGCCTCCTCTCCGGCGGCAACCCGCAAATCGCGAAGGCGGACGGCGACGCCCCGGTGCAGGCGTACATCGCCGCGATGCCGGGCTGGAAGCGCGACCTCGGGAAGCGCCTCGACGCGCTCATCGTGCGCAGCGTCCCCCACGTGCGCAAGGCCGTGAAGTGGAACTCGCCTTTCTACGGCATCGAGGGCCAGGGCTGGTTCCTGGGGTTCCACACCTTCACGCGCTACGTCAAGGTGACCTTCTTCCGCGGCACGTCGCTCCGCCCGGTCCCGCCCGTCGCCAGCAAGCACGACGAGGTGCGCTACGTCGACATCCACGAGGGCGAGCTCGACGAGGCGCAGATGGCGGCCTGGGTGAAGCAGGCGGCCGCGCTGCCCGGCTGGGATCCGGGCCGGCCGTCCTGAGGATCGCCTTCGCCCCTCAAGCCTTCCCCAGGTCGGAGCGGACGCCTTCGTAGTCGGCGGGAAGATCGACGTCTCGCCGCGCGGACTCCGGCCAGTGGACGACCACCGCCTCCGGCTCGTGGCGGCGCACCACCTCCTTCGCCCCCCGCTCGCCGGAGATGGCGAGGAGCTCGTCGAAGAGGGCGCGGTCGAAGAGCGTCGGAGGGGCCTGGACGGCGCCGTAGTACGACACCACCAGCGGCGCCGCCGTCTCGCGGTAGCGGGCCACGACGGTGGCGATCATGTCCGCAGTCACGAGCGGCATGTCCGCGAGCACGAC
>Ga0209382_10001721_pt1 | contig 33753 bp, 28 predicted proteins | sample SoiMetdeltSBSDD5_FD_187599 | JGI IMG/M metagenome (GOLD analysis project Ga0209382, IMG submission 187599) | Bulk soil microbial communities from a Populus tree surrounding site in Tennessee, USA - Soil MetaG P. deltoides SBSDD5 (SPAdes) (version 2) | ecosystem: Environmental > Terrestrial >... | reverse complement strand
CACCCGCCCCGCAGCCCCGATGGCTCCGCCCGCCGCGGCAGCCGCGGCCGCGGCCGCCCGGCCGCCCGCCCCCGCGGCCAACCGCGCACCGGCTCCCTCCGCCGCCGGCCCGAAGCCCCCTGTGCCGGCTGCCTCGCCCACCCCCACCGGACCGCCGGCGTACGGCGCCTCGCGCGCACCTGCCGCACCGCCGCCGCCCGCCGCCTCCGCCGCGCCCCCGACGGCACCGCCGCCCTCCGCACCGCCGCCGTCCCCGGCCGGACGACCGTCCGGACCACCGCCGCCGGGCCGGCCGGGCCCCGGCGCGCCTCCGCCGCCGCCCGGGGGGCCGACCCGTCCGGGTGCGCCGGGCGGGTACCCGGGGATGGATCCCACGTTCGAGGCCGCCCGGTCCGAGCCGCCGCCTCCCTCCCTGGGCTACCGGGCGGCCGCGATGCCGCCGGCGCCGGGGACGTCCGGCGACCTCCCTCCCGGCTATCTGACCCAGGACCTCAAGGCCAGGAAGCAGACGCGCGATCGCCGCAAGCACCGGCTCATGCTCGCCCTGGGCCTGCTGCTGCTGATCGTGGCCGTGCTGGCCACGCTGGTCATCCAGAAGCTGCAGAGCCAGCCCGACACCATCGCCAGCGTCGACGTCGGCGAGTGCTTCACGGGCGAGCCCACCGACCTCAGCGTGGTCGACTGCGAGCAGCCCCACCACGGCGAGCTGTTCTTCACGGCCCCTCCGGGCGACGCGGCGGCCGCCTCCTACCCGGGTGCCGACGCCCTGCGGGATCTGGTGGGCCAGGCCTGCGTGGCCAACCTGCCCACCTACTACGGGGGCACGGCCGAGGCGGCCGCGGCCGCGGGCATCGAGGTCCAGCCGGTGGTGCCCAGCGAGGAGCAGTGGGACGACGGCACCCAGGACGGCTTCTGCGTGGCCGTGCCCGCCGAGGGAGGCACCGCTTCGGGGTCCATCAAGGGCCAGGGCGCCGCCTGACCGGGCTCAGCCGAAGAACACCGAGGCGACCTCGTAGACATTCGGATCGACGAGCTTGAGCTCGCCGGTGGCCTCGTCCAGCGGGACCCGCACGATGTCGCCCGCCCGCAGCGCCACCATCGTCCCCCAGGCGTTGTCGTGCACCGCGTCGATGGCCGCGATCCCGAAACGGGTGGCCAGCACCCGGTCGAACGCCGTGGGCGTGCCGCCCCGCTGGACGTGGCCCAGCACGATGGCCCGGGTCTCGTAGCCGGTGCGCTCCTCGATGGCCTTGGCCAGCGCGTCGCCGATGCCGCCCAGGCGCACGTGGCCGAAGGCGTCGACCTCGCCGGACACCAGCGCCAGGGTGCCCTCGGCCGGCTTGGCCCCCTCGGCCACCACCACGATCGACGCCCAGCGGCCCCGCTCGTGGCGCCGCTGGATCACCGAGCACACCTCGTCGATGTCGAAGGGGATCTCGGGGATCAGCAGCATCGTGGCGCCCCCCGCGATGGCGGCCCAGGTGGCGATGTGGCCGGCGTGGCGGCCCATGACCTCCACCACCATCACCCGGTCGTGGGACTCGGCCGTGGTGTGCAGCCGGTCGATGGCGTCCACGCACACCTGCACCGCGGTGTCGAACCCGAACGTGAGCTCGGTGGCCGACAGGTCGTTGTCGATGGTCTTGGGCACGCCCACCACCTGCACGCCTTCGGCCGCCAGCTTGGACGCCACGCCGAGGGTGTCCTCGCCGCCGATGGCCACGAGGGCGTCGATGCCGCGCTCGGACAGCGTGTGCTTGACCGCGTCGACGCCGCCCTCCTGCTTGTAGGGGTTGGTGCGGGACGAGCCGAGGATGGTCCCGCCCCGCGGCAGGGTGCCGCGGAAGGACTCGACGGACACGGGACCGAGGTTGTCCTCGATCGCGCCGCGCCACCCGTCGCGTATCCCGACGAGCTGGTCGCCGTAGACCCGTTCGCCCTTGCGGACGACCGCGCGCATCACAGCGTTGAGGCCGGGGCAGTCGCCACCGCCGGTGAGCATCGCCACTCGCATGCTGCGACGTTACCGAGCGTGAGGATCATCGTCAGCGTCACTTACGGGCATGTGACCGGGCTAGCGTCGCCCGGCGATGTCCGTGGTGATCGCCATCGATGCGGGGACGACCGGGGTCCGCAGCTTCGCGCTGCGCGACGACGGCACGCCGGCCGGCTACGCCTACCGCGAGTTCCCCCAGCACTTCCCCGCCCCCGGCCTGGTCGAGCACGATCCCGACGACATCTGGGAGGCCACGACCGCCACGCTCGCTGACCTGCTCGAACGGCTCGACGGCGAGGCCGTGGCCGCGGTCGGCATCACCAACCAGCGGGAGACGACGGTGGTCTGGGACCGCCGGACCGGGCGCCCGCTGCACCGCGCCCTGGTGTGGCAGGACCGGCGCACGGCGGCCCGCTGCGACGCCCTGGCCGCGGCCGGGCACCTCCCGGCCGTGCGCCGGACCACGGGCCTGGTGCTCGATCCCTACTTCTCCGCCACGAAGCTGGAGTGGCTGCTCACGGAGGGTGGTGTCCCTGCCGGCCCCGACCTCGCGTTCGGCACGGTCGACAGCTGGCTCCTGTGGAACCTGACCGCGGGCGCGGTGCACGCCACCGAGGCGTCGAACGCCTCGCGCACCCTGCTGTACGACATCGAGGCCCTCGCCTGGGCCCCGGACCTGCTCGAGCTGTTCGGCGTGCCCGCCGGCTGCCTGCCCGAAGTGCTCCCGTCGGGCGGGCGCTTCGGCGTGACCGCGGCCGGCACGCCGCTCCCCGCGGGGCTGCCGGTGTCGGGCATCCTCGGCGACCAGCAGGCCGCGCTGTTCGGCCAGGCGTGCCTGGAGCCGGGGCTCACCAAGAACACCTACGGCACCGGCAGCTTCGTCCTCATGAACGTGGGCGACGCCTGCCCCGCGCCGGTCGAGGGCCTGCTGACCACGGTCGCGTGGACCATGGAGGGCCGGCCGGGCGCCACCTACGCCCTCGAGGGCGCCATCTTCGTGACCGGCGCCGCCATCCAGTGGCTGCGGGACCAGCTCGGGCTCATCCGGGAGGCCGCGGACATCGGGCCGTTGGCGGAGTCGGTGCCCGACACCGGCGGCGTCTTCCTGGTGCCCGCGTTCGTGGGCCTGGGCAGCCCCTGGTGGGACCCGCACGCCCGGGGCACGATCGTGGGCATCACGCGGGGCACCGGCGCGGCCCAGCTCGCCCGGGCCGTGGTCGAGGCCATGGCGTACCAGACCCGCGACGTGGTCGACGCCATGGCCGCGGCCTCCGGCTACCCCATCGCCGAGCTGCGGGTGGACGGTGGAGCGTCGGTCATGGACCTGTTGCTGCAGCTGCAGGCGGACCAGCTCCAGGTGCCGGTCGCCCGACCGGTGGTGCAGGAGACCACCGCGCTCGGCGCGGCGTACCTGGCCGGGCTGACCGAAGGCGTCTGGGCCTCGACCGACGACGTGGCCGCGTCCTGGCAGCTGGACGCCCGCTTCGAACCGGGAGCCGACCGCGCCGCCGCCGCCGACGCGGCCCACGCCCGCTGGCAGCGGGCAGTGGAGCGCTCACGCGACTGGGATTGAGGTGCGCCCGCGCGACTGGGACTAAGCGCGGGTATCGGAAACGGGCGCGCGAGGCGGAGGGGACACCCGCGCGCCCGTTCCCGACGATCAGCGGCTGGGGTGGCGCGCCCGCGAGCGGGCCCGGTGCAGCTCGCGCAGCCTCGTGTCCACGACCCGGGCCAGGGCGGCCACCTGGCGCCGCTCCCGGGATCGGTAGGGCATCCCCTGGCGCCCCATCACCAACGCCAGCCCGGAGTGCGGCATCGGCGTCCAGATGACGTCCGAGCGCTGCGAGCCGCGGCCGCGGTTGACGCCCTCGGCCGCCCGGCTGCCGGCCAGGAACGCCTCCAGCCAGGCCGGGCTGGGGGCATTCTCGTCGGCCGCGAGCACGCCGTCGCCCCGCTCGTCGATGTCCACCACCGCCACCCAGGTGGCGCCGACCACCCGCCGGGCGTGGGTCACCACCGCGGCCAGCAGCTCCTCGATGTCGTCGGCCCCCACCAGCTGGGCGGCCGCCTCCAGGGCGTCGAGCCGGGGATCGTGGAGGGCGTCGGCCACCGGCCGCACCTCTTCCACCGCCACCCCGTCGACCTGGCGCACCTCGTTGACCAGCAGGTCCACCAGGGTGCCGTCGGGCAGCTCCACCACCAGCTCGTCGATGGCCTGGCCTCCGTCGCGCTCCAGGATGTCGATGCCGACGACATCGCCGCGGACCGCGCCGATGCGGCTGGCGACCTGCCCCAGCGCGCCGGGCCGGTCGGGCAACCACATGCGGATCACGAAGGTTTCCACGCCGATGCACCCTAGAGAGTGGGTGTGAACCATATGTTTCGGACTCGCGACGAGCGCGTGAGCACCTGTTCGTGGGGTACAAATGCGCGCAAGGGCGCGCGATCGCGCGATGCTTGTTGTAACGGAACCGTCGTGACCATCCGGTCCTGGGGACCGGGGACGGACGGCGCGGCTGCCAACTGGGGACCGATGCCCCCCTTCTGGCTGCCGTGTCCCATTACCCATGAACACATCGACGCACACCAGCAACCCGGGCGAGTTGCCGGGGCTCCACGGGAGGCTCACCGTCCTCCCCGCGGAGCCGCGGGACCGCGCGTCCCTGACCGAGCAGCTGGCTCGGCTGTTGCTGCGCGCTCAGGACGACGCACCCACCGAGCTCAGTGTGGCACTGGGACCGTCGGATCTGAGCGCGGCCACCCGGGAGGCGGCGGTGCGCCGGGTCGAGGTGCACGAGCGGGTGCGGGGCGAGCTGGCCGCCAAGCTGCGCCGGGCCCGCGAGCTGCAGGCCGTGACCGCCAACCGCCGGGACGAGGCCGCCGCCCGCGCCCGGCGCATGAGCGCCCACCTGGTCGACTGCGACTCGCTGCTGGAGCGGGCCGGCGAGCTCACCAACGCGGCCGAGGAGGCCCGGCGCACGCTCGACGCGCGCCGCGCCGACATCGAAGCCGCGCGGGGCAAGCTCGCCCTGGTCGACGAGCAGCGCGAGGCCGCGGGCCAGATGATCGACGACGCCTCCCGGCAGCTGGCCGAGCTCGAGACCTCCGAACTGGACGAGACCTCGCTGCGGCGCGAGCTGGAGGCGGCCAACGCCCACCTGCTCGACGCCCAGGACGCGCACGCCGAGGCCACCGAGACCCTGCGGGCGGTCGAGCAGGAGGCCGCCAACCGGGCCGCCACCCGCGACCACATCCTGTTCACCCGGGCCGACCTGGTGGCGCGCATCGAAGCGCCCCTGGCCGACATCGAGCCGGTCCGCATCGCGCTGGCCGCCTTCGACGCCGACTGCCAGAGCGGCGAGCCCGACCTCGTCGCCCGCGAGCTGGCCCGCGAGTGGATCGAGGTCGACGGCGAGCTGGAGCGCATCACCGACGCGCTGCCGGCCCCGCCGTCCGCCGACGAGCTGGCTTCGGCCGAACGCCGCCTCGCCCAGATCGAGCACACCATCGCCGACCTCGAGTCGGCCAGCCGCCGGTCCCATCTGGTGCCCGACGCCCGCGACGAGATCGAGGCCGCCCACGAGGCGGTGCTCACCGCCGAGGAGGACGTCGACCAGTCGGGCGGCGCCGAGGACGACATGGTCCGGCTCCACCAGGCGCGCGAGGTCGAGCACGCGGTCCTGCGCCGCCACGGCTACGAGACCTACCTCGACGTCATCCTCACCGGCCCCCGCCCCGCGGGCGACGCCCAGGCCGACCTGCTCGACGCCCTCCGGGCCCGGCGGGTGGCCGAGGACACGCTGGCGTCACTGCGGGCCGCCACCGAGCCGCCCGCCATCGTCACCACCCTGCGCGCCCGCCGCGACCGCATCTACCGCGAGGCCGCCGACCTGCTGGGCTGCGATCCCGGCTCCAACGTGGCCGAGCTGCTCTACGCCCACCCGGTGGTCCCGCCCCACCGCACCCGGGCGCTGGCGACCGTGCTGGCCAGCTACGAGATACTGCCGGTGGGCGTGTCGGTGCGCGAGGCCGCCGTGTCGTGGCTGATCGAGCAGGACCAGGACCTGAACGAGCGGGACGAGTGCCGCCGGGACGTGGCCCGGCTCGACCGTGACCTCGCGCAGCTGGACGAGGACGAGCACCGGGGCTACGAGTACGCCGACCAGCTCCGGGCCGCGCTGAGCGGCGCCCACGCCGACGTGGGCGGGGCCCTGCACCGCGTGCGGGTCCTGGAGGACGAGCTGTCCGACCGCGCCACCCAGGACGAGCGCCGCCTGCAACGCATCGCCGCCGCCGAGCAGCTGCGGCGCCAGATCGCGGCGGTGGCCGACGCCCTCCAGCGCTCCGAGGACGAGTACGCCACCAACCTCGCCGCGTCCGAGACCGCAGTCGTGGCCGCCGAAGCCAGCGTCGAGCGTGCGACCGCCGCCCTGTCCGACGCCGTCCGCCGCCTCCGGCGCATCGCCGAGGCGCTGCCGCCGGCCCTGCGGCCCCGGGCGGGCGACGACCCCCTGGGCGAGCTGCCCCGGCTGCGCGAGACCCTGGCGGCCGAGGTCGACCGGGCCGAGGTGGCACTGGCCGGGGCCACGGAAGACCTGGACCGGGCCCGGCGCGACATCGACGAGACCCAGGCGGAGCTGGACGACCACCTCACCGTGGTGCCGACCGACGACATCGGCGACGAGGACGTGCTCCAGGCCGTGCTCGACCTGGTGGGCACCGGCGATTCCCCGGTCGTGCTCGACGATCCCCTCGTCGACCACGCCGACCTCCGCGACCAGCTGCTCGATCAGCTGGTCGCCGCGTCGGAGAGGCGCCCAGTCGTGCTCCTCACCGACGACCCTGACACCCTCGGGTGGGCCATCAGCCTGCCTGACGACGTAGGTGCCGTGACGCGTCTGGCGGTGCGTGACGGAAATGGGGCGGTGCCGGACCCGGCGTCGCTCGTCCCGACCCAGTCAGGGCCGGTTCCATGATCTCCCCGAAGGGCCGCAAAGTGCGCAGACGCATTCCGATCCGTATCAAGCTGGCCGCCGCCCTGGCCATCCCGATCACGGCACTGCTGCTGGTGTCCCTGCTCGAGGTGATCCAGAGCGCCAAGGCATCCGACGAGATCCAAGAGCAGACGACGCTGGCGGAGAGCTCGATCGGCCCCGGCGGCCTCGTCACCGTGCTACAGAACGAGCGCAACTACGGCGCGGTGTGGCTGCTGGGCTCCGAGAACGCCGTACAGCTGCCCGTGGCGTCGTTCGAGGAAGCGGTGACCGACACCGACGCGTCCCTCGCCCAGTTCCAAGAGGAGATCGACCGGCTGGGCGGCAGCGTGAAGGCCACGTACCAGCCGGCGGTGGACCAGATCAACGCCGACCTCGCGAACCTGCGCAACTACGTCACCTCGTTCACGGGCGAGCGGGGCCAGAACAACACGGCCACGTCCGAGCCGTTCTACCTGGGCTACATCGAGCTCATCGACAACCTGTTCGAAGCCAACGGGCAGGTGGCGCTGGCGGTCGACGACTCGACCCTGCGCCGCGGCGTGGAGCTGACCGACCTGGCCTCCCGCCAGATCGAGAACACCGGCCGCATCATCCGGGTGTTCCTGCTGGCCGGTGTGGGTCCCGGCGGGAAGCTCGATACTTCCCAGGAGATCGGCGAGGCGGCGGGCCTGGTCGGCCAGTACGACACCAACCTGGCCACGATCCAGCAGCTGGCAGTCGGCCGTTACGAGGCCGCCGTCGCCAAGGGGCTCAAGGAGAGCGCCGACTCCGGCTTCGCGGAGCTGGCCCACACCGGCCTGGCCGAGGCCGGGCAGGCGCCGGTCAACGTCGGGGCGTTCCTCGAGTCGACGTCCCGCGAGGAGGACGAGGGCTTGTACGGCGTCCGCACCGCGGTGAACGAGCGCATCCAGGAGCGGGCCGCCGAGCTGCGCGAAGAGGCCGCCCAGAGCCAGCGGCTGTACATGGGACTGGCCCTCGTCGCCATCGTCGTCGCCCTGCTGGTGACGTGGCTGGTGTCCCGCTCGATCACGCGGCCGCTGCGCTCGCTCACCCGCCAGGCCAAGGAGATGGCGGAGCGACGGCTCCCGGAGGCCGTCATCGACATCCTGGAGACGCCGCTCGGCGACGACGTGACCGTCCCCACCGTCGATCCCGTCCGGGTCAACACCCGGGACGAGGTGTCGGACGTGGCCGACGCCCTCAACACCGTGCAGGACTCGGCCCTCGACCTCGCGGTCGAGCAGGCCGTGCTGCGCCGCAACATCGCCGACAGCTTCGTCAACCTCGGCCGCCGCAACCAGAACCTGCTCGGCCGCCAGCTCGACTTCATCACCGAGCTGGAGACCAACGAGACCGACGCCGACACCCTGGCCAACCTGTTCCGGCTGGACCACCTGGCCACCCGCATGCGCCGCAACGCCGAGTCGCTGCTGGTGCTGGCGGGCATCGACCCGCCGCGGCAGTGGGCCGCGCCGGTGCGGCTCACCGATGTCATCCGGGCCGCCCTGGGCGAGGTCGAGGACTACCAGCGGGTCACGGTCCGGGGCGTCGAGCCCGCCACCATCCTCGGCTCGGCGGCCGCCGACCTGGCCCACCTGCTGGCCGAGCTCATCGAGAACGCCCTGGTGTTCTCGCCGCCCGACCAGACGGTCGACATCCGGGGCCGCAACCGGCCGGAGGGCTACACGCTGGCCATCATCGACTCGGGCCTGGGCATGCCGCCCACGGACGTGGCCGCCGCCAACCGGCGCCTGGCCGGGGCCGAGTCGTTCACCATCGCCCCGTCGAAGTACCTGGGCCATTACGTGGCCGGCAACCTGGCGGCCCGCCACGACATCCAGGTCCACCTGGACAACTCGCCGGGCAACGGCGTCACCGCCACGATCGAGATCCCGCACACGCTGCTCACCGCCGAGCAGCCGGTCGCCGACCCGATCAGCCCGCCGTACGGCACTCCCGCGGTGGGCATGGCCCCGCCCAGCCTGCACGCGGCGCCGCCCCCGCCGGCGGCCGCCCCGATCGACCGGCCCGCGGCGGCAGCCGCAGCCGCCGCGGCCAGCTCGCCGTGGTCCGGCCTGGACCTGCAGCCCCCGGGCCCGCCCACCATGCCGCTCGAGCCCGTGGCCCGCGGCCCCGAGCTGCCGGCCCAGCCCACACGCACGGCCAGCGGCCTGGTCAAGCGGGCACGGCGGGCCGGCGAGCCGGAGGCGCCCGCCGCGGTCATGCCGGACGGCGACCTGCTGGCCAGCCTGTCCAGCATCGCCGACGCGCACACGGGCCGGCTGCCGGTGTCCCGCCAGGCGCCCGTGCCGTCGCCCGAGCCCATGCCGCCGGCGCCGCTGTGGTCCGCTCTCAACTCGCGCCAGCACCCGGTGATCGAGTCGCACGCGTCTCGCCCACCGACGAGCCGGTCCTGGACGGTGCCGCCCCAGGCACTGCACCCCGGACCGCCGCCGCCCGGGGGCGATCCCCTGTCCGGCGGCCAGACGACCGGTGGCCTGACCCGCCGCGTGCGCGGCGCGCAACTGCCCTCGACCCAACCGCTCAGCGTGCGACGCGCGCAAGAACCCCCATCGCGGGGCGACGGCGGTTATCGTCGCGACGATCACCGCACCGTCGTCGGCCACAGCGGCACGCTGGGGAACGGGAACGGCAACAGGAATGGGCACACGAATGGTCGTGATGGTGCCGGTGCCGAACACGAGAGCAGTGCGGCCAGGAGCGTCTACGGCTTCCTGACGAGCTTCACACAGGGCGTGCAACGCGGCCTCGACGAGGCTCACCGCGACGAGAACTTCCCGAAGGAGAATTCATGACCCTGAGCGACGAGGCCCGCAATTTCAACTGGCTACTCAACAGCTTCGTCGACCAGACCGCTGGTGTGACCGACGCCGTCGCCGTGTCCTCGGACGGCCTGCTGATGGCCGCGTCGAGCTCGCTCGACCGGGCGTCGGCGGAACAGCTCGCCGCCATCATCTCGGGCTTCGTCAGCCTGGGCCACGGGGCGTCGCGCTGCTTCGACTTCGCGGGGCTCGAACAGATCATCGTGGCGATGCGCCAGGGCTTCCTGTTCGTGTCGTCGATCTCCGACGGAAGCTGCCTCGGCGTGGTGGCCACCCGCAACTGCGACATCGGCCTGGTGGGATACCAAACGACGCTACTCGTCGAACGGGCGGGCCAGGTTCTGTCGCCCGCCCTCGTCGCCGAGCTTAAGGCGGGAGTCGTCGCGTGAACGAAGGTCACGACCTGGTCCGCCCGTACATCATGACGGGGGGTCGTACCCGCGCCCAGAGGCGTGACCTTCGAGTTGAGACTCTGCTGCAGACGCGCACCGAGCACATCCCGCCCTACCTGCCCGACGAGCAGCAGCTCGTGCTCGACCGGTGCATCCGGGCCCTGTCGGTCGCCGAGGTGGCTGCGCACCTCAACCTGGTCGTCGGCGTCGTGATGATCCTGGCCGACGACCTCATCTCTGCCGGACTGCTGGACGTCCACCACACCGATCCGGTCGAGATCGAGCTCTCCATGCTCACGAAGATGATCGAACGGGTCAGGGCCATCTGATCGCCCGGGCCACCGCTACGACTACTCCTACGAGGTTCCGCGCCGTGCAATCCACTGCCGAGAGCGCCGCAACGCGCATCACATCGGTCAAGTTCGTCATCGCCGGCGGCTTCGGCGTCGGTAAGACGACCTTCGTCGGCGCGATCTCCGAGATCGAACCGCTGCGCACCGAGGCGGCGATGACCAGCTCGTCGATCGGTATCGACGACACGCGCCACATCGCCGGCAAGACGACGACGACCGTGGCCATGGACTTCGGCCGCATCACGGTCGACGACACGCTCGTGATGTACCTGTTCGGCACGCCGGGCCAGGACCGGTTCGGCTTCATGTGGGACGACATCTGCCTCGGCGCGCTGGGCGCCGTGGTCCTCGTCGACCCCCGCCGGATCACCGACAGCTTCCCGGGCATCGACTACTTCGAGGCCAACGCCATCCCCTTCGTGATCGGCGTGAACGTGTTCGACGGCGCCCCGCGCTACCCCATCCCCGAGATCCGGGAGGCCCTCGGGGTGGCCGGCGACACGCCGATCGTCGACTGCGACGCGCGCAACAAGGACTCGGTGAAGATGGTGCTGCTGACGCTGCTCGAGAGCCTGGTGGCCAAGGCCCAGGCTCGCGCCCACATGCGCTGACCGACCCGCCGCAGCCATCGCCCTCTCATTGGCGCGCCCCTGACTACCACCACGGAAAGTGGTGGTAGTACCGCGCTCACGCCCCGCGACATCCGCCGGGTGATTTCGTGCGATGATGACGTTGCGAACCGCTGGGGATGCGTTTCGTCATAAGGGGATTCGTTCGTTGCGCCGCGTACCCATCCGCATGAAGCTCGCAGCGGCACTTGCCGTGCCGCTGTTCGCCCTCGCCGCCGTCACCTTCGTCGAGGTCGCCCGCACCTCCGGGGCGGTCAGCGACATACGGGAGCAGACCGCGCTGGCCAAGGCCGCCATCGGGCCCTCCGGCCTCGTCACCACGCTGCAGAACGAGCGGTCGTGGGCCTCGGTCGAGCTCGTCGGGTGGGGCGAGATGGCCCAGGTGCCGCTCAAGGGCTACCCGGAGACCCGCGAGGCCACCAACGCCGCCATCGACACCTTCCGGTCCGAGGTCGAGGCCGAGGGCGGCGAGGTGGAGCGCACCTTCTCGGACGCGCTCCAGGGCCTCGATGCCCTGGCTCAGGTCCGGGGTGACATCGACGCCTTCACCGCCCCCCGCAGCACCGCCAACGCCAGCTTCTCCGCGCCCACCTACGACCGCTACACCGCGGTCATCACCCCGTTCTTCGACGCCATCACCGAGCTCTCGGTGGCCGTCGACGACCCCGACCTGCGCCAGGGCACCGAGCTGGCCGACGCGGTGGCCCGCGAGGTCGAGGTCCTGGGCGACTCGATCTCCCAGGTTCTGGGCGACGTGGCCACCGGCGTGAACATCAACACCGCCGAGCAGGTGGCCTGGGTGTCCACCCGGCAGGCCGAGTTCGAGCAGTACGCCCAGAAGCTGCGCAACGCCACCGGCGCCTACGCCCAGGTCGTGTCCGACACGTTCCCGTCCCAGCTGTACGACGACGTCAACGCCTACCTCGACCAGGCCATCACCACCGGCACCGTGGACATCATCCAGGTGGCCATGGGGGTGGCCGACCGCCCCGACGGCCAGACGTTCGCCCCCCTGCAGGACGGCATCGCCGCCGAGCTGGTCGACCGGGCCGACTCGCTCAACGCCGCGGCCGTGGCGCGCCAGCGCTGGTACGCGGCGCTCGGCGGCATCACGTTGGTGCTGGCCACGGTGCTGGTGTGGTTGGTGTCGCGGTCGATCACCAAGCCGTTGCGGTCTTTGACCCACCAGGCCAAGGAAATGGCCGAACACCGCCTCCCCGACGCCGTCCTGGACATCCTCGAAACCCCCCTCGGCGACGACGTCGCCATGCCCACCATCGAACCCGTCACCGTCAACACCCGCGACGAAGTCGCCGACGTCGCCGACGCCCTCAACACCGTCCAGGACACCGCCCTCGACCTCGCCGTCGAACAAGCCGTCCTCCGCCGCAACATCGCCGACTCCTTCGTCAACCTCGGCCGCCGCAACCAAAACCTCCTCGGCCGCCAACTCGACTTCATCACCGAACTCGAAACCAACGAAGCCGACCCCGACACCCTCGCCAACCTCTTCCGCCTCGACCACCTCGCCACCCGCATGCGCCGCAACGCCGAATCCCTCCTCGTCCTCGCCGGCATCGAACCACCCCGCAAATGGGCCGCCCCCGTCCGCCTCACCGACGTCATCCGCGCCGCCCTCGGCGAAGTCGAGGACTACCAACGCGTCACCGTCCGCGGCGTCGACCCCGCCACCATCATCGGATCCGCCGCCGCCGACCTCGCCCACCTCCTCGCCGAACTCATCGAAAACGCCCTCGTCTTCTCACCCCCCGACCAAACCGTCGACATCCGCGGCCGCAACCGCCCCGACCCCCACAGATCCCACCCCGACAGCGACCACAACACCGCCCAGGACCCCTACGGACCCGGCTACACCCTCGCCATCATCGACTCCGGCCTCGGCATGCCCCCCACCGACGTCAACGCCGCCAACCGCCGCCTCGCCGGAGCCGAATCCTTCACCATCGCCCCCTCCAAATACCTCGGCCACTACGTCGCCGGAAACCTCGCCGCCCGCCACAACATCCACGTCCACCTCGACAACTCCCCCGGCAACGGCATCACCGCCACCATCGACATCGGGCCCTCGCTGCTCACCGACGAGCACGCCCAGCCCCAGGCCGAGGAGGTCCACGCCGCCCGCGAGGTGTGGCCCCCCGCCCCGCGCGAGGTCGATCCGGGCGAACCGCCGCCGCCCGAGCTCGCGCCCCCCGGCCCCGGCCGGCTGCCCGCCACCCACAGCTACCTTCCCACCGCCACCAGCGCCTACCCGCCCATCGACACCGGCGCGCCCCCTATGGGCGGCGACACCACGGGCCCGGTCGTGGACCGCCCCGCGGCCGCCTACCCGGGCCTGGGCGGCACGACGAGCGGCGGCTTCGGACGCCCGCTCGCCTACCCCCGCGCCCAGTTCGGCGCGGTGCCCACCTCGCCCGTGCCTCCACCGGCGACCGCCCCCACCCCGTTCGGCTACGCCGACGCCCCACCGGCCGCCGTCCCACTGACCCCGCAGGCCCCCGCGCCCCTCGCCGGCGGCCCGGCCGAAGCCCCAGACCCCACCGCCGAGGCCCGCCGCACGGCCAGCGGCCTGGTCAAGCGCACCCCCCGGGTGGTGGACACCGGCTCGGTCCCGGCCATCGGCGCCGAGCCCAGCGACGACCTGCTGGCCTCCCTCAGCCGCTACGCCCGCGGCCGCGAGGAAGCCGGCACCATCGCCGCGGCCGCGGGCGGGCCCCTCACCCGCAGACCCCTCGACCCCGCCAGCCTCAGCACCGGGGCGGACGCCACCCCAGGCCCCACCTCCCGGCTGCCCTCGCGCCGGCCGGGCGCCGCCCCCGCCATCCCCACCCGGGGAGACCTGGCCGCCTCGGCCCCGGCGGTCCCGGGGATGCCGACGCTCCCGTCCCGCACCCCAGGAGCCACCCGCCCCGCAGGCCCCGGGGGCCCCGGCGGCAACGGCCCGCAGACCGGCAACCCCACAGTCTCAGGCCTACCGACCCGCGTCCCCGGCGGCCGCGCCATCCCCACCCGCGGCAACATCGGCGCCACCGCCCCAGCCACTCCACGCACCCCAGGCACCCCCGCCGACCCGTTCGCCGCCACCCCCGCCGCCCACGCCGGCAGCCCCGCGGCCCCGGGCTCCACCCCTCCGGCGATTCCCACACCGTTCCCCAGTGCCCGCACCGCGCCCACCGACCCATTCGGCACCGCCCCCACCGCCCCCACCCACACCAGCCCGCCCGGCTCCACCGACCGCCCCACGCCATTCCCCACCGGCCCCACCGCGCCCACCGACCCATTCGGCGCCGCCCCCACCACCCACACCGGCCCCGCCGACCGCCCCACGCCATTGCCCACCGGCCCCACGGGGCCCACCGACCCATTCGGCGCCGCCCCCACCACCCACACCGGCCCCGCCGACCGCCCCACGCCATTCCCCACCGGCCGCACCGGGCCTGCCGACCCATTCGGCGCCGCCCCCACCGGCCAGCCCGGCCACCCCCGGCAGGGCGACGACCCGTTCTCCGCCACCACCCAGCCCGGCCACACCGACCGCCGCACGTCCTTCCCCACAGCCCCGACCGACCCGTTCGGCGCCGCGCCCGCCGCCCATGCCGGTGGCCCCGGGGCTTCCCCGGCGTTCCCGTCCGGGCTCTCCGGGCTCGGTGCCGGCTTCCCCGGTCCGACGCCGCCGTCGTTCCTCACCTCGCCTGGAGCGGGGCCCGTCCCCGGTGGGCCCGGGAGCCCACCTCCTGCGTGGCTCACCGCAGAGCCGCCGCCCGGGCCGAGCGCGCCCGCCGGGCGCCGTCCCGCGGGCGACACCCTGGGAAGCTTGCTCGCCGGGCTGGGCCAGCCGGGGTTCAGCCCCCGCCCTCAGGGCGGTGCGCCCGCCACACCGACCGCTCCCGCCGGGGGACCTTCACCCGCAGCAGGAACGACCAGCGGGGGGCTCACCCGCCGGGTGCGGGGCGCCCAGCTTCCCACCACGAACCCCCTGGCCGTACGCCGGACCGCGGCGGGTCCGCCGCCCGGAGGGCCCAGCGCAACCGGCGGCCCGCTCCCGCCCATGCCCTCCCGCACACCCCCGGCCGCAAGCTCCGCCGACGCGGTGTACAGCTTCCTGACCAACTTCTCCGCCGGGGTGCAACGAGGTCTCGACGAGACCCGTCAGGGCCATTGACACGCCGTCGCCCGGTGTCTGGGCGTGAACCCGTCGGTACGAGACGTAGGGCGGAGACTACGTCGCGCGCAAATGGTGACGTGACTGTCAATACTTTGACATGATGGGCCGCGACTGACGTCGCTGGGTCTGCCCAAACCTGGGGAAGCGGCCGACACTCTTCCCTCGGCTCGGGCCGGCATCGCTTATTCACTCGCACCCTACGGAGACCATGTTGCGCCGGGTTCCGATTCGCATGAAGCTCGCGGGCGCGCTAGCCGTCCCGCTGCTGGCGTTGGTGGTCGTGACCGCGCTGGAGGTCGTCCAGTCGGCCAGCGAGTCCCGCCAGGTGCGCGAGCAGGTCGAGCTGGCCGAGGCGACCGTCGGCCCCCTCAGCCTGCTCAGCGTGCTCGAGGACGAGCGCAACGCCGCCGCGGTCTACACCATGCACGTCGAGGACGCGGTGGCACTGCCGGTGGAGGACAACGGGCAGGCCCGCGCCGCCGTCAACGCCGCCATCTCCAGCTTCCGCGCCGAGGTCAACGACCGCGGCGGCAACATCGCCCTCGCCTATGCGCCGGCGCTCGAACAGCTGGACAAGCTCGACGCGCTGCGGGCCAGCATCGACGCCATACCGGAGAACGAGCGCGGCCTGCAGAACATCGAGGCGGTGTCCACCAACTTCGACGGCTACTCGCAGATCATGGACGCGTTCTTCGACGCCAACAAGCGGGTGGCCCTCGCCATCGACGACACGGACCTCCGGCGCGGCGCCGAGCTCACCGACCTCGAGGCCCGCCAGACCGACCTGACCGCTCGCCTCGTGCGCGATCTGCTGCTGGCCCAGATCGGGGGCGACAGCCCCGATGGGCTCAACATGCCTTCGGAGATCGGCTCGGTCTCCCGCCAGCTGGCCGCGCTCCGCGCCAACGCCGACGCCATCCGCACCAAGGCGACGGGCGACTACAAGCCGCTGGCCGACGCCCTCTTCGCCGACGAGAACGTCCAGAAGTTCCCGGAGGTCGTCGACCAGGCCATAGCCAGCGGGACGGTCGATCTCGACGCCGTGCTGACCACGTCGGCCGGCGAGGACCCCGACACGTTCGGCTACACCGTGTTCCGCAAGGATGCCATCGCCGAGCTGAGCGCATCCGGCGACGATCTGGAAGCGAGCGCCGCGACGCGCCAGCAGCTGTTCGCCATCCTGGCCGGGTCGGCGGTGGTGATCGCCGGGGTCGTCGCCTGGTTGGTGTCGCGGTCGATCACCAAGCCGTTGCGGTCTTTGACCCACCAGGCCAAGGAAATGGCCGAACACCGCCTCCCCGACGCCGTCCTGGACATCCTCGAAACCCCCCTCGGCGACGACGTCGCCATGCCCACCATCGAACCCGTCACCGTCAACACCCGCGACGAAGTCGCCGACGTCGCCGACGCCCTCAACACCGTCCAGGACACCGCCCTCGACCTCGCCGTCGAACAAGCCGTCCTCCGCCGCAACATCGCCGACTCCTTCGTCAACCTCGGCCGCCGCAACCAAAACCTCCTCGGCCGCCAACTCGACTTCATCACCGAACTCGAAACCAACGAAGCCGACCCCGACACCCTCGCCAACCTCTTCCGCCTCGACCACCTCGCCACCCGCATGCGCCGCAACGCCGAATCCCTCCTCGTCCTCGCCGGCATCGAACCACCCCGCAAATGGGCCGCCCCCGTCCGCCTCACCGACGTCATCCGCGCCGCCCTCGGCGAAGTCGAGGACTACCAACGCGTCACCGTCCGCGGCGTCGACCCCGCCACCATCATCGGATCCGCCGCCGCCGACCTCGCCCACCTCCTCGCCGAACTCATCGAAAACGCCCTCGTCTTCTCACCCCCCGACCAAACCGTCGACATCCGCGGCCGCAACCGCCCCGACCCCCACAGATCCCACCCCGACAGCGACCACAACACCGCCCAGGACCCCTACGGACCCGGCTACACCCTCGCCATCATCGACTCCGGCCTCGGCATGCCCCCCACCGACGTCAACGCCGCCAACCGCCGCCTCGCCGGAGCCGAATCCTTCACCATCGCCCCCTCCAAATACCTCGGCCACTACGTCGCCGGAAACCTCGCCGCCCGCCACAACATCCACGTCCACCTCGACAACTCCCCCGGCAACGGCATCACCGCCACCATCGACATCCCGCCCACCCTCCTCACTGCAGACCACGAGCTGGAGTTCGACCACGGCGCGGGCGCGCTCGGCGGCCGCGAGCTGCTGCCCGTCACCGGGGGCGGATTCTCGCCGGGGACCCGAGCGCCGGACCCGGAGCCGCCGCTGTGGCCCGCGTCCATGGCGAACTGGGAGACCCCGCCGGCGGCCGCCGCGCCCTCGCCGGCCGGCGCCGTGCCCCCGCCGCCGTTGGTCAGCCGGACGCAGAGCGGCCTGGTCAAGCGAGCGCCCGGCAACGGCCTGAGCACGACCGTAGGCGCCGGCGAGCCGTCCGCCGACCTGCTGGCGACGCTGTCGCAGCACTCCGCCAACCTGCAGCGGGGCGACGGCGACGGCACCGGTCCCTGGGCGCGAACCGGCCTGTGGGGGCCCTTGGAGACGATGGGCCGGGGTGGCCGCGACCACGGCAGCGACGCACCGCCCCCCGACCGACCCCGCGACCGGGCCGACCGCTACCCGCCCCCGGACGAGCCGTCGATGCCCGAGGCGCCCGCGGCCTGGGCCACGCCGCCGCCTGCCCGCCCGACGGCGCCGCCTGCCCCTGCGGCGCCCCTGGATCCCAGCCAAGGCGGGATCACCAGCCACGGCCTCACCCGGCGGGTCCGGGGCGCGCAGATGCCGACCACGGAACCGCTGCTGCTCCGGCGCGGCACCGGCAGCGACACGGGCGACCATGCCCCGGTGCCGACGGGGGTCGGCGGGAACCGCGATCGGCTCACCCCGCCCGAGTCCCGGCGGCCGGCCGACGACGTCTACTCATTCCTGTCCAACTTCACCGCCGGGGTGCAGCGCGGGCTGCGGGAGGCACCGCGGCCCAACGGCCAGCACGGGCGCTGAGGCTCACCCCAGCTTGATGAGGCTGCGCTTGAGGTTGCGCAGCGCCTGCTGGATGCGCTGCTCGTTCTCGATCAAGGCGAAGCGCACGTAGCCCTCGCCGCCGGGACCGAAGCCGATCCCCGGGGACAGGGCGACCTCGGCGTCGCGCACCAGCATCGAGGCGAACTCGACCGATCCCATCTCCCGGTAGGGCTCGGGGATGGGTGCCCACGCGAACATGGTCCCGCGGGGCCGGGGCACCTCCCAGCCCATGCGGTGGAGGCCGTCGATCAGCACGTCCCGGCGGCCCTGGTAGACCGCCTGCACCTCGCGCGGGAAGTCGACGGCCTCGTTCATGGTCACCGTGGCCGCGATCTGGATGGGCTGGAACGTGCCGTAGTCGAGGTAGGACTTGAGCTTCGCCAGGGCCTGGACCACGTCGGCGTTGCCCGCCAGGAAGGCCATCCGCCAGCCCGCCATCGAGAACGACTTGGTCATGGAGTACAGCTCGACGGCGCACTCCTTGGCCCCCTCGGCCTGCAGGATCGACGGCGGCTCGAACCCGTCGTAGCCCAGCTCGGCGTAGGCGTTGTCGTGCACCACGATGATCTCGCGCTCGCGGGCGAAGTCGACGACCTGCTGGAAGAAGTCCAGGTCGACGGTGGCGGTCGTGGGGTTGTGGGGGAAGCTGAGCACGATGACCCGCGGCTTCGGCCACGAGTACTCATACGCCTCGTGCACGCGCTCGATGAAGTTCCCGTCGGTCGACATGGGGATCTCTCGAGCGGAGGCGCCCGCGAACAGCGGGGCGAAGATGTGGATCGGGTACGACGGCGAAGGCACCAGGGCGGCATCACCCGGGCCCAGCAGCACCCACATGAGGTGCGAGAACCCCTCCTTCGCTCCGATGGTGGTGATGACCTCGCGGTCGGGGTCGAGGTAGACGCCGAAGCGCCGCTGGTAGAGGTCGGCCAGGGCCTGACGCAGCTTGGGGATGCCCCGGCTGGCCGAGTAACGGTGGTTGCGGGTGTTGTGGGCCGCCTCGCACAGCTTGTCGACCGCCAGGTGGGGCGACGGGATGTCGGGGTTGCCGAAGCCCAGGTCGATGACGTCCTTGCCGGCTCGCCGGGCCTCTACCTTCAGACCGTCGATGATCGTGAAGACGTAGGGGGGCAACCCGGTGATGCGGCGAAACTCCATGGCACCACGGTAGCCGGGGGTGGTGGTGGCCCCTGAGGTCGGTTTCGGGGATCATCGTGGCCGTGACCCCTGAGATCGACGTTGTGATCGAGATCCCCCGTGGCAGCCGCAACAAGTACGAGTACGACCACGAGGCGCACGTCTTCCGGCTGGACCGCCGGCTGTTCACGGCCATGACCTATCCGGCCGACTACGGCTTCATCCCCGACACGCTCTCGGAGGACGGCGATCCGCTCGACGTGCTGGTGCTGCTGGAGGACGCCACCTTCCCGGGCTGCCACGTCACCGCCCGCGCGGTCGGCGTGTTCTGGATGGAGGACGACGCCGGCCCCGACGCCAAGATCCTGTGCGTGCCCGCCGGCGACCCCCGCTGGGAGCAGGTGGGCGACATCGCCGACCTGCCCGCGCACCTGATGGACGAGATCGAGCACTTTTTCGAGGTCTACAAGAAGCTCGAACCGGATAAGCACTCGAACGTGCGGGGTTGGGAGGGCGCCGGTGCCGCCGTCGCCGAGATCGAAGCCTGCCGCGAGCGCCATCTCACTGCCGGCTGACGAGCCGTCCTGGCCTGACGCACTCGCACTGGGCACCGCCCACCCCGGTCAGCCGGGGTGGCGGAGCTCGGCCTCTTCCTCCCAGCCGAGCAGGGCGGCGCCGATGGCACCGGCCTGCTCTCCCAGCTCGGCGGCGACGATGCGGACATCGGGACGCTCCTCCGGGGCCATGACCTTGCTGACATAGGCGCGGCGGACCGGCTCCAGCAGCAGCTCCCCGACCTCGACCAGGCCGCCGCCGATCACCACCAGCTGGCAGTCCAGCAGGGTGACCAGGTTGCCGATCCCCAGGGCGACCCACGAGGCGAAGGTCTCGATCACGGCGAGCGCCTCCGGGTCGCCCTCGGCCGCTGCGTGGGTCACGTCCTCGCCCCGGACGTGTTCGGCCACCCCGCCCGCCAGTTCGACGCCCCGCGGGAAGCGACCGGCCTCGGCCGCCTCCCGCCCGAGCCAGCCGAGCCCGCTGCCCGAGGCGAACCGCTCCCAGCAGCCTCGCCGGCCGCAAGGGCACAGCGGTCCCCGGGGGTCGACCACCATGTGGCCGGCCTCGCCCCCGAACCCGTGGGCGCCGCGGACCAGGAAGCCCTCGGCCACCACCCCGGCGCCGATCCCGGTGCCGAGGGTGACGCACACCGCGTCGTCCACGCCCCGGCCGGCGCCGGCCATGTGCTCGCCCCAAGCGGCGCAGGTGGCGTCGTTGTCCACCCGGACGTGGCGGCCCAGGCGGCGCTCCAGCTCCTCGCCGACGTGCACGTCGTGCAGGCCGGGCAGGTTGGGCCCGACGTGGAGGACACCCTGGCGGTCGACCAGCCCGGCGATGCCCACGCCCACGCCGGCCAGGGAGCCGGAGCCCACCCCCGAGCGATCGCCCAGCTCGCGCACCACGCCCGCGATGGCGTCCATCAGCTCGTCGGTGCCGTCGGGTGTCGCCACCCGCACCTCGTCGACCACGGTCCGCGGGTCGTCGGGGTCGATGGCGATGCCGAGGACCTTCGTGCCACCGATGTCGACGCCCGCCAGCAGGCGATCGTGAGCGCTCAATAGCGCAGCAGGGCCCCGATGCGGCCCATCACGTCGAGATCCGCGTTGCCGACGCAGATCTCGAGCTGGCATTGCTGGGCCAGCGCTTCCTCGACCACGTCCTCGACCAGGTCGTCGACCTCCACCATCTGGCCGCCACAACCCTTGCAGCGCCGGCCCATGGCCGCGAGGGTGTCGCAGCTGCGGCAGCGCCAGCCGGGAGCGACATAGCCCTTGGACACGACGAGCGTGTCCACCCGGTGGGCGGCGAGCGCCTCGACCACCGCGGCGAGCCCGGCCACGCCCCGCCGGTCGGCCGATGTCGCCGCCCGCAAGCGCTCGACGACCTTGGCCTCGCGGGCCCGCTCGACCTGGGCCTCGACCTGCAGCGCGGCCGCCAGCACCTCGGCATGGTTGGCGGTGACCGGGACGGACAGCCGGCCGCACAGCCGCTTGCGCAGGTAGGGGTGGAGGTTGGCCTCGAGGTGGCCGGCCAGGTGCTCGGGCGCGGCGATGGCCAGGTGCTCGAAGCGGTGCTGGTCCCAGACGTCGAACGCCACCTGCGCCGCGTTGCGAAGGTGCTGGAGCGTGCGTTCCTCCAGCGAGTGGGGATGGTCGCCGCCCCGGTCGCGCTCGCCCCGGGGTCCGGTGGCGCGGGGCAGGGCCTCGAACTGCTCGGACCGCTCGACCAGCTCACCCAGCTCGAACACGAACATGCGCGCCCGCTGCCGGTCGGCCAGCAGGACGCCGACGGGCTCGTGCTCGCGGAGCACCGATTCGAGCTGGCCCACCGCCGGCACGTGGTTGATCACCACCCGGGCCCGCACCGGCACCGGGAGCTCGATCACCTCCCAGAGCCGGTCGGCCGTGCAGGCGAAGATGGCGAGGCCTCGGGTCCGCGACCGGTCGAGGCCGCTGCGGACAAGCTGGGAGATCTTGTTGAGGTCGGACTGGACGGACGCTTCCCCGTCGGCCTGCGCACGGGCGCTGTGCAGCAGGATGTCGACTTCTCGTTGCAGGTCTTGGTGGCGGGCCACCCGGCGGCCGTCGACGTCGAGATAACAGGATGTGATTGGGGCTCGGTCCCCTTTTATCGCTGCCAGCTCCCTGATCGCGGCTTCGGTGATTACCGCCACGGCGCCTCCTGGTTGCGATCTCGATGATCGACTTGGATGGTGCCCACCCGGTGCCCGGGCCGGTCGGGCTGACGCAGGCGATGCTAGGCGACCCAGCCGCGGCTTGCGCAGGGACGAACGTCAGGTGACGCGGATACGTTCGACCTTCGCCTGGCGTTCATCTTGCGGCTCCGGCTCCCGGGGGGCGGAGGGCGGCCAACCCCCGCCTGCCGCCCGTTTCGCCATGTCCCCGAGCCCGGCCACCAGGCCCGCCAGCGACGCCAGCGCGTCGGGGTCGTTCACCATCTCCTCGGCCACGTCCAGCGCCGCCCGCGCCGCCTCGATCAGCTCCCGCGCTGCAGCCTGCAGGTGCTCGACCCCCTGCCGCGCCCGCTCGTGCACGTCCTTCCCGCCCTCCGGCCCATCCGGGCCGTCCGTCACGCTCTCCGGATCGCGGCCGGTCTCACCCCGGTCTTCGCCGTCCCGGGCGCGGCCACCTCGGCGGCTGTCGCGTGCGCCATTCGTCCCTGCCGCGCGGCCGGCGCCCGACCCGCGGTCTCGCCGCGCCCGCGCGGCCGCCCGATCCGCCGCCGCGGACCACCCGCCGCCCCCCGACGCCGGATCCTCGCCATCCGCGAAGTCCCGTCCGGCCCGCCGTTCCGCCCCGGCGGACGAGTCGCCGGTCGCCGTCGCGTGATCGTCGCCGTCCGCGAAGTCGGACCCCTCGGCCTGTTCGTGTGCCGCAGGCGGCTGGCTGGTCGTGGCCTGGTCCATGGTCGTGTCCTCCCCAGTCATGCCCGGGCAACGGTGGCGCCGACGGGGACGTCGCCCGCGGCGCGGTCTCCGAAGGTCACCGTCAGGGTTCCTTCCCGCAACTCGGCGCCGTCGATCACCCGGCGACGGAGGGCGTCGGGCAGCACCAGTGAGCGCCGGTAGGGCCCGACCCGCACGAGCAGCTCTTCGCCGGTGCGCCCGACCTCCAGGTCGTCGCGTTCGGTGAAGGGCAGCTTCAGCTCGAGCAGCAGGCGATCGCCCTGGCGGCGGACCGCCAGCGGTTCCCGGATGCCGAAGCGGGCGGTCGGGTCCTCGTCGTCGTACAAGGCGTCGGCGAAGTGTCTCAAGGCGGCCATGCCCACCGGCTCGGCCGGCTGCAGCGGGACCCGTAGCACCGGCACCGGAGCGAAGCCCCGCTCGATGGCGGCCAGGTGCTCGGCGTGGGCGGCCTTCCAGCGGGCGAACCACGGATCCTCGATGCCCTCGGGCAGCAGCTTGTTCGCCACCACGGCGTCGACGTGGTAGCCGAACAGCGACAGGTATGTGTGGGTCCGGCGGGCCTCGGCGATCACCACGCGCTCGGGGTTGACCACCAGGCGCACGCTGGTGCGGCGGCCGTCCGTGAGGATGGCGCGCACCCCGTCGAGCCGGTCGTAGAACCGCTGGGTCGCGGCGAACACCTCGTCCCGGGCCACCGGCACGCTCGACACCCGCGCCACGAGCGGAGACACCGCTCGGGTCACGCGCCGGCCGACCGGGAAGATCCGCTCCATGTAGCGGCTGAGCACATCGGGCAGCGACAGCAGGCGGATGGTCTCGGCTGTGGGCGCGCAGTCCACCACCACGACGTCCCACTCGCCCGTGGTGGCGTGCAGCTTGATGTCGGAGAGGGCGAAGATCTCGTCCAACCCGGGCAGGACGGAGAGCTCCTCGGCTTCCAGGCCGTCGACGCCCGCCCAGCGGAACACCTCGAGGAGGTAGTGCTGGATCTCCACCCAGGCGTCCTCCATGCGGTCCTGGGCGTCGAGCTGCTGGCCGTAGAGGCCGTCGGCCTCGGCCACCGGCGCCACCAGCGGACCGAGCGGCACGTCGAATGCATCGCCCAGGGAGTGGGCCGGATCGGTCGACAGCGCCAGGGTGCGCAGCCCGGCCTCGGCGCAGCGCAGCGCGGTGGCGGCCGCCGCGGTGGTCTTGCCGACGCCGCCCTTGCCGGTGAACAGCAGGACGCGGGTCGGCGACGCCCCGCCTGGCGGTACCCCAGCCGGCGGCATCAGCTCTCGAGGTGCGAGCGCAGGCCGCGCAGGGCCGTGGTGAGGAGCCGGCTCTCGGCGCGGCGCTTGACGAAGCCGGGCAGGGGCACGAGCAGGTCGACCTCCAGGTGGTAGGTGACGGCGGTGCGGTCCGGATCGCCGTCCACGGAGGCGAGCTCGTAGGACCCGTCGAGCTTGCGGGTGATGTCGCCCCTGAGCAGCTTCCAGGCCAGGACGTCGGGCGCCTGGCTGTAGTCGTAGCGCAGGGTGTAGCTGGTGCTGCGGCCCATGGCGGCGGCCCGAAAGGCGACATCGCGGGCGCGGCCTTCCCCGTCTCGCTCGAGGATCTCGGCCGACTTCAGGTCGTGCGCCCACGCGGGATAGCCCTCGAAGTCGGTGAGCACCTCCCAGGTGCGCTGCGGGGAGGCACCGACGACCATGTGCTGCGTCGTCTGGTCAGCCATCGTGGGAACGTTACTGCCCCGGCGCGTCGGCCTCGTCCGACTGGTCGCCGGGCTCGTCCTTGGCCGGGAAACGCCCGTAGCGCGCCCCATACAGGGCCATGAGCCCCACCCCCAGCATGGGCACGAGCACCGCGAAGGCGGAGGGCGTGAACGGCCGGACCGACGCAGCCACGACCGCCACGACCACCTGGGCCAGCAGGCACAGGCGCAGCACCCGCACGGCCCCCGCCGGCACCACGTCGCGGCCGGGGAAGAACACGCCGCCCATGGTCAGCACCTCGTAGCGGCTGCGGCCCACGGCCACGGCGTAGGCCCACAGGAAGGCCCCGCAGCCCACCACGAACAACACGAGGTCGAGGGGCACCGACAGCACCACCAGCGGCTCAGGCAGCACCGCCTCCAGCAGGGACACGACCGCGAAGACGACGGTCGCGTACACGTCGAACCGCAGGATCCGCTGTCCTTCCCGGACGGCGCCCGCCGCCTCCTCGCCGGCGCCGGCCGCGCCGGGCTCGGCCTCCACCGACTCGGGCGGCACGGCGCGGCCGTTCCCGTCGCCGCTGGGCATCACCATCGGGCCAGCACCTCGGCCAAGCGGCGGGCGAGCACGTCGTAGGCGAACTCGTCCTCCACTCGCCGGCGAGCGGCCGCACCCATGGTGGCTCGGCGCTCGGGGTCGTCGAGCAAGGCGGCCAGCGCTCGGGCCACCGCGTCAGGGGCGCTCGGGGTGTCCACGACGAGGCCCGTCACGCCCTCGGCCACCGCCTCGGCCGCGCCGCCGCTGGCCCCGGCCACCTGGGGTACCCCGCAGGCTGCCGCCTCCAGGAAGACGATGCCGAAGCCCTCCTGCTCCAGTCCCGCCCACCGGTTGCGACACAGCATGGCGTACACGTCGGCGCAGCCGTAGAGATCGGGCAGGTCGCCTTCGGGCACCCTCCCCAGCAGCCGCACCGGCGCCCCGGTGCGGGCCACGAGTCGCTCCAGCCGCCGGCGGTCGCGGCCGGAACCGCCGATCGCCACGACGAGGTCTGGACGCGGCGAGGCCAGGCGGGCGCTCGCCTCGATGAGCACGTCCATGCCCTTGCGGGGGACGAGCCGGCTCAGGCTCACCACGACCCGGCCCTCGGCCGGCAGGTCGAACAACGCCCGAGCCTTGGCCCGCCGCTCCGGGTCGAGCGGCCGGAAGCGCTCGGGGTCGACCCCCGGCGGCACCACCGTCACGGGCAGGGCCCGCCCCGCCGCCCGCTCGGCCTCCGCCGCCGGATACCCGCCCGCGGCCACGATCTCGGAAGCTCCCCGCAGCACCCGGCCGAGCAACGCCCGGCTGCCCGGCAGCCGTCCGGGCACCGTGACCTCCGCCCCGTGGAGCACCAGCCCATAGGGGGTCGCCAGGCGGGGGCCGAGGAGCCCGACGGGCAGGGCCGGATCGAGCATCACCAGCCCGGCCCCGGTCTCGGCTGCGAGCGCGTCGATGCGACGCGCCAGCGAGGGCGTCGGCAGCAGCACCTTCTGGGAAGTGCGCACGACCCGGAAGGGCTGCTCGGCGTCCCACGCGCCGGCGCCCTCGTACGGCGTCGTGAGGACGGTGAAGGTCTCGGGATCGAGGCGACGCCACAGCTCCCACAAGTAGGACTGGATGCCGCCCAGCTTGGGCGGGAAGTCGTTCGTCACGAGCAGGTGCGGCATGGTTCGGAATCCTCGCGTCGCGTCTCAGCGCGGCTCGACGGGCGCGGCCAACTCGGCCCGTACGAGAGGGTTGGGATCGGCGCCGAAGTCGTGCTCGCCGCCGGCCAGCAGGTCGTCCCGCCCCAGGCGCCGAGCGGCCCACACCGCGTGGGCCCGCACCAGTTCGTCCGGAGACGCCAGCGCCCGGCGCAGCGCACTCACCACCCGCGGGTCCTGCGCATCGGCCACATTGCCCAGGACCACCAGGGCGTTGCGCCGGAGGTATCGCGCCTCGCGCCGCGGTATGTACCAGCGCCCGTGACGGGCGAGCAGCTCGTCGTCGCCGGCTTCGAGCAGGTCGACGACGTCGACGGTCACCTGCGCCGAGGCGCCGGCGGGCGTGGCGGCGACCGTGCGGTCGACACGCCGGTTCGGGGGGCATACGTCCTGGCAGTCGTCGCAGCCGTAGATCCGGTCGCCCAGGGCCACCCGGTGCTCCCGGGGGAACACGCCCTCGACCTGCAGGAGCCAGGCCAGGCAGCGACGGGCATCGACCACCCCGGGCCCCACGATGGCCCCCGTGGGGCAGCCGTCGAGGCAGCGGGTGCACGTGCCGCAGCCGTCCTCGACCCGCTCGGCGGCAGGCGGCAGCGGTGCGTCGGTGATGACCGAGCCCAGGACGAACCAGCTGCCCTCACCCGGGAGCAAGAGGTTGGCGTTCTTCCCGTACCAGCCCAGCCCGGCGCGATAAGCCGCCTCCCGGTCGACCAGAGCGTTGTCGTCGGCCACCACCCGAGCCCGCCAGCCCTCGTGCCGCAACCGGGCCGCGACCACTCCCAACGCCTGCCGCAGGGGGCCGTAGTGATCCTCCCAGGCGTAGCGCGCCACCCGTCCCGCCGGTGACACAGGCCGCCCGGGTGGCCGCACCTCGACGTCGACGTCCACGGCAGACCCCGCGGACCGCCGGTAGCTGCGGGCGCCGACCACCAGCGCCCGGGCGCCCGGCAGCGCGGCACCGGCGTCGGCCGAGCGCTGCGGTCGTCGGTACGTGAACGCCATGCCCCCGTGCAGCCCGGCGGCCTTGCGCCGCTCGAGGTGGCGGCGAGTGGTCGCGAACGGGGTGGCCGGAGCCACACCCACGGCATCGAGGCCCTGCGCGCGGCCCAACGCCACCAGGTCGGCGACGTCGGGAACGCGTCGAGCGGAGCGCGTGGCTGTGGGCACGGCAGCCATCGTGCCGAGCCGGCCCCGCGGCGGCAAGCCACGCGGCCGCGGCGGGCCAGGCTCACCCGGTGCGCCGCACGTGGCGCAGGCGGGGCAAGAGCCCGGCGCCGGACAGGAGCCGGATCGCCCGCTCCTCGGCCACGTCGACGACCACCGCCTCGCCCGGCTCGCGCGAGCAGATGAAGGTGACCACGCAGTCGGCACAAGCATCGGTGCCCTGCATGGCGCAGTCGTCGCAGTCGATGACCAGCGGGCCGTCGCGTGCCGGCTCGCCCTCGGGCGGGGTGCGGTTCGTTGGGGACACGGTCGTCTCCTCGCCCTCGGCCGTCCAGCGGCTCGGACATCTGCTCCACGGCCGTCACCCTACGAACGGCCTGTGACAGTTTCGGGAGGCGGACCTCAGCGACGCAGGAGATCGAGCAACTGGCGGGCGTGCAGGAGGTTGGCACCCAAGCGTTTGGCGCCCTCCCGCACCCGCTTGTCGCTCGAGGCCACCACCAGCGGGGTCGCAGCCGGCAGGCGCTCGACCAGATCCAGCACGACGTCGTCGGCTTCGACGCCGGGAGGTGAGAAGCGCACCCGCACCAACTGGCGCCCGGCGGTGGGCACCAGGGCCGCATCGACGGCGGCGCCGTCGAACACCACCTCGCTGTGGGTGGCCGTACGGGCCGCGAGGCCCTGAAGCGCCGTGACCAGCCGGCGACGCTGCTCGCCCGCGGCCAGCTCGGGCCAACCGGCCATCGTGACGTTGTAGCCGTCGACGATGAGCGTCACCCCCGGTGTCCGCAGCAGGTGCTCGGCAGCTTCGGGCGAGTCGTCGAACATGCCGCCGGGCAGGACCAGGGGCACCCGCCGGGCGGGCACAGCGCCGGGCTCGTCCCCGAGGCCCGGGTCCGCGGTGAGGTCGGGCGCCGCCCCGGCCGCGGCCGGCGCCGCGTCGAGCAGGCGCGCCAGGGCGGCCAGGCCATCGGCCACCGCGGCCGCGCCGTCGGCCGCCCGCGCCAGCTCGGCGGCGATCGCCGCCCGGTCGGGCGCGGGCCGGGCCTCCCGTGCCGGGGCGGTGGGCCTGGGGCGAGGCGTGGCCTCGGGCGTGCGGGTCGCCGGGCCGCCGGCGCCGCCAGCCGAGCTCGACCGGGTGCTCTCACGCGTGGCGGCGTCGGCCTCCAGCGCCCGGTTGCGCGCTCGCAACGTGTTCACCTCGGTGGACCGGTCGACGAGACGGGCCTCGACCCGCTTCAGGTTGCGGATGGCGTCCGCCCGCGCCGCGCCGAGGTCGGACACCTGGGCCTCCAAGTCGGCCAGGTGGGCCTCCGCGCGGGCCCGAAGGGCGCGTTCGGACGCCAGCTCGACGCGGGCTGCCTCCAACTCGACGCGCTGCGCCTCCGCCTCGCTCTCCGACCGGCGGGCCGCCGCCTCGACGACTGCGAGCCTGCGGGCGGCGGCGCGCTCGGCCCGAGCCTCCTGCTCATCCGCGCTGCGGGCCGCCGACTCGGCTTCCAACGCCTCGAGCTCGCCGGCCCAGCCCTCCGGGCGGCTGAGCCACAGCCAGCCGGCCCGGCCCACCTTGGCCTCGTCCACTTCGGCCGCAACCCGGGCGCGGAAGTTGTCGTCGCCCTCCACGACCCGGGCGATGGCCCGCAGCGACTGCGGGGTCTGCTTGGCGAAGCCCAGGTAGGGGCGCAGCGCGGGAGGCGGCGGGACGACGGGATCGTCCGTCAGGCCGGAGCGGGCCACGGCGAGGGCCGACTCGACCGCCGGGCGGATCACGCCCGCCGGATCGGTCAGGTCGCCCCCGGGCGGTCGGACGCAGCCGCGGTCACCTCGGCCGCGCCGTCCAGCGCGTCGTCGATCTGCTCGACTGCCGCGCCGTCGCCGCACCACCGGCAGGTCACCTCGTCGACGTGCTCGTCCAGCACGGACTCGTCCTCGAGGCGCAGATCGCCACCCAAGGTGTAGTGGTGGTACGCGCGCGTGCGCCGGGACGTCACGACGTCGAAGCGGGTCAGGTTGCCACAGGCGGAGCAGCGATAGCGGATGGCCACTGACGCAGCCTACCCAGCCGCTTCAGTCACCTCGGCACCACCGAGACACGTACACATGTTCGCTATAGTGAGCGGCGTGCTGGCGAGCGCTGACCACATCACTGACGTCGCGACCCCGCTCCATGCGGTCACGTTCTGCGTGGTCGACCTCGAGACGACCGGCGGATCCCCGGCCGACTGCACCATCACCGAGGTGGGCGCGGCCCGCTTCCGCGGCGGCGAGTGCCTCGGCACTTTCCAGACGTTGGTCAACCCGGGCTCCCCCATCCCGCCATTCATCACCCAGCTCACCGGCATCACCGAGGCGATGGTCCTGCCCGCGCCGGCCGTGCGGGAGATCCTGCCGGCCCTGCTCGAGTTCGTGGGCGGGGCGGTGCTCGTCGGCCACAACGTGCGCTTCGACCTGTCGTTCCTGGATGCCGCGCTCACGTCGCTGGACCGCGAGCGGCTCGGGCTCCCCTCGGTCGACACGGTGGCGCTGGCCCGGCGCCTGCTGCTCGATGACGACGTCGCCGACTGCCGGCTCGGCACCCTCGCGGCCCGGTTCGGCCTCCCCCACCGGCCCACCCATCGGGCGCTCGACGACGTGCTGGCCACGGCGGACCTGCTGCACCTGCTGCTGGAGCAGGCCGCCCCGCTGGGCGTCACCGAGCTCGACGACCTGCTGGCGCTCCCGGCCGTGGCCCGGCATCCGCATGCGGCCAAGCTGCGCCTGACGGCCCGGCTGCCCCGGGCGCCGGGCGTGTACCTGTTCCGCGACGGGCAGGGGCGGCCGCTGTACGCCGGCAGCGCCCGGGACCTGCGCACCCGGGTGCGTTCGCTGTTCGCCGTACGGGCGGGGCCGCGGTTGCGCACCCTGGGCCCGGTGTTGCGCGGGGCGCACCGCCTCGACCATGTGGTGTGTCCAACGGCGTTCGAAGCGGAGGTGGCGGCCACCCGAGTGGTGCACGCCCTGGAGCCCCGCTTCAACCCCGCCGCCGGGCGCTGGCGGGGCTATCGCTACGTCCGGCCCGTGGGCAGCCGGTCGCCGCGTGCGGCGGTGGCCCGGGTGCTGCCCTCCGGCTGTGCCGCGGGGGCCGGTTGGCTGGGCCCGGTGCCGTCGACTGCGGCGGCGCGGCGGCTCGTGGCCGCGGTCCAGGCTGCGGTCGGGGCGGGAGCTGACGGTGGGCCCGACCTCGGCGAGCGGATGCGACGGGCCGCGGCGGGCGACGGGGACGCGCTGCTGGCACCGTTGGAAGCTCGCCACCGGGACCTGGAGGATTTGCGCCGGGACGCCGAGGCGGCCGTCGTCGCCGAGCACATCGGCGCGCTCGGTGTCGTGCTGCGACGTCAGGCGCGGCTCGACGCGCTGCGGAGGGTCGAGCGCGTCGTGGTGGAGCTGCCGGACGGCACCCGCGCCGAACTGCGGCGCGGCCGCCTGGCTCCGAGCCAGACCGGCGAGCACGCCGGGTGCTCGGCCTCCGGCAACGGCCGCGGTCAGCCTGAACTGGCGCGGGTCGCGGCTGTCGATCCCGACGACTTCGAGCTGCCGCCGCGGCCCGAGGACGGGCCGCTGCCCCTCGCGATGGTTGACGAGCTGGCGTGCGTGGGGCGGTGGCTGGCGCGGTGCGCGCCTCACGTGCTGGCCGAGATCGTAGGCGGGCCATGAGGGCGGTCAGGGCGCCGCCGGCCCGGGTCTACGCTGCCTGGCGTGCTGACCGCCTTCGTGCTGATCCACGCCGTACCCGACCGCATCGCCGACCTCGGGTCCGAGATCGCGGAGGTCGACGGCGTGGCCGAGGTGTACTCGGTCACCGGGGACCTCGACCTCGTCGCCATCGTGCGGGTGAGGGAGCACGAGCAGCTGGCCGACGTGGTGACCCGGCACATCGCCGCGCTGGACGGCATCGTGCACACCACCACGATGTTCGCCTTCCAGGCCTACTCCCGCCACGACCTCGAGTCGATGTGGGGCCTGGGGATCGAGTGACTACGAGCCGTCCGGCCCCGCGGCTTCCGTAGGCGATGTAGCCGAGATGGCCGGGTCGGCGGACGGGTCCGCGACCGCCTCGACCAGGCGGTGGATCAGGTCCTCCCACGGGCCCGGCTGCGGGCGGGGCAGGTCGATGGCGCCGAACAGCAGGAAGCCCAGCGCGACCGCGTGGCAGAACCGCACGATCGAGAGGGTGTCGAGCTCGGGATCGATGCCCCCGGTGCGCTGGGCCTCGATGATGAGGGCGACCAGGTTCTCGGTGCGGTGCTCGATCACCCGCCGCAGCATGACCGCCACCTCGGGCTCCCGCCGGGCGGCCACGAACGCCTCCAGCAGCAGGGCCTGGCCGCTGTCGAACTCCTCGGTCACCAGGTGCGTGCCGACCCGGGAGATGATGTCGGTGGGCCGGCCCTGGAAGTTGTGCTCGGCGAACAGCTGGTCGAACTCGGAGTCGGACTGGGCCTCGATGGCCGCCAGCAGCAGCTCGGCCTTGCCGCGGAACCGCCCGTAGATGGCACCGGTGGTGAACCCGGCCCGCCGGGCGATCTCCTGCACCCCGGCGCCGTCGTAGCCCTTGTCCGCGAACACCTGGGCGGCCGCCGCGACCAACCGGTCGCGGGTGGGATCGCCGGACGGCGTGGAGGCCCCAGTGACGTCGGACATGTCCTCGCCAGTCAACGAGGTCGGCGCGGGGGCGTCAAGCCGAGTTGGACACGCTGACCAGCCGGTCGAGCGCGGCGGCGGCGTCGCCACCGTCGATGGAGGCTCGAGCCGCCTCGATCCCGGCGGGCAGATCGTCGACCAGGCCGGCTGCGACCAGTCCGGCGGCGGCGTTGAGCGTGACGATGTCGCGGTGGGGGCCCGCCTCGCCGGCCAGCACCCGCCGGGACAGCTCGGCGTTGACCGCCGGGTCGCCGCCCACCACGGCGTCGCCGGATGCCGGGGCCAGGCCCAGCGCCGCGGGGTCGACCGCATAGCTGCTCACCTCGCCGTCGCGCAGCTCGACCACCTGCGACGTCGTGGCCAGCGTCAGCTCGTCGAGGCCGTCGTCGCCGTGCACGAGCAGGGCCCGCTCGCAGCCTCGGGCCGCCAGCACGCCGACCATCCGCTCGGCCATCCGGGGATCGGCGACGCCGATCATCAGCCGCCGCACCCCCGCGGGGTTGGCCAGCGGGCCGAGGAAGTTGAACACGGTGGGGACGCCCAGCTCGCGCCGCGTCGGTCCGGCGTGACGCATGGCCGGGTGGAAGCGAGGCGCGAAGCAGAAGCCCATGCCGGCCTCGGCCACGCAGCGCGCCACCTCCTCGGGCCCGCAGTCGATGCGCACGCCCAGGGCCTCCAGCACGTCGGCCGCACCGGTCGACGACGACGCCGCCCGGTTGCCGTGCTTGCAGACCGGCGCACCGGCACCCGCGACCACCAGGGCGGCCAGGGTGGACACGTTGATGGTGTGGGCCCGGTCGCCACCGGTGCCCACGATGTCGACGGCGTCCAGCCCGGGGGCGAGCTCGACCCGCTCGGCGGCGGCCAGCATGGCCTCCACCAGGCCGCTCAGCTCCTCGACCGTCTCGCCCTTCATACGCAGGGCCACGATGAACCCGGCGATCTGGGCCGGGGTGGCGGCCCCGTCGAGGATCTCGGCCATCGCGGCACGGGCCCGGGCCCGATCGAGGTCGCCACCCGCGGACAGGGTGCCGAGGGCAGCCGGCCACCCCTCGAACGGGTCGCCGGTTCCGGGCGGGGCGGTCACCGGCTCGCTACGACGCGCGACGGCGCTGCCGGATGATGCGCCTGCGCTCGCGCTCGGTGGCGCCTCCCCAGACGCCCTCCTTCTCACGTACGGCGAGCGCATGCTCGAGGCACGCCTCCCGGACGAGGCAACCGTCGCACACGTCCTTGGCGTCCTCGGCTTCCTCGTCGGTGGCGGGGTAGAAGATCAGCGGGTCCAGGCCGCGGCAGGCGGCCTGCTGGCGCCATGTCTGCTTCATGGTGGCGGGAAGGTCTCCCTGTGACTGGAACGTCGGTGTACGCAGTCGCGGCTCGACCGCTAAGACGAGCCCCAGACCGAAGTCT
>Ga0209382_10001720_pt1 | contig 33755 bp, 32 predicted proteins | sample SoiMetdeltSBSDD5_FD_187599 | JGI IMG/M metagenome (GOLD analysis project Ga0209382, IMG submission 187599) | Bulk soil microbial communities from a Populus tree surrounding site in Tennessee, USA - Soil MetaG P. deltoides SBSDD5 (SPAdes) (version 2) | ecosystem: Environmental > Terrestrial >... | reverse complement strand
TAAGTCTAGGGGCGTTGCCGTTCGGCCACTCCCCCAAAAGGGGGAGGGTCCCTCGCTATGCGTGCTTTGGGTCAGACTGGAACCCCAACCTGAAACGCTCGACGCTGATCAACGACAGCTTCGCCTGATATGCGCGCGGAATTCAACGACCTCACCTTACCTCGCCATCCTGAAAGGGACGCCAAAGCGCTTCGCATACTCGGACGCCGGCTGTGTTCGTTTCCCTTCTCAAGTACTTTTCAGCCCAGGTCCTGCTTTGCTCAGACTTGGCGTTCCGGTCTTCATTGCGTCAATTGCAGTGGGGACTGCGGTAGCGAGCCGGCTGTTCAGGGCGAGATAGGAAAGCGCTGGTCACGGCGCTCGGCGCCGCATTCGGCCCCAAAATCTACGCCGACTTCATCCAACCCAAAGCCACTCCTCCAGCACCTCTCCAAAATCCCTGAGCCGCCCCGGCACGTCTGTTGCACTCCGAATTCCGGACAAAAAATCGCCTATCAATACGGTGACTGTGGGCCAATGGACGAAATCGCTACCGCGATAGCCCGCTGCGCGGGGGTGCCTCGACTGGGGAGAGCATCGATCGCGGGGAGGGCAGAGCCATCCATTACGGTGGCAGCAGCCAGATCTTCTTCGGCCGTTTAGCACTAGGATGCTTCAGCCGGTCGCGAAGATCAGCAGCCTTTACTTGCCGTGAGGTCATGAGGATCGTTGTCTTGCAGGAGACGCCCGTGCCAAGACGCGCTTCCCGTCGCCGTCGTTCGGTGCACATCAGCCATTCGCGCTTTGCTGGCCTTCAGCGGCGGTCACCATTCGGCTCACAACTTCCTGGTGAAATGGACGTGTTGCCATTTTGCTCAAGTCATTGGAGTCACAAGTGACCCCAGAATTACTTTCCCCTAGTTACTCAAGATCCGTACCAGCACGCTCGGGTTGTGTACGGTGCCCGCTGGTTCCAGACCGGCAATGGCATCCCTCGCTTGAAGGCCCCATCGACCTCCTCCCGCGACGTTCCATCCCTCACCACCAGCGTCGGCATCCCGATCAAACCCTCGTAGAGCCCGCCGCACCATAGTCGCGCCGCCTCTCGCGATTTCGTCCATTGGTGCTTTTCGTACGCCTGCCGTCGGCGCGTGCGGATAGGGTCGTCGTGCAGGCGTCCGAAAACCTTCACAGAAGCGGACGCTTCCATGCGCAAGGTACGACAAGCAGGCATGCAGTGACTTATCGATCGTCGATCACGACACCGAGCTTCTGAGTAAGTTTATCAAAATCAGTAAGGTCGATTGTTAACGGCTTCCGAGCTGCAGAGAGTTTGGCGTGCTTCGTGAACCAGCTAGTAGTCAGAATTTCTCCGGTCTGTGCCTGAAAGTCCAATACAACACCTTTCATACGCTGAACCTCAGCTATTCCCACACTCTTCCTGGGATGATACCGCTTCACCTGAATGGCTCTAAGAGGAGAACCGGAAATTGCGGAGGGATGCCACACGAGAACGTCTGCGCCGCGATGCCGCCCGGTAGTATGGTCGGCAATCGAGCCGGCACAATGCCCAGAGCCGCACCAGATAGTGAACGAGGTCGAGAGCCTTTGGCGGGGCTTGTCGAGCGCGTCACGTTCCATAGCGCCGAGACCGGCTTTTGCGTGCTGCGCGTCAAGGTGCGCGGCCACAAGGACCTCGTGACGGTGCTGGGGTCTGCGGCCGAGGTCCATGCTGGCGAGAGCATCCAGGCGAGCGGGCAATGGCAGCAGCATCGCGAGCACGGGCTGCAATTCCGCGCCAGCTTTCTGCAGGTAGTACCCCCCTCCTCGATCGAGGGCATCCGCCGCTACCTTGGCTCCGGCATGATCAAGGGCATTGGGCCGCACTTTGCCGGCAGGCTGGTCGCCGCCTTCGGCGAAGCCGTCTTCGACGTCATCGAGCGCACGCCACAGCGTCTGCTGGAGGTCGACGGCATTGGCAAGACGCGTCTCGGGCGCATCACCGCCGGCTGGAACGAGCAGAAGGCCATCCACGAGATCATGGTGTTCCTGCAGAGCCACGGCCTCGGCACCTCGCGGTCGGTGCGCATCTTCAAGACCTACGGGGCCGATGCGGTACCGCTGGTGAAGGAGAACCCCTACAGGCTGGCACGGGACATTCGCGGTATCGGCTTCAAGACCGCCGACGAGCTCGCCCAGAAGCTCGGCATTCCCAAGACGTCCATGCTGCGAGCCCGGGCCGGCATTTCCTACGCCCTGCTGCAAGCGGTCGGGAATGGTGACTGTGGGCTACCCGAGGAAGATCTGCTGACATTGGCCGAGCGACTGCTCGAGATCGGGCGCGACATCCTTGCCGAGGCTCTGGCACTCGAGATCGGCGAACAATGTGTGGTCGTCGAGCCGATCGATGGTCGTCCCTGCGTATTCCTGCCCTACCTGCGACGCGCCGAGGATACGATTGCGACGGCCGTGCGCCGACAGCGCGTCGGTCGTCCACCTTGGCCGGCGATCGACGCCGAGAAGGCCATCGACTGGGTGGAACGGCGGCTCGATGTCATCTTGGCCTCCGGCCAAAAGGAGGCCGTGTGCCAAGCACTGGCCTCGAAGCTGCTCATCCTCACAGGCGGCCCTGGGGTCGGCAAGACCACGATCATCCGTGCAATCCTCGCCATCCTCAAGGCCAAGGGCGTCGAGCCCTTGCTGGCTGCCCCAACCGGTCGTGCGGCCAAGCGGCTGTCAGAGAGTACTGGCCTCGAGGCCAGGACCATTCATCGACTGCTGGAGTTCGACCCCAAGGAAGGCGGCTTCCTTCGTGGGGCGGACCTCGCGCTGGAGTGCGATCTGCTCGTCCTCGACGAGGTGTCGATGATCGATGTGCCGCTGATGGCCAGCGTGCTTCAGGCACTGCCCCCGCATGCGGCGCTGCTCATCGTCGGCGATGTCGACCAGCTGCCCTCGGTGGGACCAGGCCAGGTGCTGGCCGACCTGATCGGCTGCGGTCAGCTGCCAGTGGCACGCTTGACTGAGATCTTCCGGCAGGCGCGCGCGAGCCGCATCATCGCCAACGCCCATCGTGTCAACCGCGGCACCATGCCGGAGCTGGCGGCGCCCGATGGGGCGAGCGACTTCTATTTTGTCGAGGCCGCCGATGCCGAGGATGCCGCAGCCAAGCTCGTGAAGGTGGTCGCTGAGCGCATCCCGCCGCGCTTTGGTCTCGACGCAATCCGCGATGTGCAGGTGCTCTGCCCCATGAACCGCGGCGCTGCCGGGGCTCGGACCCTCAACCTGGGTCTGCAGGCGGTGCTCAATAGATCCGGCGCCAGCGAACCGGCCGTTGAGCGCTTCGGCTTCACCTACCGTGTCGGTGACAAGGTCATGCAGGTCGAGAACAACTATGACCGGGACACCTTCAACGGCGACTTGGGCTTTATCACGGGCATCGATGAGGAGGAGGCTGAGATCGTCGTCGATTTTGACGGACGTTCGGTGCGTTACCCCTATGGAGAGCTCGACGAGCTGACGCTGGCCTACGCGATCACGATCCACAAGTCACAAGGCTCCGAGTACCCGGCAGTGGTGATCCCAGTCGTCACCCAGCACTACACCATGCTGCAGCGCAATCTGCTCTACACCGGCCTGACGCGCGGCAGGCGGCTCGTCGTGCTCGTTGGTCAAAGGAAGGCTGTCGGCATCGCCGTTCGTGGCGTGCAGGGACGGCGTCGTTGGTCCAAGCTCAAGGAGCTCTTGACGATGGACGAGGCGGTGTTTGCCAGTCGCCCAATTTGATTGACCCCGACGGCCGGGGACCCGTCAGCTCGTCGCCCGTAGAGACATCTCAGTCGAAGCGCTGTGGACTGAAGGGCCTGACATCAACCTGCGGCAGCTCGCCGGAGACTACCTCGGCGACGGTCTTGCCTGTCTTGGCCGCACAGGCCATGCCGACATGGCCGTGACCAAAGGCGTACACAACATCGGGTGTCCGGCGCGAGGGACCGATGACGGGGAGGGAGTCAGGCAAGCTCGGCCGATGGCCCATCCACATGCTGAGGCGATCCTCGGAATAGGCGCTGCGCAGGGCTGGGAACATGCGCTGTGCGTGACGCAGGAGAATCCGAGCGCGCTCCCATCTCGGGGGAGCGGCGAGCCCTGCTAGTTCGACTGTGCCCGCCAGGCGCAGGCCTAGCTCCATCGGAGTCGCGACAAACTTGCCGTCTGCGTCAGCGATGGGAATGCGAGATGTGACTTCGGCATCGCGGATCATGAGGTGGTAGCCGCGTTCGGTCTCGAGCGGAATGTGGTCGCCGAGCGTGGCGGCCAACGGCTTCGACCAGATGCCAGCAGCAACGACGGCTGCATCGACGCCGACAGTGCTTCCTTCGCAGCGAATGGCCCGCAGGCGGCCGTCCACGATATCAAAGCCGACCGCGCGCTTACGATCGATGCGGCCACCGTCCCGTTGGAAGGAGCTGGCCAGGCTGTTGACCAACCGGTGCGGGTTGGTGGTGTGCCCATTCTCGCGCACGAGAACGCCTTTCACATAGTCGCGCGAGAGGTTGGGGTCGAGCTGTCGCAGCTCGTCGGCTTCGAACTCGTCCCAGGTGATACCGTTGTCCGCGCGGAGCTTCCAAGCGGCGCCCTCCTTCTGCCAGCTCGCCAGCGAGCGATAGACGAACAGATGGCCAACCCGCTGCACCAGATCTTGCGCTCCGGCGTCCCGCACCAGCGGCGCGAGCGTCTCGATGCCACGGTCCAATAGCGTGCGCAGGGCGCGGGCCTGATGCGCGACCTTCTCGGGCGTGCCCGCCCGGATGAAGCGGACAAGCCAGGGGGCCAAGCTCGGGAGATAGCCCAGCCGCACCACCAACGGACCAAGCGGATCAGCCAGCCATTTCGGGACGTTACGGATGACGCCCGGCATCGACATCGGCACGACGGACGAGCCGTTGAAGCAACCGGCATTGCCGAATGAGGTGCCCTCTCCGGGGTTGCCGGGGTCGAGCAGCACGACATCGTGGCCGCTTCGAAGCAGAAAGCTTGCGGTCGTGACACCAACCATCCCAGCGCCAATGACGCCGATTGTTTTTCTCCCGCCTGGGTCGGCCATGTTCCGAGCATCCTCCCCGTGCCGACTGCCGGCCAAACAGGCAGATTTTACGGATCACAGCGGACAAGATAAAGTCGCACGTTTGGGCGCGATCGCGCCGATCCGCACTGTCGAGGTCGGTCATGAGTGAGCTGCGTATCACCAGCGTCGCGGTCGACGTGGTGCGCTGGCCGCTCAAGATGAAGAGGCGGCATGGCGTCGGCGACATCGAGGAATCGATGCCCGGCGCCATTGTGAAGATCAGCACCAATATCGGCGTGGTCGGATGGGGCGAGGTCGCCCCCTGGTCGGTCTTCACCGGCACGGCCGAGGCCAATGCTACCGGCATTCATCACTATCTCCGCCCCCTGTTGATCGGCGCCGACCCCCTCAAGATCTCGACGCTGATGCGCCAGATCGACAAGGCCCTCGTCGGCCATACCGAGGGCAAGGCGGCCGTGGAGATGGCCCTGTTCGATATTGTGGGCAAGCACCTTGGCATGCCAGTGGCCCAGCTGCTCGGCGGCTACTATCGCAGCCACGTACCGCTTAGCGTCTCGATCGCCAATCCCGACTTCGACGAGGATCTGGCGTTTGCCAAACGGCTAGTCGCGCAGGGCGTCAACATCTTCAAGGTGAAGACCGGCTTTTCTTCGCACAGGGAGGATCTGAGGCGTCTCGAGCGTCTACGGGTCGACTTGCCCCCGACCGTCGATCTGCGGGTCGACTACAACCAGGGGCTCGATCCCTGGGATGCGATCCGCCAGATCAGGGACGTGGAAGCGTTCCGGCCAACCTTCATCGAGCAGCCCGTCAAGCGGGACCAGCGCGCGGCGATGGCGGCAATCACTCGGGCCATCGATACGCCGATCATGGCGGACGAGAGCGTGTTCAGCCCGGCCGAGGCGATCGAGATGGTGCGCGGCGAGATTGCCGATCTGGTCAGCATCAAGATCATGAAGTCGGGGGGCATGGTGCGCGGGCGCGAGATCGCGAGCATCGCCGAAGCTGCCGGCATTACCGCCTACGGGGGAACCATGTTCGAGGGAGGCCTTGCCATCGCCGCCGGCTTGCACATGGTGGCGGCGACACCCAACATTGCCCTCGGCGCCGAGTTCTACACGTCCACCTGGGTGATGGGTGTCGACATCCTCGAGAACCCGATCGAGATCGACAACGGCATGACCCGCGTACCGACCGGCCCGGGACTAGGCGTTGATATCGACGAGAGCAGGGTCAAGCGCATCGGCACCGCTCATTTCGAGTAAATGCCACGGCAGAAGGAGCAACGTTCATGGACATCAGCAGACGGGGGGTTGGAACGGCAGCGATCGGCACGATCGTGGCAGCATCGAGTCTCGCGGCAGCGCAGTCGGCCAAAGCGCAGGCGTCCACGGACTCCACCTTCGATCGCGTGAAGCAGAGCAAGATGCTGCGCGTCGCAGCTCTGCCGGGCGAGTCGCCCTACTTCAACAAAAATATCGCAACCGGCGAATGGAGCGGCATGGCGGTGGAGATGGCCAAGAACATCGCCAGCAGCTTCGACGCCAAGATCGAATATCTGGAATCGACCTATGGCAATTCGGTGCTCGATCTGCAGAGCGGCAAGATCGATCTGGCTTTTGCTCTCAACCCCACGCCGCAGCGCGCCCTGGTGATCGGCTTCTCCCGGCCCGTGTTCATGCACGGCTTCGGAACCGTCGCCAAGAAGGGCTTCGAGCCCAAGACTTGGAGCGACCTCAACAAGCCGGAGATCAAGGTCGCCGTCGACATCGGCTCGGTGCACGAGCTGGCGGCGCGCAACTTCGCCCCCAAGGCCGAGATCATAGGGCTCAAGACGCGCGATGAATGCGTGCTGGCAGTGCAGACCGGGCGCGCCGACTGCGTGATTCTCGCAGTGATCCTGGGGCTGACCGCCATCAAGAAGAACCCGGCGCTCGGTAAGTACGTCGTGCTGAAAGACCCATTCGTGCAGCTGCCGAACTGCATGGGCGTGCGCTACGAGGTCGACAAGCGCTTTCGCGATTTCCTCGACAACTGGGCGGACTACAATCGCGGTGCCGCCCAGATCCGCAAGTGGATGGTCGACGGTCTCGCGCTCAACGGAGTGATGCCAGAGGATATCCCGAGCGAGGTCGCATTCTGATCCGGCGCCGGGCGGGACCGATTGCAACGCAGCGGCGCGCGCCGCCTCGAGGGGCACGTTTGTGACAGGCGTCACCTACCATTGGGACTTCTCGTTTCTGTGGATGTACCGCTGGCTGCTGCTCAAGGGGCTCGGCTTCACAATCCTGTATACGGTCGGCAGCATCGCCTTCGGCCTTCTGATCGGGTTGCTGGTCGGGCTCCTGCGGCTTTCCAAGAGCCGGCTCGTCAACTTTCCGCTCATCGCCTACATCGAGGCGTTTCGCTGCACGCCACTGCTGGTCCAGATCATCTGGTTCTACTATGCCTTCCCGGTGCTGGTCGGCATCGACATACCGGCACACGCCGCGGGCATGCTGGTCCTGTCGCTCTACACGGGTGCCTTCTACGCGGAGATATTTCGCGGCGGCGTGATCTCGATAGAGCGCGGCCAATGGGATGCGGCCAGGGCCATCGGCATGCGCCACATCCAGGTGCTGCAGCGAGTGATCCTGCCGCAGGCCGTCAAGCGCATGATTCCGCCCTTCATCAACCAGTCGATCATCCAGCTCAAGAACACGTCACTGGTGTCGACGATTGCCGTGGCCGACCTGCTGTACCAGGGACAGCTCATCACCTCGGCTACATATCGGCCACTCGAGACCTATACGACGGTCGCGCTCATCTATTTTGCGATCCTCTTTCCTCTAACGCTCGGCGCCCAGATCGTGGAGCGTCGCCTGCAGAGATCGGACTGAGGCGATGGCCGCTACACAGAACGGCACCATGATCGAGGTCAGCGACCTGTGGAAGGCGTTTGGGCCGCTGCAGGTGCTGAAGGGCATCTCGCTCGAGGTGCGCAAGGGGTCGGCGGTGGCGCTGATCGGCCCGTCCGGCTCGGGCAAGTCGACGCTTCTGCGCTGCATCAATCTGCTGGAGATGCCCGAGCGAGGTCGTGTGCGGGTGGGCGACCAGATGATCGACTGCGCGCGAGGAAAGCTGCCGGCGGACAAGGAGCTTGCAAGCTTTCGCGCTCGCACCGGCATGGTCTTCCAACTGTTCAACCTGTTCCCGCACATGACTGCGCTTCAAAACGTTAGCGCCGGACCGCTGTACGTGAAGAGGATGCCGCATGGGGAGGCAAAGGAGCTGGCGATGGGCCTGTTGGCGAAGGTCGATCTCGCGGACAAGGCCGATGCCTACCCGTCACACCTTTCGGGCGGACAGCGTCAGCGGGTGGCGATCGCCCGCGCGCTGGCCATGAGGCCGGAGGTGCTGCTCTTCGATGAGGTGACGTCCGCCCTCGACCCGGAGCTCGTCGGGGAGGTTCTGGACGTGATTCGAAGTCTGGCCGATGAAGGTATGACAATGGTACTCGTCACCCACGAGATGGGATTTGCCCACGAGGTCGCAAAGACGGTCGCCTTCATGAGCGATGGCGCCATTGTCGAGATCGGGGCGCCCCACGACGTGCTGGGGCAGCCGAAGAACCCCCGAACGCAGGCCTTCCTGGCCCGCTTCCACAGCTTCACGCGGACGTTTGCGGGGACAAGGTGAAGACGGACGAGGTCAATCCGAGGATCGCCCGCGGCGGCAAGGCCATTTATGGCGCGCGCCTCGGCATCTTGATGCTAGAGGCCCGCTTTCCGCGCATTCCCGGCGACATGGGCCACTCCGGCACCTGGCCGTTTCCGGTGCTCTACAAAGTCGTCAAGGGCGCCTCGCCGCAGCGTGTCGTCGCTGAGAAAGCCCAGGGGCTTCTGCCCGACTTTGTCGCTGCGGCCCAGGAGCTGGCGGAATTGGGTGCCGATGGCATCACCACCAACTGCGGGTTTCTCTCGCTCTATCAAAGCGAGCTGGCGGCGGCCGTGGCGGTGCCTGTTGCGACCTCGAGCCTAATGCAGGTGCCCCTGATCCAGAGCACGCTGCCAGCCGGCAAGCGGGTTGGGATCATCACGGTGAGCGCCGCCAGTCTGACGCGCGAGCATCTCGTTGCCATCGGGCTCGACCCTGCGTTGCCGGTGGTCGGCACCGAGGGAGGACGCGAGTTCACGCGCGTGCTGATCGGCAATGAGCTCACGATGGACGTGGCCGCGGCCGAGCAGGACATCCTCGACGCCGGCGATGCACTGATCCGCAAGCATTCGGGCATTGGCGCCATTCTGCTCGAGTGCACGAACATGGTGCCCTATGCGCGCGCGCTACGCGATCGGCTCGGAATTCCCGTCTACGATATCTACAGCTTCATGCTCTGGTTCCATGCAGGGCTGTCGCCGCGCGATTTCGGCCATCCCGGATCAGCCGCGGGCCCGTGGCGCGAGCGGTAGAGTCGCAGCCACTTCTCTTGGCAAATGCAGGCAGGACGGCCGCGCATTTACCCAACCTTGGCTACCAGGAATGGGCCAACAGGCCTCATTCGTCGTCGAACTGTTCGCCCTCCTTGTAGGAGCGTTTGATCGATTGCTCCGCGTGGCGCAGCAGGTCTTGGTAGAGGTCGTAACCGGGAGTGAAGCGCGGAACCGCATTCAGCGCGGCACGAGCGTTGTCTCGCAACTCAATATCCTGTTGGAAGGGGACGCCGGGCGTGCCTGAACGCGTGCCGGAAATCGCGGCGGCATACAGGTCACCGCACGCTCCTCGGTAACACTTTTCGCCAAACTGCTGGCAGCGCTTCAGGAGCTGCAATATGAAGTCTCGTTCCCGGAAGACGAGATCATTGGGCCCCCTCGCGCAACACATGCGCGATGACGCCGAGGCTTGCCTCGTCCGCAGTCCGCACCCAGTCCCGCAGATGAGAAAGAATTGTGGCGTCGAATGGCGAGAACATGCAGTTGAACAGCTCGGCGGCGCGGTAGCGGAAAAGATAGGAGGCATCGGGTTTCGCCATCCATGTGGAGATCTGGAAAAGGAGCGTGCCGGATTGCGGAGCCTCGCGAAATTTGAGCGGCACGTGGCCATAGGGGCCGTGGTTGCAGGGCCGATGCTTCCAGTTCTCGGACGCCGCAGCGTGCTCGACCCTATCCATGAAAAACCGCGCACAGGCGTCGGCGTGCTCGCGCGAGCAGAACGCGAGGAACTCCTCGACCCAATGGCCATCGAGCTCATCCAGCGGCTTGAGCTTGTCGAGAACAGCCCGGACGTGCCCCGGTGTGAGGAGAGCGTGGAACGTGGCCCGCTCCAGGTGCGGAAGCATCAATGCCTCGTCGGCGAGGCGATGACCAAGGCCGATGTTCGCAATACAGAGGAGATCAACGAGGAGCTTGGAATGGGCGCGCAACGCTCTGAGAGCCGCTAGGCCGCTGAACACAAGCCGCGGCTCGCTAGCCTGCAGTAGCTTCTTGATGTTGCTGATGTCGACATCGGCTGGCGGCGCCGTGAAGTCGTTCATGCCGTAGGCCGAGCCGACCTGGCCCTGAAGGTCTTGTTCGCCGGAGGCCAGCATTGCTTGAAACAGAGTAAGCGCGCGCTCCCTGCGCGCTGTGAGGAGAACGCCAAGCGCGAGGTAGCAGTACTGTCGCGTATGGTCAGTCGTACGGCCAAGCGCACGAGTGGCTATCGTGTCGGCGAGATCGGGATTACTCCTGAGCAGAGTGAAGAGGAACTGGTGGGGAGAAGTGTCTGTGGCGCCCTGCATCGCGATGGCGGAGAGAACGTTGTCAAGGAAGTCGCGGAGATGCTCTGGGCTGCGGAATTTGCGCGCTAGATCGGCAGCAAGCCTTAGGTGCTCTTCTTCAAGGCGGCGCCTGTCCGCCGCAAAATCTTCATTCATCGTCCTGATTAGGGAGCCATGGCCGTCGACGAGGGCAAGGGCAGTCCTGAACTCGAGGGTGGATGGTAGCGATGCGATGATCTCGTTAGCAACCCTCGACGGCTTCCCGTCTCCATAGTGAGCATGCCACGAGATCGAGCGAACGATCTGGAGGAGCACCATTGGCGGCATCTCCGTCGCCTTGATCTTCTTGGCGACCGCTTGCAGCGTCGAGGCGAACTCTGCTGCCCACTTCCCGCGGTCTCCGCTGTTCATTGGGTAACGGACGGCATCGCCTACGTGCCTCGCAGCTCTGTAGGCCGCGCGGCTATCAGTGCTGCTGAGCAGCCCGATGATGGCGTCGATCACCCTCTTCCGGAGAGGGGCTGCAAACGAGTGAGAGACGCTGAAATTTGTCCACGTGATGGTGCGGCCGCTGGATGTCGCCTCGTGGCCGTCAGGCTCAAGGATGCCGCAAAGGAAGTCGAGCGGCGAGTATCGCTGTTTCCAGGATTCCGGATCTCCGAGCAGCCTGATGCCGAAGTCTATGACGAGCGCGATGTACTCCCGCGGCTTGTTGAGGGCGACCTGACAGAGCTCATGGAGGATGCGGATGGCATGCTCCGGGTAGGGGTTCGTCTCTCTATCATCGCAGCGACCGAGCTGCCAAAGACAGGATATGGCCGCGGGAGCGTATTGGAGGTTGTAGGCGATGTACCGGAGGATGGGCGGGAGCTGACGTAGCAGGTGACCCTCTCGGATGCTGCGTTCGACGAAAGCCAGCGCTCGTTCGGGCTGAAAGTAAGCGACGGACTGGATAGCCTTAAGGTGTGGATCTCCATACTCTTGGGACGGCTTGAGTCTGGCCCAGATGCCATCGAGGAGGCGGCTATTGGATGGATCACCGCTGCTACGTCTCCAATCGAGCCTACCAAGGTTGACGACCAGCTGCTCGAGGTAGGTGTCCGTAACCACATCGAATACGCGCTCGGCGTAGCCGGTTGAGGCACCGTCGTGACCAATGCAGACTTCTTCGATGATGAAGTCTCGAGGCGAACAAGCTCAGATCGGTGCGGGCGTGGCGCCTGGTGCTCCCACATTGCAGGCCTTCTCGGGGCCGCCGAAGCGCGCGATCAGTGCCGCCTGGTCGGCCTTCACTCGAGCGTCGGTGGCTTCAGGATCGAGCATGACGCGCAATTGCTTTTCGAACCCCACAACCAGATGCGCGTGTTCCTCATCTGCCGCCATATTGTGCTCTTCGAGCGGGTCGGCAGCCAGATCGAAGAGCTCGGGCGGGTAGCCGACATAGTAATTGTACTTGTAGCGTCCGTCCCTCAGCATGAAGGCTGCCGAGGGTGAGGCGAAGGCGTGATACTCGGAGAAAACGGTGCGTGTGGGATCATCCGGCGCGTTGCCGATCTCGAACAGTGACCGTCCGGGCAGGTTCCTTGCCCAGCCGTAGGGATCCTCGCCCACAGCGTCCAAGATTGTTGGGGCCATGTCCACCAGGCTGACCGGCGTGTGGCGAACACGCCCGCGCGCCACCCCCGGGCCAGCTACGATCAGTGGCGCGCCGACCGCATCGTCGTAGTGAGTGCTCTTGCCCCAGACTCCTCGCGCGCCAATGTTGTCGCCGTGATCGCTGGTGTAGATGACGCGCGTCGTCTCCAAGAGGCCGGTGCGGTCCAGTGCGTCGATGACGCGGCCCACTTGCCGGTCGACCCACGTGCACAGGCCATAGTAGCAGGCGGTCGCAAGCCGGCGACGCTGGTCGTCGAGGGCGTCGTCCACGGGATGGATGTGATGGCTGGCCTCGAGCCAGGGATGACGCGGATGGCCGTCCTTCGGATGCAATCGCGGTGGGGGCATCTTGTCGACTGGATAGAGGTCCAGAATTTCCTTCGGCACGGTCAGCGGGAAATGCGGCGCCACAAATCCGACGAACAGAACCCACGGCTTTTCTGAGCGCTCGCGTGCGGCACGAGCGATCCACGTCTCGGCCTCGGTGGCGATGCGGTCGTCGTAAATGTTGTACTTCGAGGTGCCGGGGCCGATCGGGTCCAGCATGACGTAGGCGCGCTCCGTGAAATCGGCCGTGCCGGTCGCGCAGCGCGCCCAGACCATTCCGTGACCGCCATAGATGTGCATGGGGTAAAACTGATGATCGAACCCGGTCGGATCATCGGCGTTGCGATAGTGCAGCTTGCCGATGGAATCGACCCGATGGCCGGTACGCTGCAGGGCATGGCCCCAGCCAGCGACGCTGCCATCGTAGGCCATCGCGTTGTCCCAGGTTGCGAGTTCATGCACGTAGCGGCCCGTAGCGAAGGAGGCACGCGAGGGCACGCATATCGGCGAATTGCAGTAGGCGGCATCGAAGCGCATGCCTCGCGCCGCCAGCCGATCGAGGTTCGGCGTGATGGCGAACGGATGGCCGGCGACACCCATGGCGCGAGGGTGATGCTCATCCGACATGATCACGACAAGGTTGGCAGGCCGCATGAGTGTCCTTCTCGGTTTCTGGCTGTCCGCGGGAATGGGCTATTCATCGAACACGAGGCGGAAGCCGACGTGCCCGGTCGAGCTGTCGGCGCTGACGCCCGTGCGCGCGGCGATGCGATAGCGGAAGCAGTAGGAGCGATGGCACAGATACGAGCCGCCCTTCAGCAAGCGCTCGCCGGTTGCGCGCGCCTGCTCATTGCGATCCCTGGCGGCTCGTGCGATGGAGCGCACGCGGAAGGCATCCGCGCACCATTCCCAGGTGTTGCCGACCATGTTGAAGAGGCCATAGCCGTTCGGTGCGAATGCGTCGGTGGGAGCCGTGGAGACGTGACCGTCCGCTGCTGTATTGCGCACTGGGAACTCGCCTTGCCAGATATTGCAGGGCGTGAAATCCGCATCCTGGGGCTCCCTGTCGCCCCAGGGATAGACTGCGCGATCTAGCCCGCCGGCTGCCGCGAATTCCCATTCGGCCTCGGTCGGCAGACGGCCGCCGGCCCAGCCGGCGAAGGCAACGGCGTCGTTCCACGAGACGTGCACTACCGGATGGTCGTGCCGGCCAGAGAGATCAGATTGGGGGCCCTCCGGATGCTTCCAGCATGCCCCGTCCACGCGCCGCCACCAGGAGGGCGCGTCGCTGGACACCAGCGCCTTGGCTCCATCCGGCACGAATAACGCAAATACCAGTGACCAGCCGTGGCGCTCAGCTTCTGTACAAAAGCCAGTCTCGGCCACGAATTCACTGAACCAATTGTTCGTGACAGCGAGGGGGTCGATGGCGAACGGCCTGATGTTCACCTTTCGCGATGGGCTCTCCCCGTCCTGCGGTAAGGGACTCTTGTCGATACCCATCCGGAATCGCCCACCGCGCAGCCCGACGGCACGCGAGCCACGTTGCAGGAGATTCGAGTCCTCCGGAATGCCGACTGCGGGAAGCGAGTCCTCCCGTGGCGGAGCGGAGCCGCAGCAAGATCCCGACGCTGATGTACGCACAGTGCCCGAGACGCCCACCATGCCGATCCTAGTTGTAGACCGGCTTCGTGCCGGGCACGGGGGAATGACCGAAGCTGCCCCTTGCCAGGACGGCCTCCCGTCCCCCGAGCTTGTCGATTCTGGCGGTCTGATCCCTGCGCGCCTGTGCATCGGTTGCCTCTGGTTCGACGACCTTGCGCAGGGCAGCCTCACAATCGGCGACGAGACCGAGATAGCCGGGGTCCTCGCCCAGGTCGCGCGTCTCGTGTGGATCGTCCTCGAGGTCAAAGAGCTGCGGCGCCATGCCGACATAGTGGACGTATTTGAACTTGCCCTTGCGGATCATGAAGGCGCCTGTAACGGCACCAGCGGCATGATATTCGCTCATCACCGTACGCTCCGGCGCGGTGCCGCGTACGATATCCATGAGCGGTGCACCGGGCAGGGCACGATCGTCCGGATGAGGTTGCAATCCGACGCAGTCCAAGATGGTTGGGAAGCAATCCACCAGCGAAACCGGCTTACGACACACGAGGCCGGCGGGCACATCGGGTCCGGTCATGATCAGAGGCACGCCCGCCGACTCCTCGTACATGTTGGATTTGCCCCACAATCCGCGTGTGCCGAGGTTGTCGCCGTGGTCGCTGGTGTAGATGACGCGCGTGCTGTTGATGAGATCGTTGGCCTCGAGTGCCTGCATCAGGCGACCGACGTTGTGATCGACAAAGGTCACGAGGCCGAAGTAGGCGGCGACTGCCTTACGCACCTTGAATGGAGCGTCGAATCCCTGGTCGTATATCTGGCAGGCGCGCATCGCCTGCAGGTAGGGATGGGTCGGACGCTCGGATTGGGCGTAGAGGCGAGGCCATGGCACCTCAACCTCAGGATACAGGTTGTACCACTCGGGCCGCGCGATCAGTGGGAAGTGAGGGCAGACCAGGGAGACGAATAGCACCCAGGGCTTCTTGTCTCCCGTTCGCGCCCGCTCGGCGAGCCAGCTCTCTGCGGCCGAGGTGATGCGGTCGTCATAGCCCTGGTAGTTGGAATCGCCGCAGCCGGCGTCCGCAGCGAGCCGCAAGGCCGCCTTACGCGGCGGCGGCGGATCGCGCAGCATCCCGATCGGGTCGCCAATGCCCTCGACCACATGCAGCGGCATGTGCTCCTTGGTGAAGCCGTTATCGTCGTCGGCGCTGCGAAAATGCAGCTTGCCGATCGACTCCACGCGGTGCCCCGCTGTCCTTAACCGGTGCGCCCAGGACGGCACGCTGCCGTCATAGGCGATGGCGTTGTCCCAAAAGCGGATGTCGTGCACGTACCGGCCGGTCTGGAAGCTCGCCCGCGAGGGCACGCAGATCGGTGAATTGCAGTAGGCGTCCATGAACCGCACGCCACGGTCTGCCAGCCGATCGAGGTTGGGCGTGCGGATCATTGCGTGGCCATAGCAGCCGAGCACGCGCCTGCTGTGCTCGTCCGACATGATGAAAAGCAGATTCTTCGGGGTCATCTGTCCTGATTTGGCTCGCACATGGCCATTTGGGCAGCGCATTCGCCCGCTGAGATGGGGGTCGGCGCGGACAGATTCGTCGCGCCGTTGAACCATGGCCGCAATTGCCGCAAAGTATGCGAAATCATGACTGACGGGACATAGTCATGGACTACCGCCAGCTGCAGCTTTTCCTCGCCATGGCCCAGCGACTCAACCTGAGCCACGCGGCCGAAGCCATGAACATGACCCAGCCGGGGCTTTCGAAGAGCATGCATCGCCTGCAGCGAGAGCTCGGCACCAGGCTCTATCACCGCCGCGGCCGCGGCATCGAGCTGACGGAGTCCGGGCGCGCACTGTTGCGACACGCCAAGCTCATGGAGACGCAACTTGCCGAGGCACGCTCGGAGGTTGTTGGCATCGCCGGCGGGAAAACGGGGCATGCACGCATCGGTGCTGGGCCTTCCTGGCTGAGCCGGCATCTGCCCGAGTCCATCTCGCGGATGATCGCGCAGCATCCCAATGTGCGGTTTACCGTCGATACCGGATTCCCCGACCGCCTCATCGGTCGCCTGCGGCTGGGCGAACTCGACGTCGTCGTCGGCGCGCTGCCGGAGAACAGGGTCGATCCCGACTTGCGGTTCATGCGCCTGAGCAGCGACATCATCAGGGTGGTCGGGCGCAGAGAGCATCCGCTGGCGCGCAAGCGCGACCGCTCGCTCGCTGACTATGCGACCTACTATTGGATCTTGCCCGGACGGCAGGAGCTCGTGCGCCAGCGGCTCATCCGCGCATTCTTGCAAGCCGGCATGCCCGAGCCAATCATCGCCGTCGAGACGGACTCGCTTTCCCTGAAGCTTGCCGCCCTCAGAATGACGGATTGCCTAGGGCTTACCACTACGCAGATCCTGACGCAGCAGGAGGCTCACGGCGTCGTCGCGCTTGACCACGACGCACTCCAGTTCCGCCGCGAGGCGGGCATCATCAGCCGCAGGCATGCCGAGCTGTCGCCGTCGGTGAAGCTCGTTATCGCCGAGCTGCGGAAGATTGCGGTCAAGTACGGGCCGAACTGACGGGCTGAGCGAGAGGCGAACACGGCACTCTCAGGGTCGAACTCTATAAACCCGGGGTCATGGTTTCGTCTACGGCGCGTTGCTTGCTTGAGCGGCGCCAACTCGCGTCAAATTTGCCGCCAGAGAACAAGGGTTTAAAGGATCAGTCAGTGTGGGCGGGGTGCGCTCGCATCGGCTTCCTGCAGACAATAAACTCGGCTCCCAGCCGCTGGCCTATCAGGCAGCGGAGTCTGGAGAAGACAGGAGGAAACAATGGCTAAAGCGCTCTCGCGCATTTCCCGCCGGCAGATCCTTCGGGCCGGTGCCGGATCGCTCTTCATCCCGTTCTCCCTGCAAGCCGGCAAGGCTCCTGCGCAGGGCGGCAAGAAGCCTTTCGAAGGCGTCACCCTCAATATCTCCTGCTGGAGCGCCACCTATCCCAAGCTGATCGCCGACTACCTGCCGGAGTTCACTGAGAAGACCGGCATCAAGGTCAACTACGATACGCCCGGGTTCCCGGTCTACAACCAGCGCGCCGATCTGGAGCTGTCCACCAAGGGTAGCGGCTTCGATGTGCTCAACGTCACCTTCATCTACACCAGCCGGTGGATTGGTGCCGGCTGGCTCACGCCGCTCGACTCCTACATCAAGGACTCCAACAAGACTCCGGCCGATTGGAACTTCGCCGACTTCCTCACCGGATCGGTGCAGCCGATGAAGGACAAGACTGGCGCCGTCTACGGCATTCCCTGGATCTCCGACGTGCTGATGGCTGCCTCGGCGCGCTTCGACATCTTCAAGGCCAACGGGCTCGGGATGCCAGACAGCTTCGACGAGCTGGAGAAGGCCATGCAGATCGTCAACAAGAAGGAGGGCGTCGCCGGCTTCTCGATCGAGAACCACTGGGGCTGGGTGTTCATCCCGTTCCTGCAGGGATTTGGCGGCAATGTGTTCCGCAATCCACCCGACGACCTGATGCCGACGCTCGACACGCCCGAAGTGGCGGAGGCCGCGGAGTTCTTCGCCAAGCTGCTCAACTCCTATGGTCCCGATGCGGCAGCCGGCTACACCTATGACCAGGTGACCGAGGCGCTTCGTGCCGGTCGCGTCAACTACTCGCCCCACAACCACGCGTTCTGCGCGCTGATAGGCGAGGAAGGCAGCAAGGTCATCAAGACGTCAAACTTCGCGATGCTCCCGAAGGGCCCCAAGGGTCGCTTCCCTGGCGTCGCGTCGCACGGCTGGGGAATCCCGGTCGGCGCCAAGAACAAGGATGCATCCTGGGAGTTCATCAAATGGTCGATGTCCAAGGAGCTTATTGCCCGCCTGATCCAGAAGCACGGACTGGGCTCGGTGACGCGCAAGTCCCTGCTCGACTCCGAGGCCTATAAGCAGCGGATGGTGATCAACGGCGTGGACACTGGCAAGATCTTCCTCGATACGATCGCCATGTCCGAGCAGGGCTACATGAAGTACCGCACGGTGCACGTCTATCCGCAGGCGAACGCCCAAATCAACCAGGCGGTGAGTCGCGTCGTTTCGGGACAAATGAAGGCGAAGGAGTCGTTTGCCATGGCTCAGACAAATGCCGTGGCCGATCTCAAGCGAGCGGGCGTGAAGCTCTGAGAACGACCATGCGCGCTCGGCAGCCCAGCTGGGGTGCGCAACGCCAGCGGTCATTCCTGGCTGGCCTGGCGCCGGCGCTTCTCGTGCTCGCCCTCATCACGATCGCGCCGGCTATCTATCTGGTCCTCACCTCGCTGACGCCGCTCAATCTGACGATGCCGAACACGGCCTGGGACTTCAGCAATCCGGCCGGCAACTACGTCGATCTGTTCGAAGACCCGCGCTTCACGCGCTCGGTGTGGGTGCAGGTCAAGCTCTCGGTGTCGACCGTGATCTTGCAGCTGCTGGTCGGCCTCGGGGTCGCGCTGCTGCTCAACGGCGGCACGCGTATTCGCGAGCTGGCCCGATCGGGGTTTCTAATTCCCATGGTGCTGCCACCGATCGTAGTCGGCATCCTGTGGCGCGTGATGTACGCGGTCGATATCAGCCCCTTCCACCGCTTCATGGCATTCATTGGCTTGCCCGTACCCTCGCTCATCACCGATCCGAGCTGGGCGCTGTTCGCCATCGTCATTGCCGAGACGTGGGAGTGGTTCCCGTTCACGATGCTGATGCTGCTCGCCGCCCTGCAGATGATCCCCGCCTCGCCGTTGGAGGCCGCGCGCATCGACGGCGCCAACAACTGGCAGATCTTCCGCTACGTAATGTTCCCCTACATCCAGCCGACGCTGGTGGTGGCCGCCATCTTCCGGCTCATTGACAGCATCAAGGCGTTTCCGCTGATTTTCGTACTGACCGACGGCGGCCCCGGCGACGTCACCGAGGTAACGAACTACTATGCCTATCGCCAAACCTTCACTTTCTCGCTCTGGGGCTACGGCAGCGCCATTGCGACGCTGATGGTGGCCGGCATTTTCGTCCTGAGCTGGGTCATTGACCGGTTGACCGGGGTCGCGGATGCAGAGGCAGATTGAGCCCCCGCCGGTTGCTCCGCGGACGCGGTCGGCGCCGGTGTCGCGCTACTGGTTCCAGCGAAACCGCCGCTGGCTCGGCGACATCGGCACCATCGGCCTGCTCCTGCTCGTGCTGTTTCCGTTCGCCTGGCTGGTGCAGATGTCGTTCCGGCCGAACAAGGACATCCTCGGCTACGAGCTCCTCTTCACGCCGACGCTCGCGCACTACAAGGCGCTCTGGACTGGTGCGTTTCCGGCCTCCTTCGTCAACAGCACGATCACAAGCATTTCTTCCACCGTACTGGCGCTCGTGATCGGCGTGCCGGCGGCCTACGCGCTGTCGCGCGGCGGCTTCAGGTCCTCGCGCCGCATCGCGCTCTGGGTCCTGGCAACGCGCATGGCGCCGCCGATCGCGTTCACGATCCCGTTCTTCCTCGCCTACCGCTACCTCGGCCTCTCCGACACGCTCGTCGGCCTCATTATCGTCTACCTGACGTTCAACCTGGCGCTCGTCATCTGGATGATGCAGCCCTTCTTCGACAGCGTGCCGCGCGAGCTGGAGGAGGCCGCTTGGATCGACGGCTGTGGCGTGTGGGAGGCCTTCTGGCGCGTGACGCTGCCTTTGTCGGCGCCGGGCCTCGCGGCAACGGCCGTCATCTGCTTCATCCTGTCGTGGAACGACTTCTTCTACGCGCTGGTGCTGACGCGTACGAACGCATCGACCGCCCCGGTCGCGATCGTCAACTTCATCCAGTACACGGGTTGGGAGTGGGGCCGCATCGCCGCAGCCGGAACGCTCGTGATGCTGCCCGTTGTGATCTTCTCAATTCTCGTGCGCAACTATCTCGTCCGCGGCCTCGCCGCCGGCGGCGTCAAGGAATGATCGCTGTCATGGTTCAAATCCTGGAGTAGGCATGAACGGACAAGCGGCAGCAGAGGCAATCTACGACTACGTGGTCGTCGGCGGAGGCTCGGCCGGGAGCGCAGTTGCGAGCCGCCTCAGCGAGAGCGGACGGTTCCGCGTGTTGCTCTTGGAAGCCGGCGAGGACGATCCCTGGATCTGGCTCAGGGTTCCGCTTGGCGCCGGGTTCGTACTTCTGTCACAGCGTAGCCTCTGGCGCTTCTACACCCAGCCGCAAGCCAATCTCGGCAACCGTAAGATGTTCTGGCCGCGAGGGCGCGTGCTCGGTGGGTCCTCCACGGTCAACGGCATGCTGTGGGTGCGCGGCGAGCCCGCCGAGTATGACAACTGGCGCAAGTTGGGCAATCCCGGGTGGGGCTACGAGGACGTCCTGCCCTATCTGAAGCGCATCGAGTCCTACGCCAAGGGAGACGACACGCGCGGCAAGCACGGGCCCGTCCCCATCAGTCTATTCGGCCGCAGCACGCTCGGCGACGCCTTCCACGCCGCCTGCGTTCAGGCCGGCATACCGGCGACACCCGACTACAATGGGGGCCAATACGATGGCGTGGGTTACCTGCAGAGCAATACGAGGCGCGGCATGCGCTCCGGCGGCCGCGAGTCGTATCTGCGGCCTGCGCGCAACCGACCCAATCTGCATGTGCGCACGGGCGCGCGCGCCGAGCGCGTTCGCGTCGAGAAGGGACGAGCCGTCGGGGTCGAGTACCGCATTGGCGGCGATCGGCGGCTTGCCCGCGCATCACGCGAGGTGATCGTCAGCGCCGGCGCCGTCCAGAGTCCTCAGTTGCTTGAGCTCTCGGGCATCGGCGACAAGGAGCGGCTTGCCGAACTCGGTATAGCCAGCGTCAAGCACCTGCCAGGGGTCGGCGAGAACTGCCGCGACCACCTGCACACGCGCGTCTCCTTCGAGTGCATCCGGCCCATCACCCTGAACGACATCCTCGACAACCCTCTGCGCAAGGCGTGGATGGGCTTGCGGTATCTGGTGCTGCGCGATGGCGAGATGGCGGCTTGCACGGCAAGAGTACACGCGCTCGCCAAGACCGACCCCACGCTCGACCGACCCGATGTCAAGATCCAGATGCACAATCTGAGCGCCGAGGACCCCCGCCACCCCACCGAACTGGTGCTCGACAAGTTTCCAGGCTTCGGTATCGGCACCTTCGCACTGCGGCCCGAGTCGACGGGCTCCGTGCACATCCGCTCCACCGACCCCGAAGAGCCGCCCGCGATCGCCGCCAACTATCTGACCGATCCCCGCGACCGCAAGACCAGCATCGCCGCGCTGCGCCTCGCGCGCCGTATCGCCGACCAGCAGGCCCTCGCCAAGCTGATCGTGCGTGAGGTGCGGCCGGGCGCGGATGCGAAGTCGGACGAGGCATTGCTGGAGCACATCGCCAAGCTCGGGGCCACCTCCTATCACCCGATCGGCACGTGCAAGATGGGAGCGGATCTGATGGCGGTGGTCGACCACGAGCTGCGTGTTCACGGCGTCAAAGGCTTGCGCGTTGCCGACGCGTCGATCATGCCGACGATGGTGTCCTCCAACACCAATGCGCCATCGTTCCTGATCGGCGAGCGGTGCGCGGATTTCTTGCTCCGCGAGGCTGGTGCCAACATCACCCCCGACGTGTTGAAGGCCGACGCGGCTGCGACGTAGGCGCTGCTCCGATCAATGGCGCGAAGCGAGGGACAATTCTCGGGAGATGGCACGGTGGCCATGGACGAGCCAATCTCCCTCATCATGATCGGGTGCGGGAAGTTCTCGCGGTACTATCACGTGCCGGTTCTCGAGGCGGATGCGGCCACCACCTTTGCCGGCATCTTCGATCCGTCCCCAAGCGACGGCGTGCGGGAGCTTGCGCGGCGTATGGGTGCGCCACTGGTTGGGGCAATCGAAGACCTGCCGAAGCCCAAGGGCAAGACGATGGCGATCGTCACCACCCCACATGCGCTGCACGCGGCCCACGTCGCCCTGGCCTTGGAGCGCAATTGGCATGTCCTCTGCGACAAGCCTTTCGTCATGAAGACGAGCGACGCGCGAAGTCTCGCCGCGGAAGCCGAACGACGTGGCCTCGTTAATGCCGTCGCCTTCAACCGACGCTTCGACCGCAGCTGCCTGCGCGCCCGCGAAATCATTCGCGCTGGCGGGATAGGTGCCGCGCGGTATGTCCAGACGATCCAGCTCGGCTACGAGGGCAAGGGCTGGTTCCTCGTCCCCGAACTCGGCGGCGGCGGTCCGTTCACGGGCCGCGCGACGCACATGGCCGACATCGTACCGTGGATGATCGACCGCGACCCGACGCAAGTGCGGGCGCGCATCCGGGGCGGCAGCACACAACGTGTCGACCGTGGCGGCTTCATCGACGTGCTGTTTGGCGATCTGGAATGCCACATGGCATGCATAGAGGAAGGCTGGCACATGTGGGACGAGATCCGGATTTTCGGCGACGAAGGGCTCATTGAGCTGCGCAGGCCACTCAAGCAGCCGATCGGATGGGACCTGGCCATCATGACGCGCGCCGGCGATGCCGTCGAGGCGCACACAGGGGGTCCTAGCCCAGGGTCCGCGACGAGAAACTTTCTCGACGCATTGCGTGGGCGTACGCCCGTAGCCTGCTCGTTCGCCAATGCGATTGTCTCAACCCAGATCGTCGAGCGGGCCTTCGAATCGGCCCACGGGGGATGCACCTGGCTCCCACTTGCGCCGCCGTCAAAGTAGCTTTCCCGAGCAAAGGTCGAGGGTCGCTGAAGAGCGCTGTTCGTCGTTTTCGCGACTAGATCGTCGGGTGTCACCTCGTCTGCAAGAGGTGCACCACGCTTGACCTCGACGTTGTGCAGAGTTTCCGGACGCCGGGCGCCTGCTCAATTGCATGCGAGCTGCAATACCGGTACGCGGCCGCTTCACCCCAGCAACCGACCAGCAGCTCCGCCTGGGGATAGGGCCGCCAGTCGACTGAATTCAGGAGGCGGCTTCGGTCACCTCCTTCAGTCCCTTCTCCTTCCGTGCCGGCTTCTTGGCGGCCGTCGGCGGGCCCGAGATCAGCGCGTCGCACCCCAGCAGGAGCTGCTCGCCGTATTCGTGTGCCGCCTGCATTGCCGCCTTCTCGTTCACCGCGAAGAGGAAGTAAGCCGCTTGCACCGCGGCCACGACCAGGACGTAGATGAGCCGCATGGATGCGTGGTCGTCAGGCGAGATTGGCAGTCGGAACCAGAGCGCAATGGCGCACGCCACCACGATGATGGTGGTGAGGGCGAGCGCGGTCTTCTTCAGCCCCAGCAGATTGCGCCGGAAGCCGTATCGGACCAGCGCCTCGAACAGGAGCTTGAACCGCTTGTAGTCGCGCATCTGGTCGCGGAGCCAGTCCCCGCAACGCGCGTAGAAGATGTCGGCGCCGGCAGGATTGGCCGTCTCGTCCTCCGCCGTCGGCGGTTCCTGCTTGATCTGGCCGCCCACGAACCTGCACCAGATACCCTTGGTGGCCGCGTCGAAGCGGCCATCCCGATGTCGCAGCAGCGTGGTCGACGGCTTGCCGCCCATGCGCTCGAAAATGCACTTCTCCAGCCGCTTGCCGTGCTGCTGTGCCAGGTCGCTGAACACATAGAAGAGCAGGAACGCCGCGCCGGCGCCGACGGCGTGGGAGAGCCCCAGCTGCTGCCATGAGACCATGACAGCAGCCAGGACGAGCCCCGGCATCGCGGCGATGAGCGCTGGGAGTAGGCGCGCCTTGATCGTGTAGACGTCCGGAAGCCCAAGCATGCTCAGTCCTCCTCGCCGACGTTGGGGTCGAACGCCTCAGGCTCCGACACCTTCCAGCCAGCACGCTCGCCCCACACGCCGCCGCTGTGGTGGCGCTTCGTCCAGCCACGGGTCGCGTGGACCGGATAGCCGCGCCGCATGAACGCATTCTTGACCTTCTTGCGAGGGTAGATGTCCGCATCCTTGCCGACCGAGCAGAACGCCACACCGCGCCGGGCATTGCGATCCTCGAGCGGCGCGCCCAGCCACTCGTTCAGCACGGACGGCGTCACGTTGCGCCGGCTGCCGTGGTGCGGCACCTGCACGAAGTTGGGCGAGCCGAATAGGCCCATAGCGCGCGCATACTGCGCTGCCTCACGCAGACCATCCGGCCCCACATCGGCGGTGAGCAGCGCCCGCTTCGCGCCGAACACGCCCATCTGGACGACGGAGGTCTCGTTGGATGCCGAGGTCGCCGGTGGGTTCTCGTCCAGCGTCTCGATGTCCCAAGCCTCGCGCACTACGTCGAGTACGTTGCGGGCACCGCCGAGCACAGCGCCCAACAAGCCCTTCTTGTCCTTGTAGCTCGGCGGCGACTTGTCGAGGGCGTGGAGCAGGCTGATGTAGCGCTGCTCGGATGGCGCCAGCACCACGAAGCCCTCGCCGATCCGCCGGCCCGCGAAGGGCGCGTAGATCGGGATCTGCCGTAAGTTGGCGATGGCCTCGAACTCGACCAGGTACTCGTGGCTGTCGCGGATGTACTTGGTCAGGCCAGCCAGCGTCCAGTTGCCATGGAAGCTGTCGACGATCTGCGGCGCATACAGCCACGGCCGGTGCATCCAGATGTTCCGCGTCGGCAGGCTCTTTAGGGCGCCGATCAGCCCGCAGGCATGGTCGTTGTCGCCATGGGACACGAGCGCGTGGTCGACGGACGTATTGCGCCCGTAGTACTCTCGCACGTGGTTGACGACGGCGTCGGAGGTGTCGGTGAAACCGCCGTCGATCAGGTGCACCCTGAAGGCGTCGGGGGTGCCGTAGCGGACACAGATAGCGTCCCCATTGCTGTCCCCGACGGGGAGCATTTCAATTTCATAGTCCATTACGTGGTTGCGCCTCCTGGCGCTCAGCTGGGCTGTGAGTCTTTCGAGTCACGCGGACTCGGGAACTCACGGGGTTTTTGTTGACGACATATTCCCGCCCAACCGAATCAGTTATCCACGAGGTGCGAGCACGTGAATCCTGACGCAGAGGGACGGTACCCACGCGGAAGCGACACACTGACAGGGGACACAACGGCGCCCGAACGAGCATAAAACGGCGGGCGCTGCTACATCTGGGCCGGCAAATCAATCTGCGCCCAGGCACATTCCCCAGCTTATCCTCGTTTACGCCTTCTTAATCAAGAGGGCGGTCACGGTTTGTTCGATGAATGTGGCGATCTGTGGCAGGAGTGCCGCAGCCATTGTTGCTGCGCGCGGCCGCGCTCAGATCCTGCCGAGGTTGGTACGCATTTTGTCGGGCGCGGCGGTCAGTTATGGCACCGCCGCGAGCACGTTCCCAGGTTGCCGCTCTGCTGGCACGGACGTCGGCCGATCTCGTGCACCAATCCCATCGCCTTCAATTCCTTGGTGCGCGGTCCTCACGCTGTTGATCGGCCAGTGGTGACGGAAGGCTGACACGAAAGTCGTCAGCGGACCGTGGTGACGCAATCGCCCGACGCAACAACCCCGATTCCAGACGTGGTAGGGAGACGTCGTCTGGGTCGCAGACTGCCCATCGGTCAACGTCGGCTTCTGGGATGTTGTGTCGATGTCCGCTTTACTTCCGGCCGGGAACGTGACGCCTCGGCCGACGTGCGGCGACAGACGCTAGGCGCGGATGTCTGCTTCTGAATGAGCCACAAGCGCTTACGGGCGGCATAAAAACAGTGGCGGGCCGCGCCTGACTTGTTTCAGGGCACCGGTTGTACGATCACCATCCATTGGACACCAAACCGGTCGGTAACGCCGCCGAAGCATTGTGCGAAGAATGTCTTACCAATCGGCATCGTGATCTTGCCATCCGCTGCTAACGCATTGAAGATGCGATGCGCTTCCGCCTCGGTCGGCAGGTTGAGAGAGAGGGACACGCAGTCGAAGTCCGTCGGGCCGGAACGCATGCCATCCGACATGAAGATCTCGGCACCAGCGATCCGCACGCACGCGTGCATGATGCGCTCATCGAATTCACGCGGCACCCTGTCAGCACTGGGCTTCTCGGGATTATCCTTGAAGCGCATCTGCATGAGGACTTCGGCATCAAGCTTGGCCTTATAGTAGTCAATGGCCTCCTCACAGCGACCGCGGAAAAATAAGTAGGGTTGCACCGTCGCGCGCGGGGAACTCTGACGCGACTTTGCCTCAACATGGCGCGCGAAATTGTCGAGGATCGACTGCCATCCTTGCCGCTGTTGCTCGGATGAGTGCGTCTGCTCACTGTCGAACGTGATGCGCACCGCGACCCCCTGCGGGGCCGGCGTGAATTCGACCCGGGCTGTCCGATCGCCGAAGGAGTACTCGATCAGCTTGTGCTTGACGATCTTGGTATAGGTTCCCGCGAAATCGAAGCCCATGCTGCCGTCCTTCGCCTCCATTCGCGAGGAGAACTTGCCTCCCTCGCGCAAATCGACCGTGGCTGTGGGCGTGTGCCAGTCGGCGGAGGCCGCGTTCCACTACTTGATGTCTGCAGCTGTCGTGTAAGCATCCCAGACTTGCTCGATGGGAGCCGCCACGTTGGTCTCGACGGAGATCTTCATGATCGTTTCCTTTTCGGCCTGGCGAACTGGAGAGGAGCTAGTTGCGGTACCGCCCGCGGCAAATGAGGAAGTTCTTGTGATGCAACGTCAGCCGCGGCGCGCAGCCTTGATCGCGGCGACGTCAATCTTCTTCATATCCATCATGGCATCGAATGCGCGCTTTGCTTCGGCGCCGCCGGCCGCCAGCGCCTCGGTCAGCACGCGCGGCGTGATTTGCCAGGAGACGCCCCACTTGTCTTTGCACCAGCCGCACGCGCTCTCCTGGCCGCCATTGCCAACGATGGCGTTCCAATAGCGATCGGTCTCGTCCTGATCGTCGGTCGCGATCTGGAATGAGAAGGCTTCGTTATGCTTGAACATCGGACCGCCGTTGATGCCGAGACAGGAGACCCCGGCGACAGTGAATTCGACTGTCAGCACGTCGCCCTGCTTGCCGGATGGCTAGTCACTGGGTGCACGGAGGACGGCACCCACCGCACTGTCGGGAAAGGTAGCGGCGTAGAAGCGGGCGGCCGCCTCGGCGTCCTTGTCGTACCACAGGCAAATCGTGTTCTTGGCCATAGCCTGTCCTCGCGGCGTTGGATTGCAGTTAACTCAGGTTCGGATAGCAGCCCCTACTCCTCCCTCCGAGGGCATGGGTGTCGATTAGCTGCTCCTTGCTCGCGGTATCGCGCCTTGCAATAGGGGCGCCGCCTGCTCCTTCTGTTCCTTCGGGAACGGCCGGAAGGTCATGGCTATCAGGAAGGCGCCAAGGCCCATGCCGGCAGATCCGAGATAGAGCCAAGTGTAGCTCCCGAGGGTGTCGTAGATCAGGCCTCCGGCCAAGGGCCCGGTTGCCATGCCTAGACTGCCGGCCATCGCAGTGCCGCCGATGACGGTCCCCATCATCCGTAGCGGAAAGTTCTCGCGCGCGATTGCGGCATACAACGGCATGGTACCGGCATAGATGAAGCCGAACACGGCTGCTACCGCGTAGAACGTGCCGAGATCGCTGGCAACCAAAAATCCGAGCGCCCCGAGCGCCTGTGCCAGCAGGGCCAAAACCAGGACTTGCTTCGCTCCGAAACGGTCGCCGAGCAAGCCAAAGGCGACGCGCCCGCCCAGGCCGGCGAACCCTTCCACGCTGTAGATTGAGACGGCAGCGATCAGCGGAATTCCGCAGCTCACGGCGTAGTTCACCGTGTGAATGATCGGACCCGAGTGCGTGGCACAGCAGAAGAAGTTCGTCAGCAGCAGGATAATGAACTGAGGCGACTTCAACGCTTGCCCGACGGACATCGCTGAATCCTCTCCGCCTGCGACGGCCGCTGCGCCGCCGCCTTCGAGGGCCGGCGGACGGCGCACCAGAAGGGAGACCGGGATCATCACGGCCGCAGCAATGGCGGCGATGATCAGCATCGAGGTTCGCCAGTCGTAGATCGACACGAGCCACGCCGCTAGCGGAGACATGGTCATCGGCGCCATCCCCATGCCAGCGGACACGAGCGAAACCGCAAGGCTGCGATGCGTGTCGAACCAGCCGGTGACGCACGCCATCATCGGTGGGAAAATCGCCGCGATGCTCGCGCCGACGAAAAGGCCAAAGATCACTTGAAAAGCAATCAGCGATGTCGTCTGGCTAGCGAGGGCTAGACTAATAGCGAGGATGATCGACCCGGTCGCGACGACGAAGCGAGGACCGAAGCGGTCCGACAGGTTGCCCCAAGCCATGCTGGTCAATGCCAGCGCAAGGAAGCCGATTGTCATTGCGCTCGATACGCCGGTCACCGACCATCCCGTGTCTCGCGTGATGGCCCCCAGAAACACGGGCAGCGAAAACATCGCGCCGATCGCGACGCAGCCGAGCAGCCCGCCTGCTGCGACAATCACCCAGCGATACTTAGAATTGGTCATCTCACCTCCTTTTTGGCGTCCGCCCGATCAAGCTCGTTGTCAGCGACGCTTTTTCTTCTGGCGCTTACTGCTTTCTCCTTCGCCGAGCTCTTCGAGGTAGGCTGCCATCCTATCCAAGCTCTGCTCCCAAAAACGCCGATACACCGACAACCAATCGTCGACTGCCTTGAGGCGTTCTGGCTCGAGCCTGCACGGTCGCCACTGTGCCTGTCGGCCGCGCGAAATGAGGCCAGCGCCTTCGAGCACTTTGAGATGCCGTGAGATCGCCGGCAGGCTGATCTCGAAGGGGTCAGCCAACTCGTTCACGGTGGCCTCGCTTTGTGCGAGACGCGCGAGAATGGCGCGTCGCGTTGGGTCGGCCAGTGCCGAAAAGGCGGCGGAGAGCGGGTCGCGCATACTTAACCTGTCATGCAATTAACAAATATGTTAAATACTCACGCGTAGAGCTGATGTCAACCGTCATTTCTGCGATCAAAGTCGCCCGAACCAGTGGCAAACAACACCCGCTGCTCTGCGGTTGGTGCCAATCGCCGCACCAGAAGGAGTCGAAGCCCAGCCGATCCATCTTTTGGACCACCTCCACCAGCTCATCAAGCGTTGGCATCCACGGTTCGGTCGTGGGCTCCGTGCGACGCAACATGGTGTTGACACCAACCCTTAAGCAACTTTCGAGCGGAACTGTCATCTGTGTCGTTCAGATCTCGTGTTGGCTGATTGACAACTTTGCCCCCGCTTCGATGGCGACCAACTTTCGACAATCGGACCGCCGGCAGGTTCGTGCCGATTTGCACGATGGCATTGTTGACATACCGGCCGGTCGTTGTTTTGTGGACAATGCATTAACCGAACATGCCCAAAACGAGGGCATGCACTTTTACCGCGCACCAGGCGGGAGAATGTGGAATATCTTTCCTCCACTTTAGATGTTGTGATATATTTAATTTGCACAACCCCGGGCATTAACTCTTTCGGGTATTAATTGATGTAAATTTCACAGTGTTATGTTATATGCAATTCAAGGAATGAGCGGAACGGTGAATCAATGAAACCGGCAGAATCTCTCTGGTCAACAAAAGGCCAAGCGCAAGGTCAAATGCAGGCCCTGGATTCGGCTCACATGAAGGCGATCAGAAATTATCTTGCGACAAATGGCAGCCCGCGTGACCGTGCTTTGTTCGCCGTAGGGCTGGATAGTATGCTCAGGGGTGGCGACCTATGCCGTCTCCGTGTGGCCGACGTGATCGACCACTGTGGCAACGTCCGCGAGAGTATCACCGTTGTCCAAGGCAAGATCAGCAGCGGCAAGCCACACAGCGTGGTGGTATACCTAACAGCGGAGACCCGTGAGCTGGTATCGACACTGATCGCCAGCGAGACGAAAAGCGGCGCCGCCTATCTTTTCACGGGCAAAGGTCGCACCACGCACCTCAGCACCGATCAGCTTCGCATTCTCGTCAAGTCCTGGGTTGCTGCAGTCGGCCTCGATCCCGGCACACACGCCAACCACACGCTGCGCCGGACCAAGGCTACCGCTCTATATCGGACCACCAAAGACATCGAGTTGGTCCGTCGCGCACTCGGTCATGCCTATTTGTCGTCCACGCAAGCGTACTTGTCCTGTTGGGTCGGATCAAGTGCGTGCTGCATGCTTATGCCTAAAACTTTAGCAGGCCGTTGAAATTTGCGCTGCGCTGGAAGCAGATTGCGTCGAGGTCGGCTTGACGAGTTCTTGATGGCGGCGTGCAGGCCGTTTTTTTGTCCAAAGCGAGAGAGCGCGCATCTCACAGCGCACGCGCGATGCGCTCGCCGCTTTAAAGGCGCGTAGCCAGAGGCTTGGCGGGCCCCCACCGGTGAAGAACGGGTACGGGGTTGCCACGCGAGTTGCGGGGGCTCGCTCGGCGCGAAGGCCTTCTTCCCTGTCATCGTTGAACAGCGCCAAGGTGGAGCGAGGACGCTTGCCAAGCTTGCTGCCGGCCTCCATGCGAAGGGATATGCCACACCGCGTGGCGGTACGTGGAGAGCTGACGGCGTGCGGCGGTTTTTGGGTTTCGCGGACGATCTCGTGCTGTAGCGCTTGATCACGGCAGGTGACACTGCCCGAGCGGCAAGGCTGCATCCATTGCCTATGCTGGCAAAGCCAATCGGCCTCGCGACTCCAGCGTGGATGCGGCGCGCGTGTCGTCGATGGGTTCTGTGGGCTCGCACGCGAAACAAGTACCCCGCATGGGACCCAACGGTCAGGCGTTCTCCGACCGTACGCAACACTATCTCTTCGCCGCGGGGCAGTCCCAGCAAGCGTGCCATCCGCTCACAAATGATTACGGTGGTCGCGCCGAGGTCGACGAGTGCGCGACAAGAACACTGTGATGGACATAGTGCGGCGAAGGGCCGACGCTCCGCGTCCTATAAGCGCCCGGCGTTCACTTCTCGATGGAAGCCCTGACGCACGCTGACGGCCTCGCGCAGCATTTGCGCCGGCGCGCGGTACAGTCGGCACTCAGCGCAGCAATAAAAAGGGCCCCGAAAGTCCTGGCATGCCGGCGGGACCCTTCCTTGGAGCGCGGGATACCCGGTCCGCTCCGACGGCCTCTGTGGAACGGTCGAAGTCCGGACACCATCCGTGTCTTCACTGATTGTTGTGGATAGGAACACCGAGCCGCTTCAGTTGTCGCGTCCCGGAGATGCACGGGCGGACGAATTTCGCGGGTACGCGCAAAAGAGTCCGCAGCAATGAAAAGGCCCCGAAGTCGGCGTCCAACGGGGCCCTCCCTAGAGAGCGCCGGTGGTCCAGTCCGCGCTCGCAGGAGCCCCAACCTACAGGCACGCGGTTGCTGAGTGCTTAATCCGCTCCCAGCAGGAACCGGACAGGGGCCGCAGCGTTGACTGCGCAAGTTTGCCCGCCCGCGTGGTCATCCGGTCTCCCTGAGACCGTGGCGAGCGGGGACGGGGGCAGCGGTGGAGCCGAACTTGCTGCTCCCGTCTATTATCGTCGCCTCGATCCACGCCACGACGGCGGTGCTCGTCGGTCGCCTGGATGTCCTCGCGCACGCGATGCCCGAGGATGCGCCGCTCGGTTCCATCCTCGATCGTGCATTTGATCCAACTGGTCATGCGGGACGCCTTCAACTTCGCCAGCGGCTGCCTTGGCGATTGGCGATCCTGCGCAACTAGAGGTACGCCCGTTAGGCTGGCGCTCCCGCGCCTTCCACCTATCCCGGTTCGCCTTTCGCCAAGCCGCTGTCTTCGCCTTCACCCAATCGCGGCTCGGCCCCGATTGGTAGGCCGACGCCTTTCGCTTGGAAACAATCCCCTCCAACCCGTGCTCTTCGGCCGCGACGAGGAGCTTCACGCCATCGTCAAACGCCTGGACGAGATGCAGGCAATGTACATCAGAGCGCAGCATCAGTTCGGTCAGCTGCAGCCGGCGCTCGATCAGGTGGAGCGATCGGATATGCTCGCCGTCGTAGTGCATGAGATCGAAGGCGAACACCGCGAGTTCATGCTGCCGATCGGAAGCCATAGCTGTCTGGAGGCGCCGGAAATCGGGGTGCCCTTCGCTGGTGGGGAAGATGAGCTCGCCGTCGATCACCGCGGATTGGCAAGGGATGCTCGCCAGCGCCTCCGCGAGGCCCGCCAAGCGCTTGGTCCTGTCGTAGCCGCTCCGGCTATGGAGCTTCACCTGGCGGCCGTCCTTGACGATCTGGAAGCGGTAGCCGTCGAGCTTCGGCTCATGCAGCCAGGCGTCGCCTTGCGTCGGCGCCCATGGGAATGCAGGGTCGGATGAACTTCACTGCCGATCGCCACTTTCGTGAGACCTGTCATCGTCTCGGAACGCAATTATCACATCGTCGGCCGTGGTAGTCAGGTGGGGATAGCGGTCGTGGAAGTGCGCGAATGCCTTCTTGGCCATCTCCGCGAGATCGTCTCGGGTGGGCACGTCGAGGGTGCAGGTGTCGATCACCTGACCGTCTTTGATGAGGGCGGCCACTACTTTCATGGCGGCTCTGCGCTGTGCTGAACCAACATGGAAACGTGGCAGCACCTCGCCGGTTTCACGACGAATGAACACAAGAAGCGGTAGTTGCCGACAAAACCCCGCGTCTGGCATGCCACAGACTGAGGCACTACCCGGCACGCATAGCATTTGCTTCGCGCACCGTGGTAGCCTGCGTTGGGGGGGCAAGCCAATGAACGCCCACAATCTAATCCGAAACGCGGGCTACGGGCCCGACACGCTCAAAGTCGTAGTGCAGGCATTCGATGAGGCTTGGTCCTTGATCTCGGCGCAGTACGCCGCTCCGCTAGCGGTTGAAGCGGCGCGCATCAAGCTTGCCAAGGCGATCATCGCAGTGTCCCGGCAGGATAGCCGCAATCCCGACATGCTCAAGCGCTTAGCGTTGCAGATGATGAAGCTTCCGTAGGCCAGGTTTGGGATATGGGTGACAGTTCCGACAGGAACGCAGCGGGTCGTCTGTGGCGAGATCGGGCGGAGGCGGCCCGCAAGCAAGCCGCCCAATTTGGGGACGCCGAAGCCAAGCGGCAAGCGCTCGAAATCGCGGCCAGCTATGACCGGCTAGCCTGCCATCTTGAAGAGCAGGCCGCGAAGAAACGCGGACCGACCGACTGACACGTAATTTTCAAACTGAGACACTACCGACGACGGGGTTAGTGAAGCAGGTCTGTGGCATGCCAGATTGTGCAAGGTTCCGCCCGCCACAACAATATTGACTAAACGGGACCCGCCCTAACCTCTGTTAGTGCGCTGATCTTTTTGTCCCGGTATGCTCAACGGGTCACGCAACACCATGAGCGTCCCAACTAGGCGTTCATGGCCTTCTGCCAGCCAGTCATTGCGCTTGTTGCGCCTTGAGGATTGACTGGCGGCTTAGGACACTGCGGCCCCCGACATGAAGACCGCTTTGCCTTAGGCCCTTGCGCTTAGCCGCGC
>Ga0209382_10001719_pt1 | contig 33761 bp, 37 predicted proteins | sample SoiMetdeltSBSDD5_FD_187599 | JGI IMG/M metagenome (GOLD analysis project Ga0209382, IMG submission 187599) | Bulk soil microbial communities from a Populus tree surrounding site in Tennessee, USA - Soil MetaG P. deltoides SBSDD5 (SPAdes) (version 2) | ecosystem: Environmental > Terrestrial >... | reverse complement strand
GGCGCTGCGGCCGCCTTCGCACTCGCGCAGATCGAGATGTTCCATCTGGCCGCCGTCGTTCGCGCGCTGGTCTCCGTCGGGCGGCCGGTGCCGCTGGCGCGGGCGTCCATCATCTCCACGGCCGGCGGTGTCCAGATCGACCTCGGGCCATCCGACGTCGACCAACTCCCGCAGCTGGTGGACCGTGGCGGGGCCATTGCGTCAGCCGTCGACGATCGCTACCTCCGGTTGCTCCCGGCGGTCACCACCGCTCCGGTGTTCGAGGGCGACCAGCTCGACGACCTGCGAAGCGTGATCGACGCCGGCAGCACGCACCACGACGGCTTCATCGGCCTGCAGGACACGCTCCCCGACCCGCTGCCGCCGGCCCTGCTGCGGGCCACGCGTCGGCAGGCATCGGACTCGTTCGAGCAGCGGCTGCTGGACATCAGCGACCGCACGTACGCCTCGGTGCTCGCCGCCATGGAGGAACGCTTCACCCAGGAGGATCTCTTCGTCGCCGGCGGATTCCGGAGTCTCGCCATCGCTGCGATGGAAACCATGAACGACGTCCATCGCGTGCTGGTGCAGCGTGGACTGCTACCGCCGTTCACTCTCCCCTAGGCCGCCTATGTCATTCGTATCGCGAGGATTCACCGGCCGGCGCCGCTCCGGGCCGCCCGGCCGCCTGCCGCCCGGCCAGCACGATGTGGGCAGCGACTTCCCGGTGCTGTCGGCCGGGCCGGTGCCGTACACGAAGACCGAAGACTGGGACTTCACGATCCAGGGCCAGGTCGACCAGGTGCAGCGCTGGACGTGGGACGAGTTCCAGCAACTGCCGCGGACGCCGGTCACGGTCGACATCCACTGCGTGACCAGCTGGTCGAAGTTCGACACCGAGTGGCAGGGCGTCTCGCTCGACACACTGCTCGAGAACGTCGAGACCGCGGCGGAGTACGTTCTGGCCTACTCCGACGGCGGTTACACGACGAACCTCCCCCTGGAGGACCTGCTCGACAACCAGGCCTGGGTGGTGGACACCTACGACGGCGAGCCCCTGGCACCCGAGCACGGCGGCCCGGCCCGGCTGCTCGTACCCCATCTGTACTTCTGGAAGTCGGCGAAGTGGGTCCGCGGCCTGGTGCTGAACCCGGTCGACGAGCCCGGGTTCTGGGAGACCTTCGGCTACCACAACTACGGGGACCCGTGGAAAGAACAGCGGTACGCAGGCGACTGACCTGGCAGCGCGCCGAGGTCCTGGCGGTCACGGCCGAGACACCGACCGCCCGCCGGATCCGGATGCGCCCGCCGGACTGGCCGGGCCACGTCGCCGGCCAGCATGTCGACGTCCGGCTCACCGCCCCGGACGGCTACACCGCCCAGCGCAGCTACTCGATCGCGTCGCCGCCCGAGCAGCCCGAAGTCGACCTGATCGTCGAGCGACTCGACGACGGTGAGGTCTCGCCGTACCTCACCGACGAGCTGCGCACCGGGGACCAGATCGAGCTGCGAGGACCGATCGGTGGCTTCTTCATCTGGCCCGAGCACTCCGACACGCCCGTCCAACTGATCGCTGGCGGCTCCGGAGTGGTGCCCTTCGTCGCGATGCTCTCGCACCACCAGGAGACCGACAGCCCGGTTCCGGTGCGGCTGCTCTACTCCGTGCGCACCGACGCCGACGTCATCGCCCGCGACGAGTTGCGACCGCGCAATGGTGTCGACGTCGTGCTGACCTTCACCCGCGACGTCCCGGCCGGTTGGGACGGTCCGCGGGGTCGCATCGACCGGGACAAGCTGGTCGGCCACACGGTCTCGCCTGATCAGCGTCCGGCCATCATGATCTGTGGATCGACGCCGTTCGTGGAGGCGGTGACGCGCGAGCTCGTCGCGCTCGGTCATCCAGTGGACCGGATCAAGACCGAGCGCTACGGCGGAATGGGAGATGGATCGTGAACGCATCCGACGACACCGACGCCAGCTATCTCGACGGGAACGCGATGGGCGGACCGCTGGCGGAGCTGTTCGCCCCCGACCTCACCGCCGCGATGATCATCTGCGCGAACTGCGGCAACGAGAAGCCGCTGGCCGCCCACCCGGTCTACCCGGACGCCCCGGCGATGGTGGTCCGCTGCCCGGGCTGCACCAGCGTCGTGATGCGCTACGTCTCCGACCAGCGCGGCGTCCGTTTCGAGATGACCGGCGTACGGCTGCTCACGATCGCCGAGCGCAGCGACCAGCCCGCCTGACCACGAGCGTCAGGCGTCGATGTGCTCGGCGAGCGGGACGTCCGGATCGGCGAGCCGCTGGGTGTCGACCTTGGGACGGGCCTCGACCAGGTTCCGGACGTGCCGGGTCTGGTCGACGAGGTTGACGTGCATCCCGGCGAGCACCATGCCGTCGGCGAGCCAGAAGGCGGCGAACGCGCGGGAGTCGAGATCGCCGCGGAACACCACGTCGTCGTAGTGGCCGGGCTCGACGTAGCCGAAGTAGTCCATCCGCAGGTCGTACTGGTCGGTGTAGAAGTACGGCACTCGGTCGTAGCCGACGTCCTGACCGAGCATCGACTTGGCGGCGGTCACCGGCTGGTATCTCGCGTTAGCCCAGTGCTCGACGCGGATGTTCTTGCCGATCAGGGGATGGAAGGCGTTGGCGACGTCGCCGGCGGCGTAGATGTCCGGGTCGGAGGACCGCAGGCCGGCGTCGACCCGGATGCCGTTGTCCACGTCGAGGCCGGCGCTCTGCGCCAGTTCGACGTTGGGGGTGACGCCGACGCCGACGACGACTGCGTCCGCCTCGACGAAGCTGCCGTCGCCGAGCCGTACGCCGCTCACCGCACCGTCCTTGCCGGTGATCTCGGCGACCTGGACACCGAACCGCAGGTCGACGCCGTGCTCGCGATGCAGGTTGGCGAAGACCTCGGCGGTCTCGCGGCCGAGGACCCGGAGCAGGGGCAGCTCCGCCGCTTCGAGCACGGTCACCTCGACGCCGGCCGCGCGACCGGCCGCGGTCGCCTCGAGGCCGATCCAGCCGGCACCGATCACGGCCACGCGGGACGCGGAGGCGAAGGTCTCCTTCAGCCGATCGCAGTCGCCGACCCGGCGCAGATAGAGCACGTTGTCGAGGTCGGAGCCGGGAAGGGACAGCCGCCGCGGGCTCGACCCGGTGGTCAGCAGCAGCTTGGCGTAGCCGATCCGGCTGCCGTCGGCGAGTGTCACCTCGTGCGCCGCGGGATCGATACCGGTCGCCGTCGTCCCCAGGCGCAGGTCGACGTCGTTTGTCTCGTACCACGCCTCCGGATGGACGTAGATCCGCTCCCGGTCGGTCTGGCCCATCAGGTATTCCTTCGACAGCGGCGGCCGGATGTACGGCCGCTCCCCCTCGTCGCCGATCATCACCAAGGGACCGTCGAAGCCGTCTTTGCGCAGGGTCTGCGCGGCCTTGGCCCCGGCCAGGCTGGCACCCACGATCAGGTACGTCGGATCTGCTGCCATGGTCGCTCCTCTGATCTAAAGGCAACTCTAGTTGATTTTAGAAGCCTGGTCCATGGACCAGTCCGAACCTTTCGGGATTCGAGACCGCCGGGCAAGGAGCGAAAGTCAGCTCTTGGCCGGCAACACCACACATTGTGGTCGTGGCCGATGCAGACGCTGGCTAGAGGTCCGCGAGCAGGTGCAGCGCACTTCGCACCTGGTTTCGACCGCCGGCGGTCAGCGTCTTGACGACGAGCCGGTCGAGCTCGGCGAGCGTCGACTCGACCGTCGAGCGGAAGTCGCGCGCCCGCTCGGTCAGGAAGACCAGCGAGGCGCGCCCGTCGCCCGGGTCGGGCCGACGCTCGACGAGACCGTCCCGCTCCATGAGCCGCACCATGGTCGTCATCGTCTGCTTGCTGAGGCGGGTGCGGCTGGCGATCTCCCCCATGCGGAGGCCGTCCTCCTCGAACAGCGGGATGAGGATCGACCCGTACGCCGGCCGCACCTCGGGGTATCCGGCGGCGACGAACCGCTGGTAAAGCAGTTCGTTCCAATGCTGGCTGGCCTTGGCGAGCAGAAAGCCGAGGTTCTCTCCGGTCGCCGCGCCGGCCCCGCGGTCCGATCTCACTGGCTTCACTCTCGTCATGCTCGCAGGTTCAATGTTCGTTTGTCTGAGGTCAGACTAACTAGTACGATATCAGACTAGTTCTCGTCCTCGACTCGATCGATAAGGAGACAGCCATGCGAGCCGACAATCCGGAGCAGGTCATCGAACTGTTCACGACGGCACTCAACAGCGGCCAGGTCGATGGGGCGATCGCCCTGTATGAGCCGGAGGCGACCTTCGCGCCCCGCTCCGGCGAGGAAGTGCAGGGGCTGAAGGAGATCAGGAGCGCACTCGAGCAGTTCGTGGCGCTGGAGCCACGCTTGCGAGGCGAGATCACGAAGGTCATCGCCACCGATGACGTTGCGCTCGTCCAGAACCGCTGGCAGCTCGACGGCAGGCAACTCGACGGAACCCCGATCGAGATGGGTGGTCACAGCACCGACGTGCTCCGCCGCGCGGCCGACGGCAGCTGGCGGATCCTGATCGACGACCCATGGGGCACCGGCTAGCTCGTCATCGCCAAGCTCCCCACACGAAAACCCCGGCCCGGGCTACGGTCGGGTCAGGCCGGCTGGCTGAGCGGGAGGTACGTGGGAGATGACTCTGGGACAGCGAGTGGGCGCGGTCGTCTCGGTGAACGTGGGCCTGCCGCAAGACGTCACCTGGCACGGACGGACGGTGCACACCGGGATCTGGAAGCAGCCGGTCGACGGTCGACGGATGGTCCGGCGGCTCAACGTCGACGGCGACGGGCAAGGCGACCTTGCCGGCCACGGCGGTGAGCAGCGTGCCGTGCTGGTCTACCAGCTCGACTCGTACCGCTACTGGGCCGACCAGCTTGGCCGGGACGACTTCGTCTCCGGGCAGTTCGGTGAGAACTTCACCGTCGAGGGTCTGCCCGACGACGAGGTGTGTATCGGCGACCGCTATCGCATCGGCGACGCGGTGTTCGAGGTGACCCAGCCGCGAGTCACCTGCTATCGGGTGGGCATCCGGATGGACGATCCGCGGATTCCGGCGCTGTTGGTCTCGCACCACCGTCCCGGGTTCTATCTGCGCGTCATCGAAGAGGGTGAGGTCGGCGCGGGCGACGAGATCATCGCCGTCGTGGCCGAACCAGAGCGCATGACCGTCGCCGAGATCGACGCCCTCCTCTACCTGCCGGGCCATCCACGCCATCAGTTGGTTCGGGCACTGCGTATCCCGGCGCTGAGCCCAGGCTGGCAGGGATCGCTCCAGGCCTTGCTGGATCAGCCCGAGGCCAGCTCCGGCAACGCCGGCCTCGCGGCGACCGCCCCTCCCCCGGCCTGGCCGGGCTTCCGTCCTCTTGTTGTGACGGCGAAGTCCTCGGAGAGCCACACGGTGGCATCTTTGACGCTGGCCGAGCCGGACGGAGCGGACCTGCCGGCGGCGTTGCCGGGGCAGTTCCTGACCCTGCGACTGCGACCCGAGCCGGACGGTCCACCGGTGCTACGCAGCTACTCGATGTCCGGGCCGCCGGGTGCCGACGCCTACCGGGTCAGCGTCAAGCGGGAGCCACACGGCGTGGCCAGCCGCTACCTGCATGCCCGGGTCGGCGCCGGCGACGTCATCGAGGTGGCCGCGCCACGAGGGGTGTTCACGCTCGCCGACGGATCAGGACCGGTGCTCCTGATCAGCGCCGGGGTCGGCGCGACACCGATGCTGGCCATGCTGCATGCGTTGGCCGATCAGCGATCCGAGCGGCCGGTGTGGTGGCTGTACGGCGCCCGAAACCGGGCCGAGCACCCCTTCGAGGCGGAGGCCGCCGAGCTCCTCAAAGAGCTGCCGAACGCCCATCGGCACGTCCGATACAGCCGTCCGGCGCCGACTGACCGGATCGGCGACGACTACGACGCGGTCGGCCGGCTCACCGGAGATGTCCTCGGCTCGCTCGATCTGCCGCGCTCCGCCGACGCCTATCTGTGCGGTCCGGAACAGTTCCTGACCGACCTGTTGGCCGCACTGGTTGCCTACGGCCTCGACCCGGCGCACATCCGTACCGAGATCTTCGGCGCGCAGCCGGAACAGACGCCTGGGATCGCCGGAGCACCCTCGAAGGCGCCGCATCCGCCGTCCGGTCCGGTCGGCGACGGACCGTCGGTGGCCTTCGCGCGCAGCGGCCTGACCGTGCCGTGGAACCGCGACTACGCCAGCCTGCTGGAGCTGGCCGAGGCCTGCGACGTGCCGACCCGGTGGTCCTGCCGCACCGGTGTGTGCCGCAGCTGCGAGACCGGGCTGTTGTCCGGCTCGGTCGACTACGCGCCGGATCCGGTCGAGCTGCCCGCCGACGGCGACGCCTTGATCTGCTGCTCGCAGCCGCGCGACTCCGTTGTGCTGGACCTGTGACCACAGTCGCGCACCGCCGACATCACCGGACCTGTGCTCGACGCTCGGCCTCTGCCTTGATCGTCTGGAAGGACCCGTCGACGGCGGCTTGCCATCGCTCGGCCACGACGTCGCCCCACCACTGACCGAGCTGCCACAGATCGGTGCCGAGCTCGCCCTCGTAGGCCAGATGAGTGCCCGGGCCCGACGGTGTGAGCACGAACTGCTCGACGACATGCGGCACCGGCCCGCGTACGAGCCGGAAGTCGATCCGATCCGGCCGCGTGAACCGGACGGTCTCTACCGTCGTGGCGACCAAGCGCCCCCGGACCGGCGTCCGATGTGCGGCGAGGACCATGTCGGTGCCCCGCTCGAGTACGCGGACCTTCTCCGCCATCGCCCGCGACGGCCGCTGCACGTACGGCGCGGCGATGACATCGAAGACCACGTCAGATGGCGCCGCGATGTCGATCGTCAACGGACCGAGCGGACGCGTCCTCCGACCAAGTCCCAGATCGATCGGCAAGGCACCAGTCACCAGGCCGACGTAGCCGGCGCCAAGAGCGGCTCCGGCGCCGACTCCGACGATGCTGGCCGTCGTCCATCTACCCATCGCCTTCGACGATAGGTCAGGCGGCCCACCGGGATCTCCCGGTGGGCCGCCTCGTTCCGTCAGAGTCGGCCGGTCAGGGCCGTCCCGTCAGGATGGGATCACTCGACCTCCGAGCCCGGCAGTGCCGCGCCGGGCACCTCGCTGGGCAGGTAGATCTTCGGGTCACCCGGGTACGGCAGGTCCCAGTGGTGGGCGTCGTACCACGTGAAGCGGTTCATCTGCTCCGGGTTGGCGAAGTCGGGCTGAGGCAGCTTGCCGCTGAGGTGCTGCTTCGCGGCCCACTTCTCCCACGCCGCCGAGTACGAGACGTACTCGTCCGGAACGGGCACTGCCTTGGCCGTCATCGGGCCCGCCGGGTCATCGAGGCCACACGTCGGTGGGGTCGCGATGTTTTCGGTGAGCGAGATGCGGTTCGGCACCGCCTCGTACGGCGTGTAGTCCGGCGTCGACTGGAACGCGTCGTACATCGGCGTCGCAGCGGCCACCTTCTGGTTCAGCGGCTCGGCACCGAGGATCTGCTCGATCGTCCGCACCATCGAGATCTGCGAGTAGTACGTCGACACCGTCTTGCCGTGCACGGCCCACGGGCTGATGACCTGGATCGGGGCGCGGTGGCCGTCGACGTGGTCGGCCCCGTTCTGGCTGTCGTCCTCGACCACGAAGATCGCGGAGTCCTTCCAGTACGGGCTGTGCGTGATCGTCTGGACGATCTTGCCGAGTGCCAGGTCGCCGCCCGCGACGTTCGAGCGCGCGGTGACCGGGCCACCGGTGTGGTCGTCGGACAGCCACATCATGTTGAAGTCGGCCGGACCGTTGTTCTGGAAGTCCTGCTTCCAGATCTGGTAGCGGTACAGGTCTGGGATCTGCATGTCGAACATCGGCGCGTTGTGGTTGGAGATGTCGTCCAGCGACGGGATCGGCGACCGAGTGTTCAGGCGGATCTTCGGGTCGTACAGCTGGGCCGGGTCGCCGCCGTTCTCGACCGACTTGGAAGCGCAGTAGTACTGCTGCCAGGTCGCGCCGGCCGGCTTATTCTCGAAGATCATGAACTCGCCGAAGTTCTTGGCGGAGTGGCCGGCCGACTGGATCGCGGTCCAGAGGAAGCCGGACCGCTGGTGACCAAGCACGTCGTTCTCCGTGTCGTACGAGCGGGTGTACTCGCCCGCGCTGGACTCGGTGTACTCGGGGTCGTCGCCCTGCATCAGCCAGTTATGACCCTCGGCCGAGTTGGTGCCGACGTCGTAGGTGTTGTCGTACAGCCCGAACTGACGAGCCAGCGCGTGGATGTTCGGCGTGACCTGCTCACCGAACTGGGCCAGCGACGGGTCGCCGTTGCCCTCGGGCATGTCGCCGTGCACCTGGTCGTAGGTCCGGTTCTCCTTGACCAGCATGAAGACGTGCTTGATGGTCGAGGGGTCGCCGATCCGCTTGGGCACCGGGACGGCATTCGCCCGCTTGCCCTTGGCGTGCTTGACGTCGGTCTTGCCGGGGCCCCAGCCGTTCTGGGTGAAGACCATCGGCGTGTAGGTCTCCTTGATCTCGTTGTCGCTCGGCAGCGTGAACCGAGTCAGCGAGGCCGTCGTGCCGTGCGTGCCGTGGCCGGTCGCCGGCGTGGTGCCGAAGCCCTGGTTGAACGTGAGCAGCGGGCCACGGGCGTCGATGCCGCGACGGTTCGCCACGACGATCTGGTCGTCGACCGGGAAGACGTCCTCGGGGTAGAAGTCGGTCGGGACCAGGCCGACGTAGCTGACCGGGTCGAGTGCGTTCGCGCCGAGCTTGTAGACCGCGATCGCGTTGGCCCGGCCGAGGCTGACGAGGAGACGGCTGTTCTCGACCGCGATCGCGTCAGGGGCGTAGCCGATCGCGGAGCCCTTGTACGGCTGGGTGGCGATCGTCTGGACGACCTCGTCCTTGGCGGTGTCGACCACCGAGACCGTGTCGTCGTTGGTGTTCGCGACGTAGAGCGTGCCGTCCTCGACCTGCATCGCGGTCGGGTGGAGTCCAACCTCGATCTGACCGACGGCCGCGGCCGCGTTGCCGGTGTCGATGACGCTGAGCACACCGGTCGTCGACGTGCCGAGATACGGGTCGGCGGGCACCTGGGTGCCGTAGGACTCGATGGTGTCCTCGCCCGGCTTGGCCAGGCGGCCACCCTCGTCGCTGACGTAGAGCCTGGTGCCGACGAACTTCAGCTGCCGAGGGGCGATGCCGACGTCCCAGCTCTGCTTGATCGTGCCGGCGGCCGGGTCGATCGCGACGACCCGGTTCTGACCGTTGACGGCGGCGTAGAGGGTCGAGCCGTCGGGCGAGTAGGTCATGCCGGCGGTCAGCGCCTGCCGACCGCTCATGGTCGGGATCGCGATCTTGGTGCCGGCCGAGAGCGTGCCGTCAGCGTTGACCGGGAACCGGGTGATGCCGGTCGCGTTGGGCATGAAGAGGAACTGCCCGTCGGGCGAGTAGAGCGGGCTCTCCTGGCCGACCGTGTTGTCGGACAGCCGCAGGTTGACACCGGAGGCGGTGCCGCCGCGCCAGATGAGCTGGTACGAGTCGAGGTCGAAGATCTGGAGCGAGACACCGCGGTCGTTGGCGGTGGCGGCCAGGTAGCGGCCGTCGGGGCTGACGGTGGAGCCCATGAACTTGCCGTACGGCGTCATGAGCCGGTCACCGAGCGGATTCAGGATTTGGTTCGAGGAGATCTGCAGGCCGTCGGCGTACTCGCTACCGACCTGCTGTTCGCCGAAGCCCACGGTCGTGCCGTAGGCGACACCGCTGCCGAGGACCGCGAGAGTAGTCGCGGCGGCCGCGATGATGCGGGTCCGGCGACCGCCGGAGAGTCCGCGGACTCCCGGGTCGCGCCGGCGCTGTCGTGTGACGTGCATTGAGTCATCCCTTCGGATTGCGGGCGAGCAGATCGACGTTGCCGTCGAGCTGCCAAAGGGGGTTGGGACTGTCCCCGAGTGGTGTTCGTACCTGGAAGTAGCCGTTCACCTCCTTCGGTCCGTCACCGTCGGCGATGTACCGCCCGTCGGCGGTGACGTCGAGTTGGTAGATCGCATTGCCGGTCGCGGTCGTCCCGGGCAAGTGCCAGGTGACGACGCAGCGCCAGTCGTGACCGGGTCCTTCGTCGGCCATCCGGTCGCCGCCCCGGTCGCACGACGCGGTCGCCTGCAGCTCCGCCTCGGTCACAGCGGGGCGATTGAGCTGCTCGGTCTGCATGACATAGAGGTGGCCGAATGCGGTGGTGAGCGAGCTCTCGACCTTGGCCCGTTCGATCCCGGTGCCTTCGGCCGACGTCGTCCCGGCGACGACCGCCACGGTGACTCCGACCAGACCAGCCAGCGGCAGCACACCCGCCACGACGATCCGGCGACCCGACCCGTCGTACGTCAGGTCGGTGAAGTCACGGCGGAGGAACAGCCGGTACGCGAGGCCGGTGGCGACCACCGTCCACACCAGGCTGACGCCGATGCCGATGACGAGGGCGTCGGTCTGCGCCGGTTCGGTGAACAGCCCGCGCCAGGCCAGGAAAGCGTGGCTCGGCAGGGCCAGCCGCAATGCGACCGGCAGCGGCAGCAGGTGGGCGAGCTGCAACACGAAGGCCAGGAGCGCGGGGATCAGCAGCCCCATCGGCGAACGGCCCAGGGCCACCGAACCGAGCAGTCCGACCGCGGCGAAGGCCAGTGTCGGCGCCAGCACGCTGATCCAGGCGAGCAGCACCGTGCCGGTGGCGTCGCCCGGCGCGAGGAGATGGCCGTCGAGGCCGACGAGCGGATGGTTGCCGACCGCGATCAGTCCGCCGACGATGCTCGAGACGGTCAGCCCGGCGACGAGCAGCAGGATCACGGTGAGGCTGGCGACCGCCTTCGCCACGAAGATCCGTCGCGGCGACCGGACCGCGACGAGCAGATGGCGCCAGGTGCCGAGCCGGTCCTCCATCGCGAAGGCGTCGCCCGCGACCAGGGCGGTCAGCAGCGGGAGCACCCAGGCACAGGAGAAGCCCAGCACGACCAGCGATCCCGACCACGCGGTCGCGTGCATCCAGCGGCCGAAGACCGTGTCGGTGGGTAGCACGCTCTGCTGGCTCACCATGGCGACGAACAGCGCCGGAGCGATCCAGCAAGCCAGCAACAGCAGGCGGATCCGCCACTGGGACAGGAGCTTGACCAGCTCGAACCGGTAGCCCTGCAGCATCGGAGCGGGCCGGCCAGTGGTCTCGGTCAGCGCGACGGTCGCGGTCATCACAGGTCTCCCTCGTCGAGCCCGTCCGGCCCGGTGTCGCTATCGGTCAGCGCCAGGAAGGCCGCCTCGAGCGGTGGAATGACCGGTGCGAGCTCCCGCACCGCCACGCCGTCGCGTACGAGATCCGCGACCAATTCGTCGAGCGCCGGCACCGGCCCACGGACGACGAGGGCCTCGGTGTCCTGCCAGCGACCGGGATCGCGCCCCGGCACGACGTGGAGCCCGGGCGTCCCGAGCGCGGCTCGGTGAGCCGTCCTGCGGTCCGAGGTGAGCAGCCGGTAGTCGAGCTCGCCACTCTCCGCGGCGAGCTTGCTCAGTGGGCCGGTGAAGACCACCCGCCCGGCCGCGAGGATGGTGACGTCCGAGCACAGCGCCGCGAGGTCGTCCATCCGGTGGCTGGACACGAGGACGGTGACGCCGTCGGCGGCGAGCCGGGTGATGACGCGGTGTACGTGGTGCCGGCCGGCCGGATCGAGGCCGTTCGCCGGCTCGTCGAGCACCAGCAGTCGCGGCCGGGTCAGCAGGCAGGCGGCGAGGCCGAGTCGCTGCCGCATGCCGAGCGAGAAGCCGCGAACCCGGTCGTCGGCGACGTCGGTGAGTCCGACCTGCTCCAATGCGTCGTCGACGTCGGCAACGCGGCGACCGTCGTACCCGCGAAGCGACGCGAGGGCCGACAGGTTCTGCCGGCCGGTGAGCGAGGGATAGAGCCCCGGTCCGTCCACGAAGCCGGCGACGCCGTCGGGCACCGCGAGCGTCCGTCCGACCGACGCGCCGAGGATCTCGAGCCGGCCGCTGTCGGCGACCGCGAGCCCCAGCAGCAGGCCGAGCAGGGTGGTCTTGCCCGCTCCGTTCGGCCCGACCAGGCCGTGCACCTGGCCGGCGTCAACGTCCAGATCGACCTCGTCGAGCGCGACCACATTGCCGAAAGACTTGGTGATCGCGCGAGCGGTGACTGCCCGGTTTGTGTCCATGCCGCGGCCCCTCCAGGTTGGTGGCACCACGGGAACGTACGGGCCGCACTTGGCCGGGTCGGGCTACTTTGTCGAACGTTGGGTGAATGGGGACTGACGCCCGGTTCGCCCCCTCTGTGCCTCTTCCCTGGTCAGCCCGGCTCGGCGGCGTTCACCTACGCGCCCGGTGGACGCCGGAGAATCGACATCGTGGGGGTCCTGAGCCCCGCAATGTCGATTCTTCTGGCCGCCAGCGGCGGGGCACCGCCGGCCGGTGCTCTGTGCCGCGTGTCCGGCACGTTCGCCTTGGCAACCGCCTCCCTCCCGTACGCGTGCTGCACATCGGACATATCGCCCGAGAGTCCACGCGTACGGGAGTGAGGCGGAACAAGGACGCCAAGCCGCCACGAACCCCGGCGACCCGCCGACCGGCGCACGATGCCCCGCTCGGCATCGTGAGTGGCGCAGCGTGTCTCGCTGGGCCGACCAAAGCGAGACACCCTGCGCCACTCGCCGTTCGGGTCAGCGCACACGAGGGACACCATCCGCAACGACGGTGGATCCGTCGCGGCGTCGCCGGCTACGTGGTGGCGACGCCATACGCGAGGGTCAGCAACGCGACCGCGAGACACCCGGCGCCCGCGGTCGTGACCCAGTTGCCGGCCGACCACTTCCCGGGCCGGCCGATCGTCATGTGGAGGAACATGCCGCCGGACTGCGCAATGACTCCGATCGTCAGCAGCAGGCAGACGGTCCAGACCGCGCCGTCGCCGAGGTCGGTCCGGTCGAGCACGTCGAGCGCGGCCAGGGAGAGCACGAGGAGCACGCCGGCGTGGGCATGGCCGGCCCGGAAGTAGGTCGTCTGGAACGCGGTCAGCTTGCCCCGGGTCACGAGTTGAAGGAGCGAGAAGCCGCCGTACATCACGGTCGGCAGCGACACCAGCACGATGACGGTGAACCACTTGATCGTGTCGTCCATGGCGGCAGGATCCTGCACGGGTGACGCCCTGACAATGCCGGTACGGCGCGGCAGCGGACCGCGCGCCTCGGCCGCTAGTCGAAGTGCACGCGCTCCGGCTCGTTCATCGCGTGATCGAGGCGCTGACGCATGGTCGGATGCATCCCGAGCCGGTGGGTCTCGTCCGGATAGAACCAGCCGGCCGCGCTCGTTTCGGTGAGGTCCGGGTGGACGTCGTCATTGACCGCCAACGCATGGAAGCAGACCGCCAGCTGCTGCCGTACCTCCCCGTGTGGGTACGCCAGGACATGTCCCGGATCGCTGTAGACGCCGATCATGCCGGTCACCTCGATGACGATGCCGGCCTCCTCGGCCACCTCCCGGATCGCCGCCTGCGACGCCGACTCCCCGATGTCGACCCGGCCGCCCGGCAGCTCCCAGAAGCCGTCGTCGGTCCGGCGGACGAGGAGCACCTGGCCTTCGCCATTGCGGACCGCCGCGTACGCCGCGGGCAACAGTCCCTCGGGGCGAGGGGCGGCGGGATCGTGGAAGTACTGTCGTCGAGCCTCGCCTTGAACTTTCGTCGGCTGCCCACCGGCTAACATCGCCATGGCATCTTCCTCACGTGCAGGGTCTCCGGTCTCTCCACGCAATTGCAGTGTCCGGCTGGATCGGCCGGACGGCACAGGGCCGAAAGTCCCGGCGCCGACTCGGCGGAACCGTGTCATCGGCGACCGAGAGGAGACCGTCAGTGAACCCTGCCATTCGGGCCGTGGCCGAGCCGGACCACGAGGCCATCCATCACATCCTCACCAGTCCGCACGTGATCGCCGGGACGATGCGCGTGCCGTTCGCCGGCCTGCACGAGACCAAGCAACGGCTGAGTCCGCGACTCGGCACCCATCAGATCGTGGCGGAGTCGGCCGGCGAGGGTGTGATCGGGTTCGGAGAGCTCGTCACCGAGCCGGAGCATCCGCGGCACGGCCATGTCGGCGATCTCAACCTGGTCGCGACCCGGGGCGACTCGGTCGGGCAGGGTGTCGGCCGGATGCTGACCGAGGCGCTGATCGACCTGGCCGAGAACTGGCTGAACCTGAGCCGCATCTCGCTGATCGTGTTCTCCGACAACCAGCCGGCGATCCACCTGTACGAGAGCCTCGGCTTCGAGGTCGAGGGCACCATGCGCCACTTCGGCTACGGCAACGGAGCCTGGATGGACGCGATCATGATGGGCCGAATCCGCGGGGAGTAATCCGCCCACTTGCCCCTTCAACTACCTTCGCTGCCAATACCGGTGCAGGTGGGGCGTTGACAACCAACATCGGACGAACGTGACGACCGGATCTTCCGGCAGATGTCGGATGCCCGGCGGTCGACGCCGCCGTTAGCTTCGAAGCTTCGTCGCGGTCCAGCCTCCGGGTGGCTGCCGTGCTCGCTCTCCCCTCAAGGGGCTACGAGGAATCGACTCAGGAGAGGTGAGGAACGATGAAACGAAGGCTTGCCACCCTCGCATGCGCCTCGATGACCGCAGGTCTCGCGGCGGTGCTTCCAACCACAACGGCGACGGCGGGGCTGTCCGAGCCGCCACCGCCGATCCAGACCTACGACGGAGACCCCGGCCAACTCGGCGATCCGGCGAGTTGGCGTACTCCGGAGTTCCTGCGCGACAACGGCATGGTGACGATCGGAGCGGAGTACGCCTATGCCGCCGGCTACTCCGGCACGGGCATGAACATCGGCATGGTCGACTCGGGCACCTTCGCCGGCCACATGCGAGAACACGGCAGTCTCGCGACCGGCTATGCGATCGGTGACCGGTTCCACTCGGTCGTGGCCCAAGGAGGCCAGACCGGCCCGACGTCGGGCTTTTACAACCAGGAGCACAACGACAGCCACGGTACGCACGTCAGCGGAACCATCGCGGCCAGTCGCGAGGGCGTCGGTGAAACCCAGCCGGACGGCCCGCAGGCCAACATGCACGGCGTCGCGTTCAACGCGGATCTCTATGCCGGCAACACCCACAAGACCGACGGCGTCTTCTACGGCCTGGTGCCGGACAACGCGACACCCGCTCAGACGCCGGACAACGGCTACCTCGGCAACGTCTACCGTGCGGTCAACAACGCCGACACCGCGAACGGCAAGCCGATCCGGCTGATCACCACCAGCTGGGGCAGCGCGCCGCCCACCGAGAACTACAACACCTACGACCCGCCGCCCGGTGGCCCGGCGTCCTTCGGCCTGAACTCGGCGTGGCGGTACATCTCGACGCCGGACGGCGTCGCCGACGCCAACGGCAACACGGCGCACTGGCTGAACGGCGCTATCGAGGTCGCGCGCACCGGCACGATCCTGCAGTTCACCGCCGGAAACGCCGGCGTCAGGAATCCGACTGCACGGGGCGCCGCGCCGTACTTCCTGCCCGACCTTGAGGGCCAGTGGTACACGACGTCGGGCGTCAACCCGAACATCGGGCGCACGTTCAACCCGGACGGCTCCGTGCTGGTCCCGGGAACGCAGGAGTTCAACCAGTGCGGCCTGGCCAAGTGGTCCTGCCTCACTGCTCCGAGCCGGGCGATCAACAGCACCTGGGTCGACGTGGTCAACGGAGTGCCGCAGGCGCGCTACCGGAGCGCCTCGGGTACGTCGATGGCCGGTCCGCACTCCGCGGCCGCGCTGTCGCTGATCATGCAGCGCTTCCCGTACATGACCAACGAGCAGGCGCTGTACACGATGTTCACCACCGGTCGGCAGAACGCCACGATCAACGACGCGCAGGGCACTGCGGTGCCGAACCCGAACGCGGGTCAGATCGTGCAGGTGCCCGATGCCCGCAACGGCTGGGGCACGGTCAGCCTGCGTGAGGCCATGCAGGGTCCGGGTCAGCTGGTCGGCTCGACCGACATCAACACGAAGGGCTACAGCGACGTCTGGGCCAACGACATCTCCGACGTCGCCATCCAGGCCCGTCAGGCCGAGGACGCCGCCGAAGACGCCACCTGGGAGCAGACGAAGATCGACAAGGGCTGGACCAACGGCCTCCCGCCGAACGCCAGCGAGATCGACAAGTCGGACTTCGCGATCGGCACCCGGCGGGAGCAGGCGCGCAACCAGCGGGTCTACGAGGGCAGCCTGACCAAGCGTGGTGGCGGCACCCTCTTCCTCGCCGGCGACAACACCTGGCACGGCACGACCACCGTCCGCAGCGGCAAGCTCTCGGTCGTCGGCTCACAGGCGAGTCCGATCGACGTGCAGGGGGGAACGCTCGGCGGCAACGGCAGCGTCGGAAACAACGTCGACGTCAACGGCGGCGTGCTGGCGCCGGGACTGACCTCCGACGAGGCCGGCCAGATCACCGAGGTGCCGGTCACGCCAGGCAGCACCCTGAATGTCGACGGCGATCTCGGCATCGGCAAGAAGGGCCGCTTCGCGGTGACCGTCTCTGGCGACGACACGACGAACGTCGTGGCAGCCGGCGACGTCAACCTGGCCGCCAACCTGGCCGTGGACGTGCAGGGTGACCTGACCCAAGGCGCGTCGTACACGATCCTCAGCGGTCAGACGCTCAGTGGCACCTTCCGCGGGATCCCCGAGGGCGGCGTCGTGAGCTCGCACGGCTACAAGTTCACGGTGTCGTACGCGAACAACAGCGTGACGCTCACCGTCGCGTAGCACTCGATTCGATCGGCCCCGGGCGAGCACTCGTCCGGGGCCGATCGCATGCTGCTTGGATGGTCGGCGATGACCGATCAGAGTGAGTACCCACGTGTCGTCAGCACGAGCCGCGAGGTATCGGCCGGTGCTGCGCAGATCTTCGAGCTGATCGCCGACCCGGCCGAGCAGCCGCGCTGGGACGGCAACGACAACCTGGCGCACGCGGCTCCCGGACAGCGCGTCCACGCGGTCGGCGACAGCTTCACCATGACCCTCTCGGGCGGCAACGTCCGCGAGTGCCACATCGTCGAGTTCGAGGAGGGTCGCCGGATCGCCTGGCGACCGTCCGAGCCTGGTGGCGAACCGCCGGGCCACCTGTGGCGATGGGAGCTCGAGCCGATCGATTCGTCGCGTACGCGAGTCACGCACACCTACGACTGGACCGAGCTCACCGACGAGGGCCGCTTCGCACGCGCTCGGGCGACCACGTCCGACCGGCTCCAGGCGTCGCTCGATCGGCTCGCCGCCACCGTCGAGCCGCAATGACCGCGTCGCCCGACTCGGAGGTCCGGATCCGACCAGCCACGACGGCAGACGCGGCCGGGCTCGTCGAATCGCTGGCTGCCCTTTTCGCCGAGGACGCTGCGACTCGCGACTCGACGATGGATGCCGACTATCCACGCTCGTATGGAGAGCAGGGGTTCACCGAGCTGATGGCGATGCCGGACCGGCTGGTCCTGGTCGCGGAAGCAGACGGGCAGGTCGTCGGCCATCTCACCGGCCGGATCGACGAACCGACCCCGATCCGGCTGGTCTCCGTCGCGACGCTGGCGAGCATGTACGTCCGGCCGGCCCACCGACGACAGGGCGTCGGCGCCCGGCTGGTGGAGCAGTTCCGCGAGTGGGCGCGAGACCAGAACGCCCGCCGGATGTCGGTGACGGCCTACACGGCCAACGACGACGCGGTTCGCTTCTACCGACGGCAGGGCTTCGTGCCGTACTCCACCGTGCTCGAAACGGAGCCCTGAGGGGTCAGCGGCTCGGTTCGCGCAGCGCGCTACTCCGCAGCTGACCCCTCGTACGTCAGGCTCTGAGGCCGTCGGCCGTCAGGCGAACAGGTCGGCGTACCGCTGCAGGTAGAGCGGCCATCCGGCGTCTCCGGCGACGCCGTCGCGCAAGCCCTGCCAGCCCTCGTCGTGACGCTCGAGGTTTCGGTGCTCGAGCTCGACGCGAGTCCGCTCGGCCGTCTCGGCGACGAATCGCACCTCCCACTCGCTGGTCTTGTCGAGGTCGGTCTCGATCTGCCACTGCGGGCTGATGTCCCAGCTGAGTACGACGCGGTTGGGCGGCTCGTACGCGAGGACCCGAGCCCACCGGCAGACGCTTCCGTCCACACCGCGGTCGTAGAGACTTCCTCCGACCCGAGGCTCGAACACCGTCTCGGCGATCTCGACACCGAGCATGTTGTGGTCCGGCGGCTTGAAGCTTCCGAAGTCCTCGGTGAATACCTTGAAGGCGCGCTCGATCGGCGCCTCGACGACGACAGAGGTGTTCACAGTTGTCTCAGTCACGTTCGTGCTCATCAGCTCTCCTCGATGGTTGCTCGACGACCGACTTGAAGGCCGCCAGCGTCTTGTTCCAAAACCGGTCGAGCTCGGCCCGCAGCGCCGCCAGCCCCTCGGGGTCGACCTGGTAGATGCGCTGCTTGCCGGCGCGGATGTCGATGACGAGGCCGGCGTCCTTCAGGACCTTGAGGTGTTGCGAGACCGCCGGCCGACTGACCGGCAGATCACCGGCCAACTCGCCGACCGCGCTCGGGTGCTCCGCCAGCCGCTCGAAGATCGTGCGCCGAGTCGGGTCGGCGAGCACCGCCCAGCTACTCTTCGCGTAAGTCATCACTAACACGTAAGTTACGTCTTACGCGTTCTGCGAGTCAACCCGGTCACTGACTTCCCGACTCCGTGCCAGACGTCCGACTCACCGGCGGTCCGGCCTTGGTGCCCGCCTCCCTCCCGTACGCGCGCCGCAGGTCCGACATGTCGCCCGCTGTCCCGCGCGTACGGGAGGGAGGCGGGATCGAAGGCACCGCGAAGTTTCTTCGCCGAAGCTGATCCGTTCGGCTGCTTCGCCGCGACAGTATGTGGCATGGAGCACCTGCCGCCGAGCGACGCCGAGCTGCTGCGCCGCGTGGCGAGGACCGACGAGCCGGCGCTCCGCATGCTCTTCGAACGGCACTCGGCCTGGCTACTGCTCCGGTTGCGGCGACGCACGACCGACGAGGATCTCGCGGCGGAGGCGCTGCAGGACACCTTCGTCGCGGTGTGGCGATCGGCCGGTGGTTTCCGGGGCGATGGTGACGTCGGCGCCTGGCTGTGGGGCATTGCGATCCGCCAGCTCATCTCGCGGCTGCGCAAGCGGCGGCAGCCCACGCCGATCGGGTCGCAGCTGATGTCGCTGATCTCGCCGACAGTGCGGAGCGCCGAGGACGAGCTGCTGATTGCCGTCGAGCACGGCGACGTCGGCACGGCACTACGCGCGCTGTCACCGGAGCTTCGACAGGTGCTGCAGGCCACGGTGATCGACGGCCTGACCACCCGCGAAGCGGCCGAGCTGCTCGAGCTGCCGCAGGGCACGGTCAAGTCTCGCCTGCGTGCTGCGAAGCGTCAGCTGCGAGAGCAGCTCATACCACTGGAGGGATGGGCCCATGACGACGAACGCCTGGCATGTCGACGACGAGCTGTGGGCGGCGTACGCAGAGGGACGGCTCGACGTGATGGCCGAGGGCTCGCTGGAGAGCCATGTCGCCGGCTGCGCCCGCTGTCGCGGGTCGGCGGTCGACCAGATCGCGTCCACCGAACTGGAGCCGCTGTGGACCGGCATCTCGCAGGAGGTCCGGCGACCGCAGCCGGTGCGACCGCTGCGCTGGCTTCGCCGCCTCGGACTGTCCGACCAGAGCCTCGCGCTGCTCGCCGCCTCCGACGGACTGGCGCTGGCCTGGGCGTCCGCGATCGCCAGCGCGTTGGCGTGCGGATTGATGGCCGGCCTGACGCCACGCTATGAGGACTTCGTGTTCCTCCTGCTCGCACCGCTGATCCCGATGGTTGCGGTGGTCGCGGTGTTCGACGCGACGAACAGCCTGCGCGAGGTCGCAGCCGGTACGCCGTACAGCAAGCTCCGCCTGGGGCTGCTGCGAACCATCGCCGCACTCGTCGTCGCGCTGCCGGTGACCGTGGCCGTCGGCCTGGCCATCCCGGGTCTCGAAGACCTTGCCTTCCGCTGGCTGCTGCCCGGCCTGGCGATGTCGCTCTCGGCGCTGCTGCTGATGGGCTGGCTGTCGCCCTGGTCGTCGGCCGCCGTCGTTGCCGCTGGCTGGGTCATCGTCTGCGCCGCGCTCCAACAGGCGGACAACGTCACCGCGCTCACCGACGCCGGTGTCCAGGCGGCGTTCTCCGCAGCCATCGTGGCGGTGGCCGTTCTCCTGGTCCTTCGCACCACGAACCTGCGCGCCCGAGGAGGGCTTTCATGACCACGAACGCCCGCCTCGTCGAGGTGTCGAAGTCCTATGGCCGTGTGGTCGGGCTGCAGCCGACCGATCTCACGCTCGACGCCGGCGTGGTCGGGCTGCTCGGCCCGAACGGCGCCGGCAAGACCACCCTGTTGCGCCTGCTGGCCACCGTGCTGCCGCCGAGCAGCGGCCGCATCGAGGTGGCCGGGTACGAGGTCACCGACAGCCATGCGGCTCGCGTCGAGGCCCGCCGCCGGATCGGCTACCTGCCACAGGAGGTGGTCTTCCCGCGCGGCATGACCGCCTTCGGATTCCTCGACTACATCGCGGTGCTCAAGGAGTGGACCGGCACCGAGACCCGGCACCGCGAGGTCCACCGGCTGCTCGAGCTCGTGCAACTCGGCGACCGGGCGTCGATGAAGATCACCAAGCTGTCCGGAGGGCAGCGGCGCCGGCTCGCAGTGTCACAGGCGCTCATGGGAACGCCGGACCTGGTGATCCTGGACGAGCCGACCACTGGGCTGGACCCGGAGCAGCGGGCCTCGCTGCGCGGGATCCTGTCCGCCCTTCCCGGGACTGTGCTGCTGGCCACCCACCAGACCGAGGACGTCTCCGCACTCTGCGACCGGGTGCTGGTCATCGACTCGGGAGTCATCCACTTCGACGGCACCATCGCCGAGCTGGTCGGCACGGCGGCCGGCCGGGTCCACGTGACGACCGAGCCGGTGCCGGACGCGCTCACGTCGTGGCGGACCGGAACCGGTCAGTTCCGCGCCGTCGGCGGGAGGCCTGGCGCCGACGCCGTACCCGTCGAACCCACTGTCGAGGACGCCTATCTGCTGCTTCGGGGCGAGCGCAACGAGACCGAAGGAATGCCGTCATGAGCACCGTCACCGACCTACCGACGCTGCGGACGCTGGCCCGCAAGGAGATCGGCAACTACCTGCGGAGCAAGCTGTACTGGTTCGGAGCCGGGCTGCTCGCCATCGTCTCCGTGGTGGGTCTGACCGCGCCGGACGACCGGTTCTCGACCGTCGGCGACGGCATCGCGCCGGCGGCCCTGATCGGGCTGTTCGGCATCGTCATCATGGCGTCGCTGACCCGGAACTCCGACCGGGCGGCGGAGGCGGCCGGCGCGGTCAGCGTCGGGCAGCGGACCCGTACGTTGGCGCTGGCCTGCGCGGCTGTCGTGCCGTTCGCGACCGGGCTGCTGTGGTACGTCACCGCCGTCATCGGCTACAACCTGCATCCGCCGGCGCCATCCGGCGTCCCGTTCGGGTCGATGAACGACATGTTCGTCTACGCGATCATGTTCCAGGAGGGCGTGACGGCCTGCGTCGGCGGCCCGATCCTGGGACTCGTCATCGGTCGCTGGCTGCCGCAACGGTGGGTCGCGCCGGTCATCGCAGTAGCGATCGTGCCGATCACGATGGTGATGCAGCCGCTGTTCGAGTGGCCCGAGCACTGGCGTCAAGTGTGGATCTGGATCCACTTCTACGGCGCCGGCGGCACCGAGGAGGATCCGGACCGGGCGCTTCGGTTCACCGGCTCACCGTACTTCTACATCCTCTACCTGGCGGCCCTGTGTGTCCTCGGTGTGCTGATCGCGCTGTATCGCGACCCGGACGCGGACCGCACCGGCCTTCGCAAGACGCTCGCCGGTGTCGCGGCGGCAGCGGCAGTTTTGTGCATCCTCGCCATGGTCGTCGGTCCGAACGAGCGGCAGGTCAACCCGGTGCCGTCGCCGACCGCGGAGTCCTGAGCCGGCGATGATCCGGTACGCCGCCAGGGCCGTCCCGTGGGAGCGGGTGGTCCTGGCAGCCGTACTCGTCGTTGTCCTGCTGGAGTTGGTCCGCCGCTGGCCGTGGACGATGTGGCCGCTCGAAGGCGCAGCCGTCGGTTTGCTGGCCGCGGCCACGGGTTGGTGCTTCGACGAGCGGTCGGCGGCCGTGGTCGACGCGGCGCCCCGTGGCCTGGTCTGGCGTACGGCTGCCCGGGCGAGCGGAGTGGCGGTGTTGCTTGCCGCCTGGGGGGTCGGGCTGTGGATCGCGCGCGACAGTCTCTTCGACCACACCGGACACGTGGCCGCCCAGGGCGTCGCGGCAGTACTGGCGGCAGCAGCCTGGTGCTGTTGGCGACGCAGCGCCGGTGAGCCAGGGCCCGGATCGGCCCTGGCGCTCGCCGTGCTGCCGGCCTGCACCGCATGGGCGCTGGTCCGACCGCTGTCCGGCAGCCTCCCGGTCTTTCCTTACGCGGACGGCTCCGGCGACTACGGGAGCTGGGACACGAGCCTGGCCGGCTGGTCCGTGCTCGCGACCGGCGCCGTCGTCGTCCTGGCCGCGGCTCTCGCGGACGCCCGCTGGTGGCGCCCTATGGGATCAGGATGACCTTGCCGCGGACCTCGCCGGCCTCGCTCCGGCGGTGGACCTCGGCGAGCTCCGACAGCGGATGCCGCTCGGCGACGTCGACCGCGAGGTCACCCGCGTCGATCAGACGCACCAACTCGGCCAGGATCCCGGGATCGTTGCGAGCGCCGAAACCGACCGACCTGACATCGGTCTCGTCGGGGACCTCGATCTTGCCGGTGATCGAGACGATGACGCCGCCCGGTCGAACCAGGCCGGCCAGCGACTCCCCCGCCTCTGGACCGACGAACACGAGACTCAAGACGGCGTCGACCGGCTCCTGGACCGCGGCGGCCGCCGACGTCGTCGTGTAGTCGATGACCTCGTCAGCACCATTGGCGCGAACCGCGTCGGCGCTGCGCGGGCTGGCGGTCGCGATGACATAGGCGCCGGCCAGCTTGGCGAGCTGGACGGCGAAACCACCCACGCCGCCACCCGCTCCGTTGACGAGCACCCGCTGCCCGCTCGTGAGCTTCGCATGCTCGTGGACGGCCTGCCAGGCGGTGAGTCCGGCGACCGGGATCGCTGCGGCGTCCGGCAGCGGGATGCTCTGCGGCGCACGGACCAGCACGGCGGTCGGCGCGACCGCGTACTCCGCCGACGGTCCGCCGTGATCCAGCCGGCCGATGACGCCATCGCCGACCGCGAAGCCGCCGTCGGGATCGGCTTCCTCGACCGTCCCAGAGACGTCGAAGCCGAGGATGTACGGGAGGGTGACCTTGCGGAATCGGGCGGACCGATCGCCGCCGTCCGCCGGATTGAAGCCAGCCGCCGCGACTTTCAGAAGGACCTCACCAGGTCCGGCCGTCGGCATCGGCGCGTCCTCGTACCGGATGACCTCGGGACCGCCGTACTCATGGATGCGTGCAGCCTTCACGTCAACCGAGAGCGCTTGGCCGGCCCGGATAATTCCGCCGCTGAATGGTGCGGCCCCGGCCGCTTGCTGCTAAACGGTCGGGGTCGCCCTCCTGACGAAGATCGGTCGGCAGGACGCGGGAGCGTAGAGGCAAAGGTCCCGGTCTGGCCGACCCAGGCGGACTAGACCTTCCGCTTGGGCAGCTCCCGGGTGGCGATCAGCTCGCGAGCGACCTCGTTGAGCTTCAGCCGATGCTGCTGCGAGTAGCGCCGAAGGAGTTCGAAGGACTGCTCGGCATCAAGCCCGAACCGCTCCATCAGCATGCCCTGCGCGAGGCCGACGCGTTTGCGAGCGTCGATGGACTGGGCAACCGCGTACTCCTTACGAGCGGTCGCGAGTGCGACAGAGGCATGCCGCGCGAGGATGTGCGCGATGGCGATGTCGTCGCCGTCGAAACTCAGCGGCTCGTGAGCGTAGAGGTTGAGCGCACCGATCAAGGCGTGCTGACTGGCGAGGCGAGTGCTGAGAACACTGCGTACGCCGAGCGTCGCGAGCTCGGCACCCCACCGCGGCCACCGCACATCCGAGGTGGTGTCGTGGACGACGACGTGGTCGCCCGGCTCCGGCGGCAGGGTCAGCACCGGACCCTCGTCCAGGTCCGCCTGCAGTTGGGCCGCCTTCTCCGCCAGGGCATCCGTGGCCGCGACCGTCTCGATCCGCTTCTCCCGATGGAGGAACATCACGTCGGCGAAGTCGCAGTCCACCGCGGTCAGCGCGTACTGGACCACCTGATCGATCGTCTCGTCGAGGCTTCGGCGGCCGTGCAACTCGATGGCGAGCCGCCCGAATTCTTCGGCAAGTGACGCGTCCATGACTCTCCCCGCATTCGTTGGGTACTGGACCCGCTCTTGCCGGGTGCAGTACGAAACGCGACACCATGCGTCGGTGGTCCGAGGGGAGCCTACAGCCGAAGCTGACGCCGGAGAAGCTGTTCGGACCGTCGCTTTCGCACGATCGGCCGGGAGTAGCTTTAGAGCCGTGAATGGGCCGGGTCAGGACGCACGCTTGGTGCTCGGAGACGGCCGGATCATCGAGTACTGGGACGGCGGCGATCCCGACGGGCGAGCGGTGATCCTCCACCCGGGCACGCCGAGTACCCGAGTGCTTGGGCACTGGCCACACGAGGCAGCCGACTCGGCCGGCGTCCGGCTCCTGACGGTCAATCGACCGGGCTACGGCGGCTCGACGGCATCGACGGAGCCGAGTCTGTTGCGCACCGGCCAGGAAACGGCGGCGCTGGCGGCCGGCCTCGGCCTCGAGCGGTACGCGGTCATCGGAGCGTCGGGGGGCGGACCGTTCGCCGTCGCCACCGCCATCGCGGACCCGACGCGCGTACGTGCTGTCGGGGTGGTCGGAGGGATCGGGCCATGGCGGCTTCTCGAGCCGCCGGACAAGAACCCCGAGGACCGTGGCTACCTCGCCCTGTTGGATGCCGGCGACGCCGCGGCAGCCTGGGCGGGGATGCACGAGTCGGCCCAGCGCGATCTGAGCGCCCTGGCCGAGCTCGACGACGAAGCGCGGGTCGACGCGTTCTTCGGCGAGTTCGACGGCGCACTGATCCACGACGCCGAGTACCGGGCGATCTGGGCCGAGAACCTGGCCGCGGTCATCGACCAGCCGGACGGCTATGTGATCGACAACCTTGCCTGGGGAGGAGACTGGGATGTCGACCCAGCGGAGGTTGTGGCGCCGACCGTGCTGTGGTTCGGCGAGAACGATCGGCACTGTCCGCCGTCGCACGGTCGCTGGTACAACGAACGCATCGCCGGATCCCAGCTGGTCATCGTTCCCGGGGTGGGGCACGTGGACGTCATCGACGGCCGTTGGCCCGAGACCCTGGCCGGCGTCCTCGACGTCTGGGTGTAGGCGTGAGCCGGCGGTAGCGTCGGGACCATGACCACTGCCGTGCCGATTCTGCCGGTCGCCGACGTGGAGCGAGCGCTGTCCTGGTGGGGCCGGTTGGGCTTCGCCGAGGAGTTCCGGCATCAGTTCGACGCCGGCTCACCGCATTTCGTCGGGATCAGGCGGGACGAATGCTCCGTCTACCTGTCCGAGCATCGCGGCGACGCATCGGCGCCTGGCCTGATCTACCTCTGGGTCGACGACGTCGACGCTGTCGCCGAGGAGTTCGGCGCCACGATCGACCAGATGCCCTGGGCCCGCGACTGCGAGATCACCGACCCCGACGGCAACCGCGTACGAGCAGCCACTCGCTCCGAGGGCTGAGACTCCGTACCGACGACGCCGGCCCGCGCTAGCGCATCTCGGCCGCGGCGGCGTCCCGGAGCAGGGCGGCGAGCTGTCGGGAGGTCGTCTTCGTCTCGGCGGCGACCTCGACGACCGAGGCGACCACGAGATTGAAGGAGCTTCGCAACGTGGTGGGCAGACTGTAGGTATGCGCCGGCTCCGGTCGGTGCTGCCAGCTGTGCGTGTGCAGGTGCCGCAGCCGATGGATGGCGGTCTCCCACATGTACTTGGCGGCCGGTCCGGGCGGATAACCCTCGTCCCGTTCAGGCAGGTCGCGCAGGACCCGGTCGAAGGTCGTCCCACGGAGCTTCGCGAGGATCCCGGCGAGCGTCTCGGCGGCCAGGAAGTTGCCGTAGGTGAGCTCGAGCAGCTCCGCCTCCGACGACAGCAGCGCCATGGCACCCGAGTTCACATACTCGTAGAGGCGGTCGTACGCGAGATGTACCGCCCTGGCCTGCTCCGGCGTCATCACCGGGTGGTACCCAAACCTCCCGGCCGAACACTGTCAGGGGCTCAGCGGTAGCGGAACCAGTCCCGGAACCGGCGGTAGAAACCGCCCTCAACGGGCAACGCGGGCTCTGGCGGCGGCGCCGTGGCGCGCCGGGTGGCGATCGGCTGGTCGTAGTCCGTACGCACGATCGCGTCGACGACCTGCTCCTCGGTGTAGTCCTCCGAGCCCTCGATCACCGGGACGAACCCGACCAGCATGCCGTCGCGCATCACCTGCGCCTCCAGCGTGGCCGTGCCGTCGGAGTCCCAGACCGCCTCGCGGCCGTCGGGCAGCCGGACAGACACCCCGAACTGATGCACGCCGACCCGTGCCAACGTGGCGTTTGTTCCTCGCTCGCGCAGTGCATCGACCACGCGGCGCGCTTCATTCTCTTCCATCGCCGTCGAGCGTACCCGGCGCTCGATGAGCACGAATCTTGAGCGATTTGGGTAGCCATAGCTACCGCGATCCCTCAAGATCCGTCGAGGGTGTCGTGGAAGAATCGCAGCATGACGCGACGATCGGTTGTGCGTGGGTCAGTACGCGCGCTCCTGCTGCTCGTGCTGGCCAGCGTGGTCGGTCAGCTGGTCGCCAAGCGGATGACGGTCGGCGACGAGGACTCCGACGCATTTACGCTGGCGGCGATCTTCGGTGGCAAGGAATTCAAGAGCCGCGCCACTCCCCTGCGATCCGGCTCGGCCCTCGCCGTGATGGGCGGCGTCGACCTCGACCTCCGCAGCGCCACACTCGACCCGGCGGGCGCGACGCTCAACGTCACGACCGTCATGGGTGGCGCCCAGGTCACGGTGCCACGCGGCTGGGCGGTCGAGGTGGACAGCCGCGGCAACCTGGGTGGGGTCGACTCGAATGTGACCGACCCGGCAGACCTTCCCGACGGGGCTCCCACGCTCCACGTCACGACGAACACCTGGTTCGGCGGGGTTCAGGTCACCGAGTAGCCCGAGCTCACACGAGGTCGTGCTCGAAGGCGAACGCCGCGGCCCCGGTGCGAGACGACACGTCCAGCTTGCCGAAGATGTTGCTGAGATGCCGGGCCACCGTCTTCTCGCTCACGACCAGCTCGGCCGCGATCTCGTTGTTGCTCCGGCCCCTCGCGACCAGGCGGAGCACCTCCACCTCGCGAGCGGTGAGCCCACCGGGGGCGGCCGGCTGCAGTAGCTGGCTCACCTCACGTTCGGCGGGAACCGCCCCGAGCTCGGCGAAGGTACGCCGCGCCGCGGTCAGCTCGGTCTGGGCCGAGTCGAGGTCGCCGAGCAACTGGTAAGCGCGTCCGAGCAGCTTTCGGCACCGCGCGTTCTCGTACCTCGCGCCCAGCTCGGTCCACAGGCGGGAGGCGACGCGCAGCTGGGCGACCGCGCCGGCCGCGTCGCCCCGGGCGAGTGCCACGCTGGCGACCGCATGGCCGGCCGTCGCCCGCTGCGCAGCGCACGCGAAGCTCTCGGCGAGCTTCGCCAGCTCATCGGCCAGGGCCGCCGCCTGGTCGGTCTCCCCGCCGGCGAGCAGGATCTGGACGCCCGCGGGCAGCAGCTGGGCTCGATGGACCGGGTTGCGCGGCTCGGCCAGCAACCTGCGGATCGCGCCGAGGGCGGCCGACTGGCGTCCTCGCGCCAACCACAGCAGGGCCAGAGCCGGCTGCGCCTCGTGGCCGTAGTGCACCGCCGCGTCGAAGGCCTCCTCGGCGGCCTCGAAGTCGCCTCGGATCCGGAGCACGTCGCCGCGCTCACTCATCGCCAGACCGGCCGCCGGCGGCGTGTCCTGGAGGACGTACCGCTCCACCGCAAGGTCGAACTCGTCGAGGGCTTCGGCGAAGGCACCGTGCAGCCGCATGATCTGCCCGCGATGCACCGCGCACTGGCCGGTGAACAGCACCATGCCGGGCTGGGCATCGCACCAGGTCGTCAGGGCGGTGGTCCACTCGGCGGCCCGGGCGATGTCGCTGAGCTCCTGGCAGCCCTCGATCATCGTGCAGTAGACGTGGCCGGAGAAGATCGGCGACACCTCACCCGCGGCGACGCCGACCATCGCCTCGTCGAGATGCGCCAGGCCCTCCGGGACCCTTCCCTCGTACAACAGCATCCGACCTTGCGAACAAAGGCCCATCGCGAGCAGGTCGGGTTCGGAGAAACGGCGGCCGTACTCGGTGATGCTGACGGCCAGTTCGTACGCCGAGTCGAGCTCGCCCGAGAAGATCTGCCGGACCATCACGGGCAACATGACGTAGCCACGCTCGACGACGTCGTCGGACACGTCGTCGACCAGGCGCTGCGCTCGCGCGATCCATCCGCCGCCGACCGCGGTCTCGCCGCTCATGACGAGCGACATGGCCAGCCAGAAGGCGCAGCGTACGGCGGCCAGGGTCTCACCGGCGTCGAGGTTCAGCTGGTACGCGCGTTGCAGCGCCTGGACCGAGTCGTTCCGGCGACCGAGCAGGGCGGCGGCCGTCGCCAACTGGGCGAAGTCGTCGCCGGTCAGCGTCTCCGGATCGAGCTCGGAGCGGGCGTCGTAAGCAGCCACCCACTCCCGGCGCTCGAAGGTCTCTCGAGCTCGGATCAGGTCTTCAACCACGCCCATCGGAACTCCCGTGCTCAGAGGCTAGTCCCGAGGTGCCTGGGCGTCGCCCGACGCGTCAGGCCGCCACCTTAACCGCGCTGCGCGACCGCGTCACGATCTGGCGGGCGACATAGTCGGCATCGCGACCGACTCCCGGAAAGACCATGGAGCTGAACGCGTACTGGAAGGACAGGCCGCAGAAGTACAGTCCCGGGGCGGCCTCGACGACGCCTCGCATCTCCTCCGGCCACCCGTCCTCGCCGAAGACCGGCAGGTCGATCCAGTCGAAGATCTGCTGGAATCCGGTGCACCACACCACGTTGGCCACGTCGAGCACGGTGCCGTCGTCGAGGCACGGCCGGCCGTTGCTCACACCGGCGACGCGGTGCTCGATGCGCTCGACATCCCGAGCGGCGAGGTCCTCGCGATGCACCCGAAGCGCCGGACCGCCCTCGAATCGGATGTGCGACATCGCCTTGCGGCCGATCGGCGTCCGGCGGGTGATGACGTGTCTGGCGACGAAGACCAGGATCGGCATCAGGACCGGCTTGGCCCGCGACTCGGGGCGGAACGGCAACTGTCCGCAGTCCCGGCCGACCAGCGTCGTGGCGTGCGTCTGCGCGACTTCGTACGCGATGTCGGTGCCCGAGTGGGAGGCGCCGACGACGAGCACCCGGCCCGGCTGGAGGTCGTCGGGCCGGCGGTACTCGCTGGAGTGCAGTTGCTTGATCGACGGGTCGAGCTCGGCCGCGAACTCCGGGACGTTGGGCGTACGACCGAAGCTCCCGGTGGCGACGACCACGTTGTCGCAGCTGATGGTGTCGGCGCCGACGGCAGCGAGGTAGCGCCCGTCCGCGCCACGCTCGAGCCGGTCGATGCGCGTGCTCATCCGGACCGGCAGATCCCAGTGCAGGGCGTAGGACTCCAGGTAGTCGGCCACCTCGTCCTTCTGCGGGAAGTGCCACCGGTCGGCGGGGAACCGGAGGCCGGGAAGGCCGTCGTACTTGGCGGGGGTGTAGAGCCGCAGCGTGTCCCACTGCTGTCGCCAGTTGTCGCCGATCCGCTCGTTGCCGTCGACGATGAGGAACGAGCGACGTCGCCGCTGCAGGTGATAGCCCGTCGACAGGCCGGCTTGTCCGGCTCCGATGATCAGTGTCTCGATGTGCTGAGTGGTCATGTCGCGCCTCCTGTTGCGTCACTGCATCGGACGCTACGAAGCACGGTCGACCCGGCGCGTCGGGCGGACCTCCCATCTTGGGATCGCAGCTCGTGGGTGGTTCTGCGCATGACAGCGGCGCAAACGGGCACGGAGAACACGTAGACGCCGGGAGGAGATCATGACCGAGGACGAAGGGATGCACGACAGCCTGGTCTGGCAGGTGCTGGAGCGGCTGCCCGTACCGGTCGAGCAGCGGGCTCGACACCAGATCACCGAGTACGTGGCCCGGGCCAAGGTGGTGGCCGCCGCGCAGCAGCGCGGTGTCCAGGTCGCGTCGTCAGACCGCCGCTCGCTGGCCGATCAGTTCGACGACGAGGCCGACCGGCTGGAGGAGCTCAGCGATCCGACCGCGCCGGTGTGGCGAGCCTTGGCCGAGTCGGCCCGGCTGGCCGAACGGGTCCGCGAGATGGACCCCGACTACACCGACTGATCCGCGTCGAACGTGAGCCAGTCGTCCGATCGACCGGATCGATAGGTGCTCCCGGCCTGCTTGGCGATCAGGCCATCCCAGCCCTGCTCACACGCCTGTCGGAAGTACTCCTCACCGTCGGCGTTGCGATGGGCCGAGAATCGCAGCGGGTCACGGAAGTCGAAGGCGCGACGCAGCAGTCGCTTGCGCGCCCGCAGTGGCATTCGGGTCAGGTCGTAGTCGCCGCAGATCAACAGATCGAACAGGTAGAGGTACACGGCGACGCCGGTCCGCTCGGTCGGCGCGGGATCCGTCTGATGCATCCGCGCCTGCAACCGGCTGAAGCTGGTCTGGTCGCCGTCGAACGCCACGATCTCGCCGTCGGCGACGAATCGCGGGCCGCCGTGCTTCTCGAGCGCGGTGACGATCTCCGGACAGCTCCGATCCATCGACTTATGAGCGCGCGACCAGAGCCTCGGCGTCCCACCGTCACAGGTCGCGATCGTGCGTACTCCGTCCAGCTTTCGCTCGAAGATCCACGCTGGATCGGAGAATCGATGCTCGGTCAACGTCGCGAGCAGTGGCTCCCGCCATTCCGCCCGGCCAGCCGGTCGCACCCGGTCCAGCGTGTAGCTGTCGAGCCCGTCCAACAGGTCACTCATCACTGTCCAGCTTGTCCGAAAGAGAATCTCTGGTGGCGATCCTTCCTCGCCTCCGGTGAGCCGTGCCCACGGACTCGGCCCTCAAAACCCTCTGTTCGGCTGCCAGGGGTTCGACCGGCCGTCTTGTGGGCACAGCACAGAGCGAACGTCCAGCGTGAACGTCTTTTCGGAGAATCCACATGGACAACCGACACATCGTGGTCGTCGGCGCGTCGGCCGGCGGGATCGAGCCGCTGATCGAGCTGATCGCGCGGCTGCCGGCCGATCTTGCCGCCACCGTGCTCGCCGTCGTCCACCAGCCCGCCGGCAGCACCCGACTCCCCCAGGTCCTCGACCGGGAGTCACAGCTGCGAGTCAAATCGGCCGAGGACGGCGAGCCGCTCCGACCCGGGACGGTGCTCCTCGCGCCCCCGGGACGCCACCTGGTGGTGAGCGAGGACACTGCATCGTTGTCCTCCGGACCACGTGAGAACGGCTTTCGGCCCGCAATCGACGTGCTCTTCCGCTCGGCGGCAGTGGCTCACGGCGCCCGAGTCATCGGGGTGATCCTGTCCGGGGCGCTCGACGACGGCGCGGCCGGCATGGTCGCGATCCGGCTCCGCGGCGGAGTCGGCATCGTCCAGGATCCTGGCGAAGCCATCCAGTCGTCCATGCCGCAGGCCGCCATCGACGCCGCCGTCGTCGATCACGTCCAGCCGTCGGCCAAGATCCCCGATCTCGTCCTCGAGTCGATCGAGCGACAGCCGCCGCCGACCGATGCCGGCCCGGTACCGGAGCCCATGGCCACGGAGGTCGACATGGTTGCTCACCAACGCAGCGCCGCTGATCTCGCCAAGCATCCGGGCGAGCCGTCTGCGTTCGTGTGTCCGGACTGTTCAGGCCCGCTGTACGAGATCGACGAAGGCAGGCTGACCCGCTACCGCTGCCGCGTCGGGCACGCCTGGTCGCCACTCAGCCTGGCCACCCAGCAGTCCGCCGTGGCCGAGAATGCACTCTGGTCCGCGGCCGAGACCCTCGAGGAGAAGGCGGCGTTACGAGAACGGCTCGGCCGGCGATCCCACGAGGCGGGCCACCATCAAGCGGCGCAGCACTTTCGGCGAACGGCGGAGCTGGCCCGCGAGAACGCCAAACACATTCGCCGCCTGATCGAGGACGCCACCGACACCGAGGCGAAACAGAGCGACCTCTGATCGCCAAACGCGCGAGGCCGCCCGCCTTTGGGGCCTTCACTGCCGGGGGTCAGTCGCCACCGGCAGTCGCGTCGGCGAAGCTGAGCTTGCGGTCGACGACCTGGCGGGCGACCGTAGCGACGTCGGCCTCAGAGGCATAGGCGCGGCTGCGGAGCAGCGACAGCGCGTCGTCGGCCGAGATGCCCAGCTGCGCCATCACCATGCCGGTGGCCTGGTGGACGACGATCCGTGAGGTCCATGGCTCTCGAAGACCCTCGGCACTGGCTTGTTGTTCACCGCCCTCGGCGAACAGCGCGCCGCCGACCCCTTGGACCAGGAGCGACGCACTCTCACCAGACACTCCGAGTGGCCGCCGATGCGATGTGTACAGCGTGACAACGCCAGTGAGCCCGGCCCGGGGACGGATCGGTATCGCGAACACCGTGACGTCCCAGAGCTCGTCCCACATCGCCTGCGCCAGCTGGGTCCACCGAGAGTGGCGTACGTCCCCCAGATAGCAGGTCACCAGGTGGCCGCTGATCGCGGCGTCGTATCCAGGCCCCTGACCGACGAGCTCCTGCAGACCCTCGACAGCCGCCGCCAGGTCGTCGGTGGCGCACAGGGTCGTGCGGATATCCGAGAGATAGCCGACCGTCGCCACCACACCGTCCCCGCCGACGACGCGGCGGACCGCTTCACACAGCCGCCAGGACTGTGGTCGCCGGCCGTCCAGGGACGTCAAGGTCTGCGCGTAGCGAGCCAACAGGCGGTTCGACTCGTCAAAGGAGAGGTCTCTCGTTGGTCCCACCTCCTCGACCGTCCGGCCGGACGGCTCCCACGTGGGTGGTCCGTGATCGGTCGCACCGACCAACAGGTCAACGACGAACGTACCCACGACGCCCGCCACATAACCACGCGTATCTGCACATGAGGTGACCCTCGCGTCCGACTCGTGAGACGGCGTTCCGACAGGCGCATCGTCTCGTTGGTCGCTGGGTACGGCCGTTGCTACACAGGAAGACGGTGGTCGAGCCCCCTGCCACTTGCCCTTCGCTTGCGAATGACGGTGGTAGCAGTGTCTGCACCACGCACGAAATCAAACACCCTTCGGCCAACATCCCATCAACATCCTGGGCGGTCTCGACACCGCCAGACGACCCACACCAATCGCCTTCTCGCGAAGGCCTGCGACTGCAACGGGGAGCGGCGAAAGCAGCTCCAGACCGAGGCCGCTCTTCTGAATATGGATATGGCGCGGTCGGTGGCGGCGCGGTATTGGGGTCGTGGGGAGTCGTCGGAGGATCTGTCGCAGGTGGCGTATGTGGGGTTGATGAAGGCGATCCACGGGTTCG
>Ga0209382_10001717_pt1 | contig 33772 bp, 27 predicted proteins | sample SoiMetdeltSBSDD5_FD_187599 | JGI IMG/M metagenome (GOLD analysis project Ga0209382, IMG submission 187599) | Bulk soil microbial communities from a Populus tree surrounding site in Tennessee, USA - Soil MetaG P. deltoides SBSDD5 (SPAdes) (version 2) | ecosystem: Environmental > Terrestrial >... | reverse complement strand
CAGCCTGCCGACGAGCGCCAGCACCGCCGGATCGGCCACGACGGGCTCGTCCGAACACGCCACGACGAGCACCACGCCCGCCACGTTGCGCCGGAGCACGTCGACCAGATGGAGCGCGAGCTGCTCGCACTGCTCCGGCGGTGGGAGGTCGACCCGAAGCCGGAAGCCGACGCGACCGCGTGGCTCCTCCAGGCAGATCACGACCAGCGAGTCGGTCGGGCGGAAGCCGAACAGCACGGGTAGTCCGGCCAGCAACTCGGCCAGCCCGGCGACCCGCACCGGCTCGATCAGCGGATCCTGCGAAAGGTTCGTCATGCCGGTCATCGTGTCCGCCGAATCCTCCCGTCGGACGGCCTCGCGTACCGTCTGTGGATTGTCGGGTCCGGCTGCCACGATGTGGACATGCGCGGCGACGCCACGATCCTGCATCTGGATCTGGACGCGTTCTTCGCCGCCGTCGAGCAACGCGACAAGCCGTCGCTACGCGGCAAGCCGGTCGTGGTCGGCGGCGTCGGCCGCCGCGGTGTCGTCGCTACCGCGTCCTACGAGGCCCGGCAGTACGGCGTCCGCTCCGCGATGTCGACGTCCGAGGCACGCTCCCGATGCCCGCACGCCGCCTTCCTGTCGCCGCGCTTCGACGCCTACCGCCGCGAGAGCGACGTCGTGATGACCCGGCTCCGAAAGCTGTCGGAGCTGGTCGAGCCGCTCTCGGTCGACGAGGCGTTCGTCGACCTGGCCGCGGCCACGCCACCGCCTGGCACCGAACTCGAAGGCCTCGACGCCGTCGCGACGAGCCTCCGGGCCGAGATCGCCGAGCGCACCGGCGGCCTCACCGCGTCGATCGGAATCGCGACGTCCAAGCTGGTCGCCAAGATCGCCAGCGAGCTGGCCAAGCCGGACGGGCAGCGGGTCGTCGCGCCGGGCACCGAACAGGATCTCCTGCGCCCGATGCAGGCCACGGTCATCCCCGGCGTCGGGCCGGCCACGGCCGAGCGGCTGCGCCGGATCGGAGTCCACACCGTCGCCGAGCTCGAGACGATCTCGCAGGAGGAGCTCACGCGCGTGCTCGGCACGGCCCACGGGCACGCCCTCTATCGGCTGGCCCGCGCCCAAGACGACCGCCCGGTCGTCGCCGAACGCGAGACCAAATCCGTCAGCATCGAGGACACCTTCGACACCGACCTGGTCGACCGGGCCGTCCTCACGGCGATCGTCACCCGGATGGCCGGCCGCGTGGCCGAACGCCTCACGAAGGCCGGTCTGTCCGGCCGGACGATCACCCTCAAAGTGCGCCACCACGACTTCTCGACCAACACCCGGTCCACCACCCTGGCCGGGCCGACCGCGGACGCCCGCACCATCTCCCGACTGGCGTCCGGGCTGCTCGCCGAGCTGGACACGACCGCGGGCGTACGCCTGCTCGGCGTCGGCGTCTCGGGCCTGGCGGACTGGATCCAGGAAGACCTGTTCACCGACGAACCCGACGACGTCGATGCTGACCCCGAACCGGCGGACACGCCGCCAGCGCAACCACCGAGCGAGCGGGCCTGGCCGCCAGGGAGCGACGTCCTGCACGACCAGTGGGGACTGGGCTGGGTGTGGGGATCGGGCCGGGGACACGTCACCGTCCGCTTCGAGACCCAGGACCGTCCGGACGGCCCGGTACGGACCTTCGCCGTCGACGACCCGATGCTGCACCGCGCCGACTTGGACGGCCGGATACGGTCATCCACATGACGCAGGCTCGCCCCCTCTCGCCCCCCGTCGCCAAGCAGGTGCCGACCAAGCGGACCCACCACGGGGACACCGTCGTCGACCCGTACGAATGGCTGCGCGCCAAGGACGACCCGGAGGTCGTGGCGTACCTCGAGGCCGAGAACGCCTACGCCGAGCAGGAGACAGCCCACCTCGAAGGGCTGCGGAACGCGATCTTCGACGAGATCAAGTCCCGCACGCTCGAGACCGACCTGTCGGTACCGACCCGGCGCGGATCGTGGTGGTACTACAGCCGCACGCTCGAGGGGAAGCAGTACGCGATCCACTGCCGGTGTGCCATCGCCGACGCGACCGACTGGACCCCGCCGTCGCTCGAGCCGGTTGCCGAGGTCGAGGGCGAGCAGGTGCTGCTCGACGGCAACGCCGAGGCCGAGGGGCACGAGTTCTTCTCGCTGGGCACGTTCGACATCAGCACCGACGGACACCTGCTGGCCTACGCCACCGACACCGTGGGCGACGAGCGTTTCACGCTGCGGTTCAAGGACCTGCGCACGGGCGAACGGCTGCCCGACGAGGTGCCGAACACGTTCTACGGCGGCACCTGGTCGCTCGACGGCACGACGTACTTCTACCTGACCGTGGACGACGCCTGGCGGCCGTATCGGGTGTGGCGCCACCGCCTCGGCACCCCCGCGTCCGAGGACGAGGTCGTCTACGAGGAGACCGACGACCGCTTCTGGGTCAGCGTGGGACTGACGCGCAGTCGCAAGTACCTCGTCGTCGCGGCCGGATCGAAGATCACCTCGGAGCTGCGCGTACTCGACGCCGACCAGCCCGAGGGAGAGCTGCGCGTCGTGGCCCCGCGCCGGATCGGGGTGGAGTACTCGCTCGAGCACGCTGTCGTCGGCGGCGACGACCGGTTCCTGATCCTGCACAACGACGACGCCGAGAACTTCGCGCTCGCCGAGGCGCCGGTCGACACGCCTGGCCCGGAGCACTGGCGGCCGGTGCTCGAGCACCGACTCGACACCCGCCTCGAGAGCGTCGACGCGTTCGCCGGCCATCTCGTCCTGAGCTACCGGCGCGATGCGCTGACCCGGCTCGCCGTCCTACCGCTCACCGACGCGGGCTACGGCGACGAGCAGGAGATCGAGTTCGAGGAGGAGCTGTTCGCCTGTGGACCGGCGGGCAACCCCGAGTGGCAGCAGCCGCTGTTCCGGCTGGCCTACGCCTCCTTCGTCACGCCGGCGACGGTCTACGACCTCGAGGTGGCGACCGGCAAGCTCGTCCTGCGCAAGCAACAGCCGGTGCTCGGTGGCTACGACCCGGCCGGCTACGAACAGCACCGCGAATGGGCCACGGCTCCCGACGGCACCCGGGTCCCGATCTCGGTCGTCTGCCGCAAGGGCACACCGCGGGACGGATCGGCGCCGGCGATGCTCTACGGCTACGGCTCCTACGAGACCAGCATCGACCCGTCGTTCTCGGTGGCCCGGCTGTCGCTGCTCGACCGCGGCATGATCTTCGCCGTCGCCCACATCCGCGGCGGCGGCGAGATGGGCCGGGCATGGTACGAAAACGGCAAAACGCTGTCAAAGGTCAACACCTTCACCGACTTCGTGGCCTGCGCCCGGCACCTCAGCGAGCGGCGCTGGACGGCTCCGGAGCGGCTGATCGCCTACGGCGGCAGCGCCGGTGGCCTGCTCCTCGGCGCGGCCGTCAACATCGCGCCAGAGGCCTTCGCGGGTGTGCTCGCGGTCGTGCCCTTCGTCGACGCTCTGACGTCGATCCTCGATCCGTCCCTCCCGCTGACTGTGATCGAATGGGACGAATGGGGCGATCCGCTCCACGATCCCGAGGTCTATGCCTACATGAAGGGCTACTCCCCCTACGAGAACGTCACCGCCAAGGACTATCCCGCCATCCTGGCGATGACCAGCCTGCACGACACCCGGGTGCTCTACGTCGAGCCGGCGAAGTGGGTGGCGCGGCTGCGAGCCACCAAGACCGACGACGCCCCACTCGTCCTGAAGACCGAGATGTCGGCTGGTCACGGAGGCGTCAGCGGCCGCTACGAACAGTGGAAAGAGACCGCCTACCTCTATGCCTGGGCGCTCGACGTCGCCGGAGCGCCGCATCAGCCCCTGTCCGCCGGCTAGCCCGCCGGCCTGCACGCCCCGCCGTCAGCCATGAGCATGTGGTGACGGCGTCCTGAGAATGCCCTGAGAGCGGCAACTTCTCCGCCGTGCCACTCGTCTCCTGGGTACAACGTCTACATCACAAGTAGGCGGCAAATGGAATCGATCGAGGGCGTTCGCGCGTTATAGACAGTGTCGGAGCTAGGGGAGCTCCGGGGACGTGATGAAGGAGTTGACCGCCACATGAGTACGGCAACGATCACCCGCGAGCCGGCTACCGAGTCGGCCCGCGAGTCGCGTCGTTCCCGTGAGGCGAACGAGGGACGCGACAGTGTCGGCATGTACCTGGACGAAATCGCCCGTACACCGCTGCTCGACGCCGCGCGCGAGGTCGAGCTGAGCAAGGCCATCGAGGCCGGCCTGATGGCCGAGCACCTCCTGGCCGAGGGCCGGATCGGCCGCCGCAAGGGTGGGGCCCCGGGCAGTGCCACTCGCGAGGAACTCGAGTGGCTCGCCGCCGACGGCCGGCGTGCGCTTCAGGAGTTCATCAATGCCAACCTGCGCCTGGTCGTCTCGATCGCGCGGAAGTACGGCCGTTCGCAGATGCCTCTGCTCGACCTGGTCCAGGAGGGCAACACCGGCCTGATCCGCGCCGTCGAGAAGTTCGACTATGCCAAGGGCTTCAAGTTCTCGACCTACGCGACCTGGTGGATCCGCCAGGCCATCACCCGCGGCATCGCCCAGCAGGGCCGCGTCGTGCGGCTGCCCGTGCACGTGGTCGAGGAGCTCAACCAGGTCGGCGCCGCCCGGCGCACCCTGGAGCGGACCCTCGGACGCGAGCCGGAGCCGGCGGAGATCGCCGCCGAGCTGGGCATGGACGTCGACCGGGTCCTCGACCTGGTCTCGTGGGGCCGTGACCATGTGAGTCTCGACACTCCGGTCGACGACGAAGGCGACACCTCGCTCGGCGATCTGGTCGCTCGCGAGACGACCCCGGGACCGGACGTGACCTTCCTCGATGTCGAGTCACGGGACCGCCTCGCGGCCATGATCGACAAGCTCGGCGAGCGCGAGGCCGACATCATCAAGGCCCGCTACGGGCTGCTCGACGGCCGGCAGCACAAGCTGGCCGACATCGGCGCCCGGCACGGCATCTCGGCCGAGCGAGTCCGCCAGCTCGAGCGCGAGGCGCTGTCGCGACTGCGTCGCCTCGTCGACCCCGACCTCGCAGCCTAGGACCGGGCAGCGAGCCGGTCGGACAGCTCCTTCCAGACCCGCGCGACCGCAGCATCGAGATCGGCCAACGAGCCGGTGTTGTCGACGATCCAGTCGGCGGCACCGGCTCGTTGCTGTCGGGACGCCTGCGCGGCGATGCGGTTCCACGCCTCCCCCTCCGACATGCCGCGCCCCCTCACCAAGCGTTCGAGCTGCACCTCGATCGGTACGTCGACCACGATCACGCCGTCGAACGCGTCCGACTGCCCCGTCTCGACCAGCAGCGGGATGTCGTGGACGACGACGGCGTCCGGACCTGCGGCCGCCTCGATCTCGGCAGCGCGGCCCCGCACTCGCGGATGGATGATCGCCTCAAGCCGACGGCGACCGGCGTCGTCGCCGAACACCTGAGCCCCGAGCGTCGCCCGGTCGAGCGAGCCGTCGTCGGCGAGTACGCCGGAGCCGAAGGCTTCGACGACCTCGGCGAGGCCCGGCGTACCCGGGCCGACGACTTCCCTGGCCAGCACGTCGGCGTCGATGACCAACGCGCCGTGGGCGGCCAACCGGCGGCTGACCTCGCTCTTGCCGGAGCCGATCCCACCGGTCAGTCCGATCCGCAGCACCGGCTCAGGGTGTCACGTCGGTGAAGGCCTCCAGTCCGTTGGGGGTGCCGTTGCCGGTCGGCGCGTCGTAGCCGGGCTTGCCGTTGCACAGGTAGCTGCCGCGGCACAGCTGGAAGACCCGGTTGGTTCCGGCGGTGACGTCGCGCAGCGCGGCCGTGTTGGCGTAGAGATCGGCGCCCGTGAAGGTGTCGGCGTCACCGGCCGCCGCGATCATGCCGGCCACCAGCGGCGCCCCGGCGCTGGTGCCGCCGAGCACGAACCAGCCCTTCTCACCGGCGAGGCCGAACGAGTCGTAGACTGCCACCCCGGTACGCGGGTCGCCGCGCACGGGAAGACTCCCCGAGATGGAGGCTGGCGCGCCGCCCACTCGAAACGGCATTCAGTGGCAACGACGTCTAGCTCGCATCGGGGGTAGATTCGGGCCACGGATCGTGACTCTTTCGTGATCTTGTCCGAGTGGTCAGCCGGCGCGACCGAAGGTCTGCCGGTAGTGCTGCGGTGACGTGCCGCGGATCTGGGCGAAGTGATGGCGCAGCGCCGCGGCGTTGCCGAAGCCGACCTCGACCGCGATCTGCTCCACGGCCAGGTCCGTACGCTCGAGCAACTCCTCGGCCCGCTGGATCCGCTGCTGGACGATCCACTGATGCGGCGTCGTCCCGGTCTCGTCGCGGAACCGGCGAGCGAACGTCCGCGGCGACATGTGGACCCGCTCGGCCAGCTCCTGCACCGAGTGCCGCGCGTCGATGTTCTCGACGATCCAGGCCAGCAGCGGCGCCAGGGTCTCGGCCGACTCGGCCGGCACCGGCGTCCGGACGAACTGCGCCTGCCCACCGTCGCGCTGTGGTGGGACGACCATCCGGCGAGCGGCCATGTTGGCGGCCTTGGCGCCCCACTCCTTGCGCATCACGTGGAGGCACGCGTCCAGGCCGGCGGCCGAGCCCGCACTGGTGATGATCTGGCCGGCGTCGACGTAGAGCACACCCGGATCGACCTCGGCGAGCGGGAAGCGCTCCGCGAGCTCGTCGGCATACATCCAGTGCGTCGTGCACGGCCGCCCGTCGAGGAGCCCGGCGGCGCCCAGCGTGAATGCGCCGACGCACACCGACATGATGTGAGCGCCGCGGTCGTGAGCCCGCTGCAGCGCGTCGACGACCGCCAGCGGCACCGGCCGGTCGCGCGGCATCGCCGGCACGGCGACGAGGTCGGCCTCGTCGAGCCGATCGAGCCCGTGGTGGACCTCGAGGTCGAATCCCATCGACGTCTTGACCCGTCCGGCCTGCTCGGCGGCCACGGCGAACTCGGTGTACGGCACGCCCTGCTCGCTGCGGTCGATGCCCCAGGCCTCGCAGAGAACGCCCAGCTCAAAGGGGGCGACTCCGTCGAAAACCACCGCGGCGACGTTGCTCAACATGGGTCCTCCAGGAGCCGGCTCATTGTTGGCAGGATATCGACTATACATGGCATCTCTGCCACTGGTGGCAGTATATCGCGTCAGCAAGAATATCTGCCATGGACCTTTTCATCGCCCTCACCGTAATCCTGACCCTCGCCGTGTCGATCGCGGTGATCGCGGAGCTGCTGAACCGCGCGATCCGTGGAGACGGCTACGGCCACCGGCCGACGCCGCGCAGCCTGGCCGACGACAACGAGAGCCTGTCGCAGACCTTCGGCCGACTCGCGCACTGAAGCCGGCCCCTCACACGCGAAAGCCCCGCGCTCCTCGGCAGTGCCGAGGGGTGCGGGGCTTTGGCGTGTCGAGCGGCGTCGGGCCGCTCGTGACGATCAGTCGCCGCCCTGGCCGGTGAGCTTCTCGCGAAGCGCCTGGAGGGCCTCGTCGGACGCGAGCGCACCCTCCACCTCGGGACCCGGCGTCGCCGACGGGGTCGAGGTGAACTCGTCGCTGTCGTCGGCCTTCTTGTCGGCCTGCTGCGCGTCGGCGACCTGCTTCTTGTGTGCCTCCCAGCGCGCGTGCGCCTCGGCGTACTGCTCCTCCCAGGTCGCCCGCTGGTCCTCGTAGCCTTCCAGCCACTCGCCGGTCTCCGGGTCGAACCCGTCGGGGTAGACGTAGTTGCCCTGGTCGTCGTAGCTGCTCGCCATGCCGTAGAGGGTCGGGTCGAACTCCTCGTCGGAGGCCATCGCCGACTCGTTCGCCTGCTTCAGCGACAAAGAGATCCGGCGCCGCTCCAGGTCGATGTCGATGATCTTGACCATGACGTCGTCGCCGACCTGGACGACCTGCTCCGGGATCTCGACGTGGCGCTCGGCCAGCTCGGAGATGTGGACCAGGCCCTCGATGCCCTCCTCGACGCGGACGAACGCACCGAACGGCACCAGCTTGGTGACCTTGCCCGGCACGATCTGACCGATCTGGTGAGTGCGGGCGAAGTGCTGCCACGGGTCTTCCTGCGTCGCCTTGAGCGACAGCGACACGCGCTCGCGCTCCATGTCGACGTCGAGAACCTCGACCGTGACCTCGTCGCCGACCTGGACGACCTCACTGGGGTGGTCGATGTGCTTCCACGACAGCTCGGACACGTGCACCAGGCCGTCGACTCCGCCGAGGTCGACGAAGGCACCGAAGTTGACGATGCTCGACACGACGCCCTTGCGGATCTGGCCCTTGGCGAGCTGGGTGAGGAAGTTCTGCCGCACCTCGGACTGCGTCTGCTCGAGCCAGGCCCGGCGGGACAGGACCACGTTGTTGCGGTTCTTGTCGAGCTCGATGATCTTGGCCTCGATCTCGCGGCCGACGTAGGGCTGCAGGTCACGGACCCGCCGCATCTCGACCAGCGACGCCGGCAGGAACCCGCGCAGACCGATGTCGAGGATCAGACCGCCCTTGACGACCTCGATCACCGTGCCGGTGACGACGCCGTCCTCTTCCTTGAGCTTCTCGATCGTGCCCCACGCGCGCTCGTACTGCGCCCGCTTCTTCGACAGGATCAGGCGGCCTTCCTTGTCCTCCTTCTGCAGGACAAGTGCCTCGACCTTGTCACCGACGGCCACGACCTCGTGCGGGTCGACGTCGTGCTTGATCGACAGCTCGCGCGAGGGGATGACGCCCTCGGTCTTGTAGCCGATGTCGAGCAGGACCTCATCTCGATCGACCTTGACGATCGTGCCTTCCACGATGTCGCCGTCATTGAAGTACTTGATGGTCTCGTCGACGGCGGCGAGGAAAGCGTCCTCCGAGCCGATGTCGTTGACCGCTACCTGCGGCGTCTCCTTCTCGGGAGGTGCCTCGATACTGCTCGTCATGTGGGGATGGGCTCCGATGGGCAATCTGGTTGGTCGGGTGGGCGCGCGACAAACCCTTGATCGCGATCTGCCGAGGGGCCCGGGAGGAGCCGCCGAGGACCGGCGACCATCCAGATTGTCGACATGGCGCGAGCACGAACCCGCTAGGTCCGGGGGTCGTACAGGCTCATAGCGCAACTGTCAGCGTACGGGGGGCCGACCCAGCCGGTCAACGCGGGGCCGCCGAAACGGCAAAGCCCGACATTCTGTCAAGTTGCCGGCGCGAGGAAGGCGCGCAATGCGGCGACGTAGAGTGCCACGTCGACGGCGCCCATGAGCTCCCGAGCCGAGTGCATCGCGAGCTGCGGCGCACCCACGTCGACGGTCGTGACACCGACCCGCCCGGCGGTGATCGGACCGACGGTCGAGCCGCAGGGCAGATCGGCGCGGTGCATGTAGCGCTGCCACGGCACGTCGGCCTGCTCGCACGCGGCGGCGAACGCGGCGGCGCCGGTCGCGTCGGTCGCGTACCGCAGCTGGTAATGGACCTTGAGTACGGGACCGCCGCCGGCCTGAATCTGGTGGGTCGGCTCGTGCCGGTCGATGTAGTTGGGATGTGTCGCGTGCGCCATGTCGCCCGAGGCGCACAGCGAGCCGGCCAGGGCACGTAGGAAGTCCTGCCGGTCACCGCCGCTCGCGAGGACGAGGCGTTCGAGCGTCGTGCCGAGCAGATCGCTGTGGGCGCCGCGCTCGGACATGCTGCCGACCTCCTCGTGGTCGAACAGCACGAGGACCGGCACGACCGCCTCGGCCTCGTCGACAGCGGCGAGCAACGCCTGGGTCCCGGCGTAGCAGGTGCCCTGGTTGTCGAGCCGGGGTGCGCTCAGCAGGTCGCCGTCCCGACCGACCAGTCGACTCGGCTCGAGGTCGTGGGTCATGAGCTCCCAGCCGAGCAGGTCGGCCGGCTTGACGTCGAGCTGCTCGGCGACGTAGTCGGTGAAGTCCGCCGCCGCCGACCCGATGCCCCACACGGCGTCGAGATGCTGTTGCGGGTTGAGCTCGACGCCCTTGCGGTTCTCGGCGAGATGGATGGCGAGCTGCGGCACCCGGAGGATCGGCTCGTCGATGCGGAGCCGGCGCTCCTCGACCTGGCCGTCGGCCCGGACCGTGACCCGGCCGGCGAGCCCGAGGTCGCGATCCAGCCAGGAGTTGAGCAACGGGCCGCCGTAGGGCTCGAGCCCGACGACCTCCCAGCCGGCCCGCGAACGGTTCGGATGCTGCTTGACCCGTAGGTTCGGGCTGTCGGTGTGGCCGCCGACGATCCGGAACGGCGTCGTCGGCCCCTCGGCCGCTTCGGTCGACCACGCGACCAGCGACCCGCCGCGAACCGTGAAGTAGCGACCCGGCTCCCCCGGCCAGGCCGCAGTCCCCGGGAGCCGCCGGAAGCCGGCCGCCTCCAGGGTCGCGGCGACGAAGGACACGACGTGGAACGGCGTCGGCGACGCGTCGACGAAGGCGCACAGGCCGTCGGCGTGGCCGCGATGCCGCTCTGCGAACCGGACGGGAGTCGACGACGCGATCATGGCGTGATGCTAGCCGGATCGGCTACAGCCAGGCGTTGAGGTCGCCGGTGCGCGCGATGACCTGGAGGAGCAGGTCCGCCCGCTCCACGATCGGGTTGCGGACGCTCCGCCCGGCCAGCTCGATCAGCGCCCACAGGTCACTGGCGTGGGCCAGGGTGAGGGGGTCGCCGGCGAGCCCGGGCGTGTGGGCGACGAAGTGCTCGAGCACCGCCCGCGCCCATGGCGTTCCGCGGTCGAACCGCAGCAGGTTGCCGAGATCGGCGTACGGCGAGCCGGCGTGGGCGAACTCCCAGTCGAGCAGAGCCGTCACCTCGCCGGACACGGGGTCGACCAGGATGTTCTTGGTGTTGAAATCGCTGTGGACCAGGCAGGTGCGGTGCACTGTGTCGAGCAGTCCGTCGGCGGCGGCGCACATGTCACGCAGGGCCCGCAGCAGGCCGGGGTCCCATTGCCCGATCGATCCCCCGGTCGCGACGTGGCGATCCAGCCACGAGACCAGACCGTCGGCCGGGGCGGCGTCGTCGCTGAGCCGTAGGTGCGCGTCGACGAACGTGGCCGGGCGCATGAACGGGATGCCGGACAACGTCGTCAAGACACCCGCGACCGACCGGGCCAGCCGGGCTCCGAGATCCGGATGCGCTCGGGCCAGCACGGTGTCCAGCCGTTCCCCCGGCATGAAGCTGATGAGCAGGTGGGCCGGCGAGCTGGGGACCGCCGGATCCGGCCGGCGCAGGTCAAGCACCTGGGGCACGGGGATCAGCCCACGCACCAGATGCAGCAGCGCGGCGTCGATCGCCGCCCGCTCGGGCTGCTTGCCGTAGACCCGAAGCACCGCGGGCTCCCCCGGGCGCTCGACGAGGAACGTCTCGCCGCTGTAGCCGCCGGCCAGCGGGCGTACGGAGAACGCGCCCTCGACGGCCGTGGCGAGATCAGGTCGGCTCATCATGGCCGCACCGCACTATAAAGTCCGTGACGTCCGATATGCCTCAAGCGGCGACCAGTGGCTCCTGGTCCCGAGTATCGACATGCTCGCCTCTCCGGCGATTGCCACGCACGAGGAAGAACACGCCCAGACCGAGCAGAACGAGGCCGGCGATCCCGCCGTACAACGGGAGCCAAACCCGAAGCAGCTTGAGCTGGAACGCCTCGTCCTCCCACTCGCTGACGTTGAAGGAGACCGTGTCCTCGGTGTACTTGAGCGTGACGTCGGTGATCGTGGCTTTCTCCACACCATTCACGTCGAGGGTGCTGAGCTGCTCCTCCTGCGCGTCGATGATCGCACCGGTCTCGGGCTCCGCCCAGATGGTCCGGGTGTTGGAGTAGATCCGGTCCGCCTGGACAGTCGGGGTCTGCGGCTCGCCGACGAGATAGCCCGGCACGGCGAGGTGCTGGGTCCCGACCGTCTCCATGTCGACGTCCGTCGGCGGAATCTCCTGAACGAACTTGTAGACCGTCAGACCCTGGATCTCGGTCTCGCCCTCGAACACGATCGGAGTCGCCGTCTTGAGCGTGGTGTCCCAGAACGTGTACTCCTTCTGCTGAGTGTCGAACGGGAACTTGAGGTACAGGCCGTCGAACGTGATCTGCGTCCTCGTCCCATTGAACTCGGTCCAGGTGTCGCAGCAGTCGATCTGCTCGGCGGTGTTCCGGTCGAAGGCGATCCGATCGAGGGTGGCGTTCAGCGGATCTCCGTCGGTGTTGGGGTCATAGCCGGGGACATCGGTGTAGGACAGCGTCTCGTACACCGCGATCTTCTGGCCTTGCTCGTCGCTGGCCTGCTCGCTGGCGTCGACCTGACCGACGACCTTGCGGACCGACTCGAGCTCGCCGCCGGTCACGATCTGGGGCGGGCTCTGGTGGAGATCCAGGTAGGTGGCATTGTCACCGCGGGCTACGGCCGGGGTGTCCGTCGTGTCGCGGTCGATTACCGCCAGGGCCAAATTCGGGTAGGCGTACCACTTCGAGAAGGCAGCGCCGACGATGAACAACATGCCAATGGCAAGACATACCAAACCCGACTTCTTGCCCACGTGTGCTCCCTCAATGACCGCGCGAGACGAGCGGACACTACCAGTCAGTAGGGCCGTTGGGTAGGTCTACGCTGAGCGCTCGAGCCCGTGTCGTCCAGGTGCGCTGTCCGGGAGCAGCGTCACCGGTCCAGGTCGGCCAGCGTCACGGTGTCGCCGTCGACCAGCAGCGCCTGGCCATCGCGCAGGCAGCGGTAGCTCAGTCCCTCGGCGGCCAGGTGGTCGGCGGCCAACTCGACCCGCTCCGACTCCGGATGGTCGGACCGCCAGTGCGGCACGATGCGAAACGGAATCAGGTCGAGGCATCGAGGCTCGATCGCGGCCGAGTAGCCCGGAGGCACGGCCGACGCGTCGTCGACGAGGTCGATGCCCTGCAGGTCCGGTCCGGCGACGCACGCGCCGGCCGAGTAGCCGCCGTAGGCGAAGGACTCGTCGTCCAGCCGATGGTGTAAGGCGTCGACGAAGCCCGACTGTGTCATCGCTCGCGCCAGGACGAACGAGTTGCCGCCGAGCGCCCAGACGAGATCGAGTTCGCGCAGCCGAACCCGCAGCCGGAAGCGATCCTCGAAGAAGTTCCGCAGATCGAGCTCCTCGGCCACGTAGCCGAGGCGCTCCAGCGTGTACTGCTCCCGGGGCAGGTCCCGCTCGCGCGTGCCGTCGAACTCGTCGAGCGCGTTGAGCACGATCCCGGCCCTGCCGGAGCCGCCGTTCGGGCGCAGCAGTGGCGGCGGCCGCTGTCCGGACCGCAGGTACCACGAGCTGAGGATCAGGCGCATAGGCGATCGCTACGTCGGCAACGACGGCGGCGTCGCGGCGGGCTGCTCCGCGAGTCGCTCCAGCGCCACATCGATCGCCGTGTCCAGCTGCGGATCGCGACCGGCCACCCGGTCCTGCGGCGTCATGACGACCTCGACGTCGGGATCGACGCCGTAGTTCTCGACACCCCAGCCGGGACCTTCGAGCCAGAACGAGTAGCGCGGCTGCGTGACGATAGTGCCGTCGACGAGCCGGTAGCGCAGGTCGATGCCGATCACGCCGCCCCAGGTCCGCGTACCCACCACCGGCCCGATGCCCAGCGCCTTGATCGCCGCGTTGACGATGTCGCCGTCCGATCCGGCCCATTCGTCGGCGACCGAGACGATCGGTCCACGCGCGGCGTCGAGCGGGTACGGCTCGGGCCGCATGTCGCGGGGCAGGTCCCACCCGATGACGCGCTTGGCGATCCGCTCGATCACCATCTGCGACGTGTAGCCGCCGCCGTTCTCGCGGACGTCGAGGACGACGCCGTCCCGGCTCATCTCGGTACGCAGATCGCGGAGGAACTGCCCCCAGCCCAGCTCGCCCATGTCCGGCACGTGGAGGTAGCCGAGTCGGCCGTCGGACTTCTCGTGGACGTACGAGCGCCGGTCGGCGACCCAGCCCTGATAGCGCAGCGGCAGGTCGTCGGCCACCGGCGTGACGACGATCCGGCGGTGCTCCCCCGCCGCGGTCTCGATGCCGAGCTCAACGGGCTTGTTCGCGGCGCCGAGCAGCAAGGGTCCGGGGCCCGTCATCGGATCGACCGGATGGCCGTCGACGGTGCGCAAGGCGTCGCCGGCTCGCACGCCGGCGCCCGGAGCCAGCAGCGGAGACCGCGCCCGCGGGTCGGAGGACTCGCCCGGGAGCACCCGGTCGATCCGCCACGTGCCGTCGTCATCGCGGCGCAGATCGGCGCCGAGCAGCCCGGGCCGACGAGCGGCGGCGGCTTCGTCCGGCGGCGCGATGACATAAGCGTGTGACGTGCCCAGCTCCCCTTGCAGCTCCCACAGGAGGTCGACCAGTTCGCTGTGGGTGCCCAACCGCTCGACGAGCGGCCGGTAGCGCTCGCGCATCGCCTCCCAGTCGGTCCCGCCCATGTCGGGACGCCAGTAGTGGTCCCGCATCAGTCGCCAGGCCTCGTCGAACGCCTGCTGCCACTCCGAGCCGGGCCGGGTGTCGACCCGTACTCGCGACAGATCGACGGTGAACTGCTCGTCGTCCGAGGCGGTGCTCTCGTCCTGGCGCGGCAGCGGATGCAGCGACGACGGCCGGACCACGAGCTCGTCCTTGTCGAGGAGCACGAGCCGCTTGCCGTCCCCGGTGGACCAGACGTCGTCGGCGGCATCGGCGATCGTCTCGCAGCGGCGCCGCTTCAGGTCGAAGTGCTCGAGAACCGCCCGGGTCGGATCCGCCGTCAGATCCGGACGGTCGTCGCCGAGCTCGCCCACGGGCGGCTTGCGCAGCCACACGACGCCGTCACGCACGGCCCGGAGCGACGAGTAGCGGGCGGCCTGGACCGGGAACGGCCGGAGCCGCTGTTCGAGTCCTTCGACGTCGACGACCGTCGCCGGCGGCTCCGCGTCGTCGGCCGCCGCCCTCGGCTCCGGGGGTCGGCCACCCGGCTCCGCGTCGAACGGCGACGGCGTCGTCGCGGCCAGCGGCACGAGGAAGGGCCGGTAGGCGCCCGGGAACGACATGTCGAAGGAGTAGGCGTCGATCATCGGGTCGAAGCTGCGGGCCGAGAGGAACGCCAGGTGCTTGCCGTCGAGGGTGAAGACCGGCGCCAGGTCGCTGAACCGCATCGCCGTCACGTCGACCACGGTCAGGTCGTCGACCCGGGCCATCCGGATCTGACGCAGGCCCGGCAGGTCGCCGCCCATCCGGCTCAGGCCGGGATGCGACCAGGCCAGCCACGCCGAGTCGGGCGAGAAGGCCAACCCCCAGACGTCACCCTCCTCGGAGCGGATCACCTCGCGTACGTCACCGCTGGCGGAATCGACCAGCAGCAGCCGGCCGTCGTGGCTGGCCACCGCCAGCACCGACCCGTCCGGCGCCGCCGCGACCTCGAGTACGCGACCGAGACGCCCGGCTGCGAGCCGTCGTGGCTCGCCGTCCACCCCGGCACCCGGGCCGATCTCGAGGGCGTCGTCGCCGTCCGCGTCAGTCACCCAGGCCACCCGATCGGAGCCGACCTGCACCGGGATCCGGGCCCGTACACCCGGCTCGGCGGCCAGCGCCCGCACCGGCCCGTCCCGATGGGTCAGCCAATGCACCGTGCCACGGACCTCGATGACGCTGGCCCGGCCGGTGGCGTCCGGGCCGACCGTGCCGAGGTGCTTGCCGACCTCCACCGGTCGGGGCTGGCGACCCGGACGGCTGGTGCCCAGTGACACGTCGATCTGCCGGGGCGCTCTGGTCCCGGGCTCGTCGAGCACCCAGAGCTCGCCGCCCGCCATGTAGACGATGCGGGTGCCGTCGGTCGCGGAGTGCCGTACGTAGAACTCGTGGTCGGTCAGCGCCGTCAGGGCGCCGCTGTCGATGTCGAGCGCGTAGACCTGCGCGACCCCCTCGTGGTCGGACACCACGTGGAGCCGGCCGCCGGCCCAGGTCGGCCACGACAGCGAGGCGGCGTGGTCGGGCAACAGCTGCTCGAACTCGCCGTCGCCGCGGCGATCCAGCCAGAGCTTGGCGGCCGTCCCGCCCCGATAGCGCTTCCACCAGGCCAGATCGCGTCCGTAGCCGGCCGGCGTCGCGACGGTGATGGCGCTGTCCGGGCCGTAGGCGACGTCGTTGACGATGCCGTACGGAAGCCGGCGACTCGGTCCGCCGTCGAGCGGCAGCGCATGCGCCCAGCTCCGGGCGCGGCCGCCCTCGCCCGCCGTGGTGACGGCGACGACCTCACCGGCCGGCGTCCAGCCCCGCGTCAGGGTCCGGTCCGAGCCCCAGTAGCTCAGCCGCCGGCTGTCGCCGCCCGTGAGCGGGGCGACGTAGACCTCGGGCACGCCGTCGCGCGAGCTCGTCCATGCCACGGTCTCCCCGTCGGGCGAGATCGCCGGGTAGCTCACGGGTGTCCGGTCCGCTGTGAGCCGCCATGCCCGGCCGCCGCCCACCGGCGCCAGCCACACGTCGTCCTCGGCGACGAAGGCGACGAGATCGCCGTGCACATGGGGAAAACGCAGATAGCCGTCGGACATGCGGCCGACCCTATCTCGGCTGATAACGTGCCGCCCCGAAGGGAGCAGCGCACATGCTTGAGCGCCCACGATTTCGGCATGTGGTCTTCTGCAACTGGCGGGACACCACCAATCCCGAAGGCGGCGGGTCCGAGCGCTATGTGGAGCACATGGCGCGTGGGCTCGTCCGCCGAGGCTGCCGCGTCACCATCTGCTGTGCACGCCACGAGAACGCACCCGACGACGAGATCCGGGACGGTGTCCGGTTCGTCCGCCGCGGCGGCAAGCTCGGCGTCTACCCACGGGCGCTGGCCGGGCTCGCCCTGCGCCGGCTCGGCCCGGTCGACCTGGTCGTCGACGTCCAGAACGGCCTCCCTTTCTTCACCCGGCTCGCGACCTGGCGACCGGTGGTCGTGCTCGTCCACCACGTCCACCGCGAGCAATGGCCAGTCGTTTTTCCGGGGCTCATCGGGCGGATCGGCTGGTGGATCGAGTCCCGCCTGGCGCCGCGGCTGTACGCCCGATCCCAGTACGTCACAGTGTCGGCCCGCACCCGTGACGAGCTGTCCGGGCTGGGCGTCGGGGCCGACCGGATCGCCGTCGTCCACAACGGCACCGAACCGTCACCCGACCTGACCGGCGAACGGTCCGCCACCCCAACGATCTGCGTGGTCGGACGCCTCGTACCCCACAAGCAGATCGAGCACGCCATCGACGCCGTCGCCCAACTGCGTGCGCGGTTTCCCGGCCTGCGGTGCCGGATCGTGGGCGCCGGCTGGTGGGAGGAGAGCCTTCGCGAGTACGCCGCCGGCCGCCGCGTGGCCGACGCGGTCGAGTTCCTCGGCCACGTCGACGAGGCGGACAAGCATCGGGTCTACGCGAACGCCTGGGTGCAGGCGCTCCCGTCGCTCAAGGAAGGCTGGGGGCTCGTCGTCGGCGAGGCCGGTGCGCACGGCACGCCGACCGTGGCCTATCGCTCGGCCCGCGGCACCCAGGAGTCGATCTCGTCGGACGTGTCGGGACTGCTCGTCGACACCAAGGCGGAGTTCGTCGCCGCGCTCGGGCAGGTCCTCGACGACCACGAGGTGCGAAAGCGACTCGGCAAGGGCGCCTACGAGGATTCGCTCCGCTACACCTGGGAGCATGCCGAGGAATCGTTCCTCAGCGTGCTCAACCTGGCGTACGACCGGGGACGCACCGGCTCGGTGGATCCGGTCTAGCCCTCGGTTCCGTACTGGACCACGGACGTCTCGACCGGGTCCGGATTGTCGTTCGAGTTGGTGGCCACGATCGTGACCATCGTGCCGACGGCCAGTCCGCCACCGACGACAATCGCCACGGCGCCCGCGAGTATCGATCCCATCCGCACTCCCTCTCCCGATCGGGAGATTATCAGGGAATCGGCGCGCTAGGCCGAACGCGGCGTCTCAACCTGCTCCTGACGAGGTGTCCAGCCGCCACGAGCGCCGTGCCACCGGCGACGACCCACGCGAATCCGACGACGGCGACGCGGGGCGTCGAGGGTTCCGGCGGTGCCGCGATCGGAGCGGGCACGGCGTAGATCTCGAGGTCGCCGGCGACCGCCACCCGGTCGAGACCGGACAGGTCGGCACCGGCCGGCCCGGCGTCCGTGGCGACGACGACGGCACCGATGCCCAGCCGGGCCAGTTCCGGGGCGAGCTCGGCGCCGCCCAGGTCGGCCAGCGCGGTCTGTACGTCAGCGGCCCGCGGATCCTCGCCCTCGATCAGCTGGCCGGAGACGACCAGGTCGTCGTTGAAGACCGTCGGCACGCTGAAGTACCGGCCAGCCGGATCGAGGACGGGCCGTCCGTCGTTCCAGTCCGGCGCCCGGTAGGACGTGAACGGCAGCACGAGCAGGTCGCCGTCAGGATCCAGGTCCGTGACGATCTGGCGGGAGTCGTGCCAGGAGTCCGGGTACGCGACCGGCTCGAGGTCGCCGCCGACGCCCCACGCGAGATCGGGCAGCAGCGCCAACGGCCAGATCACGGCGAGTACGGCGGCGAACGACGCCAATGGAGATCGCAAGCGGGTCGCAGCCGCTTCGGCCGCCCAGCCGAACGCGATCGCCGCGCCGATCGCCAGTAACGGCAGGAAGCGGGTGCCGTCCCGGATCAGCCCGAGGCCGGGTCCGTGCTCGACGAGCCAGCCCACCGCGCCGGGCGCGGCCCAGCCGGCGAGCGCGACTCCGACGCCGAGGAGTGCGAGGCCCGCGAAGGCGATCGCCTCGCGGCGTTCGGCAGCCAGCCAGCGCCGCCAGCCCACGACGACAGCCAGGCCGACGGTGATCAGGCCCAGCAGTGCGATCGGGGTGTCTCGGCTGTCCGGCACGACCTCGGCGTTCCACACCCCGCCGAGGCTCAGCACCGAGCCGACGGGTCCGAGCCAGCCCTCGGACTCCGCGCCGAACCGCTCCACGGCGTCGGGATCGCTGGTGGCGCCGCCCGGATAGGCAAGGCCCGCGATCAACCAGGGTGCGTTGACCGCCAGTCCGACCGCCGCAACCAGGCCGAGCCGGCGCAGCCGCGAGGCGGCGTCGCCCCCGGCCTGCGATGCCAGCGCCACGAGGAGCCCGAGCACTCCCCCGACAGCGCTGAGCGCACTGGCGGCCATCGCCAGCGTGAGCGCCGACCAGGCCGGCCAATCATCGCGGCGAAGGCGCCGGCCGACGACGAGGATCCATGGCAGGGCGGCGTATCCGACGAGTAGCGGCCAGTGTCCTAGCCCGAGGCGCTCGGCGACGAACGGGTTCCACACGTAGAGGCTCGCTGCGGCCAGCGCGGCCACGGCACCGCGATCGACGCAGAGCCGAGCGGCCCCGGCGCCGGCGAGTCCGAGCGCCGCCAGGAGCACCAGCTTCTGGAGGAGCTGACCGGGGACGACCTCGTCGACGACGCCCACGGCGAGGTCGGACGGAACCACTCGCGGCAACGCCGTACCCAGCCCCCAGCTGTCCCGATGGACTGTGAGGTCCGGCACCCAGACCATGTCGTAGCTCAAGACATAACCCGGTGCGAGCAGGGGGGCGCAGATGAGGGCGCTGAGCAGCCAGGGCCACAGCACCACGATCACGCGCGCGCGTCGCGACATGCTCCGGACCTGCCTCCCTGTCAGTGCGATGCGAGCCGGACTATCGTCTCCCAGGCCCCTGAAGGAGACGAGACGCCATGCCGCAGCCGCCCGCCGATCTGCGCTCCCGGCTCGCCGGGGCCGGCATGGTCGCGGTGTCGATAACCGCCATGAACGTCGCCACCTACAGCTTCACCCTCGTCGCGGCCCGGCTGCTCGCGCCGGCGCACTTCGGCGAGCTCACCGCGATGATGGGCATCGTCCTGGTCGGCAACGTCGCGGCGCTCGGACTCCAGGCGACGACCGCGCGGCGGATCGCCACGCGGCGCACCGACGACGAGCAGGCCGCCGTCATCGACGCCGCCCGGCGGGCCACCTGGATGGCGGCCGCGACCGTCGCCGCGGTGACCTTGGCGTTGTCGCCCTTGCTCCAGGCGGCGCTCGACCTGACCTCGTGGTGGTCGATGCTCCTCGTCGCGCTCACCCTCGTCCCCCTCACCGTCTTCGGCACCCAGGCCGGAGTCGCCCAGGGCAGCCGCCGGTGGAGCCGGCTCTCGCTCCTCTACGCCGTGATGGGTGCCGGGCGGCTGGTGTGCGGCACCGCCGCGGCCGCGATCGACGCCACGCCGTCGGTGGTGATGGTCGGCGTGTTCGTCGGCGCGGCCGTCCCGGTCGCGGTGGGCTGGCCGCTGCTGCGTCCGAGTCCGCCGCCGCCGGTCGGGCCGCGTGCCGTGGAGAGCGAGTCGGCACGGCCCACCGACAGCAGGGCCGTCCTCGTCGAGACCCTGCATGGCAGCCATGCCCTGCTCGCGTACTTCGCCCTCACCAACGCCGACGCGCTACTTGCCCGGGTGGTGCTGAGCCCGCACGACAGCGGCATCTACGCGGCCGGGCTGATCGTGACCAAGGCCTGCCTCTTCCTGCCGCAGTTCGTCACGGTCGTCGCGTTCCCCGACCTGGCCCAGGCCCGGGACACCCGTACCCGGCGGATCGCGGCCGGGCTGATCGCGGCCCTCGGCGGCGCGGTGGTCGCCGGCACCTGGCTGCTGCCGGACCTGGCGCTGGCGTTCGTGGGCGGCGACGAGTACGCGGACGTCCAGGACCTGCTGCCGTTGTTCGCCCTCGAAGGCTCGGTCTTCGCACTGCTCCAACTACTTCTCTACGACGCCCTGGCACGGCGCAGCCGGGTGATCACCGTCGGCCTCTGGACAGCTCTCGCCGCCGCGACCGTCGTCGTGCTCACCAGCGTCGACACGGTAGCGGGCCTTCCGGTCGTCATGACGAGCGCCGCGGCGGGTGTGGCGGTCCTCAGCGCCCTCCCGATCCGGCCCCGGCTGTCCCGGCGTCAGTGAACCGCCTCGTGCCAGCTGCGGCCGACGCCGACCGACACGTCGAGCGGCACGGTGAGCTGCGCGGCGCCGGCCATCTCGGTCCGCACCAGCTCGGTCACCTGGTCGAGCTCGCCCGGCGCCACCTCCAGCAGCAGCTCGTCGTGCACCTGGAGCAGCATCCGGGACGTGAGACCGGCTGACGTCAACGCGGCGTGGACCCGCAGCATCGCGACCTTGATGATGTCGGCGGCCGAGCCCTGGATCGGGGCGTTGAGCGCCATCCGCTCGGCCATCTGCCGCCGCTGCCGGTTGTCGCTGGTCAGATCCGGCAGGTAGCGGCGGCGGCCCAGGATCGTCTCGGTGTACGTCGTCCGGCGCGCCTCGCCCACGATGCCGTGCAGGTAGTCGCGGATGCCGCCGAAGCGCTCGAAGTACTCGTCCATCAGGCCTTGCGCCTCGCGGGTCTCGACGCCGAGCTGCTGCGACAGGCCGTAGGCCGACAGCCCGTAGGCGAGGCCGTAGTTCATCGCCTTGATCTTGCTGCGCATCTCACCGGTCACCTGGTCAGGCTCGACGTCGAAGACCCGGGCGGCCGTGACGGTGTGGAAGTCCATGCCCGACTCGAACGCCGCGATGACGTCGGCGTCCTCGGACAGGTGCGCCATGATGCGCATCTCGATCTGGCTGTAGTCGGCCGTGAGCAGGCTCTCGTAGCCGTCGCCGACGATGAACGCGCCCCGGATCCGGCGGCCGGACTCGGTCCGGATCGGCACGTTCTGCAGGTTGGGGTCGGTCGAGGCGAGCCGCCCGGTCGCGGCCACGGTCTGGATGAACGTGGTGTGGATGCGGCCGTCGTCGGCGATCGTCTTGCGCAGTCCCTCGACGGTCGAGCGCAGCTTGCTCGCGTCGCGGTGGGCCAGCAAGTGCTGCAGGAACGGGTGCTCGGTCTTGGCGTAGAGGCCCTGCAACGACTCGGCGTCAGTGGTGTAGCCGGTCTTGGTGCGCTTGGTCTTCGGCATGCCGAGCTCGTCGAACAGCACGACCTGCAGCTGCTTCGGCGAGCCGAGGTTCATCTGCTTGCCGATGATCGCGTACGCCTCCTCCGCCGCACTGCGGACGTGGTCGGCGAACTCCTCCTCGAGCACGGCGAGCACGTCGTCGTCGACGGCGATGCCGATCTTCTCCATGTCGGCCAGCACGTCGACCAGCGGCAGCTCGACGTCGCTCATCAGCGCGGCCCCGCCCCGCTTGTCGACCTCGGCCTCGAGCACCGCGGCGAGGTCGACCGCGGCTCGGGCCCGCAGCATGACGACCTCGGTGTCGGCTCCGTCGTCGACGTCGAGGGTCAGCTGGCCACCTTCGGCGTCGTCGCGCAGCTCGCGACGGAGGTAGCGCAACGTGAGGTCGGCAAGGTCGTAGGAGCGCTGGTCGGGTCGCGCCAGGTAGGCCGCGATCGCGGTGTCGCACGCGAGTCCGCGCAGCGGCCAGCCGTGCGCGGCCAGCGCGTGCATCGGGCCCTTGGCGTCGTGGAGCACCTTGGGTCGATCCGGGTCGCCCAGCCAGGCGGCCAGTGCCTGATCGTCCTCCGGCGTCAGCCCGGACGTGTCGAGCCAGGCCGCCGGGCCGTCGGGATGGGCGAGGCCCAGCACGTCGACGCGCCCGGTGCCCCGGCCCCACGTGCCCTTGAGCGTCAGGCCGAGTCGTTGGCCGGCCGGAGCGTGCTTGTCCAGCCAGGCCGGCAACGCGCCCGCTGCGAGCCGTTCACCGTCGACGGACACGGCGGAGTCGGCTTGCGGCTCGTCGACCGCCAGGGTCTCGAACAGCCGGTCCCGCAGCACCCGGAACTCCAGGCTGTCGAAGACCTGATGGATGCCGTCGCGGTCCCACGGCTGCATCTCGAGGTCGGTCGGTGTCACCGGCAGCTCGAGATCGCGGACCAGTTGGTTGATCCGGCGGTTGCGAAGCACGTCGGACAGATGGTCCCGGAGCGACTGCCCGGCCTTGCCGGTCACCTCGTCCACCCGCTCGACCAGACCCTCGAGGCCGTCGAACTGACCGAGCCACTTGGCGGCCGTCTTGGGGCCGACGCCGGGAACGCCCGGGAGGTTGTCACTGGTCTCACCGACGAGCGCCGCCAAGTCGGGATAGCGCTCGGGGCGAACGCCGTACTTCTCCTCGACGGCGTCGGGCGTCATGCGCTTGAGCTCGGAGACGCCCCGGATCGCATAGAGGACCGTGGTCTGGGCGGTGACGAGCTGGAACGTGTCGCGATCGCCGGTGCAGATCAAGACGTCGTAGCCGTCGGCCTCGGCCTTGGCGGCGAGGGTCGCGATGACGTCGTCGGCCTCGTAGTCCTCCTTCTCCACGGTACGGATCTTGAGCGCGCCGAGCACCTCCTTGACCAGCGAGACCTGGCCGCTGAACTCCGACGGCGAGGTGCTGCGGTTGGCCTTGTACTCGGCGTACTCCACGGTCCGGAAGGTCTGGCGCGAGATGTCGAACGCGACCGCGACGTGGGTCGGCTGCTCGTCGCGGAGGACGTTGATCAGCATCGAGGTGAAGCCGTAGACCGCGTTGGTGTGCTGCCCGGTGGTCGTCGAGAAGTTCTCCACCGGGAGCGCGAAGAACGCCCGGTAGGCCACCGAGTGGCCGTCGATCAGCAGCAGCAGAGGTCGCTTGGCGTCACCCACGGCAGCGACTCTAACCGGCCGAGCCGACAGGCGGGCCTACGGCGTCATGGCTTCGCGGGCGCGGCGCCGACGCAGCCGCCGACGGGCGGCGATCAGGCGCCCGGTGCCGCCGTTGCGCAGGCTGTCGACCGGACCTGTCACGAGCGGCACTCCGGCCGCGCTGGACAGTCGTCCCCGTAGCGCGGACACCGACACGCCGCGCAGGATCGCGACCTGACAGAAGCCCAGCCGGGCCAGGAACCGATGCGCGTCGCGACTGCTCGCCGGCGTCGTCGCGAGCAGGTGTGGTGCCTTGGTGTCCTCCGCCCAGGTGGTCGCCGCCGTCAACAGGGCGGACGCGACGCCGCGGCGCCGATGTCCCGGTCGGACGTGGAGGTGCGACACGTGCACGGCCTGGGCGACCTGGATCGGTGAGATCGGCGCCCGACGCAGATGGACCGCCCCGACCACCTTGGCGTCCGCCTCGGCGACGAGCAGCAACTCGTCAGGATCCTCGTCGATCCGGGCGATGGCCGTGGCGGCCTCGGCCCGGGCTCCGGACATGATCCCTAGGTCGGCTTCGTCCTCGTCCGGGTCGGTCTCGTCCTGACCAGCGGCCTCGGCCCAAACCTCGACGAGGTCGTCGGCGTCGGTCGGTCGAGCGACTCGCACCCCTACGACGGCACGCGCCACGGCCCCGCTCCTTTGCGATCTCAGGGCAGGATCCACAGCGGAACCCTCGCCGAGATTGACAGACTACTTCCGAGCGGCCACACCGGCCGAGCCGCTCACGATTCTGCCTAACGACGCCCGGCCTTGAAAAGCCGGTGTGAAGAATCGGTGAATAAGCCGGGAACGATCGGGATCCGCGTCTTCACGGCATCGGCTCCGGAAACCCTGGTGGTTGGCCGGAACCCGGCGTAGATTTGACGTCGTGGATCCCATCGTCGTCGCGATCCTCGCGGCGCTGTTCAGCGGCTACCTCGCCTGGTTCGTCCAGGCTCTCCGTACCGACGGTCGAGGTTGGCGTCGGCCGCCCCGCCATGCCGAGGATCACTGGTCGGTACGCGACGGGCGCGGCGAGCTCCCCGATCAGCCGTTCACGGACCTCGTACCGCACTGAACGCATGGTCAGAGCCTGACGCCAGATCGTCAGGTCCGGGTCGGCGCTTGCCCCATTCCGGTGCTCTGAGTTACCGGTGGCTGCCGTGAGTCACCGGAGTATTGCGATTCTCTGCCGTCTCGGGCGCGGTTGCCCCACGGCGAGCCCCAGGCCGCTATGCTCCCCACGCTGAAGCGGGAGATCAGCCTGACCTGGTGGTACCGGCCACCACGCAGCCGAGAGGACGGGAGTCGTTCGTGCGTCACCCTCTCATCCGGACGATCGGGCTGCTGGCGGCCGTCGTCGTCGCCGGGCTGGCCGGCGCCACCGCGTCCAGCGCAGCCATCGCCTCGAGTCCGGCGCGAGCCCCCGCTGCCGCTCAGGACGAGGTCAGCATCGTCGGCCAGCTGCTCGACAACCGCACCACCCCAAGGTCCCCGGTCGAGGGCGTCTTGATCAGTGTCTTCGACGAGCAGGGTGAGCTCGTGGGCGAGGACCGCAGCAACCAACAGGGCCGCTTCCGGATTCCGGTCGGAGATGCGATCACCGTCCTTGGCCAGAGCTTCACGGTCCGGCTCGACGACTCGACGCTGCCGGAGGACTCGTACCTCACCGATCCCGACGACATCGAACGCACGATCGAGGTCACCATCGCGAACGATATTTCGGTCAACTTCAACATCGGACCGGATATCTTCGCCGAGGATCCGTGGTACGACCAGGCGCTCGACCTCGCCGTCAGCGGCATTCTCCTGGGTCTCTTGCTGGCCCTCGCGTCTTTGGGCTTGTCCCTCGTCTTCGGCACCACCGGGCTGACCAACTTCGCCCACGGCGAGCTCGTGACCTTCGGCGCGGTCGTTGCGTTCTTCTTCGACTCCGACCTGGGTGTCCCGGTGATTCTGGCGGGCATCCTCGCCGTCTTGTTCTCGGGCGCCTTCGGCTGGGCGCAGGACGCGGGCCTGTGGCGCCCGCTACGGCGACGTGGGACGGGCCTGATCGCGATGATGATCGTGAGCATCGGCTTCTCGCTGTTCCTTCGCAACCTCTACCAGTACCTGTTCGGAGCCGACAGCCACAACTACACGCAGTACGCGACCGTCGAACCGTGGTCGTTCGGGCCGATCGACCTGACCCCCAAGGACCTGATCGCGGGCATCATCTGCATCGTCATTCTCATCGGCGTCTCGTTGGCGGTCACCATGACGCGGCTCGGCAAGGCCACGCGCGCCGTGTCCGACAATCCAGCGCTGGCCGCGTCGTCCGGCATCAACGTCAACCAGGTCATCAGCATCGTGTGGATCGTCGGCACGGCGCTGGCCGGCGCGGGCGGTTTCCTCTTCGGCCTGACCCAGAGCTTCGACTACCAGGTCGGATTCAAGATCCTGCTGCTGATCTTCGCCGCGGTGATTCTCGGCGGGCTCGGGACCATCTGGGGTGTGATGGTCGGCTCGCTGATCGTCGGCCTGGCCGTCGAGGAGTCGACCCTGATCATCCCCGCGGAGCTGAAATACACCGGCGCTCTGATCCTGCTGATCCTGGTCCTGCTCATACGCCCACAGGGCATCCTCGGCCGTAGCGAGCGGATCGGGTGAAGGGAGGCAGACGATGAGCTGGCTAGACGTCTGGACCCAGTCGTTCGAGCAGATGGTCGGACCGAGCGCGGTCTTCTACTGCCTGGCGGCGATCGGGCTCAACGTGCACTTCGGCTACACCGGACTGCTCAACTTCGGCCAGTCCGCGTTCATGATGGTGGCGGCCTACGCCCTCGGCTCCATCGTCGCGACGTGGGATCAGAGCTTCTGGCTCGGCATCCTGGTCGGCTTCGGAGCCGTCGCGCTGCTTGCGGTCTTGCTCGGTTTACCCACGCTGCGATTGCGTGCGGACTATCTCGCCATCGTGACGATCGCGGCCGCCGAGGCGATACGTCAGATCCTCGGCTCGGTCAGCCTGGTCGAGTACTTCAACGGCCAGGACGGCCTGTTCGGCTTCCAGGAGACCTTCGAGAACCTCAATCCCTACAACGACACCATCGGATTCACCATCGGCGACTTCGGCGTCCATTGGAGCGGCTACGACTTCTGGGTGATGACCGTCGGGTGGATCCTGATCCTGGTGAGCTGCCTCATCGTCTTCCTTCTGATGCGCAGCCCATGGGGCCGGGTCGTCAAGGGAGTCCGCGAGGACGAGGACGCCGTCCGGAGCCTCGGCAAGAACGTCTACGCCTACAAGATGCAGTCCCTCATGATCGGTGGCATGTTCGGCGGCTTGGCGGGTTACATGACCGCTCTCGCCCACAACCCGGCACCCTCCGACTTCGCCACCGACACGACGTTCTTCGCCTGGACGATCCTCCTGCTCGGCGGCGCGGCCCGCGTGTTCGGACCTGTGGCCGGTGCCCTCGTCTTCTGGTTCTTCATCAGCTGGCTCGACCTGTTCTTCGACAAGGCGACGGCCGAGAACCTCATTCCGGACAGCATCATGGACTCCAACCAGGCGAGCCTGATGCGGCTGATCGTCCTCGGTCTGGTCCTGATGTTGTTGATGATCTTCCGCCCGCAAGGCATCTTTGGAGATCGAAGGGAGTTGGCGATCGATGCCAGGTGACACCCCAGCCACCTCCAGCCCCAGTCAGGCGGGCCTCGCCGACGTTCAGTCGGAGCCGGGATCGGCCAAACCGGACCCGATTCTTGTGGTCGACAACGTCACGAGGTCCTTCGGCGGCCTCGTCGCGGTCGACGTCGACCACGTCGAGATCCAGCGTGGCATCATCACGGCTCTCATCGGTCCCAACGGCGCCGGCAAGACGACGTTCTTCAACCTGCTCACCGGCTTCGACCGCCCCGACCAGGGCCAGTGGTCCTTCAACGGGGACGACATCTCCGGCCGGCCGGCCTACCATCTCGCCCGGCGCGGCATGGTCAGGACCTTTCAGCTGACCAAGGCTCTCGCCCGCCTGACCGTCCTCGAGAACATGCGCCTCGGCGCCGGAGACCAGCGCGGAGAGCGCCTGTGGGGCGCGATGCTGAAGTTCCTCTGGCGTGGCCAGGAGGACGAGATCACCGGGCGCGCCCACGCCCTGCTCGAGCGATTCCGCCTCGATGAGAAGGATGAGGACTTCGCCGGCTCGCTGTCGGGCGGACAACGCAAGCTCCTGGAGATGGCCCGGGCGCTCATGGCCGAACCCGAGCTCGTGATGCTCGACGAGCCGATGGCCGGCGTCAACCCCGCGCTCAAGCAGTCCCTGCTGGGCCACGTGAAGTCACTGCGCGACGACGGCATGACCGTCCTGTTCGTCGAGCACGACATGGACATGGTGCGCGACATCTCGGACTGGGTGATCGTGATGGCGCAGGGCCGGATCATCGCCGAAGGGCCGCCGCAGGCCGTGATGGGCGACCAGCGAGTGATCGACGCCTACCTCGGAGCGCATCACGACGCTGACCTCACGCCCGAGGAGGAGGAGCAGATCCTGGCCCGGGCGCAGCAGGAGCTTGCCGCCGAGCAGGAGGAGACACCATGACCGACCAGGCGTCCGACGACATCACGGCCCCGGAGTCGGGCCGGCGCCGGTCCGCCCCCCAATCGGTGCCGGACGACACGATCCTGCATGCCGATGACCTGATGGCCGGCTACCTGCCTGGGATCAACATCTTGAACGGCGCCGATCTCTACTGCCAGCGCGGCGAGCTCGTCGGCGTGATCGGCCCCAACGGCGCCGGCAAGTCCACGTTGCTCAAGGCGATCTTCGGCCTCGTCAAGGTCAACGAGGGCACCGTCCGGCTCGACGGTCTCGACGTCACCAACGAGCGGGCCGACAAGCTGGTGGCCAAGGGCATCGGCTACGTGCCACAGACCAACAACGTGTTCCCGTCCCTGACGATCTCGGAGAACCTCGAGATGGGCGTGTTCCAGAAGCCGAAGTCGTTCCGGAAGCGCTTCGACGCGGTCGCGGAGCTCTTCCCGACTCTCGGCGAGCGGCGCAACCAGCGCGCCGGTTCACTGTCCGGTGGTGAGCGGCAGATGGTGGCGATGGGCCGTGCGCTCATGATGGAGCCATCCGTGCTGCTCCTGGACGAGCCGTCCGCCGGCCTGTCCCCCGCGCTGCAGGACGAGGTCTTCGTCATGACGAAGCGGATCAACTCCACCGGCGTCTCGGTCGTCATGGTCGAGCAGAACGCCCGGCGCTGCCTGCAGATCTGCGATCGGGGCTACGTCCTCGACCAGGGCAGCAACGCGTACACCGCGACCGGCGAGCAGCTGATGAACGACCCCAAGGTGATCGAGCTCTACCTGGGCACCCTCGCCAAGGCCTGAGCCCCTACTCAGAACGGCCCCTACTCAGAACGCCAAGGGCGACTCAGAACGACAAGGGCCCCGGACCTCTCGGTCCGGGGCCCTTCGCCTTGTCGGCTACGGGATCAGGCTCAGACCTGACCAGGCACGTAGTCGATGTTCGCGTAGGTGTTGTCGTTGGCGTACTGGAAGATGCCGATGGTCGCCACGGACGGGCTTCCGGTGTCGTTCAGGTCGATCGGGCCGGAGACACCGTCATAGTCGATGTCTTCGCCGTCCTCGAGCAGCTGGACGCACTCGGCGTACTCGGTGCACTTCGTTCCCTCACGGGAGACGTTGATCAGCTCGGAGCCGACGGCCTCACCCGCGTCCGACTGCGCGGCCGTTGCTGCCAGGGCCGCCAGGACCGTCGCGTCGTAGGACTCCGGACCGTAGGTGAAGTCCTTCAGGTTCGGGTCGGTCTGAAGCAGGCGATCCCGGAAGTCGCTCGTCAGCTCGGCGCCCGGGAAGGTGCACTTCACGTCGGTGAGCGTTCCAGGATCGAAGTCCGCGGAGTAGTCCGCGCAGTTGCCGTCCACGAAGTACGTGGGGACGTCCTGCGGTCCTACACCGGCGGCGATCAGCCGCGGAATGATCTTGGTCGTCTCGTTGAAGGCGATCAGCACGATGGCGTCCGGGTTGCTGGCGGCGACCTCGTTCACCTCGGCGGTGAACTGGGTAGCGTCAGCGTTGTAGAGCGTCTTCGCGGAGACCGTCGCGCCCTGCTGCTCGATCGTCTTCTGGACCTGGTTGGCGAGCGCCTCACCGTAAGAGTCCTGACGGGCCATGATGGCGATGTTCTGCGCGCCATCCTCGACCACCAAGTTGCCCATCACGGCGCCCTGAAGGACGTCCGACGGAGCGGTCCGGAAGTAGAGGTTGTCGTCCTCGTAGGTGTCGAACTCGGTCGACGTGTTCGCCGGCGAGAACTGCACGACGCCCGCGCCGATGATCTTGTCGATCACGCTGAGCGAGACGCTGGAGGACGCGGCGCCGACGATGACGTCCGAGCCCTGGTTGAGCAGCTTGTCGGTCTGTCCGGGCGCGATGTTGGGCGTTCCGTCGCCGGAGTCGCCGCGCACGGTCTCGACCGGGCTGCCGAGCACTCCACCGGCGTCGTTGATCTCCTGGACGGCCATGTCGACACCGGCGAACTCGGGCGGTCCGAGGAACGCGAGGTCACCCGTCGACGGAAGCAGCTGGCCGACGACGAGCGTGCCGTCACCTTCAGCCGCTGGGCTGGTCGTTTCAGTGGGGGTCTCCTCGTCAGTGCTCGCAGCATCGTCGCCGCTGTCGTCGTCGCCACCACACGAGGCCAAGATGAGTGTTACTGCTGCGCCGGCGGCGGCTAGGCGCCAGGCGGATTGAAGGCGAGTCATCGACCCTCCGTTTTGATTGCGCTCCGGGCCCACACCAAATGGCTGCCCGGACTGGTCTGGACGATGCGAAACTAGCGCGTCAATACACGCGGGAGCACGGCAACTGCACGTCGTTGCGAAGTTGTGACCTCACTTACGTCATGTGTGCTATGTGTCTGTTGTGTTATCCGTTGCGATTCCGGGACCGTGCGTGATCACGCCCTCGGCAACCGACCGCATCGGCAGCCGAAGATCCATCGCCGTTTTCTGCAGCCAACGGAACGCCTCCGGCTCTGACAGGTCCAACTTATCCTGCAGGATGCCTTTCGCCCGGTCCACCAGCTTCCGAGTCTCGAATCGATCGGTGAGGTCGTCGACTTCGGTCTCGAGCTGGGCGAGCTCCGCGAATCGGCTGAGTGCGATCTCGATCGCCGGCACCAGGTCGGACTTGCTGAACGGCTTGACCAAGTACGCCATCGCACCGGCGTCTCGGGCGCGTTCCACCAACTCTCGCTGGCTAAAGGCTGTCAAGATCACCACCGGAGCAAGCCGCTTACTTGCGACCCGCTCGGCCGCAGAGATCCCGTCCAGCTTGGGCATCCGCACGTCGAACACCGCAAGGTCGGGCCGAAGCTCCTCGACGAGCGCGATCGCGGCCTCGCCGTCACCGGCCTGGCCGACGACCTCGTAACCCTCCTCGGCCAGCATCTCGGCGAGGTCGAGTCGGATGAGTGCCTCGTCCTCCGCGATGACGACGCGGCGTCGTGGCATGGCGTCGTCCTCAGGGCCGGTGCTCTCGGTGGCCATGAGGGAAGGCTACTGGTCGATGCCGCGCGTCGAATCCAGGCTCCCCTTCGGTAGCTCTGTCTCGACGCCCTGACTATTGCTTCGGCCCGACCATCTCATCAAGCGCGGCAACCGCCGCCTTCCGCGAAACGGATATCGTGCGTGCGTTGGTCGGTCGCCATGCGATGCCACAGAGATCGAGCGCCCAGCAGGCAATCTGTCGAATATCGTCCGATGCGTTCGTAAAGAAATAGCGAGGGTATTCATAGCGCTTCGGCTGACCGGCGACCGGTCGGGTGACGCGATTGACACAGCGGCATCCATCCGAATGGAACAAGCCACGCAGGAAGCGGCCTGTGTGCATAGCAACGATTTTGCGCTGCCAATCCTCGAGGACGATGCGCCTGGTATGTTTCGGGCCCGCTCCGTGCTGGGGGAACAGACAAGGCCAATGCTTCCAGCCGAGCTCGATAACCATAGCACCTGGACGCTGGCGTTGCCGTGCCCGAGCCCGCGGCTTGCACGCGGCCATCGACGCCATCACCCCAGCGTTGAGACCCACGTATCGCGCGTCGTTGATGACCGATAAGACGAACACGCCGCGACGGCTCGAAGCGAGGCATCCGTCGCCGAGATACCAGCCCAGCAAATGTGCGTAGGCAGACTCGTCCAGCGGAGCATCGTCACAACGAGGACAACGCGCGGTCTGCACCGATGCACCGCCACGCGGCAGACCGCGACGCTGATAGTGGCGACGCCACCGTCGGATCGTCTTGACCGCAACCTCGTGGATACGGGCGTTCTGCCGGTCGCGAAAACCGTGGTCGGACAGCCACAGTGCACTATCGACCGTCTCCCGTGGTCGAATGTGAGGTGGCATGCCTGATGTTCTCGCCGGCCACCGACAATCAGCCGACGCCGCGGTCAGGATTGTGCCGGGTGTGGGATTCGAACCCACACGTCCTTTCGGACAATGGTGTTTGAGACCATCATGTCTGCCAATTCCATCAACCCGGCGCGCGCGCCCCAGTCTAGGGGTGGCTATGGCTCAGCTGCGCTTCGGACTCCGATAGGCCGGGGCGACCTCGTTGATCGCGTCACCCATGCGGTGGATGCGCATGGCGTTGGTGGATCCGGGGATGCCGGGCGGGCTGCCGGCGACGATGACGACCTGCTCGCCCTGGGCAACGCGGCCGACATTCAGTAAAGCCCGATCGACCTGCATCACCATCTCGTCAGTGTGGTCGACCGACGGCACGAGGAACGTCTCGACGCCCCATGACAGCGCGAGCTGCGAGCGTACGGCCGGCTCCGGCGTGAACGCGAGGACCGGCACCCGGCATCTATAGCGGACCATTCGGCGAGCGGTGTCGCCGGACGCGGTGAACGCCACCATGTAGCGCGCCTCGACCGCCTCGGCGACCTCGGCGGCTGCCTTGCAGATGATGCCGCCCCGGGTCTTGGGCCGCCAGTCGATCGCGGCCATCTGGTGCAGGCCGTGCTCCTCGGTCGACTCGACGACCCGGGCCATCGTGCGGACCGCCTCGATCGGATAGCGACCGACGCTGGTCTCGCCGGACAGCATCACCGCGTCGGCGCCGTCGAGCACGGCGTTGGCGACGTCGGAGGCCTCGGCGCGGGTCGGCCGGGGGCTCGTGATCATCGACTCGAGCATCTGGGTGGCGACGATGACGGGCTTGGCGTTGCGCCGGGCCTTCTCGATGATCCGCTTCTGGACGATCGGCACCTGCTCCAGCGGGAGCTCGACGCCGAGATCGCCGCGGGCCACCATGAACCCGTCGAACGCATCGATGATGTCGTCGAGGTTGTCGACGGCTTGCGGTTTCTCGATCTTCGCGATCACCGGGAGTGGATGGTTCTCCTCGGCCATCACACGGCGCACGTCCTCGACGTCCTTCGCGGACCGGACGAATGACAGCGCCACCAGGTCGACGCCCAGGTGCAGGGCCCAGCGCAGGTCCTCGATGTCCTTCTCGGACAGGGCCGGCACGCTGACCTCGACGCCCGGCAGATTGAGGCCCTTGTGATCGCTGACCTGTCCCCCGACCTCGACGATCGTCTGGACGTCGGTGTCGTCGACATCGGTGACTCGGAGCCGGAGCCGGCCGTCGTCGACCAGGATCAGGTCGCTCGGCTTGACGTCGCCCGGCAGACCGAGATGGGTCGTGCCGCAGACCGTCTCGTCGCCGGGCACGTCGCGGGTCGTGATCGTGAATGGCGCTCCGGGCTTGAGGGTGACCGGGCCGGAGGCGAACCGGTCGAGCCGGATCTTCGGGCCTTGCAGGTCGGCGAGGATGCCGATCGCCCGGCCGGTCGAGTCGGAGGCCTCGCGTAAGAGCCGATAGACCTTCTCGTGGTCGGCATGGGTGCCGTGACTCAGGTTGAGCCGGGCGACGTCCATGCCGGCGTCGACGAGCTGGCGGATCGACTCCCGCGACGAGGTCGCCGGCCCCAGGGTGCACACGATCTTCGCTCTACGCACGCCTCCAGCCTAGAGGGCGCGAGGCTGTCAGCCGTCTACCAGCCATAGCGTGACACAGACCTGACAACTGCCTGGTCAGATGGCCAGTGGCTGA
>Ga0209382_10001715_pt1 | contig 33796 bp, 36 predicted proteins | sample SoiMetdeltSBSDD5_FD_187599 | JGI IMG/M metagenome (GOLD analysis project Ga0209382, IMG submission 187599) | Bulk soil microbial communities from a Populus tree surrounding site in Tennessee, USA - Soil MetaG P. deltoides SBSDD5 (SPAdes) (version 2) | ecosystem: Environmental > Terrestrial >... | reverse complement strand
CACCACCCAGCGCTCGCCCGCGCCGACGGTCCAGTCGAGGGCGTCGAGGATCGTCGTGCCGTTCCGCACGACCGTGACGCCGGTCAGGCGCAGCGCGGTCACGGCGGGGACCGTAGGCGAGGCGGGGTTCCGCACCTCCGATGAGACTTACGACGTCAAGGATCTGTCATGAGATCGCAATTGTCGTAACTCATTCGCTACGGTCTTCCACCCATGCGCCGACAAAAGATGATCCCGACGCTGATTGCTGGGAGCCTCGCGTTGACCGCGGTCGCGGCCACTGCAGGCATGAGCCAGGACCCGTCCGAGTCGGACCCTGCTCCATCCTCGGCTCCTACCCCCTTCGAGTTGGCCTCAGCCTCCCGGGCCGCGGCCCAGGGGCCCGCGGCCCGGGAGGCGGTGTCAGGGGCCACCACCACGACCACCGTGAAGGTCCCGCCCACGACGACCACGACCGCGCCTCCGCCCCCGCCGCCCACCACCACGACGACCGCGCCCGAACCTGAGCCCCGGCCCGCGCCGGAACGCGCGACCGGCGAGATCGTGTGCCCGGTCGACGGGCCCGTGTCCTTCGTGGACTCGTTCGGGGCGGCGCGGTCCGGCCACTCCCACCAGGGCGTCGACATGATGGCGGCGCAGGGCACCCCCACCGTGGCGCCGGTCAGCGGCACGGTCGAGCACAACCAGAGCTCCTCAGGCGGCCTGGCCTGGTACCTCCACGGCGACAACGGCGACACCTACTTCGGCGCGCACCTCTCCCGGTACGGGGCCACCGGTCACGTCGAGGCCGGGACCGTGATCGGCTACGTCGGAGCCACCGGCAACGCCAGCGGCGGGTCGCCGCACCTCCATTTCGAGTACCACCCCGGCGGCGGCGGCGCCGTCGACCCGTACAACCTGGTGTCGGCGGCCTGCTGACCTTGACCGCAAGGTCAGGTGGCGCCGGGCGGTTGGGTGGACGCCGCCCGTGCGCCACTAGGTTGTCGCCGTGCGCATCGGCATCCTCGGTGGAACCGGACCAGCGGGCAAAGCATTGGCGGCTCGCCTGGCCTCGGTGGGCTTCGACGTGCTGCTCGGCTCCCGGTCCCGCTATCGGGCCATGGAGGTGGTCGACAACCTCCTGGAGCACTGGCCCGACCGGCGCCTGACCATCGTCGCCGGCGACAACACCGCCGCCGCCGGCACCGACGTGGTGGTCATCGCCACCCCGTGGGACGGCGCCACCCAGACCGCGGTGTCGGTCGAGGACCGGCTGCGGGGCAAGGTCGTGGTGTCCATGGCCAACGCCCTGGTCAAGCTGGGCAAGGAGTTCCAGCCCCTCGTCCCGCCCCGGGGCTCGGTGGCGGCCAGCGTCCAGGCCGCCGTACCCCAGTGCATGGTGGCGGCCGCCTTCCACCACGTGCCCGCCCGGGAGCTGGGTGACCTGCGGGAGCCGATCGAGAGCGACGTGCTGATCTGCTCGGACCACTCGGAGGCGGTCGACCTGACCAGCGAGATCGTGGGCAAAGTCCCCAACATGCGCCCGCTCAACGCGGGTGAGCTGGCCATGGCCACGCCGATCGAGTCGTTCACCGCCGTGCTGCTCCAGCTCAACATGCACTACAAGACGCGGGTGGCGCTCAAGCTCACCGGCATCCCCGACGTCAGCCCTGCGTCCCCGGGCGACGAGCCCCCGAAGGACTGACTTGCGGCTCTACGACACCGCCCGGGGGGAGGTGGTCCCCTTCACGCCGGGGGAGGTGGTCACCATCTACGTGTGCGGCATCACGCCGTACGACGCCACCCACGTCGGCCACGCCTCGCTGTACCTGACCTACGACGTGCTGCAGCGCCGGCTGCGGGACCGCGGGCACGACACCAAAGCGGTCCGCAACATCACCGACGTCGACGACGACCTGTTGCGCAAGGCGCGGGAGCTGGGCGTCCACTACCTGGACCTGGCGGCGGCCGAGACCGCCCGCTTCGACGACGACGTGCGGGCGCTCGACCTGCTGCCGTGCTGGAGCGAGCCCCGGGCCACCTCGGCCATCCCCGACATCCGGGGCTTCATCGGCATGGTGCTCGACCGCGGCTACGCCTACCAGGCGGGCGGCGGTGTCTACTTCGACGTCTCGCGCTTCGAGCGCTTCGGGCAGGTCAGCCACCTCGACCGGGAGGAGATGCTGCGCCTGTCGGCCGAGCGCGGTGGCAACGTCGACGACCCGCACAAGCGGGACCCCCTCGACTTCGTGCTGTGGCAGCCCTCGGCACCCGACGAGCCGTCGTGGGAGTCGCTCTGGGGCCCCGGACGCCCCGGCTGGCACATCGAGTGCTCGGCGCTGGCGCTGCGCGAGCTCGGCACCACCATCGACCTGCACGGCGGGGGCAGCGACTTGATCTATCCCCACCACGAGTGCGAGGCGGCCCAGTCCGAAGCGGCCACCGGCGAGCCGTTCGTGCGCCACTGGCTGCACCAGGCCATGGTGCGGATGGACGGCGAGAAGATGTCGAAGTCGCTGGGCAACCTCGTGTTCGTCTCGGAGCTGCGCAAGGTGTGGGACCCGCGGGCCATCCGCCTGGGGGTGATCTGCCACCACTACCGCGAGCCGTGGGACTGGACCGGCGACATCATGCCCGCGGCGGCCGAGCGGCTGGCCCGCTGGCAGGCGGCCACCGCCACCGCGGGCGACGGGGACGCCGCGCTGGACGAAGTGCGCGCCGCCTTGGACGACGACCTCGACACCCCGGCCGCCGTAGCGGCCGTGGACGAGGCCGCGGACCTGGGCAAGGGCGTCGGCCAGGCGGCCGCCCTCCTGGGCGTCGACCTCTCGCGCTGACGTCGCGGTCAGCCGTCAGCGAGGAGCGTGGTGTTCCGCGCCACCTCCCGGCCGTCCGCGTCGCGGGCGACGACGACCACGTCACTTGCGCCCCGGAAGTGGTCGTCGGGGAAGGCGCCGGCGACGACCGGGTGGTCCCAGCCTGTGACCTCGTGGATGGCGAGCGGGACCGGCTCCACCCCTGGCGCCTCAGCCGTCACCGAGGCGGCATCGACCCACAGCACGCCCCAGACGACAGCCGTCCCATCGGAGTAGTCGGCGCCGAGGTCGAGCGGCGGCTCGACGCGGTCGCCGGTCGTGCTGGAGGTGCTGCCGATCGCGCCCCACACCCGCTCGATGGTGAGGGCCCCGATGTTGTCGTGCCGGCGGGCGTCGGCGAGGATCCGCCACTGCCCGGTCCGGGAGTCGCCGGTGGCCACTGCCACCTGCCCGTCCGGCACGGCGCCGAGCTCGCGGGGTGCGGGGACAGCGTGCGCTTCCCGCAGCGCGGCGACCTCACCGGCCGTAGCGGGGCGCATGCCCTCGGCGACCTGCAGCACGACGTCCTCGGCCACCCCGAAGCCGACCACGGTGACGAGCTGGCCGTCGGGCTCCGCCCACTGGACGGCCACGACGCCGTTCTCCCCGGCCGACCCGGCGAGCTCGCGGGTCCGGCCTATGACCGCGGGACGGCCGTGCACGCTGGTGGCCTCCGCGTCGGGGACCCAGATCCGCAGCAGGTCGACAGCCGAGGCGGGGCCCGGACGCTGGGCGACCACGACCGCGGTGCGCACCGTGTCGCGATCCGCCGGATCCCCATAGGTCACGACCAGCCCCGAGTCGTCGCCGACCGTGTCGGCAGCGTCGCCACCGAAGCCCTCGAACAGCGACGTGAACAGCAGCGAGTCCGTGAACGGTCCCCGGGCGAGCTCCTGGTAGCCGTCGGGGAGTCCCGAGCCGGCGATGGCCGGCTCGGTCGTGGCCGCCTCGGCCGCGGCCAGGACGTCTGCTCGGTGCGGGCCGGACACGATCAGGCGGCCGTCGTCGACCTGCCACGCGACCTCCCAGGTCGGACCGGACGATCCGAGTCCCTCGGACTGGTTGCTCAGCCTCGCGTCATGACCGGCCACGGTGACCTCCTCGCCACCGGACGGCGCGTCGCCCAGCAGCGCCTCGGGGGCGATGAGGTGGACCACGGCCAGGGTCGCAGACCAGGGATCGTCGCGGTCCGGGTCGCCGTAGACCGCGACGTCGGCCGTGAACCCCGCCGAGGCGGGGTCGGGGATGCCGGTCGCCCGGACGGGCTGGAGGCCGGCCGGGAGCCAGCTCGGGAGCAGGTAGTGGAGGGGGCCGCTACTGCTCACAGGGGAGCGGCCGTCGTCGGCGATCACGACGGCGACCGCGCCGGCCACCGCCATGAGCAGCGTGACGACCGCGGCCGCGAGCCACCACCGGCGCACCGGTCGCCTGCCCCCGGCGGGCGGGCCGAGCTGGATCACCCACGGTTCGGGCTGCCCGGAGGACTCGGTCGCCGGGGCCACCGGGGCGGCAGACGCGCGTCGGGCGAGGTCGGAGAGCAGGGTGCGGGCGGCCGCCCGGCCGCGGTCGTCGAGGGCGTCGAGGCGGTCGTCCGTCGCGGTCACTGCGGTCCCTCCTCGGGGGCGGGTGCGAGGGCGTCGGCCAGGGCCCGGCGGCCGCGATGCAGGTGCACCTTCACGGTGGCGGGGGCGCAGCCGAGGATCTCGGCGATCTCGGCTACGGGCCGGTCCTCGAGGTAGTGCAGCGCGATCGCCTGGGCCTGCCGGTCGGGTAGAGCCCGGACCGCGTCCCAGAACTCGTGGTCGGTGGTGGGCAGGTCCACGGTGGGATCCGGCCGGGCGCCCAGCAGGCCGAGCGCCCGGCGCTCCCGGCCGGCGCGCCGCACCCGGTCGGCGGCCCGGTTGGCCACGACCTGGCGGGCCCAGGCCTCGGGATGGCGGAGGCCACCGTCCCTCTCCCATGCCTGCCAGGTGGCATGGAGCGCGTCCTGCGCCACGTCCTCGGCCACACCGACGTCGCCGGTGAGCGTCCAGGCGAACGCCACCAGCGCCCGCCTCTGCTCGCGGGCGAAGGCATCGAACGCCGGCTGCGCTCCGCCGCCCTCATCCGTTTGTGCGACGTCGCCCTGCCCGACCCCACTGTCCGGGATCGGCCCCGACACGGTCATGCACGGTAGTCGTCCGGCGGTTCGCGGAGGTTTACCCGCAGTCTCTGCTCACGCGCCGCGCGACGGGCGTAGTCTCGGGGGCGTGACGGCCACGGACAGGGGCGAGCGCCAGTACGGGCAGCTCTACCCGGTGGCGCGCGCCATCCTCCGGCCGTTGTTCGCCCTCGGCTGGCGCACGCATATCAGGGGGGCCGAGAACCTGCCGGACCACGGCCCGGCCATCCTCTGCCCCAACCACACGTCGGTGATCGATTCGTTCCTGCTGCCGGCGGCGCTGCCCCGCCGCATCACCTTCGTGGGCAAGGCCGAGTACCTCGACGACTGGAAGACCAAGCACCTGTTCCCGGCCCTGGGCATGATCCCCATCGACCGTTCCGGCGGCGACTCCAGCGCCCGCGCGCTCGACGCCGCGGCCGAGGTCCTGCACCGCGGTGAGCTGTTCGGCATCTACCCGGAGGGCACCCGCAGCCGGGACGGGAACCTGCACAAGGGCCACACCGGTCCCGCCCGGCTGGCGCTGCGCACCGGCGCGCCGCTGGTGCCGGTGGGCATCCTCGGCACCCGCGAGATCCAGCCTCCGGGCGCCAGCGCGCCGCGGCCGTTCCGCCCGTGCGAGATCCGCATCGGGCAGCCCATCGACCCGCTCCTCCACGGCGAAGGGGCCGACGACCGCCTGGTCCTGCGCCAGCTCACCGACGAGCTGATGTTCGAGATCCGGGAGCTGTCGGGCCAGAAGTACGTCGACGAGTACGCCACCCGCAAGCACGAGGCCATGCCGTCGCAGCCCACCGCCATCGTCCTCGACCGCGGCAACGGCGGGCGCGCGGAGCGTGTCGCAACTGGTTCGGGGGCGATGACCGCGGCTCGGTAACCTCGGCATCCATGGCCGAGATCACCATCACCCTGCCCGACGGATCGCCGCGATCGGTGCCGTCCGGCACGACGGCGCTCGGCCTGGCGCAGGGCATCGGGTCCCGGCTGGCCAAGGCCGCCGTCGTGGCGGACATCAACGGCGAGGAGCGCGACCTCGGCACCTCGCTGGCCGACGGCGACCGCGTGGCGATCATCACCGCGGACAGCGAGCGGGGCCTGTACACCATCCGCCACTCGACGGCGCATGTGCTGGCCCAGGCGGTCCTGGACCTGTTCCCCGACGCCACCTTCGGCATCGGCCCGCCGGTGGAGAACGGCTTCTACTACGACTTCGAGCTGCCGGGTGGGGCCACCTTCACGCCCGAGGACCTGGACCGCATCGATGCCCGCATGCGCGAGATCATCGGTGAGCACCAGGCTTTCGTGCGCGAGGAGATCCCGGCCGACGACGCCCGCAAGATCTTCGAGCACCACCGCTTCAAGCTGGAGATCATCGACAACGCCTCCACCGACCCCATGTCCGCCACCAGCGCGGCGGGGTCGGTGCGTACCTATGAGAACCCGCCGGCCCAGCCCAAGGAGCACCCGCCCTTTGCCGGCAAGCCCGGGTTCATCGACCTGTGCCGCGGGCCGCACGTCGAGGACACCGGTCGCCACCTGGGCCACTTCAAGCTGCTGCGGGTGGCGGGCGCCTACTGGCGCGGCGACGAGACCAAGCCTCAGCTCCAGCGCATCTACGGCACCGCCTGGGACACCCGCAAGGCCCTGGAGGACCACCTCCACCACCTGGAGGAGGCGGCCAAGCGCGACCACCGCAAGCTCGGCGCCGAGCTCGACCTGTTCAGCTTCCCGGCCGAGGTGGGCAGCGGGCTGCCGCTGTACCACCCCAAGGGCGGACTGGTCCGCAAGCTCATGGAGGACTACAGCCGGGCGGAGCACTCCAAGGCCGGCTACGAGTTCGTCTACACCCCGCACCTCGCCAAGGAGGACCTCTACAAGATCAGCGGTCACCTCGAGTGGTACGCCGAGAGCATGTACCCGCCCATGGAGCTGGACGAGGGCACCCGGTACTACCCGAAGCCCATGAACTGTCCCATGCACACCCTCATCTACCGGTCGCGCCAGCGCTCGTACCGGGAGCTGCCGCTGCGGCTGTTCGAGTTCGGCATGGTGTACCGCTACGAGATGTCCGGCGTGGTCCACGGCCTGCTGCGGGCCCGCGGCTTCACCCAGGACGACTCCCACATCTTCTGCACCGACGAGCAGTTGGCGGGCGAGCTGTCCAGCCTGCTGGCCTTCGTGCTGCGGCTGCTGCGCGACTACGGCTTCAGCGACTTCGAGGCCGAGCTGGCCACCCGGCCCGACAAGTTCGTGGGCGACCCCGCCGACTGGGACGAGGCCGAGGCCGAGCTGAAGCAGGCCGTGGAGGACTCGGGCATCCCCTACGTGGTGGCCGAGGGCGAGGGCGCCTTCTATGCCCCCAAGATCGACGTGCACGTGCGCGACGCCATCGGCCGACGGTGGCAGCTGTCCACCATCCAGGTCGACTTCCAGTTCCCGCCGCGCTTCGACCTCGAGTACATGGGCGCCGACAACCAGCGGCACCGGCCCCGGATGATCCACCGGGCCCTGTTCGGGTCGTTCGACCGGTTCTTCGGCGTGTTGCTGGAGCACACCGCGGGCGCCCTGCCCACCTGGCTGGCCCCGGTGCAGGTCACCGTGCTGCCGGTGCGCTCGGACCACCATGCCTATGCCGAGCAGCTGGTGGAGCGGCTCCGGAGCGAGGGCTTCCGGGCCGAGGCGGTGGTCGCGGACGAGCCCCTGGGCGCCCGCATCCGCAAGGCCAAGCTGGAGAAGGTCCCCCACGTGGTGGTGGTGGGCGACGACGACGTGGCCGCGAGCACCGTCGGCGACAACCCGCGCGGCGGCGCCGTCGCCCGGGGCGTGCCGGTGGACGCCTTCGTGGAGGCGCTGCGGGCCGAGATCGCCGCGCACGCGTGATGGAGCGGCTGTGGGCCGGCTGGCGGTCGTCCTACGTGGCGGCCGCGGGCAACGGCGCGCTGGTGGGGGAGGGGTCGATCTTCCGGCGCATCCTCGACACCGGGCTGCCCGACGAGGAGACGCACGTGGTGTGGCGCGGGCCGACCTGCTTCGCCATCCTCAACGCCTTCCCCTACACCAGCGGCCACGTGCTGGTCATGCCCTACCGGGAGGTGGGCGAGATCGAGGACCTGACCGCGGCGGAGGCCGCCGAGATGTGGGGCGCGGTGCGGGACGCGGTGGTGGCGCTCAAGGCCGCCTACCGGCCCCACGGGGTGAACGTCGGCCTCAACCTGGGCGAGGCCGCGGGGGCGGGCATCCCGTCGCACCTGCACGTGCACGTCCTGCCCCGCTGGAACGCCGACTCCAACTTCATGACCGCGGTGGCCGAGGTCCGGGTGCTGCCCGAGGCCCTGGGGGAGACCTGGCGCAAGCTCCGTGACGCTTGGCCCTGATCAGGCCCGCCTGGCTACCGTCGCGGACGCCATGCCGGAGGACCCCACCCCCGAACACCCGCGCGACAGCACGCGGGATGACGACGTCGTAGACGAGCTCCCCGAGGACCTGAACGCCGCCGGGTATGTCGGCCCGTACCTTTTCCCCAACAACAACCGGCGCCGTGTCCCCGGTTACCTGTACCTGGGCCTGGCCGCGCTGTGCGTGGCGGTGTGGGCGGTGGTGGACGACTCGCCGTACGTCAACGGCGGCCTGTTGCTGGCCGCAGCCTTGCTGGCCGTCATCGGGGCCTACCAGCTGCTGTCCGGCTGGAACCTGGACATCGACGAGCAGGACGCCCTGGTCGCCGCCACCCGCGCCGTCGGCTTCCCGGTCGGGCACGCCTCGGCCCAGATGGGCTGGCGGGGCCTCCGCAGCCGCCCCACCTGGCGCATCCTGCTGTACTCGGCCGAGAACCCCCCGGCCCGCCGCGGCCTGGTCCTGGTGGACGGCGTGGACGGTCAGATCGTGGAGCAGTTCGTCGAGGACAACCCCGAGGACTGGTCCGACCTCGAGGATTCCTAGGGCCGCTCGACGATGTCCCGGGCTGCCGCCAGGTCCGCATGGCGGACCATGATCCGCATGCGCGACCGTGTGTTGGTGACCACGTCGAAGGACTCGATGCCGGTCGCGTCGATGCCTTCGGACTCGAGGCGGGACAGCAGCAGGGGGCCCTGGACCAGCGGCACGTCGGCCGCCTCGACCAAGGCGTCGGGATCGGGGTCGACCGGCGACCCGGCGTGCAGGAAGCGGAGGATCCGCTCGCGGAGGCCCATGGCCACCAGTCTGGCGCTCGCATTGGGCCTTTCGGTCGCAGCCTGCGGTGGAGGCGGTGGCGACCGGTCCGAGACCCGGCAGCCGAAGGGGGAGCAGGCGGCCGAGCGCACCCCCGAGACCACCGCGGCGCCGGCCACCACGGTCCCGCCGCCGACCACGACGGCACCGGTGGATCCGGCCACGCTGCGCCCGCCCGCGCCGGTGGCGGATCTGGCGGCGCTGGCCGAGCGCATCGGGCAGGCCGAGGCCACGCTGCGGAACCCGGCGGCCGGGCCCAACGACGTCGCCACCGCGGCGCTCGCGCAGCAGGCGGCCTACCGGCAGCTGGGGGACCATCCCGAGTGGGACGAGGCCGTGCTGGCGGCCCTGCCGCCGGAGCTGCACGCCGCGGTGCAGAGCCATGCCGCGGCCCGGCGGGAGTTCCGGGCCCTCGCCCGCGGGCCGTCCGCCACCATGCCGGCGTGGCGCATCGTTCCGCCCGCGCCCGCCGACCAGCTGATGGGGTGGTACCACGAGGCCGAGGCCGGCTTCGGCGTGCCCTGGCAGGTGCTGGCGGCCGTGAACCTGGTGGAGACCGGCCTGGGCCGGATCCGGGGCACGTCGACCGCCGGGGCGCAGGGGCCGATGCAGTTCATGCCCGCCACCTGGGCGGCCTACGGCGAGGGCGACATCAACGACCCTCGCCAGGCGATCCTCGCCGCGGCCCGCTACCTGCAGGCCAACGGCGCCCCCGGCGACATGGCCGGAGCGCTGTGGCACTACAACCACAGCGACCACTACGTGCGAGGCGTCCAGCTCTACGCCGACCTCATCGCCGAGCACCCGGGAGGCTTCGCCGGGTTCTACGGCTGGGGGGTCTGGTACTGGACCACCCAGGGCGACCTCTACCTGCCGATCGGCTACGAGGCCACCGAGTCGATCCCGGTCGATCAGTACATCGCAACGGCCCCCCGGTGAGGTAGCCGGGGGGCCGTCGGCGGTGGCGGGATCAGGGGCGGCGCAGGTCCAGCTCGGCGACGTGCCCGCCGGTGACGTGCACGACCGCCACCGGGATGCCTCCGTCGTCGAGAACCTGGTAGCTGCCGTGGCTCACCTCGGGGAACACCGCGGTGAACACCATCTCCTCGCCGAGATCCCGGAGGTGGACTCCGGTGTGGAAGTGGTCGGCCGGGCGACCTTCGGGGCAGGCCTCCAGCTCGCCCGAGGGGGTGTCCTCGGGGAGGTAGACGACGAGCGCCCCGACGTCCTCGCCGATGTCGAGGACGGGGTGTGCGCCCGGGGCATGAGCCCCGGACGCACCCACGGCCTGCGGAGCCAGCCGCACCGGGCTCACGCGGCGGGCACGTCGTAGCCGGAGTACGGCGTGCCGATGTAGGGGAACTGGTCGAGGAACTGGCGCACCGGCGGGAACGTGCCGTCCTCGATCACGTTGGCGGCCCCGTCCGGTGTGAAGGTGGGGTCGACCAGCGGGATGGTGATGCCGGCGACCGCCCGCAGCTCGATGGTGACCACGTCGTCGGTCAGCTTGCGACCGTTGGGGTAGCCAGTCGCGTCGCCCCCGACCAGGCCCAGCCGGTTGGGGTTGGGGTTGGGCGGGATGGCGACGTTGAGGCGCAGCATGTCGGCCTTGGTGGGACCGGTGAAGTTCTGGAAGCCGGCGATCCCGACCTCCTTGGGGATGCCGGTCAGCAGGATGGCGTTCAGGTCCTTCCGGTCCTGGGTGTAGGCCTTCAGGTTGGGGAAGGTGTTCCTCGGATACAGCACCGGCAGCAGCTTGGCCAGCTCGGGCTGGTTCACGTACTGCTCGAAGTCCGCGTCCTGGGCCGGGGTCTTGGAGTTCCACTCGTTCTTGCGGGCGAGCGGGACGATGACCTCGTTGAACAGCGGGTTGCCCAGGCGGGACACCTGGCGCCAGTCGCCGGAGCTGTGGCGCCGGCCGTGGGCCCGGTACAGGCCGGTCTGGCGGGACGCCGAGCCCCACACGCCGATCACCGACTTGGGCGACAGCGGGTCCCGGGGGGTCGAGCCGTCGGCGGTCAGGTCCTTGATCGGCACCTGGAGGACGATGGAGTGCACGTTGACCTTCTCGATGGCGTCCACACCCGTCCCCTTGGGGGTCGAGATGAGGTGCAGGTCCTGGAAGGGACGCAGGGTGCCGAGGTCGAACACCGAGCCGAGGTCCACGAAGAAGCTCTCGGCCCGCTGGCCGGCGAACACCTTGTTGCCGTTGCCCAGGTCCTTGACCGCCCTGGCGGCCAGGGCGGCGTAGTTCGGCGTCGAGCGAGGCCCGACGTTGCACGGCGGGCAGGGGATGCCGCTGACCTTGAACTCCTCGGAGTACCGCAGCTGGCCCCGGCGGCTGGAGCGCCGCTTCAGCTTGGTGACGGTGTAGAACTGGCGACGGTTCCACGTGTTGTCGTCGAGCCGCGTGATGGGGCCGGTGTTGTACAGGAACGTGTTCTGGTTGAAGTTCTTCGACTCGAACCGGAACTGGTACTTGACCTCGGCGATGCCGTCGCCGTTGTTGTCGATGTGCATCTCGTAGAGCACGTCGCTGCCGAACTCGTAGAAGTTCGGGCCGCCGGCGGGAGCCTCGACCGGCACGTAGCTGGTGATGATGGTGACGGTGTCGTTCTCGGTGACCCAGGCGTAGACGTCGGTGTTGTCCGCGACCGGGTCCTTGAGGATGCCGGGTGCTTCGCGATGTGAGGACATGTCGGTCGGCCCTTACCGGGAGGCTCGCAGCACGCGGGCCACGAGGGTCTTGTCGGTGACAGCGATGGTCCGCTCGCCGTGCAGGATCTCGACCTTGCCGGCCGCGGCGTCGACGATGTGGACCATGGTGGGGCCGCGGTGGGCGGCCGCCTCGGACGGCGAGAGCTCGTCCGGCGTGGCGGCGGCAGCGGCCGACGCGAACGGAGCGCCGATGGTGGCGGCGCCCGCCACCCCGATTGCTCCCGCCGTGCCCGTTGCGAGGAACGAGCGGCGCGTGACGGGTTGCATGGGATCTCCTTCTGTAGCCAAGGGCCTCTGGGGGCTTACAGACGGAGATTCGGAGAGGCGGCGCTCCCGGATGAGGGAACGCTCACCGAAGCTGCCTCAGCTGGGGTCGATGGGGCGCCGGCGCACGGCGTTGAGCACGGTCTCCGCGGCCCGGAGGTGGCTGACGCCCGAGTCCACTGCGCTGCGCGTGATGTCCAGGGCGGTGACCGTGCGCCCGGTGCCCTGCACCGTCGCCTTGCGGTCCCAGTCCTCGGCCGGCACCGACTCCACGCGGCCGGCCAGCGACTGCGCCTCCAGCCCCAGCTCGGACAGGCGCTCGTGCACCGTGCCGGTGGGTGCTCCCGGCTTGGGCCGGGCGTCGGGCTCGACGTCGGCCGCGGCCAGGCTGGGCGTGTCCCGGGTGAGCACCGCGGCCAGCGCCCTGTCGGCGGCGGCGATGGCCCAGGCCGCGGCGACGATGTGCTCGATGGCCGACCAGCCCTGCACCTGGCGGTGCGCCACATCGTCGGGGGCCTCGTCGTCGCCCAGGCCCGAGAACAGGCCGCGGTAGCGGCGTTCCAGGCTCCGCAGAGCGACCGCGGCGTCGGACGGCGAGAGCTGGGAGAGGTCCATCCCGCTGGTCTAGCGCAGCCGGGTGGCCGGCGCAGCGAGGGCACCCGCCGCGCCGGTAGTTTGCCGGCATGTCCATCTACGACGTGCCGATCAACACCCTCGACGGCAGCCCGGCGGACCTCCACGACTACGACGGCCAGGCCGTCCTGGTCGTGAACGTGGCATCCCGCTGCGGCCTCACGCCGCAGTACACGGGGCTGGAGCAGATCCACGAGCAGTACGCCGCTCGCGGCTTCACTGTGCTGGGCGTGCCCTGCAATCAGTTCGGCGGCCAGGAGTCGGGCACGGCGGAGGAGATCGCCACGTTCTGCTCGACCAGCTACGGGGTGACCTTCCCCATGACCGAGAAGGTCGAGGTCAACGGCGAGGCCCGCCACCCGCTCTACCGGCAGCTGGTGGAGGTGCCGGACTCGGACGACGGCCACACCGGCGACATCCGGTGGAACTTCGAGAAGTTCCTGGTCGCGCCGGGGGGCGAGGTCGTGGCCCGCTTCAACCCCATGGTGGACCCCACCTCCAGCGAGATCTCCGACGCGCTGGAGAAGGTCCTACCCGGCTAGGCCCTAGCCCCGACCGCGGGCGGAGCGCAGCACCCGCCCGATGTCGAGCAGGTGGTGGCTGCCCTCGTGCACCGCGATGGTGGCCAGCTCGACCACCTTGACCTCGCGGCCGCGGCCGGTGACGGCCGGGAACGCCCACTCGTGGCCGTTCAGCTCGGAGAGCGTGGTGGCCAGGCTGCCGGCCGCGTCGGCGAGGTCGTCGGGCACCTGCTCGCGCTCGAGCCCGGGCGAGGCCGCAGCCACCAGGGCCTCCCAGTCGACCACCGGGTCGTCCGGCGCCTCGCCGGCGAGCGCGAACCGCACCCGGTCGTCGAAGGTGCGGAAGACGTCGGTCACGTGGGCGGCGTACTCCAGCGCGGACCACACTCCCGGGCCGGGTGAGGCCTGCACGATGGCGTCGAGGTCCTCACCGGCGAGGCCCCGCGTGAGCGGAGCCCGGTAGCGGCGCCCGAACGAGCGGATGGCGACGACCATGTCCGCTGGGCGCAGATCCGCGGGATCGAACCCGCACTCCTCACACCGCTCCATCGCCCGCCCAGCGTACTCAGGCCTCTTCGCCCACCTCTCGCTTGATCGAGGCGACCAGGTTCGCGGGCAGCACGTCGTAGTGGTCGTGGGTGGCGCGGAAGCGGCCCCGGCCTCCGGTGAGCGAGCGCAGCTCGATGGCGTAGCGCTGGATCTCCGAGGTGGGCACGAGGGCGATGACGGTCTGGCGGCCGTCTTCGGCGGTGTCGGTGCCCTGCACCCGGCCGCGGCGGGAGTTGAGGTCGCCCATCACGTCGCCCTGCAGGTCGACCGGAACCGTCACCTCCAGGCGGCTGATCGGCTCCAGCACGACCGGGTTGGCCTGGGCCATCGCGGCCCGGAAGGCGAGCCGGCCCGCCACCTTGAACGCCATCTCCGAGCTGTCGACCGAGTGCTCCTTGCCGTCGATCAGCGTGACCTTGAGGTCGACCACCGGGTAGCCGTTGACGCCGCCCGCCGCCATGGCCTCCTCGATGCCCTTCTGCACCGCGGGGATGTAGCCCCGGCTGATGGCACCGCCGACGATCTGATTCGCGAACTCGAAGCCGGCGCCCCGCTCCATCGGCTCCAGGTCGATCACGCACACGCCGAACTGGCCGTGGCCACCGGTCTGCTTCTTGTGGCGGCCCTCGACCGCCTTGGCCGCGCCGGTGATGGTCTCGCGGTAGGGGACCCGTACGTCCTCGGTGTCCACGTTGGCCCCGAACTTGCGGGTCAGCTTCTCGAGCGTGATCTGGATGTGGGTCTCGCCGGTGCCGTGGAGCAGCGTCTGGTGGGTCTCGTCGACCCGCTCCACCCGGAGCGCCGGGTCCTCGTCCACCAGGCGGTGCAGGGCGGGCGCCAGGCGGTCCTCGTCGGCCTGGGTGCGGGGCACCACCGCCACGGCCAGTGTGGGCTCCGGTTGCTCGATGGGGGGCACCGTCACGGGCTTGCCCTTCGGGGCCAGCGTGTCGCCGGTGACCGTGCTGGCCAGCTTGGCCACCGCGCCGATGTCGCCCGCCACCAGCTCGCTGGCCGTCTCCTGCTCCTTGCCCCGCACGGTGAGCAGGCCGTGGAGGCGCTCGTCCGTGCCGCTGCGGCTGTTCACCAGGTGGTCGTCGGGTCGCAGCGTGCCCGACAGCACCCGGAACAGGCTCACCTGGCCCACGTAGGGGTCCGCGATGGTCTTGAACACGAACGCCAGCGGATCGCCGCCGGCGTCGGCCGCCACCTCGACGGCGTCGGGGGCGTCGCCGTTGCCGCTGGGCGCCTTGATGGTGGCCGGCCGGTCCAGGGGGGAGGGCCCGATCTCCACCAGGAAGTCGGCCAGGCGGTCGATGCCGATCTCGTGGGTGGCCGAGCCCACCACCACCGGGAACACCGTGGCGTCGGCGATGCCGTCGTGCAGCGTGTGCTCCAGCTCGGCCAGAGCGGGCACATCGCCCTCCAGGTAGCGCTCCAGCATGGCGTCGTCGGCTACCACGATCCCCTCTACCAGGGCGTCGTGCACCTCGTGCTCGGTCGCTTCCATGTCGTCGGGGATGGCCTCGGTGTGGGGTACGCCGTTCTCGTAGATGTGGGCGGTGTCGGTGAGCAGGTCGGCGACGCCGCGGAACGAGGCCTCGTGGCCGATGGGCAGCTCGAGCGGGGCGATGCCGGCGCCGAGCCGGTCCCGCAGCTGGGCCAGCGTGGAGTCGAAGCTGGCGCGCTCCCGGTCGAGCTTGTTGACGAACACCAGCCGCGGCACCCCCAGCTTGGCCGCCATGTTCCAGGCCTCCTCGGTCTGGACCTCGACGCCGTCGACGGCGCTGACGACGAACACCGCCAGGTCGGCGATGCGCAGGGCCGCGGCCACGTCGCCCATGAAGTCGGCGTAGCCAGGCGTGTCGATGAGGTTGACCTTGTGGTCGCGCCACTCGAAGGGGGCGACGGCCAGCGACAGCGAGATCCCGCGCTTGTGCTCCTCGGGGTCGTAGTCGCACACCGTCGTGCCGTCCTCGACCCGACCCAGACGGGTGACGGCGCCGGCGCGGTGGAGCAGGGCCTCGGCCAGGCTCGTCTTCCCCGCCCCGCCGTGCCCGACCAGGGCGACGTTGCGGATGTGGTCCGTCGAGTACCGCTTCACCAGGCTCCCCCTCGGAGTTGGACGGCGATGCGGGCGACAGTAGCGGGGCTGCCACGTGCTGCGCGCCCGAGCGCGATCACATCCAGCTGTAGTGGGGATGATCACGTGTCAGGTGCGAGCGTTGTTAGCCTGTCCGGTGCTTGCGTGGCGCCGGCCCGGGAAGTGATGGGCACTACCGGCGGTTGGAGAAGGTGTGCCGGCCACGCGGCCAGCTGACACCGGGAGATACATCTCATGTTCGACGGACGGTGGCGCAGCTCCTTCGAGAAGGGCATGCGTCCCCTCGGTGCGCAGATCAGGCGCACCGGCATCACGGCCAACCACCTCACCGTGACCGGCCTGGTCATGGCCGTGGCCGCCGCGGTCACCATCGCCAACGGCTGGCTACGCGCCGGCCTGCTGCTTCTCGTGCTCACGGCGGTGCCCGACGTCCTGGACGGGGCGGTGGCCAAGGCCTCGGGCACGGCTTCGCCCCGAGGCGCCTTCTTCGACTCGGTCGTCGACCGGGTCAGCGACGCGCTGCTGCTGGGCGGCGTGGCCTGGTACCTCGCCTCCACCCAGCCCGGGCGCATCGCGGTGCTGCCGATGGCGGTGCTGGCCGCGTCGATGCTCATCTCCTACGAGCGGGCCAAGGCCGAGGCCCTCGGCTTCGACGCCCGGGGCGGGCTGATGGAGCGGGCCGAGCGCCTGGCCTTCCTGGCTTTCGGCCTGCTGTTCGAGTCGCTGCTGGTGGGCGTGCTGTGGGTGATGCTGGTGCTCACGCTGTTCACCGCGGGCCAGCGCTTCGTCACCGTGTGGCGCCAGGCCTCGGCCCCGCAGGTGCAACCGCTCGCCGCCCGCTGGCGCTCCCGGCGTGTGGCCCGGTCCAACCGCCGCACCTGGCGCCGCCCGTCGCACGTCACCCGCCGGCGGCGCTAGGCACCGCCGGCGTTCTCGCTACACCCCATGGACCTGGTCACCCCGGCCTATCGCAGCGCGGCAGCGGTGGCGCAAGCGCTGCCCGGCCCGGTGGTGGATCTGCTCGCCCCCGCCGTCGGTGCCGCCATCGCGCTCCGGCCCAGCGACCGGCGAGCCATGGTCGAGCGCCATCAGAGCCGGGTTACGCCCGGCCTGGAGGGCGCAGCCCTGCGGCGGCGAGTGCGCGGCGTGTACAGATCGTACACCCGCTACTACGCGGAGTCGTTCCGGCTGCCCTCGGTGACTCCCGAGGAGCTGGACGACCGCTTCACCTTCGAGGGCGTCGACCAGATCGACCGCGCGGTCCGCCGCGGGATCGGGCCGCTCGTGGCCCTACCGCACCTGGGCAGCTGGGAGTGGGCCGCGTTCTGGCTCACGCGGGTGCACAAGGTGCCGGCCACGGCGGTGGTCGAGCGCATCGAGCCGCCCGCCCTGTTCGACTGGTTCGTGCAACTGCGGGAGACCATCGGGCTCACCGTGGTCCCCCTGGGCCCGGACGCCGGCAAGGCGATTGTGGGCGCGGTCAAGGCCGGCCACGCGGTGGCCCTGCTGTGCGACCGCGACATCGGCCGTAGCGGCGTCGAGGTCACGTTCTTCGGGGAGAACACCACGCTGCCCTCCGGCCCCGCGGTGCTGGCACTGCGCACCGGTGCCCCGATCCTGCCCGCGGCCGTGTACGACCGGGGCCGGGGCCACCACGGCCTGGTCCTGCCGCCGGTGCCCACCGACCGGCGGGGCACCTTCCGCGAGGACGTGGCCCGCATCACCCAGGACGTGGCCCACCGGCTGGAGGAGCTGATCAGCCGCGCTCCCGCGCAGTGGCACCTCCTCCAACCCAACTGGCCCAGCGACTACGCGGACACGCCGGTCAAGCTCTAGGCCCTCAACAGGGTGGGGTACCCTCGACCCGTGCGCATCGGGCTGGTCTGCCCATACAGCCTCACGGTTCCGGGTGGGGTCCAGGCCCAGGTGCTGGGCCTCGCGCGAGTGCTGCGCTCCTTGGGCTTCGACACCCGGGTCCTCGCCCCGTGTGACGGCCCGCCGCCCGACGCGGGCGTGACACCGCTCGGCAAGAGCGTGCCGACCGCCTCCAACGGCTCCTTCGCACCCCTGGCGCCCGACCCCGCGGCGCAGCTCCGCACCATCCGGGCCCTGCGGGACGAGGCCTTCGACGTGCTGCACCTGCACGAGCCCCTGGCCCCGGGCCCGACCATGACGTCGCTGCTGTTCCGCAACGCGCCCATCGTGGGCACCTTCCACCGGGCGGGCGACAGCGCCGCCTACACCGCGGCCCGGCCCGGGGTGCGCTGGCTGGCCAAGCGACTCGACATCCGCTGCGCGGTGTCCAAGGATGCGCTGGCCACCGCCCAGCGGGCCGTCGGCGGCAGCTACGAGCTGCTGTTCAACGGCATCGAGGTCGAGCGGTTCGCCAAGGCCGTGCCGCATCCCAGCAACGGGCCCACCATCTTCTTCATCGGCCGGCACGAGCAGCGCAAGGGCCTCTCCGTGCTGCTCGACGCCCTGCGGTTGCTGCCCGCCGACGTCACGCTGTGGGTGGGAGGCACCGGTCCCCAGACCGAGGCGCTCAAGGCTCGGCACGGCGGCGACCCCCGCGTCGAGTGGCTCGGCCGGCTCAGCGACGAGGAGGTGGCGGCCCGCATGCGCGGCGCCGACGTGTTCTGCGCCCCCTCGCTGCACGGTGAGTCGTTCGGCGTGGTGCTGCTGGAGGCCATGGCGGCCGGGGCCGTGGTCGTGGCCTCGGCGCTCGACGGCTACGCCAACGTGGCCTCCGACGGGGTGGATGCCCTGCTCACGCCGCCCGGCGACGTCGAGGCCCTCGGACGGACGCTCACCCGGGCGCTGTCCGAACCGCAGCTGCGGGTGGGGCTGCTGGCGGCGGCCGAGCTGCGGGCCCAGGAGTTCTCCATGCTCCACCTCGGCGAGGCCTACGCCGAGCGCTACGAGCGCCTCGCCTGACGGCCCCACCGTCGATCACCGACCGTGATGTCCGGCGACCGGCCGCGAGTCCGTAGGATGAGTGTCCGTGATGATCTTCCTCATCGTCATCGTGGTGCTGTTGGTCCTGATCGGGCTGTACGTGGTGATCAGCTACAACGGGCTCGTCTCGCTGCGGAACCGCATCGAGAACGCCTGGGCCCAGATCGACGTCCAGCTCAAACGGCGCTACGACCTCATCCCCAACCTGGTGGAGACCGTGAAGGGCTACGCCGCGCACGAGAGCGAGACGCTCGAGGCCGTGGTCGCCGCCCGGAACGCGGGCATGAACGCCCAGGGCCCCGCGGAGCAGGCCCAGGCGGAGAACATGATCACCGGCGCCCTCAAGTCGTTGTTCGCGCTGTCCGAGGCCTACCCCGACCTCAAGGCCAACCAGAACTTCTCCCAGCTCCAGGAGGAGCTGACCGGCACCGAGGGCCGCATCGCCTACGCGCGCCAGTTCTACAACGACACGGTGTATCGCTATAACACGAAGATCCAGAGCTTCCCGGCCAACCTGCTGGCGGGCATGTTCTCGTTCTCGGAGCGCGAGTACTTCCAGGCCGACGACGAGTCGCGCGGCCCCACCCGCGTCAGCTTCTGAAGCGTTGCCCGCCACGTTCCTGACGCCGCCGGGCGCCGCCATGTACGACCAGGTCACCGCCAACAAGCGCCGCTCCTGGCTGCTGATCGCCGGCTTCGTCCTGTTCGTCGCCCTGGTGGCCGCGGGCTTCGGCTACCTGCTCGGCCTCGGCTATGCCGGCGTCGCCTTGGCCATCGCCATCAGCGTGGTCACCAGCCTGGTGGCGTACTGGCAGTCCGACAAGGTGGCCTTGCGGATGAGCCGGGCCCGGCCCGCGCCAGTCGAGTCCTACGCCCGGTACCACAACATCGTCGAGGGCCTGTGCATCGCGTCGGGCCTGCCCAAGCCGCGGCTCTACGTCATCGAGGACCCCGCCCCCAACGCCTTCGCCACCGGCCGCAACCCCCGGAACGCGGCGGTGGCGGTCACCACCGGGCTGCTGGAGAAGATGAACCGCATCGAGCTCGAGGGCGTGCTCGCCCATGAGCTCTCGCACGTCAAGAACTACGACATCCTGGTCTCGACGCTGGCGGTCACGATGGTGGGCATCGTGGCGCTGCTGGCGGACCTGGGGGTGCGCCTGGCGTGGTGGGGCATGGGCCGGAACTCCCACCGTGACTTCGACCGGCAGCACGGCGGCAACAGCGGGCCGATGGCGATCCTGTCGGTGGTCGGCTTCGCCCTCCTGGTCCTGTCCCCGGTCATCGCCACCGTCATGCAGCGGGCGGTGAGCCGGCGGCGCGAGACGCTGGCCGACGTGTCCGGCGTCGAGATGACCCGGTACCCGCCGGGCCTGATCTCCGCGTTGGAAAAGCTCAGGGACGACACCACGGTCGTCCACGCCACCAGCCGGGCCACCGCGCACCTGTGGATCGAGCAGCCGTCGGCCCAGACGGAGCGTGAGGGGCGCCTGTCCCGGTTCAACCGCATGTTCGACACCCACCCGCCCATCGAGGAGCGCATCGCCCTCCTCAGGGAGCTGTGACCCAACCGGACCATTTGGCCTGGAAGTGGCTGGGGAGTGCCGGGGTGTCCGCTCGTAGACTGACCGCATGACCGAGTCCGCCCCCGCCTCCGTCCCTTCCCACGACACGGGCACCCAGCGCGTCAAGCGCGGCCTGGCCGAGATGCTGAACGGTGGCGTGATCATGGACGTGGTCACGGCCGAGCAGGCCAAGATCGCCGAGGACGCCGGGGCGGTCGCCGTCATGGCGCTGGAGCGGGTCCCCGCCGACATCCGCCGCGACGGGGGCGTGGCCCGCATGAGCGACCCCGAGCTGGTCGAGGGCATCGTGGCCGCGGTGACCATCCCGGTCATGGCCAAGGCCCGCATCGGCCACTTCGTGGAGGCGCAGATCCTCCAGGCGCTGGGGGTCGACTACGTCGACGAGTCCGAGGTGCTCACGCCGGCCGACGAGGCCCATCACATCGACAAGTGGGCTTTCACCGTGCCCTTCGTGTGCGGCGCCACGAACCTGGGCGAGGCGCTGCGCCGCATCAGCGAAGGCGCGGCCATGATCCGCTCCAAGGGCGAGGCGGGCACCGGCAACATCGTCGAGGCGGTGCGCCACCTGCGCTCGATCCTGGGCGACATCCGCAAGATCACCCAGGCCGACTCGGCCGAGGTCTACGACTGGGCCAAGCAGCTCCGGGCCCCGGTGGCGCTGGTGCAGGAAGTCGCGCAGACCGGGACCTTGCCGGTGCCGCTGTTCTGCGCCGGCGGCATCGCCACACCGGCCGACGCCGCGCTGGTCATGCAGCTCGGCGCCCAGGCGTGCTTCGTGGGCTCCGGCATCTTCAAGAGCGACGACCCGGCCCGCCGGGCCAAGGCCATCGTCGAGGCCACCGCCCACTACGACGACGCCGGCATCCTGGCCAAGGTCAGTCGCGGGCTGGGCCCGGCCATGCGCGGCGACGAGATCGACGGCCTCGAGGTGCGGTTGGCCGAGCGCGGCTGGTAGCCGCGCCGGCGGTCAGCGGTCGAGCCGGTTGGACTCCCAGAGGCCGACCCGGCCGTAGTCGGTGCCGGCCACGGTGACGTGCCCGTCCTCGTCGACGCTGACGCCGGACGCGGTCTGGTCGCCGGGCCCGCCCAGCGCGGCCTCGCCCTGGTCGCGGCGGGTGAGCTCACCGTCGGCCGACAGCCGCCACAGCGCGATGTCGCGGTTGCCGCCCTCGGTGTCGACCCCGGCCACGAGCCAGCCGTCGCCGCCGTCGTCGCCGGGGACCGCGGCCACGGCGCTGGCCCACTGGTCGCCGCCGCCGCCCAGGGTCCCGGCGTCGACCTGGGTCCACTCGATCCCGTCGGGCGAGGTCCAGATGCGGGCGTCGGTGTCACCGCTCGCGTCGTCCGAGCCGACGACGACGAACCCGTCGGGCCCGGCGGCGCAGGCGTAGGCGATCTGGTTGCCCGAGCCGCCGAACGATCCGTCGGCGGCCGTGCCGACCGTCCAGACGCCGTCGTCGCCGTTGCGGCGGACGACGCTGGCGTCGTGGCCGCCGGTGGCGCCGTTCACGCCCACGGCCACGGCGGTGTCGTCCGGGCCGACGCACACGTCGCTCAGGCGCTGGAGGCCGGGGCCACCGATCCCGGGGGACTCGGGTACCAGCGTGGTGCCGTCGAGCGAGTACAGCACGATCGGGTCGGTGTCCACGCTGTCGAACACGGTGCCCACCGCGATGAACCCGTCGAAGAACGGGGCCACCGCACTCAGCTCACGGGTGCCGGGCCCGCCGGCCGGGGCGACGGACTCCGGCGGGAGGTTCTGCTCCATGGCCACGATGGGCGCGGCCGCATCCGCGCTGGGGTTGTCGAGGTAGGCCAGCCACGCGTCCTCGATCTGGGCGTTGGTGAGGCCGATGCGGCCCCAGGCCTTGCCGTCGGGCGAGATCCAGACCATGCCGTCCGGCCCGGAGTCGCCGGAGAGGCCGCGGGTGGTCGCCAGCGCGAAGTCCTCGGCACCGACCGCGGCGAATCCGCCCTTGTACGCGATCACGTCGAGCACCTGGCCCGAGGACAGCGCCTCGTTGCCGACGGTGTCCCAGTCGCCGTGGCCGTCCTGGAGCCAGATCTCGCCGGCGAAGCGCTCGCGCTCCTCGCCCGAAGGCGGGGTGTAGAGCCCGCCGGCTGCCACCGTCCCCTCGGGGCCGGCGGCCACGGCCGCGGCGAAGGGCTGGGTGCCGCCGCGGGGGAACGCGTCGTTGGTGACGTCCTCCCAGCGGCTGCCCAGCACCAGCACCGATGGTCCCGAGCCGATGGCCACTGCGTTGGAGCCGTCGGTCGAGGCCGCGTCGTCGATCCGCACGCCGTCCTGGTTCACCTCGCCGTGCACCGGCGGCGGAGCCAGCACCCACGAGGCCCCGCCGTCGGCCGAGCGCCAGACCTCGGGCCGCCAGCGGTCCCCGCCGGTGGCCAGGATGCCACCCGGGTCGGCGCTGAGGGACCGGACCGTCATGTCCGAGGTCGCCCGGCGGTCGCTCTGGGTGAGCGGCAGCGGCCCGCCGGCGCTGCCCGCCCAGGTGCGGCCGTCGGCCGAGCTCCACGAGACGGGGATGCCGGCGCCCGTGTCGTTGGTCGAGTAGCCGCCGGCCACCAGGCCGCTGCCGGTGTCGACGACGGTGGACAACTCCTGCCGGCCCGGGCCGCCGAAGTCGGGGGCGTCGATCTGCTCCCAGCTCTTGCCGTCCGGCGACAGCCAGGCGACGGCGTCCTGCTCGCCGTCGACCCGGCGCGAGCCGACGGCCACGAAGCCCGAGCCGAACGAGGCGATGTCGCGCACCGACTCCTCGCCGGTGGTGTCGAGCGGGCCGCTGGGGCCGCCGTCCACCGACTCCCAGGTCTCGCCGTCCGCGCTGAACCACAGCCGCGCCCGCACCTCACCCCACGCGTTCTCGCCCCCCGCGACCAGGATCCCGCCCGAGCCGGTGGCCACGTCGAAGGCCCACTGCTCGTGGTCGCCGCCCATGGCCTCGGGGCGTATCTGCTTCCAGTCGTCGCCGTCCTGCCGCCAGACCACCGCGTCGGAGCGGTCCCCGTCGCCCAGGCGGCCCACGGCCAGCAGGCCGTCGTCGGCGACGGCGACGGCCGCCATCGACTCGCCCGTGCCCGCGCGCGAGGGCCGGATGTCCTGGCGGTCCCAGTCCTCGGCGTTGTCCGACGTCCACACCGAGGCCACGGACGTCCCGCGGTCCGGGTCGAGCAACGAGCCCACGATCGTCCAGGGCTTGCCCTCCGCCGTCGGGGCCAGCAGGTCGGACGTGGTCGAGACCGGCTCGTCGTAGGCGATCGACTGCCCGTTGGCGCGGCGGAAGGTGGGCTCGTCGGCTCCCGCGCCCTGGTCCGGGCCGCCCGAGCAGGCCACGGAGCTCGCGGCCAGCCCCAGCGCGGCCAGGCCGGTGATCAGGGTGCGGGTAGTGCCGTGCACGGAGAACCTCCGGATTGCGGTTGTGTCCCCCCGCCGAGCTCCCAGTCGACGGTGGATTCTCGCCGGTTGGCGCCCGGCCCGTACAATCGAGGCCTCATGTCGGCAGGAACGAGGCCCCCAGGTGAAGGTCGGCGTGCTCGCGCTGCAGGGCGCGTCGGCGCGACATGCCTCCATGCTGGCACGTCTCGGCGCCGAGCCGGTGACAGTCCGCTCACCGGCTGACCTCGCGGACGTCTCCGCCCTGGTCCTGCCGGGCGGCGAGTCGACCACCATGTCGATGTTGCTGGAGTCCTCCGGCGTGTTCGACCCGCTGTCCGAGCGGCTCGCGGAGGGCATGCCCGCCCTCGGCACCTGCGCCGGGATGATCCTGCTGGGTCAGGACATCCTCGACGGGCGGGCGGACCAGCGCTGCTTCGGCGCCATCGACATCGCGGTGCGGCGCAACGCCTTCGGCCGCCAGGTCGACTCCTTCGAGGCCGACCTCGCGGTGGAGGGCGTGGGCGACCAGCCGATGCATGCGACCTTCATTCGGGCCCCGGTGGTCGAACGGATCGGCACCGGTGTCGAGGTGCTGGCTACCGTCGAGGGCCGCCCCGTCCTGTGCCGCCAGGGACCGGTGATCGTGGCGGCGTTCCATCCCGAGCTCGGCGACGACCCTCGCCTGCACGAGCTGTTCCTCAACGAGGTGGTGTGATGTCCGGCCATTCCAAGTGGGCGACCATCAAGCACAAGAAGGCCGCCAACGACAAGGCCCGCGGCAAGCTGTTCGCGAAGCTGCTGCGCCAGGTGGAGGTGGCGGCCCGGGAGGGCGGGGGTGACCCCGAGACGAACCCCACGCTGCGGACGATGTTCCAGAAGGCCCGCGACAACTCGATCCCGCTCGACACCATCGAGCGTGCGGTCAAGCGGGGCACGGGCGAGCTCGAAGGCGTCACCTACAGCCAGATGACCTACGAGGGCTATGCCCCGGGCTCGGTCGCGGTCATGGTCGAGGTGCTGACCGACAACCGCAACCGCACCGGGGCCGAGGTGCGGAACATCTTCACCAAGAACGGCGGGTCGATCTCCGAGCCGGGCGCCGTGGCCTGGCAGTTCGCGCGGACGGGCCAGATCATCGTGCCCCGCTCGGTGGACGAGGACGAGCTGATGCTGGCCGCCGCCGACGCGGGGGCCGAGGACATCATCGACGACGGCGACAGCTGGCGGGTCACCACGGCTCCCACCGACCTGCATGCGGTGCGCACCGCCCTGGACACGGCGGAGATCCCGGTCGACTCGTCCGACCTGACCATGGTCCCGTCGACCACGGTGGCGCTGGACACGACCGAGGCGGCCAAGAAGGTGCTGCGGCTGATCGACGCGCTGGACGACCACGACGACGTGCAGGCCGTGCACGCCAACTTCGACATCCCTGACACGATCCTCGAGACGGTGGAGGCTGGCTGACGTGTCTGGACCGAAGGAAGGGGACAAGGCTCCCGACTTCTCACTGCCCGGGACCGACGGCACGGCCGACGGCCACCGCGACTACACGCTGTCCGAGTGGGCCGGCCAGCCGGTGGTGCTGGCCTTCTACCCCGGCGACAACACGGCGGTGTGCACCCGCCAGCTCAACAGCTACACGGCCGAGATCGACCAGTTCCGCGAGGTCGACGCGGTGGTGCTGGCCATCAGCCCGCAGACGGTCGAGAGCCACGACGGCTTCTCGGACGCTCAGGGCGGCTTCGCCTTCCCGCTGCTGTCGGACCAGGACAAGCAGGTGGGCAAGCAGTACGGGATCCTGGGGCCGGTCGGCTTCTACCGCCGGTCGATCTTCGTGGTCGACGCCACGGGCATCGTGCGCTACGTCCACCGGGCCGTGGCCGGGCTGTCGTTCCGCCCCACCGACGAGGTGGTGGCGGCAGTGGCCGACGCCCGCTCGGCTTAGAACGGGCCGCGAACAGGGTCCACCCGGGTCGGGGGAGGACCGGCTAGGGTCCGAACCCATGTTCGTGCTCGGCATCGACCCGGGTCTGTCGCGCTGCGGCTACGGCGTCGTGGAGCGCGCCGGGCGCCGGCCCCGCGCCGTGGCCGCCGGCGTGCTGCGCACCGATCCGGCGCTGGACGTGCCCCGGCGCCTGGCCGCCCTGCAGTCCGACCTGCGGGAGCTGCTGGCCGAGCACCGGCCCGAGGTGGTCGCGGTGGAGCGGGTGCTGTTCCAGGTCAACGCCCGCACCGCCATCCCCGTCGCCCAGGCCGCAGGTGTGGCCATGGTCGAGGCGGTGGCCGCGGGCTGCGAGGTGGTCGAGTACTCGCCCAACCAGGTCAAGCAAGCGGTGGCCGGCTTCGGCGGCGCCGGCAAGGACCAGATAGAGCGCATGGTCCAGGCCCTGCTCGGCATCGCCACCCCGCTCCGCCCGGTGGACGCCGCCGACGCCGTCGCCCTCGCCCTCTGCCATCTCGCCCACGCCCCGCTCCGGTCCCGCCTCACCACCGGCACGGGGGTGACCCGGTGATCGGGTCGCTGCGCGGGCGGCTGTTGCATCGGGGGGCGGGCGAGGTCCTGGTCGAGGTGGGGGGCGTCGGGTACGTGGTCGTGGTGTCGCCGACCACTGCGGTGTCCCTCGGCGAGCTGGGCGACGAGGTGTTCGTGTGGACCCACCACCACGTGCGCGAGGACGCCGAGGTGCTCTACGGGTTCCCCACCCGCGACGAGCGGGTCACGTTCGAGGCCCTGCTGGGGGCGCATGGGGTGGGGCCCGCGCTGGCGCTGGCCATCCTGTCGGTGCACGCGCCCGTGGCCCTGGTGCGGGTGCTGGCCGAGGACGACGTCGCCGCGCTGTGCCTGGTCCCCGGGGTGGGGAAGAAGACCGCGGCCCGCCTGCTGGTCGAGCTCAAGTCCCGGCTGCACCTCGACGACAGCGGGCCGGCCCCTGTGGCGTCCGGCGCTCCGACCGGCGAACGATCCCCGGCCGCGGACGTGCGGGACGCGCTCGCCGGCCTCGGCTACTCGGCCGAGGAGATCCGCACGGCCACCGCCGAGCTCGCCGGCGACGGTGACGGAGGCGATGCCTCGGTGCTGCTGCGCACCGCCCTGCAGCGGCTGGCGGCGGCGCGATGACCCGCGAGGAGGTGCTCGACCCGGGCACCGGGCCCGACGACCCCGACGACATGGTGGCGGAAACCACCCTGCGCCCGCGGCGCCTCGCCGACTTCGTGGGCCAGGCCGAGCTCAAGGCCCACCTCGGCATCGTGCTCGAGGCCGCCCGCCGGCGGGGCCAGGCTCCGGACCACCTGCTGTTCTCCGGCCCTCCCGGCCTGGGCAAGACCACGCTGGCCGGCATCATCGCCCACGAGCTGGGCGCCCACATGCAGACCACGTCGGGCCCGGCGCTGGAGCGGGCCGGCGACCTGGCCGCCATCCTCACCCAGCTCGACGACGGCGACGTGCTGTTCGTGGACGAGATCCACCGCCTGCCGCGCCCGGTGGAAGAGGTGCTGTACCCGGCCATGGAGGACTTCCAGCTCGACATCGTGCTGGGCAAGGGCCCGGCCGCCCGCTCGATCCGCCTCGACCTGCCCCGCTTCACCCTGGTGGGAGCCACCACCCGCACCGGCTCCATCACCGGCCCCCTGCGCGACCGCTTCGGGTTGGTCGCCCGGCTCGACTACTACACGGCCACCGACCTGGAGGCGATCGTCGCCCGCGCCGCCGGCATCCTCGGCGTCGGCATCGACCGGCCCGGCTGTGCCGAGATCGCCCGCCGGGCCCGGGGCACGCCCCGCATCGCGAACCGGCTGCTGCGCCGGGTCCGCGACTACGCCGAGGTCACCGGCGACGGCAGCGTCGACCGCGCCACCGCCGAGCGGGGCCTGGCGGTGTTCGGGGTGGACGACCGCGGCCTGGACAAGGTCGACCGGGCCATCCTCACCGCCCTGTGCCAGCGGTTCGGGGGTGGGCCGGTGGGCCTGTCGACCCTGGCCATCAGCGTGGGCGAGCAGACCGAGACGGTCGAGGACGTCTACGAGCCGTTCCTGCTCCAGCAGGGCCTGCTCATGCGCACGCCCCGGGGTCGGGTGGCGCTGCCGGCCGCCTGGCATCACCTGGACCTGGCGCCGCCGCCCACAGCCGGCCCGACCGGGGCCAACCCGACGCTCTGGGGGACGTAGCGCCTAGGGCTGCGCGCCCCTGGGCGATCGGGTGGTCTCGTCCCGGCCCCAGGCCACCGCGCGACCGCGGCGCCCCAGACGCCGGGCCCGCAGCTTGGCCAGGCCGTTGACGGCGACGAACACGGTCGCGGCGGGGATCAGCGCCGGGCGGCGGGCCACCACCTTCCACCAGGGGGTGCGGGGCTCGCGACCGCCCGGGAGCCGGCTCAGCTCGGGATCGGCGGCGACCTGGGCGTTGCCGGCGTAGACCCGGATGCGCCGCGCCAGCAGGGCTCCGAGGGTGTGGGGCGCCTCCACCAGCACTGCATCGGTGGCGGGCGCCCGGCGCTCGTCCCGGGTGAAGACGTTGCGGGCGAACAGGTCGTCGGCCACGACGTCGGGGAACCGGTCGAAGCGGGCGCGGCCGGCGGCGTTCATGGCATACACCCCGGATCCCGCGGGCATGTGGTTGGCGTCCTGGACCGCCTCCCAGACGCGGTAGAAGGCGCGGACCGTCCAGGGACGGCCCGTCGTGTCGAGGTGCGCGGGCGGGGCGGCGGCCAGCGCGCCGGGCTCCTCCAGCGCCCGGGCCACGTCGAGCACGGCCCGGCCGGTGAGCACCACGTCGGCGTCGACGTAGAAGCGGGGAAAGCCCTCGGCCACCTCGTCCGCCGCGTTGAGCGCGGCGATCTTGGACGGCTCGGGCACGACGACGACCCGGGCGCCGTGCTCGGAGGCGATCTCGGCCGTCCGGTCGGTGCAGCCGTTGCAGGCCACCACCACGTCCAGGGCCGCGCCGTCGAGGCCCTCGGTCAGCGACGTGAGCAGCCGACCGATGACCGCCTCCTCGTTGTGGGCGGGGATCACCACGCTGGCCGCGCGGTCCCCGTCGCCGTCGCCGGCGCCCTCGTCCATGAATCGCTCCGCCCTGTCCGCCCGATGGCCGCACGCAGTGTAACGAGGGTCCCGCCCGGTAGGTTTGACCAGCCCATGGACCTCGCCGACTTCGACTACCACCTGCCCGAGCGCGCCATCGCCCAGCGGCCGGCCGAGCCCCGCGACGCGGCCCGGTTGCTGGTGGACGCGCCACTGGCCGGCGACCAGCTGGCCCACCGCACGGTCGCCGGCCTGGCCGACTTCGTGCGTCCCGGCGACGTGCTGGTGGTCAACACGACGCGGGTCCTGCCCGCCCGGCTCCGGCTGCGCAAGCCCAGCGGGGGCGAGGTCGAGATCCTGCTGCTGGAGCAGGGCCCGGCGGGCGACTGGGAGGCGCTGGTCCGCCCGAGCCGGCGGGTCCGCCCCGGTACCCGGCTGGCGGCCGGGCCCGACCTCGACGTCGAGGTGAGGGGCGAAGGGACGGGCGACGGCACCCGGCGGGTGACGCTGAGGGTGGCGGCGGGCGAGGACGAGCTGGCGGTGCTCGATCGCTACGGCATCGTCCCGTTGCCGCCCTACATCCACACCCCGCTGGCCGACCCCGAGCGCTACCAGACGGTGTTCGCCGAGCGGCCCGGGTCGGTGGCGGCGCCCACTGCCGGCCTCCACCTCACGCCCGAACTGCTGGCTCGCTGCCGGGCCGCGGGCGCCCGGGTCGAGCCCGTCGAGCTCATGGTGGGCATGGGCACGTTCCGGCCCATGTCGGCGGCCAAGGTCGAGGACCACCACATGCACGCCGAGCGCTACCTGGTCCCGGCCGCCACGCTGGACGCCTGCGAGCACGCGCGGGCCGCGGGCGGTCGGGTCGTGGCGGTGGGGACCACCAGCGTGCGTGCCCTGGAGTCCGCCGCGGCGTCGGGCGAGCTGGAGGGGCGCACCGAGCTGTTCATCCACCGGCCGTGGACCTGGCGGGCGACGGACGTGCTGCTCACCAACTTCCACCTGCCCCGGTCGTCGCTGCTGGTGCTGGTCGACGCCCTGATCGGTCCCCGGTGGCGGGAGCTGTACGCGCTGGCGCTGGCCGAGGGCTACCGGTTCCTGTCCTTCGGGGACGCGATGCTCGTGGCGCGGTCGTGACGCTCGGCTTCGAGCTCCAGGCGACCGACGGCGCGGCCCGCACCGGCACGGTCACCACGGCCCGGGGGTCGTTCTCCACCCCGTGCTTCATGCCCGTCGGCACCAGGGGAGCGGTGCGGACGCTGTCGTCGGCCGACCTGGAGGACCTCGGGGCCGAGGTCATGCTGGGCAACACCTACCACCTGATGCTCCGGCCCGGGGCCGACGTGGTCGCCCGCCTGGGGGGCATCCACGGCTTCGCCGATTGGCGCGGCCACGTCCTCACCGACTCCGGGGGCTACCAGGTGTTCTCGCTGGGGCCGCGGCTCGACGACGAGGGGGCCACGTTCGCCTCCACCTACGACGGGTCGCGCCACCACCTCAGCCCCGAGGGCGCGGTCGACGTGCAGGTCAAGCTGGGGGCGGACATCCAGATGGTGCTGGACGTGTGCGCCGCGCTCCCGTCCCCGCCCCCGGTGCTCCGGGCCGCGGTCGATCGCACCGCGCTCTGGGCCACCCGGGCCCGCAAGGCCTTCCTGGCGCACGACCGGGACGACCTCAGCCAGTTCGGCATCGTCCAGGGCGGCACCGACCACGAGCTGCGGGTGGAGAGCGCCGAGCGGACCGTGGCCATCGGCTTCGACGGCTACGCGGTGGGCGGGCTGTCGGTGGGGGAGGACCGGGCCGAGATGCTGCCCGCGCTCGAGGCCGCGCTGGGTCCGCTGCCCACCGACCGCCCCCGCTACTTCATGGGCCTTGGCGACCCGCTGGGGATGGTCGACGCGGTGGCCCGGGGCATCGACATGTTCGACTGCGTGCTGCCCACCCGCCTGGGCCGCCACGGCACGATGCTCACGTGGGGCGGCCGCCTGAACCTGCGCAACCGCCGCTACGCGGACGACGCCGGGCCGGTCGACCCCGACTGCGGCTGCCCGGTGTGCGCCCGCTGGTCGCGGGGCTACCTGCGCCACCTGCTGTCCGTGGCCGAGCCCACTGCGCCCCGGCTGCTGACGCTGCACAACATGTGGTGGACCCTGGACCTGGTCAACCGCATCCGGTCCGCCATCGGCGCCGGGACGCTGGCGACGCTGCGAGCCGAGGTCGCCGCGAACTGGGGCGCCCCGGATGCCTTGTCGGGGGACGGCGGGGGCTAACCTCGTCCGGCTGCCTATGGAGCAACTTCTCGTCATCGCCGCCACGTTCTTCGTGCTGTGGCTCCTGTTCATCCGACCCCAACAGCGGCGAGTGCGCGCGCACCAGGCGCTGGTCGCCACGCTGGAGCCCGGCGACGAGGTCATCCTCACCGCGGGCATCTACGGCCGGATCGTCGAGCTGGGGCCCGAGGACATGACGCTGAGCGTGGCTCCGGGGGTGGAGCTGACCGTGGCCCGCCAGGCGGTGCTGCGTAAGGTGGAAGACGCTACCGAGGCCGCCGAGCCCGGCGAGCCCGAGGACGCGCCGGCCGAGCCCGACGAGGCGGGACCCTCCGCCCCGGAGCCGAACGTTTGAGCTGATGCGACGCAAGATCCTGCTGCCCCTCATCTTCATCATGGCGCTGGCCTACGGCGGCCTGGCCCTCACGCTGCTGTCCGGCAACAGCCCCGAGCTGGGGCTCGACCTCCAGGGCGGCGTCTCGGTGGTGCTGGCCCCGACCGGCAACGCCTCGGGCGAGCAGCTCGACCAGGCGCTGAACATCATCCGGGCCCGGGTCGACGCCCTGGGCGTGGCCGAGCCCGAGATCACCCGCCAGGGCGACGCCATCGTCGTCCAGCTCCCGGGGGTCAAGAACCGGGACCGGGCCCTGGAGCTGGTGGGCCAGACCGCGGAGCTGCGCTTCCGCCCCGTGATCCAAGACTTCACCGGCCAGACGGCCACCGGCAACACCCAGCCCGACACGACCGACACCACCGCCCCCACCGACACCACCCCCACCACTACGCCTGACACCACCGCCACCTCCGAGGGGGCGCTGGGGCTGGTCGAGGGCGAGAGCGCGGCAGCGCTCCAGGAGCAGCCGGGCACCACCACGACCACCGCGCCGGAGACGCCGCCGTCGACCGAGGCGCAGACCGGCGAGCCGCCGGCCGAGACCGAGAACGGCATCCCGCTCACCCCGCGCGAGCAGGACGACCCCGACTCCGCCGTCATCCTGGGCGGCATCGGCGACACCGGCCCCTACCAGCTCGGTCCGTCGCTGGCCACGGGCCGCATCGTCAAGACCGCCTCGGCCGACATCCAGAACGGGCAGTGGCTGGTCCGCCTGGAGATGCGGGGCGGCGAGAACGGCATCGACAAGTTCAACGAGATCGCCTCGCAGTGCTACTCGGGCGCCCCGGACGTGTGCCCTTCCCGGCGCCTGGCCATCGTGCTGGACTCCGTGGTCCAGTCGGCACCCTCGATCAACAACCCGAGCTACACCAAGGACCAGATCCAGATCTCGGGCAGCTTCTCCGAGGGTGAGGCCAAGGACCTGGCCCTGGTGCTGCGCTACGGCTCCCTCCCGGTCGAGCTGGAGCGCCAGAGCGTGCAGACGGTGTCGGCCTCGCTGGGCACCGACTCGCTGCGGGCCGGCATCATCGCCGGGATCGTGGGCCTCGGCCTGGTCGCGCTCTACATGCTGCTCTACTACCGGGCGCTCGGCCTCGTGGTGATCGTGGGCCTCACCGTGTGGGGCTCGCTCATGTACACGATCGTGAGCTTCCTGGGCGAGACCCAGGGCCTGGCCCTCACGTTGGCCGGCGTGACCGGCATCATCGTGTCCATCGGCGTGACCGTCGACTCGTACGTGGTGTTCTTCGAACGGCTGAAGGACGAGGTCAAGGCCGGGCGCACGCTGCGCAGCTCGACCGAGCGGGCGTTCAAGCGGGCCTTCCGCACCATCCTGGCCGCCGACACCTCGGCGTTCATCGGCGCCGCGGTGCTGTGGTGGTTGACCGTGGGCTCGGTGCGAGGCTTCGCCTTCTTCCTCGGCCTCTCCACCGTGCTCGACGTCGTGGTGGCCTGGTTCTTCACGCGACCTTCCGTCACCCTGCTGTCCGGCAGCCACTTCTTCACCGACATGCCGGTGTTCGGTGTGGCCCGCGGCCTGGCGGCCGCCCCCGAGCCTGAGCGCCCGCGTGAGCTGACCGGGGCGGGGGTGGGACGATGAGCAAGCGCACCCGCGGCACCAACGGCGACGGCGACGAGGCCGTGCCCGACGACGCCATCTCCGACGAGCCCACCGACCTGACCGAGGACGGGGCCATCGAGGACGAGGCCATCGAAGACGAGGCCATCGAAGACGAGGCGACCGAGCCGAGCGACGCCGGCGGCCCGGACGGGGAGGTCGGCGGGGCGCCCACCACGACGATCCGGGCCCGGCGCCGGGCCGGCACCCGCCCGGCGGCGAAGCAGGCGGTGAACCGCTCGATCTTCAGCCGGCTCTACCACGGCGAGACCAACTTCGACTTCGTGGGCCGCAAGCGCCTGTGGTTCACGATCTCGCTGGTGGCGGTGGTCATCAGCCTCGGGTCGCTGGTCACGCGGGGCCTCAACCTCGGCATCGACTTCGAGGGCGGCGTGGTGTGGGAGGTGCCGGCGGCCGAGGCGTCGGTGGCCGAGGCCCGCGGCGCGGTCGACCAGTACGGCCTGGCCGGTGCCACCATCACCGTGCTCGAGTCCGACGAGGGACGGACCATCCGGGTCGAGGCCGAGCCGGTCTCGGCCGAGAAGACCGACCAGGTCACGG